>ENA-ORBV01017053-ORBV01017053.1-microbial-mat-metagenome-genome-assembly--contig:-NODE-17053-length-10451-cov-4.417390_pt1 | contig 10451 bp, 3 predicted proteins | sample MGYA00237777_ERZ505514 | MGnify/ENA primary metagenome ERZ505514 (study PRJEB26160, sample SAMN06269048) | microbial mat metagenome | isolation source: Oligotrophic lake microbial mat | place...
GCAGTGTCAAGTGCTTTTATGGCAACATCTTATGCGTCACGGTAGCTGTTTCACACCACGCAAAGTCAACGGCATTGTCTCTACGCTGACGTCGCTGATGCTGTTACAGCGGATGTTAGCCAGTGCAAATCCACAACAATGGTTTGACGAAATCATAACGCGTTATTCTGATTCATCGTCTGAAATTTTGGGGCCGGCTGACCAAATTGATCGCGTGCCATGGATCCGCCTCGCAGATGGAACCGCCGCTGCACTGCTTGATCTCGTACCGGTGCTCGAGTTGGCACCGTGGATTGATCGCGTCCGAGATGGCTGCAAAGCACCGTTATGGGGCCTTCATCAACTCACCTCGGGTGATGAAGCGGATCTACGCAAGGCACGACTCCTTGAGAATTCCCGCAAGGCGAAGCTCGACGGTCTCCGGCGTCTTGTCGAATCGGTGCGGAATGAGCAGGACATGGCATTTGGTCCAGCCTTTAATGGACGCCTAGACCTAGACGATATCGCCGCTGCCGTGGATGGCTGCGGAGAGAACGCACCATCAGCATGGCGTCTGATTACATGCGCTTGGCGCGATCGCAGCCTAGCCGAAGACAGTGATGCCATTCTAAATACGGTCATCCCTCGTCTGTCGCCGTCGCTCCCGGTTCCTGTCGTCAGGAAGGCTTTGCATGCATTGGAACAGGCATGGCCTCACAGTGATCGCAGTGCCAGAACTGCACTGCGTCGAGTCCTTGCTTGGATGCTCGCTGGGCTCGACGAGGCACGAAGGAACGAGGCACTGCACGGACTTCGACTGCCCAACAGCCGTGACTCCTGGTGTCCGACTCAGGAGCTATGTGCAGGCTGGCAAGGAATTGATCCCGTTCAGCAGGTTCATGACGAGTTGGAGCGGGTATGGTCAGCCCGGATCGGCGGGGCAGAGTCCGCTCAGCTTCGATCACAGGCGGCAAGCAGCGGGAGCTTCACCACAGGAATCACCTACGAGGACGCCATCAAGCAGAGTCTTGCGGCGGTTGAGCTGTACTTCGCGCCTTGGCAGGAGTTGGTCCCGGAGACGGCCATCGGTGGTTTCATTGCACTGCTTGATGACCATCAATGCGTCATGGATTGCGCCCAGCGCTGGCTTGGACCAACCGCTAAACTAGCTCGTGAGATCCGCGATGATCTGCTCGACCTCAGTGCCATAGCTGGATCTGGGGCCTCTCTCAAGGGTCGAGTAGAGACCATTCTGATCGAGGTCGTGACAGCCGACACCCGCACCGCGAAGGCGCAGGCCGTTGATGGATCTATCCTAAACGTTCGGCTGATGGCGCATGGTGGGTCGCCGATTTTGGTGCCTGATCGCCAGCGTACGATGGACAAAACACGCGTCCTACGTGATGCCGATGGCCAGCCAATTCACGTTATCCAGACTCGTCTTCATGCTATAGACCCCAAAAATTTGTCCCGTGAATCTCTGCTGATCGCCCTGCGCGAAGCTGCTGAGGCCATGCTGAGCCTGCTGTGGTCGATCGGCCTTCGTCGTGAGAGCTGGGACAAGATCTGTCAGCGGGAACAGCAGACGATGCGTGTGCTTGAACGGGTAATGTTGCCAAAGGCAATGGTACAGCTTGAGCAATTGCGCTTGCGCTCTTCATCCGCAATTCGGGCTATTCTCAATGACTGGCGCATCCATCAACATCAACGAGCAAGTAATGCTAAGACCCTGACGCTCACCGAGGATGACATTCTAGATCGCCTGCATGAGGCCCTGACTCAGGAACCGGTGGAGATCCTGCGCGCGATCCGCGACCACATCGGACCGACTCACTATCAGTACAGCCAGACATCGATCCCTTTTGAGCTGGTTCAAAATGCCGACGATGCCATCAGTGAAGAAGTATGGCTGCGCAAGCAGGCAGGCAAAGCCGATCAACCGCTGCGCGGCATCACTATCTGCCAAGACGATCGTCTATTGGCAATCATCCATCACGGGCGGCAGATCAATCGTTCTCGTCGCGGTAGTTTCGACGCGACGGATATGGGATTCGATCGTGATTTAGAGAAGATGTTATCCATCTCGGTCTCAGACAAAGACAGTCATAGCGGAATCGCTGTGACGGGACGCTTTGGGCTCGGCTTCAAGAGCTGCTACCTCATCACTGATCGCCCCGAGATCCTGAGCGGCGAATACGATTTCCGCATTCAGGCAGGTATGATCCCTCTGCCTATCGCGACGGAAGACATTCATCTGGCCCGCGATATTCGTAAGGACCATGCAGCTGATTCGGTCAACGCGACCGTTATCGTCTTGCCTGCGCGAGAAGGAATTGATCTCACACAGGTTATGGGGCGATTCATCGAATTGGCCATCTGGCTACCACTGACGTTGCGGGCAGCTGATGCAGTGGAGATCCTGTCGAGTGGGTTGCCCGCTCAACGGTGGACGCATCGCACTCAATACCAGTCGCCGGACAGCAGGGTTGAGGTTCTGGATTTGGGCGATGGAGGACGACAGGCGCTGGTCCTACGTGCTCCAAATGATCCAAAGCGATGCGTCTTGGTCATGGCCTTCAACCGTCAGGGGCCAGCTCCGCTGCCAGATGATGTCCCTGGGCTCTGGGTCACGACTCCGCTCAAGCAGGCGGACGGCCACGGTTTTTTCGTGAACGGTCCATTCATGGTCGATGTCGGTCGTGGGCAGATCGCAATCGACGATCACACCCATGATACGGTCGTTGACGAATTGCGCGACGTCCTCCGTCAGGCGTTGCAATCGTTGTGGCACCTGGTGTGGCACGATGATGACTGGATCGATCTGATTACGAAAACCAACATGTCGCCCGAATTAGTTGACGATCGGGCAGGGTTTTGCTCACGCCTACTTGATGTGCTTTGCAAGCCCTTCACGCACGACCAGGGCGGGCATCCGTTATTGCGCCGTATTCTGTGGGGCGGCCCTGAGGATCAGCACGGAGTTGTGCCAGTGGTCCTGCGTCACGGCGGAAAGCTACCTTCCGGCCTGCCACGTCCGGTGCCGGAACTCGTCGAATTGGAAGGGGTGACATGGTCAGTCGAGCTCGGGCTAGTCAAAATACTTGAACCAGAGACAGCATCAGGCTGGATGACCGCCTGCGTCGCCCTGGATAGTCCAGCCTATCGAGCTGCGCGCTTGATGGGGATTAGTCTTGGCCGACTTGATCTAGCACGAGCCTATGGTCTCGATGGCATCGGCACCGTGGTGCGACCAGCAGTTGCGCAGTCCCTTTGCGCATCTCTCTCACGCATGCTAGCCGATGATCCCCGCCAGGCGGCATTTATCTCTGCCTTGCGATTGAAGGCCGTAAAGACACGTGCCGGCACCGAGCCGATTATTGGCGATAGTGCACTTCTTTTACCAGTTGATGCCCAGTATGAACGTTGGCTCTGTCTGGCGTCTCAGGAATGCGTTATCGCCGATGGATTCAGCGAAGTATTTTGTCAGCTCTTACGTTCTGCGGGCTGTCGCCCGGTCAGTGCGAACGTCCTTGCTGGTTGGATTCTGGCAGCTCCGACAGATCGCCATGACGATGCCATGGGGTGCCTAGACGTGGCTGTTTTCGATGTCCGTCAGATTGTGGAGCTTCAGGCTCGTGGCACTTGGCTAGAGGAAAAAGCGCACGAGGAAGGATCTCTCCATCCCGTAGCGATGTCGATCCTGCAACAAGCCTTGTTTAGTACGGCAGCGCCCGGACGTGACTTGATCCAACAGCACCCAGTCCCACCCGAAGCCTGGCAGAGGATCCGTACCTGGTGGGAGTCCGAGGGTCCATCAGCGCTGCGCAATTGGGAGCAGATGACGTATCCTCGGGGAACTCTCGACCTTACCTGGGATGTGGATGATGAGGCCAATCGCCTTGCATGGATGACTCTGTTTAGCATCGCCAGCGCACAACGCCTGGGGCGTGCCAACGCTCATCAACATCGCACATTTGTAAAACTCTTGATTCAGCGCGGGTGGCTGCAACGGCTCAGTGAGCCCGGGCAACGCCATCAGCACTTGGGGCAAGTAATCCGCGAACTGGTTGACGAGTACGACACGGCTATTCAAGGAAAGGAATACACTTTCTGGTGGGCATTAATCATTCCGATCGCCATCTTCGGCGGCTCACTCGAATCATATATCGACGGCTTCAGCGAGCTTCGCAAGCACAGCGATCCCGGAAACGTCGATGCTTGGTTTGCGCCGCGCATTCAGCCACGCCTTCAAGGCGTCAACGACGCACCACCAATTGGCAACTTACTTGGCATAGGGCGTCATGTCGTCATCCGTGAACTGGTCCGTCGTGGACTCTGCCAGCCGGGTCCACTGGCCAGCTACTGTTGGGTGCCACATGCACGCGTCCTGCGCGTGGTCGGCTGGCTGACCGGTCAGACGCCTACAGACCCTGCCGACCATCAAGGTACATCACGGTGGATCGCCGATAGAATCGACAAGCACATTGCGCCGGGCTGGACTTTTGACGGCAGCTTCGACATCCCATTGCAGTTCTTGGCTCAGGACCTGGAGCTACAGCAGCGAGTGTTGGGCATGGCTATACCCGACGACCAAACCGAGAAGGACTAACAATGCCGTATCTCCCAGGTACCAGCGTCTTTCATCCACAGTTCGGCATCGGCCTAGTCCGTCAGGATTTGGGCTCTACTGTCATCGTTCGATTCGACGTAGGGTTGCAGGAGTTGCTTGCTCAAGACCTGCAAGAGCGACGTTCGCTCGATCTTGTGCAGCCAGTCGAGACAGACCGCACAATCGATGCGGTCGCCAAGGCGCTCGCCCTCTGCATCAGATCAGTCAACGATCAATGGGGTGTCTTCGGACGATCGCGGATCCAACTGCTGCCACACCAACTGTGGGTCTGCCACCGCATCCTATCGACCTGGCCATCGCGTTGGTTAATTGCCGATGACGTTGGTCTGGGCAAGACCGTTGAGGCCGGAATGGCCATGCTGGCACTGACTAGCCGTCAATTGGTCACCCGCATTCTAGTCCTCTGTCCTTCAGGGCTCACACGTCAGTGGCAAGATCGTCTGCTGAATATGTTCGACCTTCGTTTCCAGCTTTTCGATTCTCGTGAAGCCCACCGCGACGGCGTCTGGGACATGATGAACCAGGTCATCGCATCCCTGCATACCGTGCGAAATTACGCCACAGACGGACGTGACGACGACCCACGACTGGAGGCAATGATAACGGCTAAGCCATGGGATCTTATTATCGTCGATGAAGCCCATCATGTTCACCATGATGAGAATGCTGGGATGACACTTGCCTACCGGCTTTTAAGGCGTCTTGATGACGAAGGCAAAATCAACGGACTGCTGCTCTTCACCGGTACGCCACATCGCGGCAAAGACTTCGGGTTCCTGGCGCTACTCCATCTTCTCGACAGCAAGCGTTTCAGCCCTGATATGCCAGTCGCCCAAGCCGTCCCTCATTTGGGATCGGTCATGATCCGCAACAACAAGCAATCGGTCACTGATCTTGATGGAAATAGGCTCTTCAAGGGCATCACCACGACTCCAAGAAACTACACCTATAGCAAAATAGAGGATGCTTTCTACGAACGGATGACCGCGTTTATCACGTCTGGTAGAGCGTATGCCGACTCTCTGGCTTTGTCGGCACGACGCACCAACCATCTCGTTCTAACCACCCTTCAGAAGTTGGCATCATCGTCCATCGCCGCCGTTTCAAGGACGCTACACAAGCGACTGGAGAAGATCGGAGGTAAGAGAATTCCAACAAATATCGACCCGGAAAGTCTAGAAGCTTTGTGGTCGGAAAACTCAGCCGATTCCGGCGACTTGGCCAACCTTTCTGCCGAGGATATCGTCGCTGGTGCTGCCGCTGCGCTGATGCGGAATGAGGTCACGAGCCTCAATAATTTGCTCGATTTGGCTGCAGCCGTGAAGCATGAGACCAAGATTGAAGCAATCATTGAGATGGCTCGGCAGTTGCCCAATGAAGAACCACTTCTCATCTTCACCGAGTTCACTGCCACACAGCGCGCCTTGTACCTGCGGCTTGCTGAGGAGTTCGGCCACGAACAAGTCACCATCCTGAATGGCAATGAGCGACTCGATGATCTCCCGCCAGCCCTGGGAGGCCCGGTGTTGGCGGTGAGCAAGGCCGATGCAGCTCGTGACTTTAACAGCGGTAGAAAAAGGTTCCTCATTTGCACCGAAGCCGGCGGTGAGGGAATCGATCTGCAGGAGCGGTGCCGGTCGGTGGTTCATGCCGATCTACCCTGGAACCCCATGCGCCTTCATCAGCGCAATGGTCGGTTGTATCGCCTAAAGCAGGCCCGTTCAGTTGAAGTTACGCTAATGCGTAACCCCAAGACTGTTGAGGCGCGGATCTGGACATTACTCGAAGAGAAGCTGCAGCGCATCCAGAGGACTTATAGCGGGGCCATGACCGAGCCTGAGGACATTGCACTGTTGGTACTGGGCCTTGCACCAGCTGGGACCTTCGAGCGCATGCACGTAGATGCGGTCGGTGCAGATGGGACTGATGTCGATCGTATCGTAGAAGGAGCAACGTCCTTCCTTGATGCTAAGACGGCGATTGATACCGTGATGTCGATTTTCGGCCATTGCGGGAGATTCGACTTCGGAAGTACCGCCCTAAACCTGCCCAAGGTCGACATCCCAGACCTGCGCAATTTTTTGGAACTCAGCCTGAAACGCCACAAGCGCCAACTCATCGCTCGCGAAGACGGCGTCGGTACATTTGATATTATCACGCCAGAGATATGGGCCGAACAGCGTGGAGTAAAGGGTCGCTACAAGGACCTGCATCTGGATCGCACGCGTCGCGACAGGGATAGCCTAAACAATCTTATTGGGTTCGGCCATCCGATGCTCGACTTGGCGGTCGCTGAATGCGCATCCCTACCAGCCATTGCAGGAACTGACACGGACGGCGCTGACCTATTATTCATTATACAGGTGAACGATCGGGTCACAGTTGGTCCAACGTTGCGAGGTGGAGTGGTTGGGGTCCTGATGCGTCCTGATGAGACGCCTACAGTAAAAATGGACTGGGAGTGCATACGGCTTCTCAATCGAATGGCGCGTAGATTCCGCATATGGGAGCGACAGGGCGAGACGTCCAGCCGAATTGCGCCACCTCAAGACGGGATCGTCACCCTGCTTGCTAATGCTATCGCATCCGTCACTGAAAATCATCCTATGGCTCATCCCGAGGCATCGATACTGATGGTCCTTCGGTGTGACTTCCACGATGTAGATAAATTTAGAGCTGACAATGTGGACAGCGATGCTGACAAATAACGTAAGCTATCGGCGCGACCGTGTTGCAGAAAGCGCTGTCAACAGGGATGTCGTTTTGGATTTTTAACCAGCTGGTATAGCCAGACATCCTTGTCAGGAACTGACAGGGAACTGTAGCGATCCCACCTGGATCTTCCTTTCGTCTGCCCACTATTGGTCCAGTTAGATGCGAGGTAGCAATGGCTTGTGTACTTGGTTGTATCAACGAATGTTTCTGCCAGAATAGGCAGGTAACCTAAGAGATCCTGCCAGTCATCGTGCATCCAGACGAATCTAGGACAGGCACGCATTTCCGTTAATTCTGATTTCGCAGGTTCTTACAATTGTCATTGATGGGGGTCCGTGGTAGATCCGTCGCCATCCCAGGCTGCTACTACGGCTCTCGTTCTACAGCATAATCCGCCCCAACCCCCGGCCGACCGGCCGGGGGTTGGGGCTGCGAAAGGCATAGTTGTTGCCGTCAGCCAGCCCGGCTGACGGGCGCGGTCCGCGCCCACCTCACAGCGACCAACACCGGCCTGCCGTACCACCGCAACAAACCCTCCGCCAACATAACCACGCGATTCCTCTTCGAACTATTCCCCCAGCGTCCAGACCGTCGTCCTCGTGCAAGACGATGGACGGCGAGAGAAGCAGACCGTTGGCCTTCAACAATGGCAGCAGCGGGCTGTCGAGGCATTGAGCATAAGGCTGGATGCATTCAAACCGGTCATGGCAAAGACCGAATGAATTTACGGCGAACCCAAGGAGTGTACGTGTTCAGGGGCCTGACCCCGCGGACTTTGTCGTGGCTCGGTTTTGTCGCACGGATCCGAAACCGTGGGCGGATGGGCTTCGCCCATTATGTCCGCCCCTGCCACTCGGCGCCCGCCCCATCGCTGCGCGACGAGGCCCTGATTCTCAGTCGTGCAGTTGCCGACGCAGGCGAGGGATGATCTCGCGCTGACACTCGGCGAGGCTGCCAGGAAAGGTCGCGCCGGCCGCCTGCAAATGACCGCCACCGCCGAATGCCTGGGCCACCGGCGAGACCTGGAACGGCGGATTGGAACGCAGACTCATACGCGTCATGGTGCCGTCCTTGGACTCGCGCAGCAGGTAGGCGATCTGATTGCCGGCCAGCGAACGAGGCACCTCGACCATGTCGCCCCAGTCCTCGGGTTCGCCAACCGTGGCAATATCGGCCCGCGACAGCGCGATGCCAGCCAGACGGGGTTCCTCGGCATCAATCTGCAGGCGTTCGATGCCCAGCCGCGTGATCGCCAGATCCTGCGGCTTCTTGGTATAGGTCAGGGCGCGGTTGATAGCCGAGACATCGACGCCGAGATCGGCCAGTCGCGCTGCGAAGCGGAAGGCGGCTGCGTCAGTGTTGGAGTGCATGAACCGCCCAGTGTCGAACACCAGGGTGGCATAGAGATTGTCGGCCATGGCGCGATCCAGGTCGACATCGAGCCGATCGAGCAGCTTGGCCGCAACCATCCCGCTGCAGGTGGCATGCTCGTCGACTAGGTTGAGATCGCCGAACCGGTCGTTAGTCGCGTGGTGGTCGAGGTTCAGCAGTTTGCCGCGTGGAATATGGGCGCAGGCGCCGAGCCGCTTGAGGTCACCGCAGTCGCTGGACAGCAGCAGATCGCAGGGCGGCATCGCCTTGGCCTTGGCCTCGTCGTCCATCGTCACAGCCATGCTGAAACGCGGCAGGAAGGCGTAGATCGAGGCCGGCTTCGACGGACAGACGAAGCGAACCCGCTTGCCCAGCCGTTCGAGCGCCACGGCCAACGCCAACGACGTACCGATGCCATCGGCATCGCTGTTGAGGTGCGTGGTCAGGACGATGTCGGCAGCATCAGCGACCGCGCGGGCGGCAGCCAGATAGTTGGGGCGCTTCATGCGGGCGGAACGGTGGCTTGGGGAAGCGTAGCGCCAGCGACGATCGCCAGTTCCTGGGCGCTGAAGCCGGCCTCGGTGCGTCCAGCCACATCGATAGCCCAGGGGCTAGGTATCTGATCGGCAAAGCGGCGCTGCACCACCTCGGCGAAATGCGTCGACGGATCTATGCCCTGGCGCGCGCACCACCAATGGTGCCAGCGCGTGCCGGTGGCGACATGACCGATCTCATCGCGGTAGATACGATCGAGCGCAGCGTGCGCAGCGGGATCGACCGAAGCAACACGCGGCAGTAGACCGGCGTTAACGTCGAGACCGCGCGCTTCCAGGAACCGCGGCACCACCACAAGCTGCTCGCCAATATCGCTGCAGTCCAACGCCGACAGCCACAGACGGTGATGCACTGGTTCGCTGCCCGGCGGCCAGTCATGGGCAACCAGCCAGGTGTCGAGCAGGCCTGCATGCCCCGCCTCTTCGCGCGCCACGCGCAGGCAGTCAGCATGGAAGGCAGCCGGCATGCCCGATCCACGCAGCGCGAGGACGCAGGCCAGATCGATTGCCTCCATCTCGATATGCCAGATCGCATGCAAAAAGCGGCGCAGACCTGCCAAGCTGTCGACCCCCTGGCGGCGCCGCTTGGCCTGACCTTCAACCACACCCGGCGGACGACCAGGCCTAGCCGGCAGGTCCGGCATGTCCCAGAACTCGCCACCTGACGGTTGCAGTGCAGCCAATATTGTATCTTTGGCCAGTGCGGTGGGTGCAGCGATGGCGGCGAGCAAGCCGGCGACGTACGGCAGCATCGTACGCCTCAGCGCAGACGTACAGCCGTCAGCACCAGGAACAGCGGGATCTCCTTGGCCGCCAGATCCTCGGCGGCGAAGCGATGGCCTTTGGTGCCGCGACGTGGATTGGTCAGTTCGTCGCAGCCGACTACGCCTAGTCCGGCGGCGCCAAACGCCTCCAAGTAGGCCGAGATCGGACGATGCGTACTGATCGTCTGCAGGGCCGCTTCAGGCGAGCCGGGCTGCGCGCCCGGGTGGGTGGCAATGCGCGTCTGATACATCGACAGATAGCCGTCGATGCGACGGTACTGCTGCCGACGGTCATCGTCCCAGCCCCAGGTGCTGCGCTTGGGCTGGCGGAAACAGGGATGGGTCAGGGCGACAACGAAGCGTCCACCAGGCGTCAGCATCTTGGCGACGCCGGCCATGACCGGGCCGATCGGATCAAGATCCTGCAGCACCATCAAC
>ENA-ORBV01017054-ORBV01017054.1-microbial-mat-metagenome-genome-assembly--contig:-NODE-17054-length-10450-cov-6.131206_pt1 | contig 10450 bp, 10 predicted proteins | sample MGYA00237777_ERZ505514 | MGnify/ENA primary metagenome ERZ505514 (study PRJEB26160, sample SAMN06269048) | microbial mat metagenome | isolation source: Oligotrophic lake microbial mat | place...
TGAGTCAATCAATGACGAAAGAGCCAGCCCAACACACGAAGTTACCACAGATTTTACTAGGTGCAATGTTTGCCTAGCTGATGTCTGACTGGAAGCACTGTGACGACCAACAAAACGATTTTTTTTGTTTTGTTTCCAGAGCACTAGCCTTAGAAACAATTCCAATAATTTGCTATAAATCAGTCACTCTTTGCTGTTTGGTGTGATCATGTCACACATGCTAGCAAACTAACATTCTTTCTTTTGTCTTCAAACTGAGATGTCATGTCAAAAAAATGTTGTGTTTTCCCTAACAGTTTTGGTGTTTTTGGGCAACACCCCCAGAATGTTGCAACAGGGCTCAAACCAAAATGGGAAATCTTCGTGCCTAAAAAAGCCAAGGTGTTGCTTGTTCCTCTTTTGCAAAGGAGAGTCGTGTTGCCAATGCAAAACAAAAACACATGGCATTGCAAATCTCTCTGCTGTGTGGCTTGATTAGTCCATTGTTTAATGGAAAGTGTGACCATCTTGACTGCATGCTAAACAGCAAAGAGTGACAGCTCATAGCACTGGTAAACTATGGGATTTTTTTCAAGGTTGTTGCATTGGAAATAAATAGGGAACAACTCCTTGTTGTCAGTCCTAGGAGTGCTTCCAGTTAGACATCAACTAGGCAAACATGGCACCCAATAACATCTGTGGTAACTTCATGTCTTGGCTGACTCTTTTTTCATTGATCGACTCATCAGTGTTTGGGGTGCGTGGAAACAAATAAACAGAATCAGCTCAATGGGCAACATTGCAATGTCATCATGTTAGCCCCTTGACCAACCATTGTGTGATGTTGCTAACAATGACAGGACCCACAGGATCACAAACCAAGATGCAGGAGGAACTTGGAATGAGCACCAACATCAAAGGCATGCTACTGTAAAGGCACTGCTCCAAACAACATCAATGAGAAAACTCTTAGTGTAACATCTTCTATCACATTGACCAAAACCAGCAAGTGGGAGATGGCTTACAGCATGTGCAGAGCAAAACGAAGTTGACTGAAATCTGAAAACAGCATGTTGATCTACCAGATCAGGCTCTATCAAACAATAAACCCATAGCAGTCTATTGTAGAGTGTGAACCAGCATTGCTCTCATTGCAGATCCACACTTTTGGCATTCCAAAGCAATTTAGCTAGCTCTTGACAACATTTTGTCTTCTCACAAAGTAGGTTGGAAAGCAAATCCACTCCTTCTGTGTAGATTCATTCCTGACACTGACAACATCAAACAAGTGGAAGCAGAGTGCTTTCACATCTCTTTCTCAGTGACCACAAATCATGAGTTTTGCATTCAACTTTTGGGTGAAAGAGCCTTTCATTTGCCAAGAAGAGTGAATTTTATGTGACATACAATTTGCACTTTGGTAGACAATGACAATGACATGCACTTTGGAACTACTACAAAGCCATTTGGGCTCATGCTTTTGGGATAGATGCCTCTTGTGTCATACCCAGTTTGGTCCAGCAGAGAAGGTTTGGCATTTGAATGCTGAACTTGCACCATGGTGGTCTAGATGTGCTAGACTCTGTCCCTAGCTGGAAGAGAAAGATGAATTCTCAACTTCAGTTGCTAGGTCACATGAGAAGGATCCTGATGATATCCAGTTCATAAAAGAGCAAGCAAATGTGGATGTTGATTGGATTTCAGTGATTGCCACAATTAAATTTCCAAAATGCACCAAACAATAGCAAATGTAGAAATCATAAATGCAGAGGATACGAGTTCATTTTGGTGTTCAAAAGAAACAAAGAGTGAGTGAGCAAAATCTTCAATTTCATTGATTGTGCTGTTGAAGCAATTGACAAAACCGACGGAACAAATCACAATGATGTGACCCAGATACATGCTTGGCAGTCTTGGCATCAATCCCAGCTCCAAAAAGCTTATTGTAGTGTCCTTCCTTTGGAGAAAATTTATTTGGGGTTGTGGTGCTAAATTCAGTTTGGTTGAGGGGCAGCTGTTTTGGACCAGATGTAGCCATTGAGTGCTGTAAGTAAACTGAAAGATAGCACTGTCATCTCTTTGGGATCTTGTTATGCACAATTCTTTTGTTAAATTTTGTGGTTGGCTAATGCTTGTGGTGATGGGTTTGGCCTACTAGTAGGTGTAGCTTCAAGCTTCTTGGGCCTTTGTCACTAGGGTTTGCTAGCAGCTCCGTCTGTCATCCATTGGGGTTTCACTTGAGTTGCTTCTTGCAGTTTGATTCAAGTTCCTGGTTGATAATTTCCAGAGCTGAAATGAACCGAGACGAGGTAGCTTTCTTAGGCAAGTGACTTGCTGCTGGTAGATTGCACGGTCATCTTTAGGGTCCAGTTGACCACAATGCTTTGATTCAAGTTTCTGTTGAACTTGGCTGAGGGACGCTTTCTTGGACCACGACAGTGGTTCAAGATTAAGATAGTTACATAGTCATTGTCTAAGCAGATTGGATCACTTGCTTGTGATGAATGCATAGATAACTGTGGAATCTATGGGAACTTTGATGCACTTGGTTGTCTGAACAACATCGTCATCCTTCAAGGTTGTCATGATTTTCACTGTGGCAGACTGACTGTTTGCACTCTTTGATTCTTGTCTTTTGCTTGAATGATTCATTTGTGGGCCTGTCAATTTGTTCATGCTTTTTCTATTTTTGGGAACCAGCACTTGATCTTGTGTCAATTGGGCTTTGCAAGTGTCCAATTGCAGCAGAAGGACCCAATGCATGATGCCAGCATGGGCCACTCAGTTCGTCCTCTGAAAGCAGAAGCAACAGACCAGACAGAAGGAAAATGAATTTGTGAAACTCAAATCAACAAAGCCTGTTCTTTAAATTAGGTGTCCTTGACCTGGAGAGCAACAGATGTCACCAATTGGTCTCCATCAATTCAGTGTTGAATTGCCAGCACTTTGATTTGGAGCAGCACAATGTGACAGCAACCCGCAAACAACAATTTTGCTGGTGATTAGAACACTAGAGCAAACAAATGATCTGATTGCCAACAGAAGAAGTAGAACAAACTTGTCATATGTTTGCTCTGCAGAAATTATTACAACCGTAAAAAGTCAGCCAAACATGGCAAGCAACCGATGCCAGAACCATAAAAAAATGTTGTGCTCCTTGATGACAACAATGACATGCGCTGACAACCAAATCTATCATTTAGCTATCTGTAGAAATTACTTACATGTTCTCTGCTTTTCATTCTGGAATTAACAGTTTTACTTTTTGATGATCCTGTGACCATGAGTGAGACAAGTCAGAGTGGACAAGTCATGGTGGAGCCAGACATGGATTCTCATGTGCAATGTCCAAGGTGCACTGTTGAATTTGCTGAATTGGAATGCGTTTGAGTGATGGAAAGTAGCCATGACCCGAGTGTTTCATTGTTGCCATCTCAAAATCACAAAATAAAAATAAAAATAAAAATTGTTACAAACCTGACACTTGGTTCTTGGCTTGTTTTGGATGGACTCACACAATCCCATATCAAATTTTCATTGAGCGAGTGAGAGACATCAGGAATCAAAGGCTGAAACAGAAGAATGCGGATAGATCTTCGCGGGCTTGCCACAACACGACGGCGACAGGTTTTTCCGTTGACCTGATGTCTACGAACGACGAAGCACCAGCTATTATTAGTATTGTGCTGCAATCAAATGCACTACGAAAGTAGCATGATACATTACTATTGAATGAGCATTGATTGTCAGATTTCTCTCTCAACTAGGTACCAGGTAGCTAGAGCCTACTATTCAATTGAAGTTGAAAACGATGTCGTCGCCAGATCCATCTTTGATTTCCAGGGCCCAAGAGGGTCTTGCTGCCGCCGACAAAAAGAAACAGGTGGCGTCCATGGTTTTTGACGAGACGATGGAACTTTACAATACCTATAAGGAGTTGCACATCCAAGCCTTAGCAGCAGCAGCAGCAGAAGCAACATCCAGCAACTTTAACAAGGCAACACATGTGTATAGCAAGAACTTGGAGGAAGCTCAAGACGCGGTGGAATTTGCACTCGAAAAAGAAGAACAAGCTGCCATCGAGGCTGTAGCAGCTGCTGCCACCTTTTCTGCACTGGTTGGCAACAAGAAAGAACTGTCATGGGAAGAAGCCGCAGCAGAAGGAGCTAGAGCAGCAGCAAAATTTAAAGAAGAATTATTCGGGGTGGCACCAACCAAAACTCAGACTGCCAGCAGTATGGACACAGCCAAAGGCGAGGTCACGGTTGCACCAAATTCTAAAAGAAAGGCCGCCATGGTCTCGCCGGATGATTCCGAAAGTGCCGGGGAAGGGGCGCAGCGCAGTGCAAAGTGCAGCAGAAACATCAGCAACAACAAGAATGAGAAAACAGCAGCCTGCAACAACACCGCGAACCGTTTCCAAGGACAACAACTAGCGAAGGAAGCATGCATCACCTCCATGCCAGCTCGGTCCTTGAGTTACGCAAGGCTTGCCTTGAGGAAAACGATTTTGGAAACTCCAAACATCATAGTAAATGCAGACAAGAGCAAGTTCCTTTGCCGAACGCTGAAACGTCGAAGCTGCGTCGTATGTCAAAAATATTTCAGTGGTTTGGGAAAGCCAACCCATTTGGAATGTATTCTTTGCGGTGCTGCCATTTGTTGTGACGAGGACGACGATGCTAATAATGGCGCATATGCCATTACCTCTTGCCTAAACGAGCATTTGAACATCCAGAATCCTCGGTTGCGTTGCATTGGTATTCCGCGGACAGCAGAAATAGGAAAGTTCTGCCACAGAACCGCCGTGAAAGCCGTAACAAAGAAGGCGCCAGCGCTGGCATCCAACAATCCGCAACAACAGCAGCCGACGGAAAAGAGTACTTCTGCTCGTCCTCCTCGCCGCAGCGCTTTCAAGTTTGCAGAGCGCGTGGAACAAATCCGGGAGTTTAAAAGGCAACACGGACACGCCGATATTTTAACAACAAAATCTGGGAATTCCTGGTGCGACCTTGGGAAGTGGTTATCTCACAAACGGTGCTTGCACAAAAAAGGAGCATTAAAACAAGAGAATCTCTCAATCCTCCGTAAGTTGGGCTGTGTGGGCTTTGGAACAAGAGGCGGTGGCAGCGATTTACGTTTTTATGAGCGCGTGGAGCAAGTGCGAGCTTTTAAAAAGCTTCATGGGCATGTCCACATTAAAAAAAGTAGGGGGAGTCCCGACTATATTCTTGGCGATTGGCTAGCTGACCAAAGAAGACAGTTCAGAGATGGCACATTGCACAAAGAGAGGTTGGAAAGCCTTCGTGGTTTGGGCTGTGGAGGCTTTGAGACAATAGACGGCACTCCCAAATTTCATGTGCACGTGGAAGAAGTGAAAGCCTTTAAAAAGCTTCATGGGCATGCCAACATTACAAGAGCAAAAGGCTCTCCCTACCTTCGCCTTGGCAAATGGCTGGATAACCAAAGAAACAGATTCAAAACTGGAAAATTAGGCAAAGAGAAGACACAAATCTTGCGTGGTCTGGGCTGTCCAGGCTTTGTAAGAACTGAATAGCCGGCAGCTTTCCGATCAAACAAAGTTCGCCCGGCAAGCCTGCATCCGGGGAACGTACAGTTGACTATGTGTGACCGTCGCCAACAGGCGTTTGGCAATCTAGGATTCATCAGCTTTCAATTTTTGGTGCTGGATTATGCTTCGCCAGAAAAAGACGGAGTCCAGTTGTGTCAGCTGTCGTACTTGCAATACGGCAACTTCGAAACCTTCTTGTTTTCCTTCCAAGGCATTCTTATACAGGGTTAGCACGGACGATTTGATGCTTGCTCTGCTGGCAAGCGACAATCAATCACTACAATACTACATTAGCAAAGCACCCGCGGATGATATATGCGTAGTCTTAACGATATGAACCTTATAGAGAGGCTACATTAAACAAGAACTTATGCAACATGTAAATATAATTGCGCCCCCTTTACTCCCCTTTTTGCTCCAGGACACTCTCAAGTGAAGCTGCATCCAAGGAAGCGACCATTTCTCTCAACATTTCTTCACCGCGCTCGGCCCATTCGGCACGGTTTTGAAGGGCATAGTTGAGGTACTCATCACTGCTCACACCAAAAACGCCACAAGATTCCAGCTTGCCGGCCAATGGGATGATGTAGTTGTCGAAGAAGCCAAGCTCCCCTCTGTACCAAAAGGTTGCTGGATCTTTGGCCATCCTACCCGCCTTGAACGCTGCGCGCATTTCGCTGAAAAGGCGGCGGTTCCACTTCTGATAAACTTGCCAGTGTTGCATTGTATGCGAAACATCAGATGCTTGAATGATATGCTCCAATACAATGGTTGCCCTAAGATCACTGTCAAACTTGTCTTCGTCAGCGAAGGCTTCATCCCATCGATTCTTTCTCAAATTGTTTAAATCTTTTCCGAAAATGTCTGTCGCCAGCACAATGTTGACCACCAGACCTCTGAAGCGGATCAAATCATCTTGCGTGGTGAAGAGACAGCGGCGAAGGTCGGCAAAGTTGTCTTGCATGAGCACTTCCCAGGCCAGGTCCAGCGAGTTCTGCTCTGCTACAGACTTTCCGCGGTATTGCTCCCCCATCTTGGGCTCCTCTTCCATCATTTGGGTATTGGATACTCCACGGTGATCGACATCTGTATTAAACGGCAGAAGCAGCGGCAGTCGTGAGCAAAAGAAACGCGAAACAGCCAATTTCTGTATTCCTCCGCATAACGAATCACTTACCATGAATCAGCGCCGCAAATGTCAGAGACAACAATACAAGTGGTTCGGAATTGATGCCGTATGTATATTCGTGGATGTGACAGGCCAAGTCTTCATCTGCTTGGTTGTTCTTGAGTTTTTCGAATTGCTCTGGGGTGAGTTCCGGAGCCACAACTCTGTTCAAGAGCTTCTTCACAGACATGGTGACGTGGCAAGCATGCTCAAAATTATGGAACGGGTTGGATCGGTACATGGAAGAAATGACCGTAATAAACTCGCGCAACTGGTTGACGGCCTTCTCTGGAATGGCAATGTCGTCGTGTCTGCTCCTGCACGAAGCGATCTTGGCATTGTATGCGGGCATGTGAAGGGACTTCTCAACTTCGTCCAAACAGATTTTCCCATCGGGAGCATGATAGACTGGAGCTTTGGCACTTGGCTTGGCCGTACTGTGAACTCTGGCATGAAGCTGTAAGGAAGCAAGATCAAAAATCGTATCAGTTAGTATATGCTCGCCCAGGAGAGATGGTGGCTGCAAGAGCCGCTGCCATCACGGTACACCTATCCGTCTACTTACGATTTTCTTGATATCGGAACAAAAGAGTTCCACCATCCATTCCACAAGTCGTTCGTTGGCACCCAACATGATTTCGGACGTGCCAGTAACCTCCGACTTGGTATCATTTGTGCTAGAGGCAACGCTGGATCCTTTCATAGATGTTGGATTGGCAAAGAATGTGTTCATAACGCCCTTACCCTTGGCCTGGACCTTGTCCTTGCGGGGTGTCAACCAGTGCTCCTTTCCAGCCTCTCGTAGGATCTTGGCTGTGGCTTCGGAAACTTGAATCTTTCCGTTGACTCCATTCGTTTCCATTCTAGAGGCCGTGTTGACAGTGTCGCCAAACAACTGGAAGCGTGCTCGGTCGCCCCTGAGGACACCAGCCGTTACAGATCCAGAATGCAAGCCAATTCGGATGGTAAGTTCTGCCGTGTCAGGACCAAGAGTGCATTCCAAATGCTTGGTCACCTTGTTCATCTCAATGACACAATCCCAGGCAAAGCGGACCATGGTCAATGCATGCTTTTCTTGTGGCTCTGGAAGACCCGTGACTGCCATATAACAGTCACCGATCGTCTCGACTTTGAAGACACGTCTGCGCTTGGCCAGCATATCAAACTTTTGGTACACCGACTGAAGCAGAGTAAAGACTTGAGCCGGATCACGCGTACTACTCCAGGCGGTAAAGCCCGCGATATCTCCAAAAAAGACAGTGCAGTACGGAAACAAGTCAGCAATGGGAGCCGTGGACGTGGGGGAATCATCCCCGGCAAGAAAGCCCTTCATACGAGTCTTGGTTGCTCCTCCATAGTTGTCGGATTCGGCTTCCATCAGCCTCTTTGCGACATTCTGCAAGAGAGAGGAACATAACATAGTGTGAGAAACTTCTTGTGCGAGGTGGCGTGTGCGTTATCCAATCCAACCATCAAAAGAGGTCTTACCTTTGGGAAGAGCGAAGAAACAATGGCGGTCGTCTTGTTGGCGGTACTCAAAACAATCTTTTGACGGCGTTCCACCAAGATATCGTACAACATAAACATCATGATGGTAAAGAGAAAGGTTGCAGCAATGGAGACCGTGATAATGGCGGGTGTGGCGGTCATGTAGTCGTTTTTGAATTCGGACGATGGAAAGACATGGATATCGTACGAGCATTGACCATCAATGGTAATCCCATCGACGGAGCCATCATCGAGATTATCTTTAATGAGATTGCCATATCGCATCCACTCGTTATATCCTTCGTGCTGATCGCCGTATCCCACAAACTGTGGCTTTTTCCCATTCAGCACAAAGGTAAAGGCCGAGTGTTCATCGCCTCGGCCCAAGTCGGCCGTTTCATTTTCTTCGACGCCGCCACATTCTCGATCAATGACGACTTCAATGCCTTTAATGTTTTCCGGCAAGATGTCTTCCAAATATTCTTCCCATTGAATGGCAATGACCATGACGGCCTTGACCTGTCGTGTTTCGGGATCAAAGGAATCAAAGACGGGAACAAACAATTCCGCAAAGGGATCGCCCATGTATTCGGCGGGCTCGGCACGTTCCTCGGGTTCGCGTCTCGCGTTCAAACTGTGGTAGTCGGCAAAGAGCGACGTGCGTGGATCGGGACTGTCAACGCTACCCGGTGGTGCCTTGAGCATGCCACTGAAATAGGCAGATCCGGTTTCAATCATTTTGGCCACAATTTCATGCAAGTCTTGTTCGTGGAGAATATTGTGATTGATTTGTGAGGCATTGACAAAGGGCGACGTTTGCCACATGGGAAGATACGGTCCCATGGCGTTGTCTTCGCGATGGGCATAGCCTTGGTCGTCAAAGTAATGCATGAGATCCACTTTGCGATCGGTGATACGAGTCTTGTGATAACTTTCCAGGGAAACAAAGTCTGGAAAGCCTTGTTCGTGTTGGTAACGAGCAATGTCGTCGCTGAAGCCAAGGAACGAAGGAGAGGAAAGAAGGTGGAAGAAGTGAGGAACCATGTTTAACTGGTTGCCGAGAAAAGACGCACACTGGTTCACCACAAATACTTACACCCAATAACTGCTATTCCCCGCTACATACTCGTCCCATGCCTCAAAATGGTGTCGTTCCACCAAGGGACAAAGGCCCACCATCATGGCTCCCGACATGTGACGGGCATTTTCGGCTCGTCGTTCAAAATTGGGCAGGGTCACAAAGGGAAACTTTTCAGCGTTATTCAAAGAGTGGGCTGTCATTTCCACTCCAATCGCACTGGCGGTACCCAACATGTGAATGATTTGAGTGAAACTGGCAATGATCTTCTCGGCAGCTCCTTCAAATTGGGCTTCAAAGGCATCCGCTTCCGCCTTGTCGGTAATCCTGTAGACCGTATAGGAGATAGCACCTGCCGTGGCCATCAACACGAGGATCACCATCATGCGCAATCGAAAGACTTGTTGCGTCTCATGCTTGGCGAGTTCTTCTTCTGTGGAACTGGAAGTGGTGGCCTCGTGTTTGTTCGTGGAGGTTCCCGAAGTGGTGCTGACTCCAGCACGAGATTGCTGGGAACTTTCGTCAATCTCATTCTCACTGCTCTCTTCGGCATTGCTGAAGGACTTGAGGCGCTCTTCTGTAGCAGCGCTCACAAATTGAGACTTGCGCATCATTGTATTGGATGTGATTGATGGAAGGAGAGGAAATTTTCTTTAGCTTTTGCTGTGTTGTTTTTGTATGAGTGTCACGTTATAATGGTTTTTCGTGCTTTTTATTAGCTTGTGTTTGCTTGTTTATTTTATTTTATGTGGGACATCAGACAAACAAAAGAAGAGTGTTTTTTGGAATTACGTTTGCTTTTGGCTTGTTTGGTTCCGGTTTAAGATTTTGTCTCGGCGTCTCAAAAGTTTCTCAGGCAAAGAAGAGGCCGAAGGTCAACTGGGTTTCCTATTCTGTATCGATATTCGCTTTCTGCAAATACAAATGACTGTTCAACAACAAGGCTTCCCATTCGGTCATTGTTGTTCTGATTTTAACCATCCACTTTGGGTGGATAAAGGAATAAGTATTAGAAGTACACTTTTACTGTGAAAAGCCAGGTAATTGCCACAAGTAGCACTTTACTCCAAACGAAGAAAAGAAGGGTAAATTCCCGCATTCACACAGTCAGGTACTACTCACCTGAAGGTGTTTACGTAACTTTTAGTAAGTAGCAGTCATGCAA
>ENA-ORBV01017057-ORBV01017057.1-microbial-mat-metagenome-genome-assembly--contig:-NODE-17057-length-10449-cov-3.698322_pt1 | contig 10449 bp, 4 predicted proteins | sample MGYA00237777_ERZ505514 | MGnify/ENA primary metagenome ERZ505514 (study PRJEB26160, sample SAMN06269048) | microbial mat metagenome | isolation source: Oligotrophic lake microbial mat | place...
ACCAAGAACTGGCCACGCAGTGCCTGGGCGGCTGTTACGGTGTACTCGACCCCTTGATCCAGGCCGGCGTGGAAATCGACGCCGAGATGCGTGGACTCCATGCCGAGCTTGCGCCGCAGTTCGCCAGGCAAGAAACGCAGAACCCGATGGCGGACTGATGAGCAAGCTCAGCGAGGAAAGGAGTCCATGAGTGCTAGCGATCGCCAGCCGCGCTTCCACGCCTTCATCAGCTACTCGCACCAGCAGCGTGATGTCGCGATCTGGCTGCATCGGTTGCTGGAGCGCTATTGGGTTCCTGGTTATCGACAGCGCACGGTGTTTTTGGATCGCGAGCATCTGGCGGCCAACGAGTTGGCGCCGATGATTCTGGCTGCCTTGGAGCAATCGCGCTTCCTGATTGTGCTGTGCTCTAACGATGCGCGCGGATCGACATGGGTGGATCGTGAGGTGGATCACTTCGTAGCCAAGCATGGCATTGAGCGCGTGCTGGGGGTGCGCGTTGGGCTTGCCGATGACGCAGCGATGCCGGCATCACTGGAGCATCACCAAGCGCTTGCGGGCAAGCTGGTGCCCAGGCTTTACGGCACAGTGTCAAGCTGGGATCGAAGCGTTAGGCGTGCGCGCGAACTGGATGCATTGGCGCTGCTGGGCTCAATCCTAGGGGTCGACAAGTCTGCAATTACCGCGCGCCGCAAGCGCGTGTGGATATTGGCGAGCGTTGCGCTTGTTAGCGCCGCAACGGTCACCGGGGCTTGGTTTGCTTGGCTACATGGCAGCGCCGACGGCGGTTTCTATCGTGCGCGCATTGCTTTGTTGGCCGACGCCGCCAGCCATCGTGCAGATGACCCTGAGCTGGTTCGCGCGGCCTATGCAGCGGGGCGTATCGGCGATCAGCGATTGCTTGCGGCGCTCGCTGATAGTGCCGCGGAGGCAGGCTCCGCCGGGCAGTTGCGTCTCGCTGGCAATGCGGGCGCGGGCTTGGACTGCGCGATCTTGAGCGGGCAATTGGCCGCAATCGACCCGTCTGTCGCGCGCGCTTGGCCGCTGGCGGCCGTGCTCGCGGGTCGTAACTGCCCGAGCCTGCTGATACCTGAGTCGGAACCGAGCGCACAAATGGACGCCTTGATGGCAGCGCGGCGATTCGAAGCGGTGCTGCCCATGCTGGCCAATGAGCGCATCGACACCATCGACCGGCTCAAAGTGGCGGTGATCTTGCGCGCCATTGACGTGCTGCCCGCAAAAGTTGAGCGCGAACCGGGCGCGATGTTGCTGGCGCTGCTGGCGCAATCGCATCCGGCGGATGCAGCAGGCACCGTCGCTGATGTGGTCGAACAGCACTGGGATTTGCTGGCGACGCGTTCAGCGCAGATGCTTGCGTTGATCGCGCACGCCGGTGATCGGCTGCTGTCCATGCACGCGCATGGCGAGCTGGAATGGTCACTGGCAGCAAAGCTGGCGGCCCTGGCTTTGCTGCATGGCGATCCTGCGCTGGCCCATTCGCTGCGTGCGCCGCTGCGCGCAATGGACGAAACGCTGGCCCGCGTGCCGCATTGCGCAGCCATCGGCCTTGCTTGGGCCGCATTGGCCGACAGCGCGTTTGATCGCAATGGCTCAGATCAGCTTTTGGCACAAGCCCAAGCCTGCGGCAGCGCCGAGCAGCCGATGAGCAAAACGTGGGAGGAGTGGCACACCATCGCGAAAGCGCTCACCGAACAAAACCGCTGGCGCGAAGCCTGGGCGCTGCCGGCAGAGGTGCGCGATACCGGCGCACGAATGCGCCTGACCGCGGACTTGATGGATCGCTATGCCCACTCGCATTGCCGCACACAGTCCATCGTATTTACGCCTTGGCCGACGCACGTGGCGGATTGCGCGGCAGTGCGCGAAACGGACGCCCGATGATCCCCGCGCACTGCCGCCTTTCAGCCAGTTGCCCAGGCCGCCAGACCGGAACCAGCAGGAGCACGCCCTTAAAGCGCGCGCCACGAACATGAAGTCCTAGCCAGATGCATCCATAAAAATATTTCACCAAGTAGGTGCGAGATTTTGCAACCTTAGAGACTTAATTAGTTATTTGATCTACCGACACTTCCCATTGCTGATGGTTCGCTCCGCGCCTACCGCCTACCGCCTACCGCCGCCGCTCCGAAAGCACGGTAGTGGCCATTCCCATCGCACTTTCCGCGAATCCAGACGGTAAGCGCGGCGTCAAACTCTTTATCTACCACCAATGGGACGATAACCAAATGTGCAAGTCGGGCGATTGGTTAGTGCATAACGGCGACGACGTTTACACGGTGGACCGGGAGACATTCGAGCAAACTTATATATACCAAGCTCAGCCCAGGTTGCTTCAAAAAAAAATCGGCAATCGTCTGGGCATGCCGCGCCTTGAAGGGTGGCACCATCAAAACCAAGGAAGGGTCAACCAAATACAGGGCGGGAGATTATCTGGTTTACAACAATGCAGATAACACTGATGGGTACGCAGTAAGCGCAAGGAAATTCGCGGAATTGTATGAATCTGATTAGTGCGATAAATCGATTGCACAACGAAAATATAATCTGCTCGACAATAGCAAGTTTGCTAAATACTGTTTCGCCCTCTATTAACTACACGACCCGCGCAGCTCTGCGCCGAAACAATATCTCCGGAGAAAAAGGTGAACCGTAGTGAGCGTGGCGCCCGGCGTACAACAAAGCCGGACATTTTCATAAATCACTCGTCACAAGATAAGGCTGCAGCTCTCAAGCTTATCGATTGAGGTAACGACCTTGGATTCAGAGCGCGATTTCTATCAAACATCGAGTTCTCGTAACCTCTACGAGTTTCCGCTGCCCCCTCTAGCCAGAAACCCTCACGAGCTTTTCAGCCATTCGTGAACTAGGTTTCCGATTGGCTGCGCCTTGCCGTGTTCGAAGAACATCTGCACACTTTTCTGGTCGGAATGCAATCCTGGGCTGCTGTTGCGTTGATCGACCAACGTCATTACTGGCTTGCCGCTCAGTTTGGCTTGTTGCATCTCGCGGATGACTGACGGGCTGGCTTCGTCCACTCCCACCACGCCGACGACCGCATCGGCTTGCCGGATCATCTGGTCGAGGCTGGAAGACCACAATTCGCCGGGCTCGATCAGGTTCACATCCAGCACTTGAGTTCCAATCGACGTCAGTTGGCTTCTGATTTCCTCGGCCATGCGTTTGTCGGCCGCGCTGTAGGACAGGAAGACTTTGGGCACCTTGCCTTTGGATGCCGAATGGATGCCGCGAAATCTGGGGGTGTTGGCTTCGTCCGGGTATTCCAGGCGCAGGTGTTGACTCAGCTCGCGCCTCTGACCGCTCTTCATCCGCAGCTCTGCACGCACCAGGAAGGCGCCCCAGCCGGATTCATTAAGTCTGAACTTGGTGGCGTGGTCGGCGCGGCTGACGCGAGAGCGTGCGAAGCTGGGATGGAGAATCCAGATGACTTCCGTCAGCTGTTCAAGGCTATGGTCCTCTCCATCCGCCTCAACCCAGACCGACCATTTCCATCGATCGCCGCCGGCGTATTCAGACTGCTGTTCGATTCGGTAGCTCATAACTGCTTCTCCAATCGCACACCACCAACGAAGGGATTGATCCAGTTCTTGGAACGCCAAGTACTACCGCTGAGCGTCACGCTCAGGCGCACGCGATCGGTTTCAAGCAGCTTGGGCAGCTCGGCGTAAATCGCTCCTGGTTCGAGACTCACTCGGGCACGCTGCGGCTTTTCGAAGTTGCCGTCGCGGACTCGTTGGAACTCACAGACATCCAACCGGCTTTCGTCGTACTGGCTGGCGAGATCGTCTGGCTCGATTCGCACCCGGACCACTCTGCCGTATTCGCGTTTCCACACAGCAATGGTGCTCATCAGCTTGAGCACCACATCAAGTTCCTTGCCCGGCGTGTACTGCACATATTCATTGCCCGCCCCGAGACCTCGCAGTATCAGGGCGGGGTGAATCAACCGTAGCGTAGGCTTTCTCAACGCGTTGGCATGCTGGAACTCGCTGATCACAAATTGCGGGTCGGCAATCTCGTTATCCGGACCCGCCTGCGGCGTCAGGATGGCCAGCAGCGCATCTGCTCGCTCGATGCGCGCCTGCAAGGCAGCATCGAGTGCTCGACCACCAACATTGACGCCGTCAATCACGCGCATTTCCATCGACTCAATAACCCGGATCACGGCCCGACGAAGATTGTCCAGCGAATCGACATGATCGGGGTGCGGTTTATACGTGTAGGAGAGAAAGATCGTTTCCATGCGCGGCTTCCTTCATCGATCGAAAAAATGCAGGTACTGGCGACAAGCCCGAATAAATGTAACTTCTGCGACGCCTTTAGGATGCGTCCACCACTTCGCCGACCAGTTGGGCTCCGCAAGCCTTGGACAGGAAGCTCATCAAGATCAGCGTGTTAACTGGAACATTGTTGTTCATGTCGAGATAGACATCTGCAGCGCTCAACGCGCGCCCCAGCGCCTTGGCGACATCCCTGCCCTGCTCTGCGTATTCGTCTGCGAGTGACTTCGATGCCAGGAACGCGTACTCGTAGTCCTGCAGCCCAGCGTGTGCCCTGCGCAGCTTTTGGATGCGGGAATCCAACTCATTTGAAGCCGCCGACCTGTTGGCCGCGTACGACAGGACTCTCTCAATGGCGACTACGACGCGGGTGGCGCCCACCAATGCGTTTACAGCCCGGGACACGTGGGTTTTGACGCTTTCCGATCCGGGCAGGTTTTCAGTGCTGATAATTTGGCCGACCGCCTTTGGACCGTTGTACTTCAGCCATCGGGCAAATCGAGGCCAAGCGCGGGCGAACTCGGCCGCGGCGTCGCCCTCATATCCCAGCTTCTGCAGAGCGATTGCCACATCTCGCTCTGGCCGCTGCTTGGTCGCTTGCACCAACGCCGCTGCCAGCTCAGCCCTGCGTATTGTCTGCGCTTGGTTACTGCCCAGTGCATGCAGTTTGGCTCGCTGTGGCTCATCAATGCTCAAACCGACACGAAGTTTGGCCTTCGGCGCCTTGACACCCTGCTTCTTGCGCAGCACTTCCCAATCCGTCCAGATGTCATCGGTCACGTTCTGGGGAAAGCCAGAAGCGCCCAGACGCGAAAGGCTTGCCAGTATCGAGTTCAACTCGGTCTCTTTGAATCTTTGATCTTCGAACTCCAGGTCGAAGGAGAGTTCCGTCATGGGAAGATGCGGTGACAGGGCGTCAAGCACGGTGGCGCCGGACGCCGTCACCACCTCATCACTCCAGCTGTTTTTTGCAACTTTCTTCGCCGCTGCGCGGGTCAATGCGACCAATACCCCGCCCGGGCCGACCTCTACGCGGGTATCGCTCTTCAGAAGATCTTCGGTGCTGGCATCAACCAAGGCCAGATCCAATCGCACACGGGTGGTGGATTCCGAGCTGCGTGTACTGACGATCTTCCAAGCGTCGTTGGCCTGCGGCACGCCAAAGGGCAAACTGGCATTACTGAATCGGCCACCTGTCACCCAGGCTTCTAGGTCAGCCTTTGCCACTGCGGTGCCTAGCGCCGCTATCGGAATAACAAATTGCGTCTCCAGCGTGTCGGCGGCTACCATCTTGCGCGCATGGTTGATGGCAATGCCGAAGCGGAGCTTGGCCAGCTTGTCCGCGCCTGCGATCAGCTTTTCGCGGAAGGCCTCGTACTTGCTGAGGAAATCTAGCAATGGCTTGACCAAATCGTCCGCTTTTTGGACTTTGTCCTGCGCCAACAGCTTCGTCAATTCATCTAGCGGCCCTTTTGTGGTTGGAATCAGCGCCTTCAGCTTCGCCAATGCATCGTCCAACAGCGAAGAGTGGTTCAAGGCCTTGACCAGAGCAGCTGTGAGCTTGGCCCGCAGCGGCTGCAAACTGGCAAGCGGGGTCAGCGCTTCAGCCAGGGACTGCGCCAGCACATCGACATTGGAATGATCGACGGCCTGCCACAGGCTGACTTTGCTATCCAGCAGATCCGTAATCCGACTGGCTATCTGCGCCTGCGCTTGGGCGGCATCAAGCTCGCCGGTAATCAGTTGCGCCAGTGGGGCCAAGTCATCCGGCACGAAGTCGAGTGCATCCTTGATCTTCTGCCGCAACCACTTGCCCGGAGTGGCTGCATCACCCAACTTGGCCAGCAGTGCTTCGGCCTTTGGTAGATTGGCTTCGGCCAGCGATTTGGCGATATCACCCCAACCCGTGATGGTGAAGCCCGCTTCAAAACCGACATTGACGGCCGTCTCTTCAGTATCTGTCAACGTGGACGCCAGCAGCACCCCGCCGCCAGCGTGCCGAGAAATCCGCAATTGCCGCTGGCGGTTTTCTTGATGAGAGACGCCCAATTTGAACGTCGCACCCGCATTGAGCGTGATCGGCGATTGTTTGCCATCCACGCTCACCGTACGCACGTCGACAAAGCTGAGGCCCTGCTCGAAGCCCAAGGCAAAGGTGAACCCACGCGCCCGATCAATCTGGATCAGCTTGAGACCATCTTCCCCCGCGACCGACAAGGCCTGGTTGATCGATTGCGGACCCAGCCCCTTCGCGACATTGTTGCTGATGCTGACCAGGGCGCCAATGCTGGTGCGTGCAGCCGGAAAGTCATACACGGCCGACAATCGCCGCAGAAATTGGGCCTTCGCCGAGAAAGCAGCCAAACCGATCGACCAATCGGCACCGGCGCCGAACTCACCCGTGGCAATCACTGCCATTGCGGCGCGCCCGGCTCCGAAGCGCTCTAGGCCATAGCGGTCTTTAAGCGATTCCAACTTCGGAATCTGGATTTCCAATGTGGCGCTGACCCGCGCATTGATCGCCAAATTGAGCCCGTCAGTTGATCCCAGCTGCGTTCCCCGCTTTGCAGAAAGGGCGAACTTGACCGGTGTTGTGCCGATCGCATCCTGCAGCCGAACGAGCACGGGGCGCCCATCGCTAACCCTGAAGAGAAACGGTACGTCATCGCCACCCAGCCACTCGTCCTGCAGATCGACCAAACGGCTCAGCAGGTTTTGGAAGCCCTTAGCGGACAGTAAAACGTCTACTGGCGTAGGGACGTTGCCATTCGCAACGCGCCCCAACAGATCAATCACCGGGCCACTTCGCCCGTCGCTGCGGTTGGCAAGCCCTGCGGCCAGCCAGTCGACCAGCATGCTGGCCGCCGAATCCGCATCTTGCGCATGACTCTGCGCTACCAACTCCCGCAACACCTCTGTGATTTCAAGATCTTTCGCTGAAACCGCCTGTAATCCCGACAGCACCGATGCAATCGCAAACATGGACGACCCCTGACCCGCGGCTGGATTGCCGCGCCGGAATTATTGCGAATTATTGTGACTTAATCTACTTTCTTTTACAGTTGCTGGCGCGGGTGTTAGCCAATGAACGGGCTAGCCCGGATATTCCTTCGAAATCGCCATGCGTTGAGGGGCTAAATAACTCAGCGCAGATCGCCTAAACCGCACTGCTCTAGCTGATCGAGTGTGGTCGGCCGCACGATGTCCGCCATGCAAGCAAGAATGTCGGACACCTGCCGGGCAAAGTCGCCCATCAGCTTGAAGGCGCGAAAATCCGCCGCGCCGATCACCTCCGCACCGTGTTCGCGAATGGCCGCCCGCACGGCGTCATGTTGCTGCATCCAGTAAACGGCAATTTTGATGCGCTCCATCGGCGTGGAGATACGGGCATCTGGCAGTGCGTGTACGCGCACGCGGTCCAAAAAATGCGCTGGGTTCAGGCGGCTGTGCTTCCACACCGCGAACAGCTCGAACATGCAATACGGCGATTGCAGGTACTTCTCGCTCAGGAACACGAAGATGCGGTCGCCCTGCCCGATCCGCTCCATGAAGTGCTGAATGCTGTCGCCCAGACCGATGGCGTGGCTGTCGCGCTGGATTACCAAGCCGCTTGCAAGGGCGCGCTCGCACAGCGCATCGACCAATGCATCATTGGCACCCCAGGCGTAGGACACAAACATCTCAGGCGCAGCGCGTGGCGGCTGGGTGAAAACCAGCGCGGGTTCGGCTGGCGCAGTCGCCTCGCCGGATGCAGCCAGTGGCACGCGGTGTTTTACCCCAAGTTCTGGCCGCAGCGGCACATTGCTGGGCGCCAGCCCCAGCCGCGTTTGCTCCTCGTCCACCCATGCGCACAGCCGGCGTAACAGTTCACCCGCCTGGCCGGTCTGGGTTCTAATGCTCAGCGTGCCTTGCCAGTTCTCGCCGCTGCGGTACTCCAATAGCGCGCGGCTGCGCGTACTGGCTTCGTACAAACAAACACCGCGCTGCCAGTAGAGCGCATTGATCCTGGCCTCGTTGCCGATGCGCGCGGTCAGCGCACGCATCAGACCGGGATGCGAAAAAGTGTAGTGGTATTCGACCAATTCAATAGCCAGCTCGGGGTCCCATTTCTCCTCGATCTGCGCTTGCAGGGCGCTGCGCTCGGGCAACAAATCCGGGGCCAAGTATTCGGTTTCGTCGTCGGCTTGCGCGTTTTCTGAACCAGCGCGGCGCACAAAGCAGATTCCGCATTGTTGCATCATGCTCAAAAACAGTTGTTGTTCGGCCACGCTGTAGTCGCCCCACACCAGATCTTCCAGCAGCGGACGGGTGAAGCGCCCGCCGGTAAAGCGCAGGTGGCGATAGCTCTTCTGCCGTTGGAACACCGCATAAATCGCAACCAACGCCCAGCCTTGGTCCAAGATGATATGGTCGTTGAACAGACCAGGGCGATAGAACAACACGCCACAGTGGTGCAGGTAATCCAGCAGCAGCGCCGGATCACTCACACCACCCTCTTCTGCACAGTAGCGGTTGAATTCGGCCTGGTCCAAGGTGCGGTGCTGGCGCTCATCCGGTGCACGCTCCGCATCACGATCGCGCAGCGCCTCCAGGCGCCGCTGCACGCGCAGTCGGCCGGCGCCGATCAAAGCTCGATGCGCTCCGTGCACTAGCTCTGCCGCTTCCCGCAGTTTTTCATCCAGCGCCGCGCGTCCGCGATTGTTCAGCGCGCTGTAGCGCAGCTCCCAGGCATTTAGACCGGCCATATCGGACTCATCTACCGGTGGTCGGCGCACATCATCGGCCGCCACATCGCATTTGCTCTGCACAATCAGCAGCGGATTACCCACGCCGCCGTGGTGGCGCGCGTAGTTCACCCAATAGCGCAGCGGATGGTTGCGAAAGTGAATGCCATCGCGATCGTAGCTATGCTCACGCTCAGTATCACGGGCCCAGACCACCGCGGTGATGGCGCGGGTGCGGGTAAACAGCGCATGCGTGCCGTGATAGATGTCCTGGCCGCCGAAATCCCACAGATGCAGGCGGATGTCCGGGCCGCCGTGGCAGCTTAATGCAGTGGTGGCGACCTGCACGCCGTGGGTGGAATCCCACCGCGGCTGATAAGGAAAGTCCGGGCCACGCAAACGGTTGACCAGTTGCGTCTTACCGGCCTGGCCATTACCCAAGACCAGCAGCTTGACGTCCGTGAGCGCTTCGGCGCCAGCTTGCAGATCGGCCAGATGGGCGCGCAGGCGGGGCAGGCAGTTCTCATAAAACTCCCGAGACAGAACTTCGGTCGGAATGCCCGGCAGCGTGGTTTGCGAAAGGCTCAAATGGTTGAGGGTAAGCAGCTGCCAGAACTCGATCGGCGTCTGCGTCAACTGGCAGTGGTTTGCAAACAAATACACCAGACCCGTGGAAGCCAGCGGAGTCAGAGTCGAAATGGAGGTATGCGAGCAGTCGAGCCATAGCAAGCTGGCCAGTGTGGCTAGCGGACCAAGATCGGTGATGAAGGTGTGCGAGCAGCCGAGCGTCTGCAGGTTGGTCAGTGCCGCCAGCGGTGTGAGATCGGTGATTGCCGTGGCTGCGCAATTGAGCGTCGACAGGCCGGTCAATGCCGCCAGCGGTCTGAGATCAGTGATGGAGGTAAACGAGCAATTGAGCGTCGACAGGCCGGTCAGTGCCGCCAGCGGTCTGAGATCGGTGATGGAGGTGTGCGAGCAGCCGAGCGTCTGCAGGCCGGTCAGTGTGGCTAGCGGTGTGAGATCGGTGATGGACGTCTTCCAGAAGTCGAGCATGTGCAGGCCGGTCAGTGCCGCCAGCGGTCTGAGATCGGTGATGAAGGTGTGCGAGCAGTCGAGCGTCTGCAGGCCGGTCAGTGTGGCTAGCGGTCTGAGATCGGTGATAAAGGTGTGCGAGCAGTAGAGCGTCTGCAGGCCGGTCAGTGTGGCTAGCGGTGTGAGATCGGTGATGAAGGTGTGCGAGCAATTGAGCGTCTGCAGGCCGGTCAGTGTGGCTAACGGTGTGAGATCGGTGATTGCCGTGATTTCGCAATTGAGCGTCTGCAGGTTGGTCAGTGCCGCCAGCGGAGCAAGATCGGTGATGGAGGTGCAGGAGCAATTGAGTGTCTGCAGGCCGGTCAGTGTGGCTA
>ENA-ORBV01017058-ORBV01017058.1-microbial-mat-metagenome-genome-assembly--contig:-NODE-17058-length-10448-cov-13.319834_pt1 | contig 10448 bp, 13 predicted proteins | sample MGYA00237777_ERZ505514 | MGnify/ENA primary metagenome ERZ505514 (study PRJEB26160, sample SAMN06269048) | microbial mat metagenome | isolation source: Oligotrophic lake microbial mat | place...
AGCGGGCTGTTCGCAGATGACCTCCGGGACAAGGAGCGGGCGAAGATCGAGTGCGGGAAGGCGCACTTCAAGGCGCTGGTCGTGCGCGAGTCACCGGCGCAGTACATCGTGGCGCGGACCGTTGATGAGGTGTTGAGCAGCGCGGCGGCGCAATGAGAAGTGGCGTGCATGGAGTCGCAGTCCTATTCGAGAGGGCGCCTAACAACAGCATGCAGCTGACGGCGCTTCGCGCCGCAGCTGATGCTGAGCGTTAGGTGGCGGAAGCTCTTCCTGCGGCGCTGTGACGACAGCCAGAGTAGGCGTTGTCTAGTAGGTGAATCTACCGACGTTTACCCATGAGGAATTGAATGTTCCTCCCAACACGTACTCACCGGTCACCTGAGTCGGATCGAGCACTAGATAATTCGTGCCCGCCTTGATGACTATTACAGAGAGCGTATTCGATGGCGCGATCCCGGATAGCAGCGCATATTTTGTTCTGGCCGTCGAGCAGGTGGTCGCATTCGTAATCGCCGAGACCTGCGACGCAGCTACCGCCGGCAGCTTGATGAGTTGCCGCCAAGAGACTGAAACGCTGTCGGTCCTCGGCGCTGTTGCGAATCTGACGACCCAATCGAACATATTGCGGCGGGCCACTGTATCGGGATTGCAAGCTGGTGGCGCTTGGGCAGAGATGGGGGGGGCAATGAAACATGCGCCCAAGCACGCACCCAGGAGCAGCACCGGATAAGCTAGATGGGCACGCATCGAAAATGACCTCATGGCTGTTTGACATAGCAGCCGTTCGGCTGCTTCTTGAAGGTCTGGTACTTCCGCTGACCGGGCGCGGCGGGGTCAGGATAGCAGTAGATTGACGAGGACTGCCCCGGTGCGCCGCTTTGAATGATACACCCAGAAATTGGATGCGGGGTCCCGTTGTTGAAGTTCGTTTGAGTCGTCCAATCCCTATCGCTCGGGCCTGGCAAGACTGGTGACACCCCATCGCAAGCTGGTTGCCCCGGGTAGCGTGGATGGGTATGGGTTAGGACCTGCCAAGTTCTCGTGCTATCATCGAGCGGGAAGCCAGGCGAGGACGGGACCGAGAACGTGCACGGACTGGACGTCGTGTTTGTTGGTGCCGGGACGTAGAACGGTTCTCCGGTCTGGTCATTTGTATACCACATTCCCGGTACTTCGTGTGTCCCTGGTGCGCCGGGGTTGGAGGCGGTCAAATCATCGTCCAAGTGCTTCCGAAAATCCGGGTTGTCCATCCACGGGTCACCCGTGGGCGGGCACGTATTGACAGCAATTCGCACGCTCTGGGAAGACGGCTCCCCGTTAATGACGAAATCGCCGAACATGCTTCCTGAGGAAGAAATACTTGTTGCGCAAATCAGTGTAGGCCCGCAATTTTGCGAAGGATCGCTTCCTCCAGGGACGTCCGCCACCCAGCGCCAGCGGACACTGTTCGGCACCTGCACCCCACCGCCGACCGTCATGGGAGTGATCGATGCAGTAAAAGTCACGGTTCCACCAGATTGAATAGCGTACTTGTCAGCGCGGACTGATCCAGTCCCCGTTACCCTGGTGTAGGAGAGCGTGAAGGACCCCGAGTACGAACTTTGGCTCTCTGGAGGATTGGGGATAGGTCCCATCCACTGAGCACGAACTGCCCCGCGCATCATCGTATACGCCGCACCGGGGAGTGTGCCGGTTTGGCTACACGCTCCGGCCGTCCAAGGGCCGTCAGTGTTTGACAGTGCATACACGCCCTCCACGCATGCGCCAAACCCCCAAGGGCGCCCTCGCGGGTCAGTTTGATACGCTTGTCCGGCCTGAGGTGTGACGGTGATGCTCCCGGCGAAACTCAGCTGCACCAAGACGAAGCTCGTCCCGAAATCGCACATGGCGACCGGGGCGGTGCTCGGCGGGGTAACCGTTACCGAGCCGGACCCGCACGCAACTACATGGGGCCGCGTATCCGAAGTGTAAGCCGCGAAAGGGTCCGTGGAATCAAGCCCATTGCAAGCCGAGAGGGCGAGAACGGTGCCAGTCGCCGCAACTGCGCAGAGACTTCTTAGGGGCACTTGAGGCATAGCCGTACCGATTCGTGGTGAGGACGGGAACACGGCGCCGATCGCATCAATTCCATCGACAAATATTCTGTGTTCCTAGGCGCTTGTCAACACATCGCCCCGCTGTACCTTGACTCAGCGGAATCAGTAGATGCCGGCCATATGCAGGACCCATTGGGATAGCCAACACAACGGTCACTGACACCGCCACCTAACAAGCGCATGCACCAGACGTGGCGCGGCCAGGGTCTTGCTCCGGGCAGGCACTTTGCCCAGATTGGCCTACAGCTCCCTGTTCTGCACCGCGCCACGCAGGTGATGCGCGGGCGTTAGACGGCGCGGTTCATGCCCGTCACCGGAGGAGTCGCGGTCACTGACCCACTCCCCACCTCGGAGCCCTAGACGAGCGCTCGCTTCGCTAGCATCTTTCCGCATATGAGAAAGCAGCACGACTCCGGTAAGACCCTTCCCCCCCGGTCTCGCTTGGAGCGGCAATCCAAGCGCTGGGCTTCGACCCAAGTGCCGACTGGCGACGAGGTCGAGCCGTTGACTCGGGCTCAGCGCCAAGTCTTGAATCGTCGGCTACGAGATAGTCGAGACCCCACCAGGTACCTAGTCGCGAGCGTCCCCGCTCCACATTTCATCCTGTATTACAACGTGTCGGATGACACTTTCGCTGTGAACAACCCACGCGCTGGTACGCTGTTCAAGAGCAAGGTGATTGCCGAGGCCGTTCGGCGGCCCCTTGGTCGCCATCAGACGCTTCTGACATGCCAGGTGAGGAAGAATGGGCAGTTGATCCTGAGCTCTCTGCCGAAGCGCCCGAAGACTTGGATGTCTGCTATGCGCACCGTCTAACAAGCGCATGCACCCGACGTGGCGCGGCCAGCGCCCTGTTTTTGACAGACAGCGGCACCAGTGTCACTTTGAGTCACGTGTTTTATGCCGCGCCACGCAGGTGATGCGCGGGCGTTAGATGGCGCTCTACCGAGTCTGCGGAACAACGGTTGTGGTGGGTGTGAACCTGAAGAAGTGGCCGTGAGCTTGCACGTCGCGCCCGCCATTGAGGTGCTTCAGGCCAGCACAGGCGGTTGGCGTGTGCGCCCGGCCCGAAGGACCATTGGTTCACGGACGGAACGGGCCGGGGCGCTTTGAGCTCGGCGCCTGCCGTCACCAGCCCACGAGACAAGGGTCGGGGAGTGAGGAACCAACGTTTTGTGTACTTCCTGGCATCGCGGGTTTGAGATCGCCACTCTAACAAGCGCATGAAGCTGTCGAGCCGCGGACCAGCATCCCTTGGCACCCTAGCGCGGTGCGGCCGCGCCTCGCAGCTTATGCGCGGTCGTTAGCGTGCAGAACTGGGCGCCACACGCGTGGGGAATCCGTCCCGGAGCTGGTCGGGCGGCTATCTCGGATTGGTAAACAGCGGATCGCGATCGGGTCCGCCTTTTCTTTGCCCCGGAGCCGCCCAGGGAAGGCTCAGCCCGGCCGGCGCGTCACCGTTCGCCGTGGCGGCTTGAGGACAGGTCCGGCTCCGGGGAGTCGGGCATGTGGCGCTTTCGCGCCGGACGCCGTATCGTGTTTCTCGGCTGAAGCGCGGTGGGCAGCCCGCTAACCAGCGCATGGACCCGTCAAGCCGCGGCGCCTGCCCTGTCATTCGCGAAGTAAAGTGTATCGCCGCGCCTTGCAGGTCATGCGCAGGGCGTTAGCCGCCACACGGCTCGATAGCCCACGGTATCTGAGATGCCCGCTGCGGTACCATCACTCGCGCTGGCCGATGAGAATTGGGCCCCCACCACGCTTGATGCCGTGGTCCTAGCCTTCTTACGAGCTGAGTGGTATAAGGCTCCAGCGTCACTGAAGCGCCAGATTCCACTGCCCCCATTCAACGAGGCCACCCTTACAGACCCCGCGGCCAATGCGCTACGATTGCAACTACTCCGCGTCTGGCGTACGCCAATCATAGACAGCCTTCCTCCTGGCACCACATTCTGGGCAGTTGCTTCGCTCCGGGAAGCCCATTTGTATCAGCTACTAGTAATTGGAAGCGATGATTGGCGTCACCCTGGCGATCGCAACGAGTTCTTGACGGTTGTTCGTCGACGAGGCGAGGAGCTGCGGGATCCTCCAGAGCGATGGGAGCCCCCCTTGCTGTTTGCTCACACCACCGCTGGCCCCTTCACTATCCTTGAGGGCAACAATCGTCTCGTGAACTATTTTGCTGCGAGCCCTTTGGCTTCACTTGCCATTGAGTGTTACGTGGCGCTTTCTCCGGCGCCATGTATTTGGCATCTTCCCGACAGACAACACTTTGGTGGCGTCTAACAAGCGCATGCACCAGACGTGGCGCGGCCAGGGCCTTGCTCCGGGCCGAGAAATGGTTCACTTTCACCGACAGCTCTCTGTACAGCGCCGCGCCACGCAGGTGATGCGCGGGCGTTAGGCTGCCAACCTGAAGCCAATGACTCCTGAGGACGCCGCCGCCAAGGCTGGCTTCATTGCCGCCTTCTTCCAGAGCATTCGCTCTCGTGTGGCTTTCACCCAGCAGTTGTGGGAGGAAGGCCGTACGGACGAGGCCCTGCTACTAGTATCGTGTTACATAGACGGCCTTGGTCAGCGCCTGCATCCAAGGAATGCCGGTTCCGCGGCGACCTTTGTTCGAGTCCTCAGGGATCACGGATGCGAACCATCCCTTTTGGCCATACTGCCAACACGCCTAATGGAGAAGATCCCAAGAAGCGGAACAAATACCACGCTCGCAAACCCAGTCAGGGCTTTCCTTTCGACCCTTCTGGCTCACGAGGCACTTGCCGAGGGTATCCTACTCGCTGCAGCTAAGCCGCATTTGGATCCAGCGTCATTTGCACACTTGGAGAGGAATATCTACCGCGGCACAGTTGCGTCGATTGCCTACGAAATCATTCGTAGCCTTAACGTGCACATGCTCGGGAGCCCCGGGGCCGTCACGTTCTCCGCTACTACATTTCAAGGAGCACGCCTTGCCGACATTAGTTATCCAGTCCTTCGGCGCGCAGTCGACAGCATTGTGGATCACGCAGATGAACTCTCGCGCAGGACTAATAAGTGGTTCGGCACTTGATTGCTGGGCAGCCTAACAAGCGCATGAAGCTGACCAAGCGCGGCCAGGCCCAAGGATCTAAACTGGACAAGTGTTCCCGCGCTTGGCAGCTTATGCGCGGTCGTTAGATGGCGCTCTACCGAGTCGGTGGAACAGCGGTTGTGGTGGGTGTGCACCTGAAGAAATGGTCGCCAGATCGCACGTCGCGCCCGCCATTGAAATGCTTGAGGCTGACACAGACGGCGGTGTGTGCGCCCGGCGCCAGGACCCAGCGGGTGCCGGACGGGACGGGCCGGGGCGCTTCAAGTCCAGCGACTTCCGTCACCGGCCCCAAGCCAGCGGTCGGGGAGTCAGGAACCAGCGCCCGGTGCAGCTCCAAGCATCGCAAGTTTGAGATCGCCCATCTAACAAGCGCATGAAGCTGTCCAAGCGCGGCCCAGCGCCCGTTCCCAGATCAGAACCGTGTGCCCGCGCTTGGCAGCTTATGCGCGGCCGTTAGGCGGCAAGTCACACTTACATCCTGGTCACGCTATGTCGTCTGGCACCCTATATCGCCTCTCCGCGTTCACCACCGACCCTGCCGGGGGAAACCCTGCTGGCGTCTGGGTTGGTGAGACGCTACCTGATCCGGCCGCCATGCAACGCATCGCCGCCGAAGTGGGGTTCTCGGAGACGGCCTTCGTGGTGCCCGCCAGGGGCTCAAAACGCACCATTCGCTACTACAGTCCGGAAGCCGAGGTCGCGTTCTGCGGACACGCCACGATCGCTACCGGGGCCCTTCTCGGCGAGCTAGAGGGAGATGGCACGTATGGCCTCGACACCTCCGTGGGTCTCGTCCCGGTAGCGGTTCGCACCCGCGACGGACAACGCGAAGCCTCCCTGACCTCCGTAGAACCCCGCTTCGAACTCGCCCCGACCCGGCTTCTCAAGCAGGTGCTCTCCTCCCTTGGCTGGAGGCGGGACGAGCTAGACCGCTCCATTCCCCCTGCTCGGGCCTATGCGGGAGCCTGGCATCTCGTGCTCGCTGTCGCTGAACCGCACCGGCTGGCCTCCCTCACCTACGACTTTGCGGGCCTCAAAGCAGTGATGCTCCAAGACGGTCTCACCACGCTCCAGTTGATATGGCGCGAGGGGCCAGACTTGTTCCATTCTCGGAATCCGTTCCCGGTCGGCGGCGTGGTCGAAGATCCGGCGACTGGAGCCGCAGCCGCTGCTCTCGGCGGTTACCTACGCAATGCCCGCTTGGTGGAGCCGCCCATGGCCCTCACCATTCTCCAGGGTGAGGCCATGGGCCGTCCGAGCCGTCTCCGCGTCCACATTCCAGTGGCGGGTGGTATTGTTGTCTCGGGCAACGCCGTGCGCCTCTGACGCTGCTTCGCCAAGCGCTCCGTCCGTTCCCCAAAGCCGCACGGAGCGATTGCCGCCTAACAGGCGCATGAAGCTGTCAGGGCGCGGCCAGCTTGCTGCTTTGCATGTAGGACTCGTGCACCGCGCCCTGCAGCTTATGCGCGGTCGTTAGCGCGCGTGAACGCAACGGAGGCGTACCGATGCCGCTTGTTGCCGTTGTCGTAGGTTGGATCCTTGGCCTTGCTAGCCCCAAGGCGGTCGATTGGCTTGGGCGAGCTGACCGACGCGAAGAACTAATTGGCGCGATCGCCACCGAGTTGACGGAACTACGTTTTCTCGTGGCGTTGGTGCTCCAGCAGCTTCGTTCGCACCTTCGCAGTATGGATCAAGCCACTCTGGATCTCATTAGACCAATTCTGTTGGCGCCAACTACCGATCCAGGAGACGCCGCCCATCTCGATGCCACCAAGCAGCTCCTCGCGCTTGGAGATACCGCCTACATCGACCTGCACAACACGGGACCGCGGTCTCCAGGTCGTGGGCCACTGCCACTGCCGTATGAGGCTCCATTCTTGACTGCGCACTTGCATGAGCTTGGCATCTTCCCAATCCGCACTCGATTGGCCGTCCTTCGCATCGCAGGAGAACTACGCCTATTCAACCAGCAGGTGGCGATTGTTCAGCGCGCCCATGAGCGATCGTTCGAACAGCTAAGCGCCGACAATCACACCATCAATACAGCTAACTTGAGGCAGGGCCTTGACTCACTTGGCGTTCGGGCAGTATCACTGATCGCTCGGATCAGTGAAGTTGTAGGGAAGGATGGTCATGCTCTTCCCAGTCACGCGCGCTAACAAGCGCATGAAGCTGCCGAGCCGCGGACCAGCATCGCTTGAAACCCTAGCGCGGTGCGTCCGCGCTTCGCAGCTTATGCGCGGGCGTTAGACCGCAACCTTCATCTGAGCACGGTCGGCCTTTCAAACGACGCTCGCGTGGATCCAAAGAGCGCAGACGGACCTCGGGATGACCTTTCCACCCGGTTTGGGTGCTCGCCCCCTCCGCGACAGCAGAGGCGACCGTTTGGCGCCACACGACACAACTGACCCCCACCCTTTGAGGGGACTCGCGCTCATGGCATTCTCTGCCGGCAATGACTCGGGACTCGGCCACCTCTGTGGCGCGTACTTCCACGAGGACTGGTCAGACGACGACTCCACCTGGCAGGCGGTGGTGAAACGCTTTCGATCGGGCGTCCCACCTACCGTAGTGGCGGAGGCAATCGTCCAGGCGAAAGGGCTACAGGGGGCCGGACTCTCCGAGGACGAACTGCATACGTATTTCGTGACGGAGCTTGGATCCAAATATCTCCCTGTTGGCGACGCCCTGTCTTTCGGCGAATGGCTCGACCGTCTCATCGCGGAGCTTCTCTGCTAACCTTCTAATCGTTGCGGTCTAACAACCAAATGAAGCTCCAAGGCTCGGCCCACGGTTGGCTCGCAGGGCTGGACAACCCGACGGTGCGGAGGCAGGTTGGGCACTCTAGCCTGCGCCTGCAGCTTATGTGGGGTCGTTTGTCCACAATGCACGGGGCCTGCTTTCTCCTCAACCTAGCTGACACCTAGCGCAGCCGATGACCATGCGTCCCGTTTCCCACGCGGCGAATCGGGCGATTGCCGGGGGCCTGGCGGGCTTCTTGATCGGGGCGCTCCTCGCGGCCCTGGCCTTGATACCTGTCGCCCTTGCTGTCCTAGGGCGTGAGCGCATTGACTGGCCCTCGCTCGTCATTGCGCCAGTGCTCTACCTCGCTGGTTTTGGGCTGGGTGGGGTCACTCTGGGGCTCCTCTGGCCTCTGCGAGACACCCGCTTCGGCTGGCATGCGATTTGGATCGGGTCTGGAATTGTCATCGGGGCGGTTGTGTTCAGTGCCCTTGACTCCCCTCCTTGGCATTGGCACGGTGAGCAATGGTTCACGGCACTCGGAATGGGAATCGTTGCAGGTGAGGCCCTGGGCCGTGCAATTGATCCGCGCTAGCATTGCGGTCTAACTAGCGCATGCACCAGACGTGGCGCGGCCAGAGCCTTGCTAGCCGGACAGATTTGCACCACTTTGGCGGACAGCTCCCCGTTCCGCACCGCGCCACGCAGGTGATGCGCGGGTGTTAGGCGTCAGGAGCTGCATGCATCTCTTCTCCGAGAACTTGCGTAGCTTCACTGGGCCCGCTGCCTATGCCGAGCCTCATTTCACGTACCTTGACCGTTCGGCCAGGGCTCCCTTCGCCAGAGTCCGCGAGCTCATCGAATCCTGGCTAAACGACTACCCAGCCTTTCACCGCAAGTCCCTGGTACGTCGCCTTCGCAACACTGACAACGAGCACTTTGACGCGGCCTTCTTCGAACTTTACCTCCACCAGCTTTTGCATCGCCTCGGGTGTCGCATCCGCGTATCACCGCGGGTAGGCCGAACTACCCTCAAACGACCAGACTTTGAGATCACCTGCCCTGATGGCAAGCGCTGGCTGCTTGAGGCCACCTCAAGCGGTGACCTAAGTGCCGACGAACGCAAGGCCGAGGCACGGCTGGTCACTGCCCTCAACACCCTGAATCGTTTGCGAGTGAAGGACTACTTCCTTGATGTCTCCACACGGGGTCGACCACGGTCTCCCATCCCCGGGAAGCAGCTTCGACACACAGTAAGGGAGTTCCTCAGGTCGCTGAACTATGACCAGATTCGGGAGATTTACGCCCAGCAATCATACGATGAGCTCCCCAAGACTACTTTCGAGCACGATGGCTGCAAATTGCGGATCCGGGTTGTGCCAAAGTCGCCGGCCTTTAGAGATGATTCGGACCCGGACAGCCGTGCCATTGGGATGATCTCAGCAGGCGTGCGCTGGATTGATTCTCGATCTGGCATTCGCGATGCGATTAGGCGGAAGGCGACACGCTATGGAAGGCTTCGGCGGCCCTTGGTTGTGGCGGTAAATGCACCGGATCAAAGTCTTGGTCTCACAGATGTTATGGAAGCGCTGCTCGGCAAGGAGCAGCTCGCCTTCTCCAACTTTGCCGACCCTAAAGTGAAGCCCACCTTTACTAGGGCTGCAGACGGCGCTTGGCTTGGTCCAAAGGGTCCGACAAATACTAGGGTATCCGCCGTTCTCATTGTGTCCAGCCTATTGCCATGGACAGCTCATGTCCACGAGCCAACCATTTATCATCATCCGTGGGCGCGATATCCGGTCATGCCAGCCTTTCCTCAACTGCCCTACTATCGGCCCAACCAGGGTCATATGGACCTCATTGCCGGCTCTACAGCTGCCCGCATCCTCGGCATTGATCCGGCCATACTCGTGGACCCTGACGCCTAACAAGCGCATGAAGCTGACCAAGCGCGGCCAGGCCCTCGGAAGTGAACTGGACAAGTGTTCCCGCGCTTGGCAGCTTATGCGCGGGCGTTAGGCCGCAGACCTTCGGAGTGATTCCATGGCGAAGAAGAAGGGATCGCCCCGCTCCCTAACCTCAGAGCTTGTTGCCAAGGCCAAGGAATCGGCCTTAGCAGCCATCGGCGTCTACAACCACCCCAGCAACCGGTTCAAGTCCGAAACATTCATCGTGCTCATGGTGATAGCCTGGACGTATCTCCTCCACGCCTACTACCGATCACACCGCATCGAGTACCGGTATTTCACGCAGGGACCTAAGCGTCGGAGCTTCTCCAAGACTAAGAATGGCGCCTTCAAGTACTGGGAACTTGAACGCTGTCTCAATGAGGGGTCTACTCCCATCGATCGTGACGCCTCAAATAACCTTCGGTTCTTGATTGGTCTCCGTCACGAGATAGAACACCAGATGACCCGCTCGTTGGATGGCTATCTAAGTGGCCGGTACCAAGCCTAGAAGTGGCCCCGGTAATCTGAACAGGGGGGATCAGTGGACAAGCGGGCTCCCCGGGCGAGATTACGCCCACAGCC
>ENA-ORBV01017060-ORBV01017060.1-microbial-mat-metagenome-genome-assembly--contig:-NODE-17060-length-10448-cov-4.081188_pt1 | contig 10448 bp, 11 predicted proteins | sample MGYA00237777_ERZ505514 | MGnify/ENA primary metagenome ERZ505514 (study PRJEB26160, sample SAMN06269048) | microbial mat metagenome | isolation source: Oligotrophic lake microbial mat | place...
CTACCCAACAGTATGGGTATGTTTTTAAATTATTGGGAAGATTCTTTCCCGTATGCACAAGCCGGCGAGTTGATGTTGCGGGAAGGTACCAGGACCAGTAATAAAGGCGTGCCACTGAAAGATGTACAGCTACTGGCACCGGTTCCGCTTCCCACCAGCTGCCGTGATGGCTATGCTTTTCGACAGCATGTGGCAGCCGCCAGGAAAAATCGCAAAGTGGATATGATACCCGAGTTTGACCAGTACCCGATCTTTTATTTTACGAATCATCACAGCATTACCGGCCCCGGGGAAATAAAATGTATGCCCGATCATTTCGAAAAACTGGATTTTGAACTGGAGGTTGCCATCGTTATTTGCAAACAGGGCAGGAATATCAAAGCAGCCGAGGCAGAAGAATACATCGGCGGACTGATGATTATGAATGATTTCAGTGCCAGACGCTTGCAGATGGAGGAAATGTTATTGAACCTGGGCCCTGCCAAAGGAAAAGATTTTTCTACTGCCATCGGTCCCTGGTTGGTAACACTGGATGAATTACAGTCTTTGGAAATTCCCTGTAAAGAAAACCATACAGGTACCGCCTGGAATCTGCAGATGCAATGCAGGGTCAATGATAAAACTGTAAGCGATGGAAACATGGGTGATATGGACTGGACCTTTGCCGAATTGGTTGAAAGAGCATCCTATGGTGTAGACCTGTACCCGGGTGATGTGATTGGCAGTGGAACGGTGGGTACGGGCTGCTTTTTGGAATTGAATGGAACCGGGAAATTGAATGACCCCAACTATCCTGAACAGTGGTTACAACCCGGCGATGTAGTGGAAATGGAAATTGATGGATTAGGGAAACTGAGTAATACAATCGTGGCAGAAGAGACGGATTGGAGTATTTTGAAATTGAAGAAAAATTAACCGCAGAGAACAGGAGAACGGGGAGGTAACGCAGAGAAATTATGACAAGGGAAAAATTAAATGAATTCGGGGCTATTATTCTGGATGCCAGCATTACCGTTCATCGGGAATTAGGGCCTGGCTTACTTGAATCTGCTTACGTAATTGCATTAGTAAGAGAGTTACAGATTAGAAATATAAAAGTTAGGGTACAAGTTCCGGTTGAAATGGAATATAAAGGTGAGCCGTTGGGCAAAGTGTATGTATTGGATATGTTGGTTGAAGAAGAAATAATTCTTGAAATAAAATCCGTAGTTGCTATTGAGCCCATATTTAAAGCACAGTTGATAACTTATTTAAAGCTTGCTGATAAGAATCTCGGTTATCTCATTAATTTCAATGTGCCGTTACTCAAAGATGGATTTAGCAGAATCGTATACAATTTCTAACTCCGCGAAACCTCTGCTTCTCCTGTTCTCTGCGGTGAAAAAATATGAACTAATTTTTCAAATAAAATCTTTAGTCCTCATGGAACTTATATTTAAAGCTTGTTAATAAAAATCCCCTTAATCTCTTTAATTTCAATATGCCGCTCCGCAAAGAAGGTTTTAGCAAAATAATATACAATTTCTAACTCTGCGAAACCTCTGCTTCTCCTGTTCTCTGCGGTAAAATTTTCTGTATGATCATCAACTTAAAAGACATAAAGCCCGCCGAAAAGCAATACTACCTTCAACATGTTATTGCTCCCCGCCCTATTTGCTTTGCGTCTACTATTGATAAAGCGGGTAATGTAAACCTGAGTCCATTTAGTTTTTTCAATTTATTTTCTTCTAATCCTCCTATCGTGGTATTTTCTCCGGCCAGGAGGGGGAGAGATAATACGACCAAACACACGCTGCAGAATGTCCTGGAAGTTCCGGAAGTAGTCATTAATATAGTAACCTATGATATGGTGCAGCAAACATCACTGGCCAGTTGTGAATTTCCAAAAGAAATAAATGAGTTTGTAAAAGCCGGTTTTACGGAAGTACCTGCGACGATAGTAAAACCCCCGTTGATAAAAGAAAGCAAAGTACAATTGGAATGCAAAGTGATCGAAGTAAAACCATTGGGCACCGAAGGCGGTGCCGGCAACCTCGTTATCTGTGAAGTAATGGTCATGCATATTGCAGATAACCTACTGGATGCCAATGGAAAAATAGACCAGCGAAAGATCAATCATGTGGCCCGGCTGGGCGGTGATTGGTATTGTGTAGTAAACGAGACCAACCTTTTCCAGGTAGAAAAGCCAAATACACAGATAGGAATTGGTATAGATGCGCTGCCTGTTGCCATCCGGAATAGTCCTTTTTTATCAGGCAATAACCTGGGCCAGCTTGCTAACCTGCATGACCTGCCACTGGTAGACCCTTCTTTTGAAGATGCGCATTTGAAGCAGATCATTCAATACTACAGCATCAACCCGGACGAAATGGAGAAAGAACTGCATTCTTATGCCCAAAAACTGCTGGAAACCGGGAAGGTAAACGAAGCCTGGCAGGTACTGTTAGCCAAATCATAATCTATTTGTTTTATGCTAATACTTTTTTATCTTTAGAAAGCACCTAAAAGCATGTCATCATGCATCAAAAAAAAACACCTTTCCTGTTATTGTTCATCGCCCTGGGATTTTATTTTTCCTCCTGCGTTCCCCAGAAACAAGTAACGACACATCAGCAGCAATTAGCCATTATCGACAGTCAGCTCCTGCAGCATAGCAATAAATTAAAAACCCTGGATGTACAACGTCAACAGAAACAGGACGTCAATGAAATGGATGATACAGCCAGTTACCGGCTGAAAAAATTCATCGGTGTTACCAATACGGAGATTGACAAACTTGTAGCGCAAAATTCTATTCTTGTAGGTAATACTTCAGTAAATAAAGACGACTGGAGCCGCCTTCAAACTGCACTCACATTTTCCAAAGGCACTTCAAAACTAATAGGTGATAAAGTATCGCTGATCACGGAGCTGATCAACCGCAACACCGTGGTCAAACTGGACCAGGATGTATTATTCGGGCCAGGTGAGTACAATCTTTCGCCTGCGGTGGCCAATACTATTGGTAAGATATTTGATCCGGTTAGTAAAGAGATCGATTATTTTGTAAAAAAGTATCCCGACTTCCCTTTGTCGCTGGTCATTACAGCCAAAGGATATGCAGATGCCACTACTATTGGAGAAAGTTCTACACTTCATAAAAAATTAACCGAGCGGTTGAAAAAATTATCTTCGGCCACTCCTACCAATGATCAGCTGAATAAAGAACTGTCCGATGCGAGGGCTGAATCAGTAATAACACTTTTGAAAACATTCACGGTTAGCCGCTCGGATGACGGCAGCAATGTAAGGAACCTGCTGCTGCTCTATGAAGGAAAGGGGGAAAAATTACCTGACCCTAAAATCACGGACTACAAAGTGGATGATCCCCGCAGAAGGATCGTGCTATTGTTCTGGAGTATTTTTCCGGAGTAGGATTTTTTATTTTCCTCCAAATACTTTCTTCAAAATATCGGAACCTCTTGCTAATGGATTAGCCCGGATATTGGCCTCTTCTTTTGCCACCTGGTCAAATAAAGCATCCACCGCTTTGTCCACTACATATGAAGTAAGATCCGGATTAATTTTCTTGAATGTCGTAGGTAGCTTATTATAGGAAGTGATAATATCTGAATAATGTTTGGTAGCATCCACTTTGTCCAGCGATGTTTGTACCGAAGGAGTAAAAGCAGTGATTAATTTTTGCTTGGTCTTATCCTTAAAATATTTCGTTGCCTCGTCTTTATCGCCTTTAATAATATTCAGGGCATCGGTTAGTGTCATCGCTTTCACCGCATCAATAAAAATGGGTTTGGCAAAAGCCACTGCATCTTCTGCTCCCCGGTTGATCGAAAGAACAGCTTTATCCACTTGTGCTCCCATTCCAAGGTTGCGGAGTGTTTTCTCTACTTTTTTGGCATCCTCCGGCAAGAGCATTTTATAAAACTCACTTCCAAAAAAACCGTCTGTTTTATTGAGGTTCAGCACGGCGGTTGTTACGCCCTGCAGTAAAGCTTCTTTGACGCCCTGACCGGCTTCATTTTCTGTAATACCCATTCCGGATTTTTTACCGGAAAGTATTTTGGGAATAGATATCTGAGAAAAAGAGGCCGCCGGTAGAAAAAGAAGGCCAGCAAGGGCAATAGTAAAAATTGTTTTCATGTTTCGAAATTTTTAAGATACGGATGCAAGTTACCTGCTCTTGTTTACTGCCAAAAGTCCTGCAAAAGAATTGACGTTATTTTAAGCTTTTGGTTGCGCCGGGCGACTACCGAATACCGCCGCCAAAGACTTTACGTAGTAATTCCGTAGTCCGGGCCAATATATTTTGACGGATATTTACTTCTTCCTTTGCCACCAGGTCAAAAAGAGCATCAGTAGCCCTCCCTGTAACAAAGCTTGGCAGATCGGGATTGATCTTCTTAAAGGTGGTGGGGAAATTATTATAGGTCGTTACGATATCACCATAATATTTAGTAGCCTCAACTTTATCTAAAGAAGATTTGATAACTGGCAGGAATGCGGCGATCAATTTATCGGTGGTCTTGACCCTGAAAAAATGCGTGGCGCTGGTGTCCCCGTTTCTTACGAGCCCAATTGCATCGCTGATGGTCATACTTTTTATGGCATCCACGAAAATAGGTTTGGCAAAACCGGCTGCATCTTCAGCTGCCCTGTTAATAGCTAAAATAGCTTTGTCAACCATTTTATTCATACCCAAATCCCGTAAAGTATTTTCTATTTTTTTTGCATCCGGTGGTAATAAGACTTTGTAGAGGGCGTCTTTAAAAAATCCATCGGGTTTATTCAGGTGTAATACGGCTTTTACCAACCCCTGTCCCAATGCTTCTTTAATACCTTGACCGGCTTCCATTTCTGTTACACCCCCCATTCCGGTAGGTAATTTGGACAGGACGTCGCAGCCGGATAGTATGGAAGCAAAACATAGGATGGTTATCAGTTTACACATAAATGGGAATTTGTAACTAAACGTACGAAAATCAAGCCACCTTCCTGGTTCTTTGGATTGATTTTACTACCAGGGCCCTGAATCTTTTTCATTTCAGGATTATCGAGCCGGCCCTGATCATCAGCCTTTTGCGTTACTAATTGACAATTTTTCGCTGTCTTTCAGATAGAATTAGAATTTGATAAATCCCGATCTTTTATACTACCTTTTATTTCCAAAACCTTACTTATGAGAGAGGAATTCCTTCTCATGCTACTATTAGCAGCTGCCCGCTCCTCATTCGAACGGCCTAAGCAGGCCATTTTATTGCTTAGCACATCCCATCTTTCACCATTAAAAACATTTTTGTGAAAAAAATTATTCTTGTTGCCGTATGGCAGTTGGCTTTGATTGTTGCCCACGGTCAAACCACTACTCCGGCTTCTTCGGTTACGACTGATTATCTTAAAAAAAGCAGGAACCAGAAAACAACTGCATGGATCCTGCTGAGTGGAGGGACTACGCTGGTAATGGTGGGCATGGCGGTTGGCCTAAATGAAGTGCTTACCGATATCGGTAATATCGGTTCCAACCAGCCGGAAAAATCATCCAACGTCGGGGAGGTACTTTTTTATACCGGCCTCGCTTCGATTGCCGGCAGTATTCCTTTATTTATTGCTTCTTCAAAAAATAAAAAGAAAGCAAATAATGTTTCGGTTTTTTTTAAAATACAACAGCAGCCAACGGTTTCACAGGGTATCATTATTCGCACACCCTATCCAGTTCTTGCTGTTAAGATCGGGATATGATAAATAACCGAAACCCTTTTGTTGATTTAACCATTAAAACCAACTGTATGAGAAAAATTTCTCAATGGGCAAAAAACTATAAAAGTTCTGCCCGTCTTACTATTGCTGTTTCCTTACTGCTATTAGGGGTATTTGGCATTGTTACTGGTATTCTATTGCAGGAGATTGATGTTGCTATTTCCCCCAGTATGTTATTGGCATTTGCCGGTATCTATTTTGCTGCAGCAATTGCTTATCCTGTGAGATATTCAGACAAGAAAAGCCCGGTTCTCACTTCATTCTATCAAAAACAAAAAACCTGTGATTGGCTGCTGGCTGCTTCCACTTTTTGTATGGTTGTTTATATCGGAAACCAGCCGGGGAAAATTGCTATTTCCACAATGTCGCTCCAGGCAGCAATCCAAGCTACCATATCATCTCCAAAAGACAGCACGATAAAAACTTATAAAGCGATCGCTGGTTTTAAAGCTTCTTTAAAGGATGAAACCGGTAAATCCCTGAAATGGAAAGAAAAAAAGAAATTGTTGAAAGAACAGATCAGCGCGATTAAAAAAGCAGGAGATCTCTCAAAAGGGGCAAAAATAGCCTTGATCATCTTATCGGTCCTGGTAGCAATTGGGCTTCTTTACCTGGTAGCAGCTCTTTCCTGCTCACTTTCTTGTGGAGGTTCAGGAGTAGGTGCCGTACTGGTATCAATTGGAGGAGCCGGATTAACGATCTTCCTGCTCTTATTAGCCATCCGGGCAATAACAGGCCGGAAAAAGCAACCAAAAACGACAAAAGAACCCACCAGCCCAGGCAGTTAATCAGCATTAACTGCCCGGTAGAGGTTCCGTTTTTTGGTTGAAAACTGCCTCTTTATTACTCCTCCCACCGGATTGCAAAATGGGGGGCTAAAAGGGTAAAAAAATGCTCTCTTTTGAAAATCGTCAGGTTTACTTATGTTTGCGGCAGGTTTAATTTATTTTTTGACGTAAAAACAGGAGATTCCCGAAAATCCCAAAAAGAGTAGGGCGCCTTTTACCGAAAAGCGATACGAGTAGGTAATCCAAAAACTACTGTTATGAAGAGAATAATTTTTATGTTGGCTATTGCTGTGTTCTGCTTGCAGGTAGCCGGTTTTTCACAAAACACCAGGGTTGGTATTACGGCTGGTGCCTCCATTGCAAGAATGACTGGGAAAGTTGACGGCGATAGTAAAGCCGGTTTCATGACAGGTATAGTGCTGGAAACTCCGATTGGAAAAAAATTCGGTTTTCGTCCTACGCTGTCGTATGTACAAAAGGGACAAACACAACCGCCACCCATGGGCACACTGGTAGACAAAGTATATATGTCGCTCCGTTATGCAGAATTCAATGCTGATTTTCTGTATTTCCTGAGCGGTGGAAAGGGTGGCCTGTTTTTAGGAGCTGGTCCTTCTATCGCTTTTAATCTTCCTTCCAAAAAAGTATCGATCACCGATGGCGAGAAGACAAACAAAACAATAAAGTTTGGCAAAACTGTTACAGACGATATGCGGGGTACTGATTTTGGTGCCAATTTTACCGCTGGCTGGAGATCAGCAAGCGGATTCATTGTTACCCTGAATTATAATAAAGGATTAAGAAACCTGGTAGTAGAAGGAGATCCCGGGAAACTTAAAAACGAATATATCGGTATCCAGTTGGGGTATTTCCTGAATAACGGCGGAGCCAAGACCAAATAAAAAGATATAAAACAAATTGATTAAAGCCCTTCGCATTGAGCGAGGGGCTTTTTGTATCCTAGGATGCTAACCAGTACCTTTGCCGCTCTTTACAAGGAGAACAGGGCTTAACGCGTTTTAGGAGGTGAGCAAGGATCAATAAAAATCTGTCTTTACTAAAACCACATAAGACGGATATAAAAGTAATAGTAATGAGTACACAACAGCTTTCAGAACAGGAATTGCTGCGCCGGCAGAAATTGGCAGAATTGATTATCATGGGCATTGAACCCTACCCTGCTGCTTTATTCCCTGTCAATAGTAATTCCGTAACGATCAAAGAAAATTTTACGGTAGAAAAAAAAGAAGAATTTGCGGATGTCTGTATTGCCGGTCGCATCATGAGTGTAAGGGATATGGGCAAGGCTAATTTTGCCGTGATACAGGATGGGCACGGCCGTATTCAATTATACCTCAAACGGGATGATATCTGTCCTGGTGAAGACAAATCGCTCTATGATATTGTCTGGAAAAAATTAACCGACCTCGGTGATATCATTGGAATCAAGGGTTATGTGTTTATTACAAAGACCGGTGAAACATCCGTGCACGTTAAAGAGTTGACAATGCTTGCCAAGTCTTTAAAGCCATTGCCCGTAGTACGGGAAGCTGATGGGCAAACTTTTGATGCGGTTACAGACCCGGAGTTTAAATACCGGCAGCGCTATGCTGACCTGATCATTAACCCCGCAGTTAAAGAAACTTTTATCAAAAGAACAAAACTTATCAATTCTATCCGAGAATTTTTGAATAAGGAGGGTGCCTTGGAAGTTGATACACCTGTGCTGCAAAGTATTCCCGGTGGTGCAGCAGCGCGGCCTTTTATTACCCATCATAATGCGCTCGATATTCCTTTGTATTTACGGATCGCCAATGAACTTTATTTGAAGCGTTTGATCGTGGGTGGATTTGACTGGGTGTATGAATTCAGCCGAAATTTTCGCAATGAAGGAATGGATCGTACCCACAACCCGGAATTTACCATCCTGGAATTTTATACGGCGTATAAAGATTATTTCTGGATGATGGAAACCACTGAGCAGTTATTGGAAAAAGCAGCCCTGGATGTTTGCGGTACTACCGATATTACAGTAGGTGCTGCATCCATCTCTTTTAAAGCTCCTTTCAAACGTATCAGTATTTATGATGCCATACTGGAACATACCGGCACCGATGTAAGCCGCATGAATGAAGAACAACTTCGTTCAGTTTGCAAACAATTGCATATTGGCGTTGACAACACAATGGGTAAGGGTAAACTGATCGATGCAATCTTTGGAGAAAAATGCGAGAAGAATTATATACAACCCACTTTCATTATTGACTACCCGGTAGAGATGAGTCCGCTGACAAAAAAACACCGTGACAAACAGGGACTGGCCGAGCGTTTTGAACTTATGATCAATGGAAAAGAAATTGCCAATGCCTATAGTGAACTGAACGACCCGATAGACCAACGGGAACGTTTTGAAGAACAGGTAAAGCTGGGGGAACGGGGCGATGATGAAGCCATGTTTATTGATTATGATTTTCTCCGGGCATTGGAATATGGTATGCCGCCTACATCCGGCATCGGCATTGGTATTGACAGGCTTTGTATGCTATTAACCAATAGTGCTTCTATACAGGATGTGTTGTTGTTTCCGCAAATGCGACCGGAGAAGGTAAACGAAAAAAAAGAAGAGGGATAGTTGTTTGCATTAATGTTGCATTGGTTCGGCAACTAAGGATTCAAGAAAGCTTTAACTAAAATCAAGAATTAATTTAGATGCAAATCATTCATAAAATAGACGACTTCCTATTTACAATATTCCCTAAACTAAAATTGGGGGGGATTCAGTTATAATAACTGAGTTAGAAAATTATTACACCTATGGCCCCTTCAAACCAAAATTTACAGTAGATAATGAATGGGTAACAATACAAATTGACACTCCAACTATAATCTCACAGGAAGCAGACTACAGAAAAACCGTAGCACTTTGCGAAAAAGGAAAGTTTGCAGAAGCAAAACCAATACTTAAAGATTTAATACAAAAAAATCCTACTAATTCGGAATACCATCGGATTATGGGACAAATACTTTCAGATGAAGGAGATCAAGAAGAAGCTAGGTGCTTGAACTGCACATTGTTGATGCCCGCCATGAACGCACTCATTTCCGAACCGAAAGAACTCACTCCGAAGACGACCTGGCAGGAAACGAAATGGGCGTGGACCAGCGAGGAGGAACTTGTGGATCACCAGACCAAGACCCGGCTCTGCGCGGCGGCCTTACTGCCGTTCCGCGATCGGCAGCCGGACTGGGAGGGATTCGCCACGAGCATTCGCTGGATGCAAGCCGCGGCGGATCACTACGGCGTCGAACTCGTCACGGTGCTCAACGCGGACACCGGCTATGACCAGATGCTGCGGCACATGCTGGCGGGCGACGAACTCATTGAACTCACTTCGGGCTGCAAAGGAGCGCGATGATTGCACCCCGCAAAGTAAGTGTCTTCATCGCGTCGCCCGGCGACCTCGCCGTCGAACGTCGCGCGTTTAAGGTCCAGGTCGACGAACTCAACAAAGGGTTCGGAAGCGGAGCCGAGGTCGAGTTCATTCCCCTCGGCTGGGAAGACGCCCTCTCGAACGTCGGCCAACGCTCTCAGAGCGTCATCAATCAGGATGTCGATGCCTGCGACGTCTTCGTCCTCGTCATGTGGAAACGCTGGGGACAGGAAGCCCCCGACGCAGCGCCATACTCGTCAGCTTTACACTGTTGATCGCAACATCGGTGTCCATCGGCCAAGTGGTCGCATATGACCCAGAGATCGGAACCGTGCAGGCCGGTGTGATTCTGGACGCACAGGCGGTGGTTTCTTATGACCGCAAGTATGTCACCATCAACTTTCAGGCGCAGGAATCGCGGCCGATCGCACTGATTGAATTTCCGGTTGTCTTTCAAACCAGCTCAGGATTCGTC
>ENA-ORBV01017061-ORBV01017061.1-microbial-mat-metagenome-genome-assembly--contig:-NODE-17061-length-10448-cov-3.834635_pt1 | contig 10448 bp, 8 predicted proteins | sample MGYA00237777_ERZ505514 | MGnify/ENA primary metagenome ERZ505514 (study PRJEB26160, sample SAMN06269048) | microbial mat metagenome | isolation source: Oligotrophic lake microbial mat | place...
AGCCGAAGCTGGCCGAGTGGCCGAGGGTCGGTGGCGTGAGGGTCAGGACGGGGATTTCCGGAGTCGGACTGGTGAGGTTGTAAACGTATGCGACGCCCTCGTTGCTTTCACTGCCGTCGGCCCAAATGGCGCCCACGACCACCCGCATCCCCGACACTGCCACGGCGTAACCGAAGCGGTCGTCCGCCACCGGATGGGGATTGCGCAAAATGCGGATCGGCACCGTGGGGGTGGCGCTGGCCAGATCGTAAACGTAGGCGCTCCCGGAGCGCGTCGCGCCGGAGTTTTCGCTCGGCGCACCCACGATCACGAGGCTGCCCGAGACGGCTACGGCGGAGCCAAATTCGTCCCCCACCGAGCGGCTGGCACTGGCCAGCGTGGCGAGCGGCGCAGCCGGTGGGCCGGCGGCGATGTCGTAAAGATAGGCGCTGCCGGTATCGACCTCTCCGGCGTCATCGCCCGGCGCGCCGATCACCACCTTGAAACCCGCGATGGCGATTGCCCGGCCGAAGCTATCTCCCACGGTCGGCGTCGGATTGGCGACCGCGCCCACCGCCACCTCCGGCGTCGCACTTTCCAGATCGTAGAGGAACGCACTGTCCAAACCGGCCGTCCCGACCACCACTCGTCCCCCGCTGATCGCCAACGCGTAGCCAAAGTAATCCGCCGCCGCCGGACTCGGTTTCGCCAGCACCGCCACCGGATTCGCCGGGGTGACACTCGCCAGATCGAAAACATAAGCCCGGCCCGCATCCGCCGCGTCTGTGGAGTCGCGGTAGGCGCCCACGACCACCCACGTGCCACTCATCGCCACGGCGCCGGCAAACATGCCCGCCGGGCTCGTCCCCGGTGCAGTGAGCGTGGCGAGCAACACGGCGGACGCGCCTCCGGAGAGGTCGTAAACATAAACCTTTCCCGTCGGCGCCGGGCCAATGGGGAAGCCCGTGGTCAGCGCCCCGATGGCCACCCGCGCACCGCTCGTCGCCACGGCGCTCCCGTATCCGTACTGCCCCGCTACCCCGGGCAATGTCAGCACCGGCGTCGTGGGCGACGGGCTCGCCAGATCGAAGACGTAGGCGCTCCCCGCTTCCGCGGAAACCGTGTCGTCGCCGGTCGCGCCCACGATCACCCGAGTCCCGCTGATCGCCACCGCGCGGCCAAAATAATCGTAGGCCGCGGGCGTCGGGTTGGGCAGGACCGCTACCGGCGTCGCCGGAACGGCCCCGGCGAGATCGTAGATATAGACCTTCGAGGTCACGCCTGCCGGGATCCCCGACGCATCCGAGATCGCCGCCACCGCGACGCGCGTCCCCTGCACCGCCACCGCCGCCCCGAAATTCCCGTACTCTTGCGGGGCCGGATTGGTCAGCCGAAGGAGCAGCGCGCCACTCGTGGCGTCATACACCTGCACCACCCCGGAGGCATTGCTCCCCGTATCGTCATCCGGCGCGGCGACCACCGCCAGATTTCCATCCATCGCCACGCTCGCGCCGTGCCGCGCGCCGGCGAGCGGGCTGGTCCCGGGGTGGAGCAGGGCGTGTTTCAATTCCGTCGGCAGCAGCCCGTGCGCCGCAGGCACGAAGGCCGCCGCCAGGATCAGGAGTAGGGAAAACCACCGCCGTTGCATCCGGTGGCGGTAGCACCCCGCTTCCCGCCTGTCACGCTTTGCGCAACCAACCCTGGCTCAGATCTTCTGCCAGTCGGGCTTTTGGTCGTAGACCCAGCGGTAGTAATCGAGCCGGGAAAGGCGCGCGGCGGCGGCTTCGTCGATGATGCATTTCGCGACCGGGTGCATCTGCAGGATCGACGCCGGATTCATCGCCGTGATCGGCCCTTCCACCGCCTCGGAGATGGCCTTCGCCTTGCGCTCGCCAAAGGCCAGGAGCAGCACCTGCCGCGTGTCCATGATCGTGCCGACGCCCATCGTGATGACATGCAGCGGCACGTCTTCGAGCTTGGCGAAAAAGCGCGCGTTGTCGTGCCGCGTTTGCGCGGTGAGCGTCTTGATGCGCGTCCGCGAGGCGAGCGAGGACGACGGTTCGTTAAAGCCGATGTGGCCGTCGCCGCCGATGCCGAGCACTTGCAAGTCGATGCCGCCCGCGGTCCGGATCGCCTCCTCGTATTTTTGACAAAACGCGGGCACCTGTGGCGCCATGCCGTCCGGGATGTAGATGCGCTCGGGCGAGACATTCACGTGCCGGAAAAAATTCTCCCACATGAACGTGTGGTAGCTCGCCGGGTGATCGGGCGTGAGGCCTACGTATTCGTCGAGGTTGAAGGTCGTGACGCCACTGAAATCGAGACCTTGCTCGCGATGCATGCGCACGAGCTCCTGATACATCGCGAGCGGCGTGCTCCCGGTGGCGAGGCCGAGCACGGCGTTCGGCTTGTCGCGCACGAGGCGGGCGACGTGGCGCGCGGCGATGAGGCTGGCCGCTTCGGCATCGGGCTGGATGATGATTTCCATGCGCTATTTTCCGAGACGTTGGCCGAGCTTCGCGACGACATCGGCGCGGAAGCAGTCGATGAATCCAGTGACGTAATCGAGCACGTCGAGGGTGTCGTCCTTGATGAGCGGCGTGAGGTCCATGGCAAAGGCGAGGGCGTCGCTCGCATCCACGCCGTGGCTTTCGAAGAAGGTGGCGTTGGCGCGGCGGCGGCCCTGCACAGCCAGGTCATATCGTTTGCCGCCGGCGATCTGGCTGTCGAAGAGGCCGTTCAGCGAGGCCGCGAGATTTTCGTGTCCGCTCACGTCATGCACGACTTTCTCGGCGTCGGGCAGCCAGTCGAGATTGCGCCAGACTTCGCAACCATGCACCGCCTCGGGGCGGTCATCGGCGGGCAGCTCGCGGATCGCCTGTATCACCGGCACGACCACCGCGATGTGCGTGTCGTGTTTGTCGGCGGGATTGTGCGTGTAAACCACGCGCGGGCGGGTCGCGGCGAAGATCGCGCGCAGGTCTTCCTTGAGCCGCGAGTCCGCTGGGTCCCTGGCGATTTTGCTCGGGTAGTCGAGTTGGATCATCGCGCCGTAATGCCCGACGATCGCCGCCTGCCGCTGCTCCTCGCGGCGCACGGACATCATCTGCTCGTCGCTGAATTTCTCGTAGTCCCCGATGCGCGAACTGCCGGAGCCATTCGTGCAAGTCACGCCGCCAAACCAGTCCGCGTCGCGGTGGTAGCAGGCCTTGATGCCGTGGAAGGCCATGAATTCCAAATCGTCCTGATGCGCGCCGATGCCGAGGTGCGTGACGCGCGCCAGCGCCGTTTCCAGCGGCAGGCGATCGGGGATGAAAATGTCGGCCGTGGGTTGGTGGAGCTTCATCGTTCGAGGGGAGATAACACAGTCAACCGTCATGCGCCGATCCCTTCCGCAACGCGGGCAAGCTCGCGGCGGCGACGGCCTGGCCGTGGCGCTTATCTTTTTCATCAGGCGTGCGCAGCTTGATGCGGTCGGCGAGCTCGGGAAACTCCCGACGCAGCACTTCGTCCGCGCGGCGGATGATGATCTCGCCGCCTTCCCCGCTGGTCACCCGACCGAGGATGAGCAGCACGCGGATGTCGTAAAAGTCGGCGTAGTGCCCGATCGCGTAGCCGAAGCAGGTGCCGATCGTTTCGTAAATCCGGCGCGCCCGTTCGTCGCCCGCGTCCATGAGCTTCTGCACCTCCACGAGCTGCTCGGCGAATTTCATCTCCTTCGGAAATTCGAGCCCCGCGAGCGGCGCGAGGCGGGCCACGCCTTGCTGGCAGAAATACTGCACTGCGCAGCCGCGATCACCGCTCCATTCATCGACCGGCGCGTCGTCGCGGTAGTCCACCGGGGCGAAGGCGTGCTCATTTAGCCAGGGCGTGATCGAGCCATCGAGGTTCACGTAACCGCCCGCGACGCTCGTGCCCATGGAGATGCCGAGCACGCCGTTTTCGCCGAGGCTCATCGAACCGGCGAGCGCGGTCACGTCGCCGTCATTCGCGACCTCGAAGGGCACGCCACCCCACGCCTTTTGCAGCTCGAAAAAGATCCGGCGGATGCGCTTCTCGAAGTCCGCCGGCGCGACGCCGCGGAAGAGCGAACCGGCGCGGACTTCATTTTCCACATACACGCCCGCGGCGCTGCCACCGATCGCATCGACGCGCGGCAGATGCGCGGCGGCGCGGCGCAGGGTGTCGTGGATGCCGTCGTAGTGATACTGCGGATCGCTCTGGAAATACGGGTCCCACGTCACCTCCTCGGAGAAGACGACCTGACCATCGATCACGGCCGCGCACTTTCTATCCGATCCGCCGAGGTCGAAACCAATGCGGCAGCCGTCGAGATGCCGGCCGAGCGGTTTCGCCGTCTCCCGGGCCGCCGGGACTTCGGCGAGCGGCACTGCGACAATCTCCATCGGGCGCCCGTAAATTTTGCCGCCCATGAAATCGAAGTCGAACTTCCGCGGACCAGTCGCGGAGTAAATGCCGCGGATCGTCCCTGCCAGGGCATCGTCGCCGCCGATGTAAATCCGCGACCCACCGCGGAACCACAGCAGCCCCTTTAAGAGCCGCTCGACGTATTTCACATTGCGCGGCACGTGGTCGCCGACATGCGGCAGGATGCGCGTGTCAAAGCGCGAGACCGTAGCATCGCCACGCTCGAGGGCGATGCTCAGCGGCTTCGACTCCGGCTCGATCGAGCACCGCCAGCGGAAGGCCCGGTTCCAGAGCGCGGCAGGGAGAAAGCCCGCGTCGAGCGGCGGTGGGAGGGCGGGCTTGGTGGTCGGCTGATTCATCAGGGAAGGGCGTCAATATCGTGGCGTTTGTGATTTGCCGAGTCGTTTTCGACGTTTCGCGCCCCGCTCGGGAATTGACTTCCCCGACGCTGCTTTCAGTCTGCGCGGAATTCAATCCTCATGAGCAAACCCACGACCGCGATCGGCATCGACTTTGGCGGCACCAGCATCAAGTCCGCCGTCGTCCGCGAGGGCCAGATCATCGCCCGCGGCGAGCCGATCGATCCGCAGGCATTCGCGGGTTCGGATGCCCTCATCGAAGCCATGGCCGCGCTCATTGCAAAACTCCGCGTCGCCCACCCGGAGATCGCCGGCGTCGGGATCGGCCTGCCCGGTTTCGTGGATAGCGAAAATGGGATCGTCCACTCGCTGACCAACGTCGCCGGCTGGGACGAGGTGCCGCTTTGCCAGATCCTCCACGAGAAAACCGGGCTGACCGTGACGATCGAGAACGACGCCAATGCGATGGCTTACGGGGAGTTCAAATACGGCGCTGCGAAGGGCGGGCGCCACGTCATCTGCATCACGCTCGGGACCGGCGTCGGGGGGGCGCTGATCCTGAACCACAAACTTTACCGCGGCGCGCAGCTCGGCGCGGGCGAGGTCGGCCACATGAGCATCGACCTAAACGGCCGCCCCGGTCCCTACGGCAACAACGGCGGTCTCGAGGAATACGTGGGCAACCAGCAGATCGCCGAGCGGGCGGTCGAGTTATATCGCGCCGCCGGGCTGACGAAGACGATGGAAGATTGCACCCCGAAGGCGCTCCAGCAGGCGGCGCTAACCGGCGATGCCGTGGCCGTCGGGCTCTGGAATCAGCTCGGGATCGAACTCGGCACCGCCCTGGCCAGCGTCGTTTGGCTGATCAACCCGGACACGATCGTCATCGGCGGCGGCGTGGCCCTGGCGGGCGATGTTCTCTTTCAGCCGATCATCCGGGAAATCAAAAGCCGCACCCTGGCCCTCTTTCACGAACAGCTCCGGGTCATCCCCGCGACCCTCGGCAACGACGCCGGAATCATCGGCAACGCCGCCCTCGCCCTCGAAGCCGCAGAATGATTTTTCGCACCTCCAGAAAATTCTTTGAACGCTCCCCGAAGTGCCCTGTCTGAGCACTCAAGTTTAGGGGATCTCCGGGTCGTGCACGTTTCTTTTTTCTGTGTCGTGTTTCCTTGGCGTGCGCGGCCCGGATTCTTTTTCTCCGGAAGCCACCACCCTCTCTTGATCCAGCTCCCGGTCTGCCCCCCTTCCCTCCCGTGAATCCCGGCGCCTCCCTGACCGGCATCCGCGGTTTTCTCATCGACGCTCCCGAGTGGGGCAAACTGCGCGGCCGATCCGACGGCGCCATCATCCTCGACGAAGGCCGCATCGCCGAGGTCGGCGACTACGACACGCTCGCCAAAAAGCCGCGCCCGGCCCCGATCCGCTGGCTGCACTCACCGCGCGTCGCCATTTTCCCCGGCCTGATCGACATCCACGCGCACGTCCCGCAATACCCGGCGGTCGCCCGCGGCACCTCCGATCTACTCCCGTGGCTGCGCACCCACATTTTCCCGCTGGAAAAGGAGTTCACCGGACCGAAGGGCCGCCGGGAAAGCGCGGCCTTTTTCCCCGAACTCGCGCGGCACGGCACCACCACGGCGATGCTTTACGCGGCGGTCTATGAAGACAGCGCCGACGCCGCTTTCCAAGCCGCCGCTCAGAGCGGGCTGCGCATCATCATGGGCAAAATGATGATGGACGTGGGCAGCTACGGAAACCTCCAGCCCACGAAAATCGCCTCCATTTCGATCCACGAAACCGAGCGCCTCTGCAAGCAGTGGCACGGGGCCAATGGCGGGCTCATCGAGTATGCCGTGAGTCCGCGTTTTGCCGTGACCTGCTCGGAAAAGCTCATGCGCGGCGCCGCGGAAGTCGCCATCAAATACGGCGCCTACGTCCAGACGCACCTCGCCGAAAACCGCGAGGAGATCGAGAAGGTGAAGAACCAATTCACGTGGGCGCGCGACTACACCGACGTTTACGAAAAGTGCGGCCTGCTCGGACCGAAAACCGTCCTCGGGCACTGCATCCACCTCGGCCCCCGCGAGCTGGAAGCCCTCGCCTCGACCGGCTCCGCGATCGCCCATTGCCCCACGGCCAATCTTTTCCTCCGCAGCGGCATCCTGCCGTTGGAAAAAGTGCGCGCCGCCGGGATTCGCGTCGGCCTCGGGAGCGACGTCGCCGCCGGCCCGGAGCTAAATATATGGCAGGTCATGCGCTCGGCCATCGAGTCGCAGAAAGCGCGCGGTTTTTACGAAACCGACGCCCTCGTCCCCACACCCGCCATGGCCCTGCACCTCGCCACGCAAGGCGCCGCCGAGGCGCTGGGCAAAGGCGCGACGATCGGCAGCTTCGAGATCGGCAAGGAGGCCGACCTCACGGTCATGAATTTCGGCGCGCTCCTGCCTTACCGGCAGACCAGCAAATCCACCGTTAACCTCACCGCCGAGGACATCCTGAGCCTGTGCATCTACCGCGGCGGGCCGCACGCGGTGCTGGAAACTTTCGTCCGCGGCCAGAGCGTGCATCGCGCGATCGAGCCGGAGCTTTTCTAAAGCAGATTGCCGAGCGCGGCGGGCGGAATTAAGACACCTCCGTGCCCGAATCGCCCAACCTTCACGTCGTCCCCGCTCCGGCTCCCACCACGCACGACCCCATCGCGATCGCGCTCGCCGAGGACATCGGGCGCGGCGATCTCACTTCACGCTACTTCGTCGGCACCGAGCGCCGCTGCGCCCGCATCTTTGCCAAGGAACCCGCAGTCGTCGCCGGCGCCGAGACCGCGGCGGAAGTCTTCAGCCGAGTCGATCCGCAGATCGGCGTCGCCGTGATCCGCGCTTCCGGCAGCCGGGTGGAGAGCGGGCAAACGGTCATCGAGATCACCGGCCCCGTGCGTTCCATCCTCACCGCCGAACGCGTCGCCCTGAATTTCCTCCAGCGCCTTTCTGGCGTCGCCACGCTGACCCGGCGTTTTGTCGACGCCATCGCCGGGACGAAAGCGCGCATCCTCGATACCCGCAAAACCACACCCGGCCTGCGCGCGCTGGAAAAAGCAGCCGTGCTCGCGGGCGGCGGGCAAAACCACCGGTTCGGCCTCTTCGACATGGTCATGGTGAAGGACAACCACCTCGCCGCCGACACCGAGCTCGAGCATCTGCAGGAGGCGATCCGCCGCTGCCGCGCGGAAAACCCCGGCCTGCGGATCGAGCTCGAAGCCGACACCGTCGATCAGGTGCGGCGCTTCCTCACGCTCATGGGCGTGGATGTCATCCTGCTCGATAACATGACGCTCGATCAGCTCCGGGAAGCCGTGCAACTCGGCGACGGCACCGTGCAGTTTGAAGCAAGCGGCGGCGTGTCGCTCGACACGGTCGCGGGGATCGCCGCGACCGGCGTGGATTTCATTTCGGTCGGCGCGCTCACGCACTCGCCGCGGGCCATCGATTTCTCGCTCGAGCTGCATTCATGATCGCTCTCGATGCGCGCCTGCTGGCGGCGCTCCGCGCTTCCTCCGTGCATCTCCCGGCGACCGATCTCGCCGGGCACCTTCACGCGCCGCTCGCGCTCGTGGAATCGCGCCTCGCCGAGCTGCGCCACGCCGGTTTCGAGATCGAGGAACGCCCCGGCCTCGGCTTCCGCCTCATCGCCGCGCCGGACCGCCTGATCGCCGACGACCTGCTCGCCCGGCTCGGCCCGTGCCCGCTCATCCGCGAGATCGTGGTCTTCGAGGAAACCGACTCGACCAACGAACTGGCCATGCGCCGCGGACGCCAGGGCGCGGCCGGCGGACTCGTTGTTTTCGCCGAGCACCAGACCGCCGGGCGCGGGCGTTTCGGGCGGCACTGGGCATCGGCCTCGCATCGCGGACTGTGGTTTTCCATCCTGCTCCGCCCGGCGCTGCCGATGGCGCTCTGGCCGCGGCTCACCACCTGGGCGGCGGTGGCGCTGGCCGACGCGGTCGAGGAAGCCGTCGGCCTGCCCACAGCGATCAAGTGGCCGAACGACCTGCACGTCGCGGGGAAAAAGGTCGCCGGGATTCTTGCGGAAAGCGGGACTGACCAAGTGGGCGAGCCTTTCGCCGTCGTCGGCATGGGCGTGAATGTGAATCACGAGGCCGCCGATTTTCCCACCGAGCTCAGTGCGAAAGCCACCTCCCTGCGCCTGGCCACCGGCCGCCTCCTCGACCGCGCCGCCCTCGCCACCGCCATCCTCCAGTCGCTCGACAGCCGCTCCGGCCAGCTCAGCGACGACTTCGCCGCGCTCATCGCCGCGACCAAGCGCCGGAGCTTCCTCCTCGGCCGCTGGATTCACGTGCAGTCGGGCATCACTCGACTGGAAGGCCGGGCCCTGGAGCTCGACGCCGACGGCCATCTCGTCCTGCAAACCGCGGACGGCGCCCTGCATCGGCTCACGGCCGGCGAGGTCACGGTCGTGATGGATTAGCGGATTCGTAGAGTTACGGTGAGAAATACTTTCACCTGCCAGCACGGCGCCTGCTCTATCAAATCTGACCCTCATGCAGATCGAACATTCGGAATTTCAGGACCAGTTAGTGCGCGGGCTCGCGCACCGGATGAACAACATCCTGACGTTGTTCCACGGCTACCTCGGTCTGCTCATGGAAAACCAGAAGCTCGACAAAGACACGATGCACGGACTGGCCAAAATCAAAGAAGGCGCCCGCGCGGCTTCCGAGCTCATGGACCGCACGCACGCCCTCGTCCGCCCGCCGTCGATCGTCTGGCGCGAGGTCAAGCTGCACGATTTCCTCCCCATGCTGAAACCGTCCTTTGACGCCCTGTGCGGCCCGAAGACCAAGCTGACGCTCGATTGCCAGGATGACGTCCCGCCGATCTGGGCCGACGCCATCCGGGTGAAATCGGCGATCATCGAAGTCGTCCGCAACGCCTGCGAGGCGACCTTTGCCGGTGGCGACGTGCAGATGGTCCTCCGCGCGACGACCAAGCCTCCCGGCACCTCCGCGAAACAACCGCTGCAGTGGGTCTCGCTGACGATCACCGATGCCGGCCCGGGCATTCCCGAGGAAATCCAGGAGCGCATTTACCAGCCGTTTTTCTCGACGAAGAAAAAGCAGAACGCCACCGGGCTCGGCCTGACCGTCGCGGCCGGATTCATCCAGCAACTCGGCGGCATCCTGCGCTACACCACGAAGCCGGGAAAAACCGCCTTCGAAATCCTGCTCCCCGCGCACCTCGATTGAGGCGGGTTCAGCGGCCGAGGGTAAAGCGGATCGGCACGATCACCTCCGACGCCACCGGCACCCCGCCCGCTTTCGCCGGCTTGAATGCCCATTGGCCCGCCACCGTGCTGCGCGCCCGCTCATCGAGAATCGGAAAGCCCGACGATCGCGAAACCCGCACCGCCACGACGCGGCCCAGCTCATTCACCTGCACAAAAAGGTGGACCGTGCCCTGCTGCCCCGCGGCTCGCGCCTGCTCGGGATAAGCCGGGTGCGGGTTGCGCAGGTAGCCGGGCTTGACGCCGAGCGCGCCGGCGGAGACGCGCGCCGTCGTGGCATCGTTGCCGGGAACCTTGGAGCTGCCATCGCCCGCGGCCCGCGCGACCGGCGCGGGTTTGGCGGGCGCTTTTTGCGGACGCGGCTTTGGCTGAATCTGAGGA
>ENA-ORBV01017063-ORBV01017063.1-microbial-mat-metagenome-genome-assembly--contig:-NODE-17063-length-10447-cov-4.670299_pt1 | contig 10447 bp, 6 predicted proteins | sample MGYA00237777_ERZ505514 | MGnify/ENA primary metagenome ERZ505514 (study PRJEB26160, sample SAMN06269048) | microbial mat metagenome | isolation source: Oligotrophic lake microbial mat | place...
GAGCCGGCGTGCAGTCGTGGGATTCCGGGTTGTCGGCCACGCAGTCCATACGCTCCGATCCATTGAAAACAGCGAAGGACCTTTTTTTTGACCCCTGCGAGCCCGGACACGGACGCATCCAGCGCTGGCAGCTCAGAGCCCAGCGCGTTGGCCAGACCGGCCGGCAACATGCTCCTCCACTCCGGCTGACCTTCAAAGCGCATGCCGGCTTTCACCCGCAGCGAGTTCGAGAGAAAAAAGAGCAGGAAGCCGGCGAGGCCGTTGCACAGCGCCCAGAGCATCACTCCGTTGTTCATCCGCTGGGGGAAGAACCAGGTCGCCTCACGTCCCGAGGCCTCGACAAACAACCACTGTGAAAGCTCCGTCATCGGAATGTAGGTAAAATACGCGATCAGGGCGCCGGAGACCAGCAGCGTCCAAAACACCCGCTTGGACCGGCCTTGCGGCGGCGGCACCGCCGGCGGGAGCGGATGTACCAGTGGTCGAAAATAGGCCACGTTCGCCAGCTGCAGGCGCGCGAGGGGAACGAGCGAGACAAACGCAGCCACCAGCGCGAACAGCGTCAGCAGGTCCTTCCAGTACCAGATCTGGTCGGAGGGAGGCAGGGTGCCGGACAGCCCGAAGACCTTCTGGAAGTAGGCCAGCTGATGGGCCATCTCCACCGTGCTGTAGGGCTGGAACGGATGCAAAATGGGTTCGTTGTTCACCACCCGCAGAGTGCGCGCCCCCGCATCGCCATAGTATCGTCCGATCTCGACCTCACTCACTCTCGCGGACGGTTCGAGTCCCGAGTTCACCAGCCGGATCGCCTAGGGTGCGAGGCGCAGGTCCCCGTTCTTGAGCTCATTCCGATACGCGCCCTCGTCGTGCAGCGCATAGCTGAGACCGACACTCGAACGGACCGTGCGCAGGGTCTTGCTGGTGAGCGTGAGCACGTAACCGGACACGAAGACCGAGTGCAGCTTGCTCGGGGTGTTCTGCTTGATCGCCTCCTCGCCGAAGTGGGACGCTCCCTGGATCGCGGCGTTTCCGCCGGCGGAATGGCCGGTGGCTCCAATGCTGGACTTGTCCACGTAATTGAGATTCCCAGTGTCGGCGGCATAGTCCACCACGGCGAACATGCCATAGCCTTCCTCCGTGGCGGAACGCCGGCTGAGAGACGAACTCGACGATCCCTGGGCGTAGGGATCGATGTTGATCACCACCACACCGCGGCGCGCGAGCTGGATCGCAACGTTGGCCTGGGTCTCCTTGGAGCGCTGGAACCCCGGCACCACCACCACCAACGGCGCGGGGGTTTCGCTCGTGGCCGACAAGGGCCGGAAGAGGTCCGCCGTCACCCACTGGCCATTCTGCGTCGGCAGCGTGATTTCCGTGACCCTCACCCGACCCGACGACGACTGCACCCGCGAGGCGAGGAAACACGCCACGACAATGACCGCGAGGCAGGCGGCAAGCATCCTGCGTTCGAACGGAGCTGCGCTTGGGGAGAGTCAGGAAGGCCGGGGACCGTGCTCATGGAACTGCGGGAGGAAGTGGAATCAGGCACGGGCAGACATTTCAGCGAGCCCCGACCGAGGAGAGGAGTGAAGCTTGGACGGTGCGCGCCGTCGCAAGCAATGAATGGGGAGGTTTGCCCTGACGGGCAACGGACCCAAGGTTCATCGGCCGCGCCCGCACGATCGAAGCCAACTCACGGCCGGATCGCTTCAACGAAGAGGAGCTTGCCCGCGCGTACCGTGATGATCGACGCCTCTTTGTCGGCATCTCGCTGGGCGTTGATCGTCGTGCGCCCCGTCGCACCCGGAAAGTCGCGGGTGGCGGCGAGAGCCTGTTTCAGCGCGACTTTTTCCGTCGTGCCGGCGCGACGCGCGGCATCCGCCACCATCCGGACCGCATCGTAGGTGAGCGCCGCAAGCCCGTTGGGAAGCGTGCCATGACGCTCCTGGTACGCGGCCACGAACCCGCGCGGGGCTTCCTGCGTGCTCTCAATCGCGAAGTGGGTCGAGTAGTAGGTCCCCTCGAGCGCCTCACCGCCAATTTCCAGCAACTGCGGAGCCTCAAAGCCGTCACCGCCAAGAAGGGTTGCCGTCAGCCCCAGTTCCTTCGCCTGTCGCGCGACCAAGCCGGCCGCCACGTAGTAACCCGGAAGGAACAGCGCATCGGGGTTGGTCGCGCGAATGGCGGTCAGTTGCGCCCGAAAATCCGTCTCCGCACCCGCATATTTATGGGAGGCGACAATCTCTCCGCCAAGTTGCGTGAAGGTCCTCGCAAAGTAGTCCGCCAGGCCGACCGAGTAGGGCGAGGTGGAATCGATCAGCAGCGCCGCCCGCGACCGCATCAGGCGGCGACGTGCAAAGGCGGCGATCACCTCGCCTTGGAAGGGATCGATGAAACAGACGCGAAAAATCGCGTCACCCACTTGGGTCACCTTCGGGCTGGTGGACGCTGGCGTGATCAGTGGAATCCCCGCCGCCTGCGCCACCGGTGCCGCCTCGAGGGTGCGCGCCGAGGAACACTCGCCGATCAGCGCGATGACCCGGTCGCGGGAGATCAGTTTCTTCGCCGCCGTGGCCGACTCCCCCGGGGCCGACCGGTTGTCTTCAACGACGAGCTCGACCGGACGGCCAAGGATGCCGCCCGCCGCGTTCAACTCGTTGACGGCGAGCCGGGCACCCCGCAGCGACGCTTCCCCGAACGATGCATCGCGTCCGGTGACCGACATGAAGAAACCGATTTTGACGGGCTCCGCGGAGGAGGCCGAGGCCGCGGGGGCCCCGACGCAGAGCAGCAAGCTGAGGAGTCTGCAGGACATGCCTGAACCGATGAACACGTGCGGCCGAAGGAGCAATCCCGGTGAACCTTCAGGCGCAAACTGTGTCGCCTCCGTCCTCCGCGTTCGTCATCGCGATGCCAATCCCCGCGGCCTCAGCGAGGCCGCCTACAACGGCCTAACGTTGCCGCCCCTGCGCGAACGCGGGAAGGCCGCGCGGTATGGGGATCGCACGGGCTGCAATTGCACGGATCCGACAGGCGGGACCGAGGGTCCCGTCGCGGCCTCAACGAGGCCACCTACAACGGAAGCGCGGCGAGCCAAGCGTGAAATTCGCCGGCTTCAAACTTCATCCGGCGAGCGAGTCCTCGCCGACTGTCGTTCTGGTGCCCGCATGGTCGCGCCCAGCCGCGCTTCACGACTCCAAGCGAACCCCAGAGGCGGACGTTCAGCTCGGCTCCATCCACCGCCCGGAAAACAACAACATGCGCGGCCAGGGTGGCACGCCGGTTTCGTTGCTATTGAGCTGGCTCACCACGAGATCGACCGCGTTCGCCGCAATCGTGTCGTAAGACTGGTCGACGCCACCCATCGCTGGCACCGTCGGAACCCAATGCAGGTTGATGATCGGCATCTCCGGTGCCACGCTGGTAACCATTGCCCGCAGTTTTTCGATGATCGTGTGGGCACTCACCACCAGCGCATCGGGCCGGCACGTCTTGATCCGACGCGCGACGGCGCGGCGATCTTCCGGCAATTCGATCCACAACAACTCGCCGGCCTCCGAACGGCTCGGGTGAAACACCGTAAACGCCGCTTCCCAGGCGCGCCGCGCCCGCTCGTTCACATCTGCCTCAAGGATCGCCATCGGCCGCCGGCACCCAACGGCGGCCAGTCGTTCCAGCGCCATCCGCATCGCCATGTAGTGGTGATGTCCCGCGTGATGGAGCTCGGGATTCCAGCGCGCGTTGCCGATCACCGCAGGCGCGAAGCAAGCCCACTCAAAATCCAGCGTCACTTCGGCTTCGTGCATGACCGGCGACAACAGCATCCCGACGATCCCCCGCGACTTCATCACCTGAGAGAGCCGCCGGTCGTTCATGCCACGCTCGAATGTCCAGAACTGCTCCAACCCATAGCCCAAGGCCTCGGCACGCGTCTTTGCTCCGAGGAAAACCCGCTGGAGAAATGGATCCTTCGTCGACTCGGTCCGCGGCGTATGCACCCATACGAAAGCGATGCGTTCGCCTTCCGCCACCGGACGTGACCTTCGGATGTGGGACATCAAGGCGGAGAACCGCGGATTCGGCCGGTAGCCCAATTGTTCAGCGACCGTCTGCACCTGCTTCCGCGTCTCCGGCCGGATCCGTGGATCGTCCCGCAGCGCATATGAAACCGTGGCCAGACTGCAGCCGGCGGCACGGGCGATTTGTTGCAGCGTAATCACGGCGAGGGAACGTTGGCTGCGGTCAATTCATTCGCCCGCAACGACGAAAGCAATCCCAGGAATTGAAGGGTTTCAACGAAACAACGGTGGCTTCCGTATTGGCCATGACCAGATCCTTCGTGGGTTTCCAACCCTCAGGCCAGCCCAAACCTCGGCCGCCGCAGGCAACCGGCGGAGTCCAATTTTCCCTCAACGACTATGAAGCTCCATAGCTATTTGAAAATCATTGTGTCAGATGGACTGCCGGCTTTTTCACAGTGCGGTGGGACTGAATCATCATCAAGGGACCCGGACTTGAAATCGTGGTATCGCCAGCCAGCGCAGACTTGGGAGGAAGCTTTGCCGGTCGGCAATGAGCGTATCGGTGCGATGTTTTCGGTGATCCCATGCACGAGCATCTGTAATTGAACCACAGCCATGAGGACCGTAGTGATCATGTGCTCACTTTTCCCGCAGACGCGCATGGACGTCAACTCAAGGAGATCGGAGGAGACGACTCCCGCCGTTGTAGGCGGCCTCGCTGAGGCCGCGACGGGACCGCCCAGGTCTCGCCTCCGTCCTCTGGATTGTCCTCGCGATGCCCATCCCCTCGGTCCCGCGTACGCGGGACCGCCAACAACTGCACCCCTTGGATCAGGCTTAAGTTGACGCCTATGCCCGGACGCGGGACAGCTCTGTCACGTTGCGACCGCGCGATCACGTATGCTCCCCTCCCTCCACTCCCTTCACACCCACCTTGGCACCGCTTTCTTTCTCGTCGCGACCGTCGTCGCCGGAGCGGAGGAGCTGTTCGATTTCGGCCCTTCGTTTGCTGCGACGCAGTTGACCACGCGTGGCACGACGGTTGCGGTGGAGGACCGCGCCTTGGAGATCCAGGGCTCCTTGCCGGCCTCTGAGGGCAGCGTGGTCTTTCCCCTGCCGGAGAATGCGCGGGATCTTTCGCGTTTTCGCTTTGTCGAAGCCGACCTCGAAAACACGGGCGATCAGCCCCTGCGTTTCACCTTTTGGGCGCTCTCGGGGCACGGTTGGGGCGGTGTCAGCACCTACACGGCCGAGGGTGGCCCCTCCGCCGGGCGCGAGACGCTCGCCCCCGGGCAGCGCGGCACGTACAAGATCGACCTGCACGCCCGCTATCCCGGCAAGGACGTGTACACCCCGGCGACGAACCCGGCCTCGATCCGGTGGCTGGAACTGGTTGTCGGCGACAATCGAACGTCCCCCTCGCTCCGGGTGTGGAGCATCCGCGCGACCGGCGAGGGTCCGACACCTGCGTCCGGAATTTCGCGGCGCGTGCTTGTCCCTCATGTATCCAACGATTCCCCCGCTCCTGGGTGCCGCGTCCAGCAGCAGTTGACGGGTTGGGAGAAAACCGGCGTCACCCATGTGCTGACGCTGCCCCGTGAGTGGCAGCCGGCCGGCAAGTACCCGATCATTGTCGAATACACCGGCAATGTCTTTTATCACAAATTCTGTCATTCGACCGGCCTCACGGAGCAGGGAAACCTGGCCTATGGCCTCGCGCGCGGCGAAACGTTCATCTGCCTCAATCTTCCGTTCATCAGCGAGGACGGACAGCGCGAGCAGCGTGACGGGTGGGGCAGCATCGACCAGACCGCAGACTACTGCATCGAGGCCGTTCGCTTCGTCTGCGAACACTATGGCGGCGATGCCGGGGCGGTGTTCTTTGTCGGCTTTTCGCGCGGCGAGTACGCGGCCAATTATCTGGCGCTGCGCAACGAGCGCATCGCGGCGTTGTGGCTGGCATTCGTTGGCACGAATCCAGGCCGGCCCTGGCGTCCCTCCGATGGCGCCGGCTGGAAGAACGCCGGCATCGGCTGGGATGAACGGGCCACCCGACTGCAAGGGCGGCCTTGGTTCGCGGTGCCGCCCAACCTTGGACCCGGGGTGCATGTCGATGTGGAATATCTTGAGGACCGCCCGTCGACGCTGGCGACCCGCACTTGGATGCAGGAAGTTCTCGCCCAACGGTCCAGTCATCGGTCCATCGTGGACAAGGACTCCAGCCCGACGGTCAATGCCTCGGCGCAACCGAAGATTCAGCCGTGACGCACCGGGCGCTCCTGTCGGTCGTTAAGTTGATGGGCTTAAAATCTTTGCGGAGACTGCGAGGCTCCCGATTGAAGGGTTTCAAAAACAACGCGGTCGCGTCCTCCTCCCCAAGGTCCACAATGCCGGTTCTGCCCTGTTCCGTATAACCTCTGCCCTGTTGTTGCCTGACGAAACCACTACCCAAATGGAAACCCTAAACTTTGCCCGAAGATTTCTGCTCCTGGCGGCCCTCATGCCCGCCGCTGGCGCGCTCGCCCAGAGTGAACCGAGACGCGTTTCGGAAGATGTTCTCGTGCTGCCGGAGTTTAGCGTCAGCACGGCCAAGGACGACAGCTTCGTGGCCACCGAGAGCACCTCGGGCACCCGCGTCGTGACTGACATCATCAATCTGCCGTTCTCGGTCTCGGTCCTGACCGAGGACTTTATAAGGGAGTTCCAATTGTTCGACCTCGACCAGCAGGCGCCGTTCATCTCCGGCATGGCGGCGGGTGACCCCGCCCAAGGAGGAGGCGGAGGCACGCGATTACGCGGCTTTGTCGTTCCTTATTTCCGCAATGGCTTTGCGCGTTCGCAGGCGCCCGACTCAAACAGCATTGCGCGCACCGAAGTCATCAAGGGGCCCCAGTCTGCGATCTACGGTCGCGTCTCCCCAGGTGGTGTCGTCAACTACATTTCCAAGAAACCAGGGACGAAGTTCGCTTCGGGCTTGAGCGCCGTCACCGGTTCCTACGACTACCAACGCATAGCGGGCGACATCACCGGGCCGATCATTCCGGGCAAGCTCTTCTATCGCGTCGACGCCGCCTACTACGATTTCGAGCGACCCACGGATTTCTGGTACAACCGCACGACCAACCTCTCCGGCTCCGTCGCCTACAAGCTCTCGCCGAACACGCAACTCACCCTCGAGCACGAATACACCAACCGCGTCATGCAGGGCGGTCAGGCCTTCACCCGGTGGACGCGGATCAGCGGCACCCAGACGATCACGGAAGGCTCAGTCTTCTACATGCCCGACCAGGCCCTTGGTGACCGACTGGCCCGGTACGCCGTCAACGGGGCCCACAACATGGTCAAACGCCTGTCGAACGCCAGCTACCTCACGCTGGAGCACCGGATCAACCCGGACCTGAGTCTGCGTGCCAATGTTGCCTACACCGCCCGGGAGTACCGGAAGGACGGCACCTCGACGCCGGCCACCTGGGCGACCAATCCCACCGCGGCGCGACAGACCGTGCTGACTACGCTCGCCGGTACGTGGCTCGACATCACGCGCGGCATCTGGACGGGCGACCGGGCCGGCGCGTATCAGGCAATTGACTATGAGGAAAAGGGGGCACAGATCGACCTGACGAAAAAGTGGAACACCCGGCTCAAGCAGCGGACGCTGTTCACCTTTGACACGTTCTACAACGACCAGGCCACGAACACCTACGCGCTCAGCGGTACCGCGCTGAACACCGCGCTGAACGCCCTCGGTTACACGACCACGGCCCAGCTCAACGCCTGGAAGAACCCCGATCCGTTCAATCCCTCCGTGTCCGGTTACTACGTCAATCCAGCGTTCAACCCGGCGACCTGGAGTCTGGCGGCCTCGAAATTCGACCGGTTCTTTTATGGCAGCCTGCTCAATCACACGATCGAGATGATGGACGGCCGGCTTTTCCTGACCGGTTCCGCGCGCCAGGACTGGGCCGAATACACCGTCAACACGACTGAGGGCAAAGCGGACAAGTTCACCTACAGTGCGGGTGCCAACTACCGGGTGCTTGAACGCCGGCTGGTGGCCTACGCCAACGTCGCCAGCGGTTTCAACCCGTCACCGCAATTCGACGCCAACACCGGCGAGCTGCTGGGCAACCTGGAATCCTTCGGTGGCGAGGTCGGGCTCAAGGGTGCGCTGATGGAAGACCGCTTTTCCTACACGGTGGCGGCCTTCAACGTCGAGCAGGAGAACGAAGTCACCGAAAATCCAGCCAACCCCGGCGGCACCGACCTCTCCCTCCCGCGCTCCATCCCCGGGGCGGGCACCCGTGCGCGCGGCCTGAGCGTGGATGTTGGCGGCAAGGTGACTGACAATCTGACGATGCTGGCAAACATGGCATGGACCGATGTTCGCATCGTGAAGCACGCCACCCTGCCCAGTCTCATCGACACCCGTCCGACCGGCACGCAGGCCATGCCCCCGCGCACCTACTCGTTCGCCGCGCGCTACAATTTCCGGGAAGGCGTCCTGCGCGGGATGCGTCTGGGCCTGACTTACCAGTTTGCAAAGGAACACCTGCGGATTGCCCCGACCGCCAACGCCACCGGAACGGCGATTTCGGTGCCGTACTTCAACCGAACCGTGGATGAGTGGAGCGCGGTCGTCGGCTACGCTTTCAAGCGGTTCAACAATGGCACGCGTCTCGATCTGTCGATGAATGTGAACAACCTCTTCGATGAAAAAGCGATGACGGTTGCCGCCTACTACCCGGAGGGGCGCACCGTGCGCTTCACCGCGGGTCTGCGCTTCTGATTTCAACCCGCCGGCGATCATGCAGGCCTGGACCATACTCCAGGCACCATGGCTTGCCGGCGGTTTAACTTCGCCACGCCCTGCGCCTTCCGTCCGAATCCAGGGGCCGGCACATTCTGGGTTTCCCCCCGCCCATCTGAATCATCCTCGCGAGTTGAACCCTCAATCGGCCCCGGTCCAAACCGACTCATGCACCCCACGCGCGCTTCCTCCATCAAAATGACGCCCGTTCGCCCATAGCACCGTCAGATGGCGGCCGCTCTGCGCATGGGTCTCTTCAGTGCGACGCTCTTTCTTGGCGTGGCCGGAGTGGGTGCCGAAAACGCGACGCGCAAGAACGTCCAATTCCAGCCGGGGCAGCCGTGGCTCGATGCGCAGGGCACGCTCCTCAACGCACACGGTTTCTGCCTGCTGGATTTCGGTGGCCGCCACTATTGGTATGGTGCGCACAAGATCGCGGGCAAAACCGAGGCCGAAAAAAACGAGGACGGGGTCCGCTGTTACGTCAGTGATGATCTGCTCAACTGGCAGGATGTCGGGCTCGTGCTGTCCGTCTTCGCGCCGGGCGCGCACTCCGACTTGGCCGACGCCTCCATTCTCGACCGGCCCAAAGTGATCTACCACGCCGCAACCCAGAAGTTCATCCTTTATTTCAAGCTCTACCCACCCAAGTCGCAGGGCGGAAAAACCGGCACGGACTACGCCTATGTTGGAGTCGCGACCGCCACGCAGCCCACGGGACCATTTAACTACCAAGGCCGCTTTCTCGGCGGCAACAGCTCGAACGGCACGGGTGATTTCTCAATCTTTTCGGACACCGACGGGTCGGTTTACCACATTGCCGTGCGCAAGCCGGATAAAGCGCAGGTGTGCGGCCGCTTGTCCGAGGATGGTTTGCGGCCAGCCGGTGACTACGTGGAGCTCGCCGGAATCACCCGCTCGACCGAGGCCCCCGCCCTGTTCCGTCGCGGGAGCAAGGTGTACTTCCTCGGCTCCGGCAGCAGCGGCTGGGCACCCAACGCCGCCCGCATGTTCATGGCGGATCAGGTCACCGGCCCCTATCAGGATCTCGGCAATCCCTGCCGCGGGGTGAATCCCCACAACCTTCTCGGTCCGGAGAAGACCTTTGGTGGACAGAGTACGTTTGTCTATCCCGTCGCTGGAAGATGTGACGCCTGGATTGCCATGTTCGATATCAACCAGCCGAAGGATCCCATCGATTCTGGTTACATCTGGCTGCCCATCCAATTCGAGGACGACCGCCCCGTGATCCGCTGGCGCGACCAATGGGACTTGTCGGTTTTCCCCAAGGGATAACCACAAGACCCATCTCCCCGTCCCCTCCGCCGTGCGCACCCCGTTGTAGGCGGCCTCAGCGAGGCCGCCTACAACGGAGGCGTGGTCGCGGGACGGAATCAATCGAGAGCAATCAATCGAGCGGGTCAGGTCCTGCGTTTATCCTACGACCCTAAAATCGATCTTGGTGCTGGCCTGCGCCATGCCTCTGAACTACAAAAACCCGCGTCCTCTGCCGAAGCCCTTTTTTCCCGATCCCGGCACACTGTCTCCAATGCCCCGCCTCTGTCTCCCTGTTATCGCCGGTGTCTTGCTGGCTGCCGCCTTGCCTGCCCGCACCGCC
>ENA-ORBV01017065-ORBV01017065.1-microbial-mat-metagenome-genome-assembly--contig:-NODE-17065-length-10445-cov-6.930266_pt1 | contig 10445 bp, 6 predicted proteins | sample MGYA00237777_ERZ505514 | MGnify/ENA primary metagenome ERZ505514 (study PRJEB26160, sample SAMN06269048) | microbial mat metagenome | isolation source: Oligotrophic lake microbial mat | place...
GGCTGAAGGTGTCGGCGCGCACCTCGGCCTTTTTCTACAAGGGCAAGCAGGTCCCCCTCAAACAGGTCGCCCAGGAGCTCGGCGTGGCCTACGTCGTCGAGGGCAGCGTGCGCAAGTCCGGCGACCGCGTGCGCATCACCGCCCAGCTCATCAAGGCCGACGACAGTTTCCACCTGTGGTCCGACACCTTCGACCGCGAGTTGAAGGACATCTTCGCCGTGCAGGACGAGATCGCCGGGCTCATCGCGAAGAACCTCTCGCTCAAGCTCGGCCTGGCCCCGGCGCCATCGGCCGGGGCCGCCGCGCCCACGCAGAATCTCGCGGCCTACGACCTCTACCTGCGCGGCCGGGCGGCGCAAACGGGCGGGGGGGGCGGCGTGTCACGCCGCGAGGCCGCGCGGCTCTACGAGGAAGCGTTGCGCCTCGATCCGGGCTACGCGCTCGCCTCGGCGCGGCTTGCCCAGGTGATTCACGTATCTCGTGTCAACGGCTATGATCGCAGCGAGCAAAGTGCGGCGCGGGCCCGGACTGCGGCGCTCACGGCCGTGCGGCTTGCTCCGAACCTGCCCGAAGCCCATCTGGCGCTCGCGCTGGTGCGGCAGTCGATCGATTACGACCCCGTGGCGGCGCAACGCGAATTGGCTGAAGCCGAACGGCTGCGCCCCAACGATCCCGAGGCACCCGCCGTCCGCCTGGAGCTGGAATTTGCCCGAGGCCACTGGGGCGATGCGCTGGTGGCGCTCGCCCACCGCGCTGCCGAACTCGACCCGCGGAATGCTGTCACCCTTTTTCGCGTGGCTGTGAACCTGCGGGCAATCGGCCGCTTTGCGGAAGCGGACCGGCGCTTTGAACAAGGCTGGGCATTGTCCCAGGAGAGTCCCAACCCATTTCGCGCCCGGGCATCAAACACTCTGGCTTGGACGGGCGACCTGACCGGCGCACTGGCAATGCTCGAAACGATTCCGGAAAAGCTCCGCGACAACACCGTCTATCGGGATCGCGCCGGGCTTCATGCGATGGTCGGGAGATTCCCGGCTGCCACGGCCGACTACGAACAGGTGCGGACCTTTGTCGCCAGCGGACGGGCCACCACCTCCGGTGCGCGGATCGACCAAATATTAGCCACCTTCCGCATCGGGGAACTGGAGGCACGGCTCGGTCGCGGCGCCCGTGCAGCCGAGCTCTACACCGAGGCCCTGGCCGCCTCCCAGCAATATGCGCAGGACTTCCCGGACTTGCCCGAGGGTCCGCAACGCCGAGCGATCATCCATGCGCTGCGTGGTGAAACATCCGAGGCGCGGGCGGCCATGGCCGAGGCGACGCAAGGCGCCGCCCGCACCCACGACGCCTCCGTCATCGCCGACGTCCGCCGGGCGAACGCCGAGATGCTCGGCCTGCTGGGTGAGCCCGCCGCCGCCATCGCCGAACTGCGCGCGGTGCACGAGCAGGGCTACGGCTTCGGCTACCTGCTGCGGCTCCAACTCGAATGGGAGCCGCTGCGCAGCCATCCGAAATTCCAGCAGTTGATGAAGGAAGCCGAAGCGCGGGCCGACGCGCAGCCGCGGCCGAAGAAGTAGCCTTACGGCGGCGCTCAACCGCCCGTCACGCCGCGGTCGTGGAAAATTCGTGGCGCAGCACCAGAACGTCCGCGCGCTGTAATGGCACGAGCGCGATGGTGCGACCGCTCAAGCCCAGAAACTCGACCTCAAACGCTTCGGGCGAATGCAACTCCACGACCGTGCCCACCTGTCCCGAGGCCAGCCCATCCTGCGGCCGTTCCTCGAGCAGGGCGACGACATCGTGCAGTTTGATCGCGGGCGGTTTCATGTCGTCAATCTGCCACCTAGCAGCTTACCAGACGAGGGAGATTTTCGCCGGCCCGCACGTTCCACGCGCTGCGCACTCGGGCCGATTTTCCGCGGAGCGTCGCAGTGAAATCGACCGTGTAGCGCTGGCCATGCGCATCCTTCGTGCCCACCGTGCAGTCCCGCTCCCTCGCGGCGGCGAGCAGTTGTTCGCGCAACCACTCGACGTCCTGTGGGCCCGCGCCCAGCGCGGCCGCAAACACGCGTGCCTTGTGTTTCCCCTCGGGATGCATCGGGCTCAACGTATAGTCGCGCAGCTTCGCCACGTCTGCGATCGCGTGCTCGGGCTCCGGCAGTTTCACCGGGAAAAATTCAGCCAGCGGAGGGCAAAGCACAAGCTCGCGCAACCGCGGCGGCAACGGCCGCGATAACGCTCAACGTTCAACGCCCAAGCGCGGGATACTTCGCCCCGGCGCGAAAATCGGGAATTGATGGGCCCGCCAGCCGCACCCGTTCTGATTTGCGATCCCTCCCGGCCATCGCTCCCGCAGTTTTTCGTCTCGCGCCCCTCTCTCGTGCCGGGTGAATTCACTCCACGCCCGCGTTTCCCGCCGCGCCCCTATGGCTTCGCCCACCGTTCCCGCCGTTTTCCTCAGCTACGCGTCCCAAGACGCGGAGGCGGCGCGGCGCCTTGCCGACGCGCTACGCACGTCGGGCATCGAAGTGTGGTTCGACCAAAACGAACTCGTCGGCGGCGACGCGTGGGACCGGAAGATTCGCGGGCAGATTGCTTCCTGCGCGTTGTTTGTGCCGGTGATTTCGGCGGCGACGCAGGCGCGGCGCGAAGGGTATTTCCGGCTCGAATGGAAACTCGCTGACGAGCGCACGCACCTGATGGCGGAGGGCACGCCGTTTCTTCTACCAGTGGTCATCGACGATACGAAAGACCGCGAGGCACTCGTGCCGAAATCGTTTCTCGGCGTGCAGTGGACGCGCCTGCCCGGCGGCGAGACACCGGAGAAATTTTGCGAGCGGGTAAAAAACCTCCTGTCACCCGAATCCGATGTAGGGCGGGGTCGCCGGAACCCGTCGAGCAACGAAGCGAACGCGCCCACGGCGGGGATCGGCGACCCCGCCCTACCGTCAAAGCGGCCGTGGGGCTTGATCGCGGCAGCGGCCGGCCTGGTCGCGGCCGCCGTGGTTTTCCTGCTGCTGCGTCCGAGTCCGCCCGCAGTCGAACCGGCCACGTCACGGAGCCCACCGCCCACCTCAAGCGCGCCCGCCGCGCCCGCCAAATCCATCGCCGTCCTCCCGTTTGCCAACCTGAGCACGGAGAAAGAAAACGAATTCTTCGCCGACGGCGTGCAGGACGATGTCATCACCAATCTCGCGAAGATTCGCGACCTCACCGTCATCTCGCGCTCCTCGACGCTCGCCTATCGCGACATCGCCTCGCGCAACCTGCGCAAAATCGCCACCGAGCTCGGCGTCGCGACCGTGCTGGAGGGCAGCGTGCAGCGTGCGGGCAACCGCGTCCGCATCAATGTCCAGCTCATCGACGCGCGCACCGATGCCCACCTCTGGGCGGAAACCTACAACAAGGAGCTGACCGATCGGTTCTCCATGCAGGCTGCGCTCACGCAGGAAATCGCCACCGCGCTCAAGGCCAGCCTGACCGTCGGCGAGCGCACGCTGCTGGCCCGCCGCCCCACGGAGAACCAGGCGGCCTACGATCTCTACCTGCGCGCGCGCGTGCTGGAGCAAACCCTCCAACACGGTTCCTCCCGGGAAGAATATGAACGGGTGCTGGGCCTGTTTGACCAGGCCGCCGCGCTCGACCCGGGGTTTGCCCTGGCGCACGCGCAGGCGTCGATGCTCAACGGACTGATGTTTTGGTTCACCCAGCTCGATCCGACGCCGGCCCGGCGGGCCCTGGCGCTGGCCGGCTTGGAAGCGGCGCAACGCCTCGCGCCCGGCTCGCCCGAGGTGCTCATGGCGCAGGGCTACTTTGAATACTCCTGCAACAATGACTGGGTGAAGGCGCTCGTCCATTATCAGGCGGCCGAGGCCGGCCTGCCCAACGAGGCGCAACTCCACTACCGCATCGCGATCGCGCACCGGCGGCTCGGCGAGATGCCGGCTGCACTGGCCCGGCTCGAGCGCGCCGCCGACCTCAATCCCAACGACGCCCGCGGCATTGGCACATTGATCGAAACGACCCAATACCTGCGGCGCTACCGTCAGGTGGTGGCCCTGGCGGAGCGTTACCATTCGCTGGTGGTGACCGACGCCACGGCTCAGCGCCAGCGGATCGACGCCCAATTTCAGCTCGACGGGGATCTCGTTGGTTATCGGCGGAACTGGGCTGCCCTGCCGCCCACTCCCAGAGATCCGCACGGACTTGAGAAAGCTTACTCGCTGGCTTTCACCTTCGGCGATCTGGCGGCGGCGGACCGCGCGCTGGCGGACCCGCGCCTAGAAACGGTGCACGGATTGTTCGGCATCGTCGGCGAGCCGGTGACGCTGCACCGGGCCCAGATCGCGTGGCTCCAGGGCCGGCCGGAGGACGCCCGTCGACTGGCGGATGCGGCGATCGTCTATTATCGCGGCCGGCAGTGGAGCGCGCGGCAGCAGCCGGTGGTGCAGCTGGACCTCGCCCGGGCCGAGGCGCTCGCGGGACGCAAGGAGGTCGCGCTGCGCGAAGCCGCGGCGGCCATGGCTGCGCAGATCAAGCTGGATGCGCTCACCGCCGCGGACCTGCGGTATGTCTATGGCCGGTTGTTGATCGTCTGCGACCGGCCGGCGGAGGCGCTCGGCATTTTGCGCGACTACCTCGGCGGCTATGGACGGACAACGCCCAACGAAATCCGCCTCGACCCGATCTGGTCGCGGCTGAAAGACGACCCGCGGTTCGAGGAGATTCTGAAATCGGCGAAGGCGCTGTGAGCGGCGAGGAAACCGCGAGGAAACGGGGAGGAAACGTTTAACGCTGAACGTCTAACTTTTACCGTTTAATTTGCGGAGTGGGGACTGCTGGGATTCCCGGTCGCTTGAGCGTTAAAAGTTAAACGTTAAGCGTTGAGCCTTGCGCGCAGCGTTCTGTTCACGCGTAGCGGTCTTCGGTCCACGGGTCGGCGCCGTTGGAGTAGCCGCGGACTTCCCAGAAGCCGAGTTTGTCCTCGGCGAGGAAGGTGATGGCCTTGACGAATTTCGCGCCTTTCCAAGCGTAGAGTTTCGGGACGATCACGCGGGCGAGGCCGCCGTGCTCGCGCTCGAGTTGCGCGCCGTCGAATTGCGTGGCGACGAGCACGTCGTCGTCGAGGCAGGCGGCGAGGGGAAGATTGGTCGAGTAGCCGTCGTAGCTCGTGAAATAAACGAAGCGGGCCTCGGGCTGGGGCCGGGCGAGCTCAAAGAGCGTCGTGAAGGCGACGCCGCCCCAGCGGCAGTCGTATTTGCTCCACGTGGTCACGCAGTGGAAGTCGCTCACGTCCTCGACCTGCGGGAGGGCGTGGAAGGCGGTCCAATCGAGCGAGACGGGTTTTTCCACGAGGCCGTCGAGGGTCAGTGTCCAATCGGCAGGGGCGATCTCCGGGCGCACGCCGAGGTCGAGCACGGGGAAACCGTCGGTCAATTTTTGTCCGGGCGGAAGGCGATCCTGGCCCGGCACGGCGCGGGCGGTGATGCCGCGGGCTTTCTGTTTCTCGGCCCACTGTTGTTTCGCGGCGATGTAGCGTTCCTTCGACATGGCGGAAAATTAGGCGGCAGGGCGTTCGGCGCAAGCGCGGCTAGGCGGCGTCGGACTCGTCGGCGAGGGCGGTGGCGATGGCCGCACGGCGCTTGTGATAGTAGTAGGCCATCGCGCCTTGGTAGACGAAGGTGACGAAACCGAACGTCACCGCCATGATGGTGGACGTGAGGCGGAGGAACTCGTCCTCGGCGAGGCCGGCGAGTTTGATGGTCTCGCGTTGATCGGCGGTCAGGAGCGGGCGCAGTTGTTCGATGTCGAGATGCGCGAGCTTGAAGCCGACGTAGGCGAGCACGACGACCAGCAGGTAAAGCTGGCTGCCGACGAGCCACGGGACGCCACGTTCGTCGCCGCGTCGCAGGAGGCCCGCGCCGTGCAGCTCGAGGGCGCCCGCGCCGGCGACGAACACGCCGACCAATGCGCCGGGCACATCCTTGGCCGTGGCGGAGACGAGGCTGAAGAACCCGGCGATCACGAGGACGCTGGTGCCGTTGAACCGCGCGAGGCGGAGCACGCGGAAGAGCGTCTCATCGGGAAGCTGGGCCGGGGCGCGCATGGAAGGGTTGTCATTCCCGGGCCGACCCGGAATCTCAAGCCTCTTTCCGTGGCCGCCTTCGCCGAATCCAAGCCCTTTCCCTTCCGTATCGAGTTCCCGCCGGAACTGCCGATCAGCGCGCGCGCGGACGAAATCACCGCGGCGATCGCGGAGCATCAGGTGGTGATTCTCGCAGGAGAAACGGGTTCCGGGAAGACGACGCAGATCCCGAAAATGTGCCTCGCCGCCGGGCGGGGCACGCGCGGCCGGATCGCCTGCACGCAGCCGCGCCGGGTGGCGGCGCTTTCGGTCTCGCGGCGCGTGGCCGAGGAGCTGGGCGTGGAGTGGGGCCGCGAGGTGGGCTGCAAGATCCGGTTCAACGACGACACGACGCGCGACACGGTGGTGAAGTTCCTCACCGACGGCATGCTGCTCGCCGAGGTGCAGGGCGACCCGCTGCTGCGCGACTACGACACCGTCATCATCGACGAGGCGCACGAACGCTCGCTCAACATCGACTTTCTGCTCGGGCACCTGCGGACGCTGCGCTTCACGCGGCCCGAGTTGAAGATCATCATCACCTCGGCGACGATCGACACGGAGGCGTTCAGCGCGGCGTTTGACGGCGCGCCGATCATCAAAGTCGAGGGCCGCGTCTATCCGGTGGAAGTGATTTACGCGCCGCTCGACGGGCTTGGCTCGGACTACGACGCGAACGATGAGAACGAGGAGAAATCCGACCTGGCGGCGGTGGCGGCGGCGAAGGCCGAGGCGCTCCACTACATCGACGGTGCGGTGGAAGCGGTGGAACGGATCGTGCGCGAGAGCGAGCGGGGCGACGTGCTGGTGTTTTTGCCGAGCGAGCGGGACATCCGCGAGGTCGGCGACCTGCTTGAGGGCCGGCGGCTGCGCGACTGCGAGATCGTGCCGCTCTTCGGGCGGCTTTCGAACGCGGAGCAGCAGCGCGTCTTTTCGCCGTCGCCACGCCGGAAAGTCGTGTTGGCGACGAACATCGCGGAGACCTCCCTGACGATTCCCGGCATCCGTTTCGTCGTGGACACGGGACTGGCGCGGGTGAGCCGCTATACGGCGGCCTCGCGCACGCGGCGGTTGCCCATCGAGCCGATCTCGCAGTCGAGCGCGGACCAGCGGAAGGGCCGCAGCGGCCGCGTGGCCGAGGGCGTGTGCATCCGGCTGTTTTCGGAGAAAGATTTTTTGGAGCGCCCGCGTTTCACCGAGCCGGAAATCCGGCGGGCGAACTTGGCGGACGTGATCCTGCGGCTGAAGGCGTTTGGACTCGGCGACATCGAGCGGTTTCCTTTTATCAACCCGCCGGCGCCGAAGGCGATTCGCTCGGGGTATCTGCTGCTGGAGGAAATCGGGGCGCTCTCGCCGGAGGCGAGAGCAGGCGAGGGGTCAGGGGCGATGGGCGATGGGGTGGGCTCGGCTCCCATAACCCAGGACCCGGCACCTACGACCCGCTTGTTGACCCCCATCGGGCGCGAGCTGGCGCGGCTGCCGGTCGACCCGACGGTGGGTCGGATGATCTTGCAGGGGCGCACCGAAAAGGCGTTGCGCGAGGTGCTCGTGATCGCGGCGGGATTGAGCATCCAGGACCCGCGGGACCGACCGATGGACAAGCAGCAGGCGGCCGACGCGGCGCACCGGCGGTTTGCCCATCCCGATTCGGATTTTCTGACGCTGCTCAACATCTGGGAGGCGTTTCACGACGAGTTCGAGCGCCTCACGCAGGCGAAGTTGCGGCGATTCTGCCGCGATCATTTCCTGAGTTACACGCGGTTGCGCGAATGGCGCGACGTGCACGCGCAGTTGCTCGACACGTTGCGCGAGCGCGACGCGTTCAAGATGACGTCGGTCTACGACGGCGCGCGCGATCACGCCGAGCGCGATCCGGACCGGCCGCTGGCCTTCGGCACGCCCGGTTACCGGGCGATCCACCGCAGTATTTTGGCGGGCCTGCTCGGCAACATCGCGCAGCTCGACGAGGACAACGGCGGCTACAAGGCGACGCAGGACCGACGCGTGAGTCTGTTTCCCGGCTCGGTGTTGTTTCGGCGCGAGGAGCCGAAGCGCGGCAAGCCCGACCCGGCGGCGGCGCCGAAAAAAGGCCCGAAGACACCGCGCTGGATCATGGCCTCGGAGATGATGGAGACGACACGGCTCTACGCGCGGACCTGCGCGCGGCTCGATCCGCTATGGGCGCTGGATCTCGGCGCGCACGTCGCGCGGGTGGCGCACAGCGAGCCGTTTTGGAACGAGGAGGGCGGGCGCGTGATGGTGAAGCAGCGGACGCGGCTCTACGGTTTGGAGTTGGAGAGCCGCGCGGTCAGTTACGGGAAAATCAATCCCGTGCACGCGACGGAAATTTTTATCCGCGAGGCGCTCGTGAACGACACCGTGGTCTTCCCGCTCGACTGCCTGCTGCACAACCGGGCGGTGCGGGCGAAGATCGAAAACGCGCTCACGCGCACCCGTGACACGGGCTACCTCAACCTCGACGAGGCGATCTATCGGTTTTACGCGGCGCGGCTGGTGGGTGGCGACGCGACCTCCGGGCGCGTCGGGTCGAAGACGCCGGGTCCGGAGGTCCCGGCGCTACCTTCGGTTTCCTCGGTTGCGGAGCTGGTCGACCTCGTGCGCGAGCGCCGTGGGGCGGAGCCGGATTTTCTGATGCTGGAGCCGGAGGACCTGCGCGACCCCGAGACGTTGCAGCATGATGAAGTGGCTTTTCCCGAGGCGTTGCCGTTGGCGAATTCCGCGCTGCCGCTCGCCTACACCTACAAGCCCGGGCAGGCCGACGACGGCGTGACCCTCGACGTGAACATCCGCGATGCCGCCGCGCTGACGCCGGCGGCGCTCGACTGGGCTGTGCCCGGCCACCTCGAGGCCAAGGTGGAGCACTACCTGCGGGCGTTGCCGAAGGAACTGCGGCGGGCGTTCGTGCCGTTGAACGAGAACGCGAAGAAATTCGCCGTCTGGGTGGCGGCGCGGGATCGGCTGACCGACCGACGCGAGACCCTGACCGAGGCGTTGGCGGCGGAGTTGCGCGAGCGATTCCGGCTCGGGGTGCAGGCGAAGATTTGGGACGACAAGGCGCTGCCCGACCATTTCCGCGTGCGGGTGCGGGTCGTGAACGACGCCGGGGTCGAGCTCTGTGCGAGCCGCGAGCTGGCGGAGGTGCGTGCCGCGCTCCGGCAACGCGGCCGCGAGGCGAGCGCGGCGGTGGCGAAGGCGGAGCCCGAGGTGTGGCTCCGCGCGCGGGCGCAGTGGGAAAAGGCGGCGCAAACGGCGTGGAGTTTTGGCGACGTGCCGGCGCGGGTGCGCGTGAGCGAGCAGGCCGGCGTGCCGGTCGAGGCGTTTCCCGCGCTCGTGGTCGAGGCCGGCGGCGTGGCGCTGCGTTTGGCGCGGACACCGGAGGAGGCGCAGGCCGCGACGGCGCGCGGTCTCGCGGCGTTGTTGGAAGCGCAGGTGCGCTACGAACTCGGCTGGCTCGAGCGCGACCTGAAGGCGCTGCGCGAACTCGGGCCGCTGCTCGCGACGCTCGTGCCGCTGGCGGATTTACAGGTGCATGCGTTAGGCGCGATCCGCGCGTGGGTGTGCGACGCGAAACGCGTGAGCGCGCTCACGTCGGCGGCGTTTGGCGCGGCGGTCGACCGGGCCAAGGCCGACCTGCGCGGTCTGGTGCCAAGGTATGTGGACCAGTTGCGCGACATCCTGACCGTGCGGTTGGCGCTGGAGGTCCACGCGACGCCTTTTCCGGGTATGCCGGCGGATCTGGCGGCGCTGCTCCCGGCGGATTTTGTGCGGGCGACGCCTTATGTGCAGCTCGCGCAGTTTCCGCGCTACCTCAAGGCGATGAAGCAGCGGGCGGATCGGTGGCGGCAGAATTCCGTGAAAGACGCGGAGCGGTCCCGACAACTCGCGCCCTATGTCGCGGCCGTGGCGAAGCTGCGGGGCGTGGAGGACGGCGCGGCGTTTCGTTGGTTGGTGGAGGAATTTCGCGTGAGTTTGTTCGCGCAGGAGCTGGGCACGACGGAGCCGGTCTCGGCGGTGAAGTTGGACCGTTGGCTGGCGGCGGGCGGGAAAACGGGAGCGGGTGAAACCAAGCCCGAGGGGAAACCCGCGCCGCCCGCTTCGCCCGTGGCGACGGTAAAGCTGCCGGAAAAGAAAATCGAATCCCTCAAGAATTTCGGAGCACTCGACAAGTTGTTCAAAAAATAACGCCCGGGGAAGTGTCACGTATTACGTGACACTTGCCTGCGGGGGCGGGGGAGCGGTCGGGCTGGGGCCGGCAGGGGCTGGGTTTAGCGCAGCGCGGTGTGGCGGCCTTCAAGGGCGC
>ENA-ORBV01017067-ORBV01017067.1-microbial-mat-metagenome-genome-assembly--contig:-NODE-17067-length-10445-cov-4.993538_pt1 | contig 10445 bp, 9 predicted proteins | sample MGYA00237777_ERZ505514 | MGnify/ENA primary metagenome ERZ505514 (study PRJEB26160, sample SAMN06269048) | microbial mat metagenome | isolation source: Oligotrophic lake microbial mat | place...
TTCGCCTTAGTCTCGTGGGCTCGGAGATGTGTATAAGAGACAGTAGTACCGGTAAGTACTACTTTAGTACCGGTGATCATAGTAGTGGTGTGCTGCCTTCCCCGCCCCGTGAACTCACGTGTTAACCAAAAGCGCTGCGTCGAACTGGGAGTTTGTAACTTCACTTAGCTTCCGGTACTTGAGGGTGTTCAAAAGTTGCAATCCAACCGTTACTCGCAATTGAGGAATTAATTAACGATGGTTTAGGCTAAGGCCAAAAGAAAAGATGCGCGACTTCAAGACGCCGAAACTCCGATCTTAACTGTAGTAGAAAAAATTGATGTCTATGCAATATTCAAACACCGTGTCACAATAACAGTTGTAAATACTCCCCGATTGTTAAACAACAATATTTACCTGTGGCGGCCGACGTAAAAGAACCCACGCATCCGGCATCACATTACACATCGCTGTTCATGCAAGATAGAGATCCGGATATATCGATCGAAGAGGTGAGCCAGTAAGAAGGCTATATGGCGTGTACATTATACCTTGTGGCCGATATTATAAAAAAAATCAGCTCTACTACCAAGGAAAGGAAAAGGCAAGATGACGGATAGGTTAGATGAAACGCGAAGTCCTCTCTTTATCATTCCGGATGAAACAGATGAAGAAGAGGAGCAGGAGAAGGGTTCTGCAGCTGATACTGCAGCCATCGAAGGTCCACCAACAGAATGCTCGCATTCCAGGAAAAGGCAAGAAGGCAAGATGACGGATAGGTTGGATGAAACACGGGGACCTCGCTTTAGCATTCCCGATGAAACGGAGGAACAGGAGGAGGAGGAGAAAGATACTACTACTAATAACACTACTAGCAGTAGTTTGGAAGATCATACTAAAGACCCCCCAACAGACGCGCCGTTGGCCTCGGATAAGGAGGAAAACGTACCCAGCGCAGCTACAGAAACAGTAGAAACGCCGCCGCCTGACACTACAGAAGGAGAAACAACCAAGCCCAACTCATCGACCGAAACTTGTGCCAACGAATATCTGTCGCTAAAGACCGAGAACTCTCCCTTCTTTCACGCCCATCCTCCTTCCTCTCTTCCTGTATTGGCACTGGATGGTACGTAGTAAACACCCTCCAATTTGATTGGAAATACAATGATAATGATTGTGATTATCTTCAGAAGAGAATGAAGATATTTGAGATTTGAAAGTGGAGCTAATCTCTTCCTTTTTTATCCGTTCTTTGTTGGACCCTTCTTTACTTTCTTCTTGTGTTCCCCTGTCTCTATAGAAATCACTCTGGGACATTTTCTGGGTCAAGGTGAATTTGGGAGGGTTTACGAAGTCATTCAAATTTTGGACAACGACAACAAAAAAGGATCTTCATCCCTTCATTTGCATTTTGAGCAGCTCCAGCAGAGGAGCACGGCATTTTCGGTGGAGTCGGATGTGGAGCCTTTTAGGACCACAGCAGGTATGTCGAGTGTGCAGAACCGGAGCATGGCATTTTCGGTAGAAGAGGAAGGTGCGGCCGTGAGTTTTACCAAAAGGACATCACCGACAGAAATGGGTGGTACGGCTATGAATGCGTCGGATCGTACCCATACAAACACGAGTCTTGGTGGTTTGGAAGGAGACACCGACGACGAGGAGCATCCTATTGTGGAGGCGGCCTCGAATCACGATCAAAAGAAAGATAATGAAACTGACAAGCAACATGTAATGAGTCAAGACAAAAAGGAAGCGAGTGCAAGTAGTAACACAAGTTCTTGTGGTGGTGAGACGGATGAGGATGAGAAGGAGGACAAAGCGAAGGAGCTACTAGAGATCTTTTCAGGTACAAAGGATGCCACGGCTAATACTGTTGGAAGCAGCTTGACTACCGCCCCATTCATGTTGGACAAGGAAACCGCCAAACGATCTCGTACCATTTTGAAGAAACGATGCTGGAAAGATGGCAAGGCTCGATATGCTGCCAAGCAGCTACGAAAAGACTTGGGGGGAAAGCATGCCTTTGCCAACACCGACAATCATTCCGCTGATGATGAGACAAGCATGCCCCTGGTAGGAGCCATGGATTTGGCTTTTGAAGGAAGATTGTTGGCATCCTTGGCACATCCCAACATTGTCAAATTGCGTGCCACGGTAGGACTACCAGGACAGCCCCAATACACGCTGTTGATGGATCGTCTTCACATGACGTTGGAAGACAAGATATCCGAATGGAATCAAGAGAAAATGGGAGGATATGGCAGTGGCGGAAAGGGTCGGCGAGCCACCCTCAAAAAAGTATTTTCAAAAGTGTTCGTTGGGGGCGGTAATGGTGGCAGCCACCCCAAAAAGGGTATGCGACGTCTGCAAAAGCAAGGCCAATTCTTGCTGCGACTGTATACAGCCTTGGATGTGGCTAGGGCTCTGCGATATTTGCACGACAATAACATTGTTTTTCGAGATTTAAAACCACAGGTAAGTGAGCGTCGTGCATGGGGCACGTTTTGCCCTCTATGGCTTGGACAAACCCTCTTTTCTCAAAATCTACTGAACTTTGTCTACAGAATATTGGATACGATCTGAGAGGTGATGTAAAAGTCTTCGATTTTGGGTTGGCCAAGGAACTGCTGGACGAAGATCTGGTATCACACCCCGACGGGTACAATGCCACTGGCATGACTGGAACCCTGCGATGGATGAGCCCAGAGGTGTACTTTTCCCATCCTTATGGTCTGTCCGCTGACGTTTATTCCTTTGGTCTTTTACTTTGGAACTTGTGCTACCTCGAAACGCCATTTGCTGCCCACAGTGCCTTGAAGGCATTCCATCGTAATGTCATGGTAAAAAGCAAACGTCCAACGCGTCAATCTTCCTCTCTTGTTTCCAATTCTCTCTGGAGCACGATGAGTCTTTGCTGGTCCAGGGATCCCACGGATCGACCCGATTTTGACATTGTGTGTGATGTGCTTCGTTCCGAGATATCCACACTAAGGGACTCGATTGACAAATCTTCCGCAGAGCTGGCTCAGTCTGGCACACTGGCGAGCTCCAATTTGGGGAGCTCCAATATGAATTTGATGGATGCATCAGCTCCGGAACAACGACAACTACCACCCAATAAGAAGTTGATTCGGGCGACTAGTAGCCCCCTCATGATGCGTGGAAAGCTTGCCAAGACGTATTCCTTGCGAGCGTCTTTCAAACGAGTGAGGGGGGCAGAGCCTGTGGACAGGAGCTGTCACCACAATGGACCCACCCACGAATTTTCCCCGACGCAGCTACTAGCGGAAATGGGCCATCGTCAGGATCCCTTGCCTCTTCGGCGTTCCACCATTACCAGGCGATCCCAGTATTTGGAAGAAAAATCCACCTTGTCACTTGCCAATATACATCTCTCCTCTCATTTTTTCGGAAACAATGGCACCAAGGTTTGAAAGCCACCACCTTTGGTGACACATTTTATTTTTTATTGCTATCCTCTTTTGTCGGAATCAGCTTTTTGGTCCCTTTTTTTAATGGGCAATGCAATCACGGGCCTTTTTACAAATAATTTTGAATATCTCTCTTCAATAGTTTTTAGCTAGCTAGTCTAGTAGCTAGCTAATAAAATAAGCAATTATTAGCTCAACCACAGATGAGTTTAAAGGTGCACACTTGATCGAAACCCTTGATATCTTTCGTTAGGTACGCACGCAGGCTCCAAAATCTTAAGAATTCTCAAACCAATCGATCGGCCATGCCAACTCATCTCTCATGACATTTGTCTTGGCGAAAGTTATACATATTTGTGCTACTATCAGTGTTCTTGTCATCGGCAACAGCTGTGTCATTCTCATCAATATCGACATCAATTAGATCCTCCGGCAACGACAACAGGATAACACGATCCCACTTAAAGGAGAGCATTCAAGATGGACCCGCCACAACATCAAGCAAATGCCGAGGGCGAACGCATTCAAGCCGTCATGTTTCTTCGTCACGGCATCGCCACGCACAATCTACGAGATCCCCTCACAGGACAAACGCCCAATTTGCACGACCCAAATTTGTGGGATCCGTCCTTGGTCGACGATGGTATGAAACAAGCTTTGGATGCCAAAAGTCGACTCATGCACGTTTTAAACCGAGTCGAATTGGTAGTGGCATCGCCCTTGACACGCTGTCTCCAAACGGCCCATCTCGTCTTTTTTCCAGGATGTTCGTCCTACGAAAAGCCTGCTCCAACCATGATGTGTTTGGAACATGTGCGCGAGGCGTATGGCATGCATTATCCCGACAAACGACGCGACACCTCCCTCTTACAAGACCATTGGCCCATGTTTGATTTTAGCGATCCCACCATGTCGTCCCCGGGAGAGGATCCCCTGTGGAGTCCCACGCATCGGGAATGCATGAACGATGTCGTACGTCGCGTGGATGAATTATGGAACTGGGTGGTACAACGACCCGAATCGACGATTTTTGTCGTCTCGCATGGAGTCTTTATTGAAAGTTTACTCCATGCCTATTCCAATGTTCTTCAAGATGGAACCCGAATCTACAATTGTGACTGCTATTGGGGAGAAGTCGTTTCCCAACAAGGACAATTTGTGCGGTTCCAAAATGTTCAAAAACTATAAACATTGGAATCCACGTTATCTTGGTAGGTAGAAAGTATTCATCTATCTATCTTTGTTATATCATGGTAACAGACGATACCAATTACGTTACGTGCTCGTTGCTGGAGGTGCCTTGGAGAGAGGCGAGAAACTAGCCACAAATACCACCCGGGTACCTGTGTGGATTGGGAACCCTTTGTGGCTCAGCGTTCCTCCAAACAATAAGGCTGTGCCAGCTGGCGGCATCAAAACCAAAGACGGAGGCTGTTCTGCTTCTATGATGGGACTAGACTCGCTCCAAAAGGCAGTTCCACCGCCCGTAAAGTCCAGGTCGGGGTCGGATAAAGGAATGAGTATGGTCAAGGCTTTGTTGTCGGTGTGGATGCTAAATTGGCCATTGGGTGCGTCGTAGACATTGACGGCAGGTTCTTTCCTGGAGTATTCCAGCCGATTGTCTCGGAATAATTGAACGAGGGAGAAATTCTGATCCTTACTACTAGCAGTATTGGGTTCGCCGCCACCCAAAAAAGTATCCTTGACGGATGGACATAGCTGCGTATCGATAAACAGCAGCGCTCGTTCCAGCATTTCTTCCAGGTACAGAGAGAGTGTCTCGGAAAGACCATCCGAGTCATGGCCCAGACCCATTTCTCGCTGGGCAGCTGCCATGGTGGGCATTCGTACCACACAAACTTGCATTTCTTGATCCAGGGTACAATTGTTGGATTTGGCTCGTTTTTGAGAACTAGCCGCCGCTTGGGACAGCTGCACCAAATATTCCGATTCTTCTTTGTGAATAAGACCCGACAGCGTGACCAGACTTGTCCCACGTTGAATTCGTTCTCCTAGTGATGACGGTGCTGCATTCACCATGCTAATACCGGTGACAGCTGTACTGCCATCATGACTGCCACTAAGAGCCGAAAGGCTACCTTCTCCTACGATCGGCACTGCTCTCTTTATCAAATGTTCTTCCACATGGACAGCATTTGCCGGCTGTGGCATAACAGCGGCAGCACGTCAAGGTGCTACTTGAAAAACACCCTTGCTTGGAGCCACAAAATCCGCGACAGAGACATCGTGGAAATAGTCTGATAATAAAAAACCGAGAACATCAAACAGCTTGCTCCATCTGGTTGGTTCCTACTGCCAGTACCATAGCCGATAGCCATCTCTTAATCTCGTACGATAGCTTGTTGATATATTTATTTGATCACAATGACGCTCTAAATTGCCGGAAGCTTTAATAATATAAGCTGGAATCAAAGATCTGCAGATAGATTGATGGACAGACTTGCTGATGTGCGTCGAAATGCAGTATCCGACCTCTTTCTAGTGCGCACACCCGCTCTAAAGTTTCTCCGAATCGGAAGCTTGGGATAGGCACACTTCCTCCTTTGGGTCATTTTGTCATTTGCGAAATAGGCATGGAAGAATTCCAAAGATACCGTTGATTATTGTTCAACAAGCAATGAGCTGAATGTGTGTTGCCATACACTGTACAAGGGTCACATTTATGCATGAATCTATATAATATCGGAGGCTACTAGAAGAAGCAAAATGAGCAACAGCACTAGTACCAAAATTCCAATGATGCTGCTACTCAAGAGTTTTGCAGTCGTGTCGCTGCTTTCAGGGACGACTGCCTTTGCTCCCTCTTCTTTACAGCAACAACAACAAAATGTACAGCGTCAAATTGTCCACTTGAGGAGTATTGGTTCCACCAAGCTACCAAAAAGACTCAACAACAATCGTCATTTTCCAACGCCAACACCAACTCTGTCATCCTCATCACCGCCACCAACTACAACCACTGCACTGAGTGTTCTTTCTCCCGTGACCATTGCCGAAACGGTCTGTCCCAAATTGGGTCTATTGACGGCCTTTTTTTTGTTTCTATCGCCCTTGCAAGCCGTCCGCGAAACAGTACAAGTCGGAGAATTGTGCGATTTAAATCCCCTCCCCATTTCGTTCATGGCCATTGTCAGTACGAGCTGGATGGTCTATGGGCTGTATATTAAGGACTTGTACGTGACCTTGTCCAACATGCCCGGGGCCATTTTGAGTGTCGCCTATGCGATTTTTCTCTTGCCCGTCTTGGGGAACAGTGCGTGGGAAAGTGGCAACGTGAAATCCAAACGAGAATTGCGGCGCATGCAAACCGTATTGCTGGGGGGTGCCGGAGCCTCCTTTGGCTTGTGGACTTGGCTACGATTTTTTTCGTCGGGCATGACCAAGGCGGCGTCCAGCACGGTACTGGGGTTGTGGGCCTCTGCCTTTACGGTCGTTTTATTTGGATCTCCCCTCACGACGCTTCAAACGGTGATTCGGACCCGTAATTCGTCGAGCATTTTATTTCGCTTGTCCTTGGCACAAACGACCAATGCCGCGCTCTGGACGGCCTATGGGATTGTCATGCAACAAGCCTTTGTATGGGCACCCAATGGCGTTGGCTTAGTACTGGGTTTGATCCAATTGGCAGTTCGGATCATTATTCCAGCAGATCCTTATCCTCTTTGTGAAGTGGAATAAGAAGGACTGCGAATCTGGAACTATCGTGAAAAGGAAGGAGGGAGTCAAGCAACGAATCACAATTCACCATACTTGACGGCAGAATACAAGGTTAAACAAGAAGAAGCTGTATACATTTTTGACCATTGCTACTAGCTTTAGTGCAAGATACCCGTGAACTCAATAATCAAATAATTGGATTGGATTGGATACAACCCCCATTTATTTTTTGATAAAAAAAAAATCCAATTTTGTTTCATGGGTTTTCGTTTTTCTTTATGGAACAGAACTCTTTCCGATCGAGTCACCTGTTTTCGGTAGCTTTTTGCCATGAGACAATTGGTTATAATTTTTTTTTTTTAAATTGTTTGGAGCTACTGCTAATGTTTCTTATAGACAAGATATTGATGAGTACTGGAGTAGACAAATAAATAGGCATTCTTCAAGATCACGCACACTGGAACCAAAGTTGGATTTTCAAACGCACATCTGATCGATAATGAACACAACAGCTAACTTATCCAACTCATGATAAAGTTTTAGAGGCGAGTGGTTGAGCGCCATCAGCCTCAATCTACTCCTCTACTCACCTGCGTGCTGACTTCCAATAGCTATATAGCTACTGTAAGTAGTGCAGCGGGAATAGATGCTACAAGTAGCCTGGTCATTATAGGAAACAAAAACGAAGGAACTAGCAAGTGTGACCTGTTGAAAATGGCGCCCAAACGGATCGTGGCCACCACCACGCCCCATTCTTCCGTGGCGGGTGCTGAAAGAAGCAAAAGGAAGAAAGAGAGAGAAAAAGCAGCAGAGGCATTTGTAATACCTGCCCACAAAATACCCATTGTCATTTTATTATTGGTGGTAGTATTGCGGCTGGTGTTTAGTAGCGGCAGAGTGGCACACGCCTTTTCTCCTCCTCCTTTCTTTCCGCAACTGTCTGGTGGCAACTGTGACAAACATCCTCACGAGACCTTTCTTTCTTTGGGTGTTGTTTCCAAGCCACCAAAGCAACGAAAACGACAGCGTCGTATGTTGGTGCGTTGTTTGGAATCGAATACAAACCGAGACGATGACGAAAACCATGAAAGCGACCCAACTGGTGAAACGGTTGGAAACATGAACGAAGATCCAAATCGACCATCTTTTTTGCAGCATGGAACGTCCCGAATTTCATCCCTGGCCAATAGGGGAGTCAATTCTTTGGGTCAAGCTACTTCTGGGTTGGCCACTAGGGGAGTCGAGTCGGTATCCCAAGCCACATCGGGGCTGTCCAATTTAGCACAGCAAGGAACATCTCAAGTGAAATCCGTCACACAGAATGCTTGGAATGGCATTCAAAGTCGAGTCTCTCAAGGTACTCCTCCTCCTACACAACAACAAATGGAAAACGAGAATGCGATGGACGTCATTTATGGTCCTCTTCCAAGAAGAAGAAGAAGCATCAATATTATTCCCAGTCGTTTGACCAACTTGGTCCAACGAGGACAAACGGATGCCACCAATTTGGTGCAACGAGGACAAACGGGTGCTTCCAATTTAGTGCAATGGTTGGATGCCCAAGCCAAAGGAGGTGCTACGGCTGCCAATACACAAGCCAAATCCATTGTCCTCGCATTTACCAACAAGTCGGACTATCAATTTGGTGACATTACCAAGGAAGTCCTTCGTCGTGCCTCCTCCTTGGATTCCAGCAAAGTATCCGATGCACTCTTATTGCTCAAAATTTTATTGACGGTCGGTGCCAGCATTACACCCTTGGCCAAGCTGTTGCCCCTCACGTTGCTCTTGGAAATGATGAATACGACCTTTGCAAGTCTTGGCCGAGTCCTAGGACGAACGCTTTGTCGCAGCCTTTTCGGCGGAAGAATTGGGAGATCTGGTCAAGCGAAATTTGGCGCGCGCCATTCAAACCTTTACCGGGAAGGAAGACTATCAAGAGGGCGATATTGAACGTGCGGTCGTTCAAAAAGAACGAGAACAACAAGAAGAGCAGTTGGCAACGACTCCAACCAACAATCGTGACACCTTGGATCCAACCAAGAATGCTGCAAGTGTGGTTCGTCCGCAAGTAAACGACCAGAATTCCTTTTCACAGCAACAAACACCACCACCACCACCACCACCACAACAACAAACTCGGACAACTCGAGAACCCCTCAAAACATTGGATATCAGAATCGGGCCGGGGTTTGAAGACTGGGACAGAGCATTCCGAGAAAGTCATCCAGGCGACCTAGACCTCGTGGTCCAGGAGAGTTTGACGACAGCTACAGCTACCATGGGAGACAACAATAACGGTACTACTAATCGTAGGATAGATTCCAAGTATCTCCTGGACCTTCAAATCGTCAACGAATTGGATGCATGGGATCGAAAATTTGACAATTTGTATGGATCATCGTGAGGAATCCACAATAGGCAGAATTTCGAGCCGAGAATGCATGCCTGCTGATGAAAGGTTTTGGCTGTGACTCGGAAAGACTGCACTTTTTATGCAGCAGCGAATCGCACCTTATGATGTCTGGACGGGCGAGATTGCTTTACGATCGCGCAGCGCGGGCTCTTTTGGAAGCACCTTTGGTGACATGGGAGTTGAAACAAAAGTGATTCGGTTGTCCAGACTTGCGCGCAAAACCCTTGTCAAGGCTTCGAACCACGAAATGTTCGGAGCATGATATTGGCCACCAGCCATCTCCCGCTTTGTCGTCGAAAGCGAAGGTTTCGTTGTCGGCCGAACCTCATCCAGCAACCCTAGTAGTCATCGAAGGTATTATTGCTTTGTCAGAAGCGTTTTCTTGGTCCAGCAAAATAAGTGCGCAATAAGGGGTACACACACGCTTGAGCGTCAGCCTGTTGTGTCGCCGTTGTCTTCGAAAATATTGAAGAGGGGGTAAGGCTTGAAGTCATCGTGCCGTGGTGGCCCAGTGTTGAAGACGTGTAAATCACCAAAAATAAGGCAATGACTTACAATCGAAAGATTTATGTAGAGGGACATGTATGAGTTTATGCCGTAGCAGAGTGAACAATATCAAACAAGATTGTGTAGCATTCAAGCAATTCAAACATCAAGCAGGCAGGAAAACGGAACCAACAAATGCTGCAGATAAACACACTAATGATAGTAGTTTGCAAGCTGTCCTTCAATACTATTACTGACTCGGAAGCCTGTCCGTCTACCGCTGCTACACTGACATTTTCTCACTGGGTAGTCTTGTGACTGCCCGGTCATAGTGTTACTGTACTTTGCTCGTAACAGATCTGTTGTGAGCAATCTGGAGACTGACCGTAGTCACAAGACTGGCGGCAGTCAAAGTTGTGACTGGTCCTGTCTCTTATACACATCTGACGCTGCCG
>ENA-ORBV01017070-ORBV01017070.1-microbial-mat-metagenome-genome-assembly--contig:-NODE-17070-length-10444-cov-6.741102_pt1 | contig 10444 bp, 15 predicted proteins | sample MGYA00237777_ERZ505514 | MGnify/ENA primary metagenome ERZ505514 (study PRJEB26160, sample SAMN06269048) | microbial mat metagenome | isolation source: Oligotrophic lake microbial mat | place...
ACGGCATACGAGATTCGCCTTAGTCTCGTGGGCTCGGAGATGTGTATAAGAGACAGAGTATTTTAGTATTACTATTACGTTTCCAGATAACAATGACTACGGAGACATCTCTGGCTTCGGGATCCTGTCACACCGTGGCTGGTGTTTGGTCCCGAAAATTTGAAGAAGACCCCTTGGGTTGCGACGAGGAGGAAATCGATCGCACCACTTTGGTCGTTTGGACGCAAACTCCGGAAAGTGGCATTTACGTGGATTTGAGATTGCCGCTCACCAGTCCTGGTCGATCCGACACCCATTGTCCTCGTGTCAAGGATCCTTCGGCCTTGTGTGCTACCAGCAATTCGTTATTAAAGATCGTCCACGACAATGACGCGGAGGATATCAAAGCCAGCTGGTTGGACTTGTTGACCAAACAAAAATCCTTTGCGGGTGTCTTGACCTATTATCCTGGAGATGCCACCACCACGCATAAGGGTCAAGCCTTGGCCAAGGATGCCCTTCTCGCTGAATGTTCCAAACCGGGAACGGCGGCCTTGCCCTTGTGCACTTGTTTTTGGCGACGGGATATCGATTATCAACCACCGTCCGGGGGATTGGATATTGGAGTGTGTGCCTCCTATTCGGCCATGGTCTGTGATGGTGGCGTCGATATCCGTGAGACGGGAGACGATGGGAGTTATGCCGAAGGATGGCGTCGCATGGGCAAGACCCACCAAGGACCCTTTATGGCTTTGGAATTGGTCGAAGAAAATGGACACCGCAACACTCGGAAAGGATATTGGGTGCGGGCAGGACATCGTTTTGCCTATGCCATTGGACGACCCGAGTCGGTCGAAGCGGCGACAGCTTTGAATTGTGTTCCAGAAAGTGCCAGCATCCAAGAAAAGGTTGGACAAACATTGAACGAGGTTATTTCTGCCATTGATGACAATGACAAAATGGAACAAAAGCTGGCCATCCTGAGCAGCTATGTGGCTGTGGTAGGAGAAATATTCGAAACGGAGGAGGACAAAAGTTCGTGGCGAATTTCCGACAGCACCAATCCAGGATTGGTGGATTGTCATTTGGTCGGGGAGGACATGGATGAGGACGAAACTTGCTGCAGTGTCACGCAGGGTGACTCTAAAAAAGCCAAGGAGGGCGACGTGGTGGAGCAAATGGTGAGAGCCGATGGGTCCTTTGTGAGAAAATGGAAAGTGGTGGAGCTCAGTAGTGGATGTTCGATTCCTTTTCTAAAATGCAAAGAAAGCTAGTTGTGTTTGTCTTTTGAATGTAACGATAGATGCATTGCTTCGTCGATGACTACTTGATGTGCAGCTATCTTTGTAGTCTGGGTAGACTTGAAATTAACCCAATGTAGGGTCTAAAACCGTTTAACAATTTTAGCATTTTTTTGGCCTAAATAGGGTCTACACCCTGAACATGCAGCGGTTCAGGTCAACTATCTAAGACAAAAACGGGCTTGAAATGCACGTTTTTGCCAATGGTGTACATGATGAACTCAGAAGCATGGTAACAAACAAATGCCTTGTCACGAAAAAGGATGTTGCGCGATATCCGATAGCTGTGGTTGAAAGGAGTGGATTCAAATATCGCATGTAGTGCTATCAGCCTTACACCTATTAAAGGAATTTTCGACGTGTGGTCGTGATCAAAGGCACTGAGCTGTCTTTGCTGTTTCGTTATCACGGGGAGGTACTCCTTGTTTGTCTGACCGCGTGTGGTTCAGAGGGACGCGTTCGCCACCGTGTACATCGTGCGGAACCGTGTCACTGTCATCGTCGGCTCCGTCAGCCCCTACCTGATTATTGAAAAACATTCGAAGATTTCTTTCATACACAATCGTCCCAGGGGGAATCGCCTCCTCTCCACCTTCCCTCAAACGTTTGAAATACCTAACAAACACAACACAACCCAAGCCATGTGCGCTTGTGGTATATTGACCAACACACCAATGAGTAAGCCATGTCCCAAGACCATTGCTAGGAGAAAGGGTCGTGATTCGTCGCATTGAGTTTCAGTTTGCCCCAGTGGCACAAGCATCGCGGACCCCAAAAAGCTGCCTCCCAGATCCAAATTTACCGCTCCCAAATCAAGACCGCTTGTCATGAAGTTGTAAATCTCAAATTCAGTAATAACTTGCAATATAAAAGGTAGGTACAGCGCGAAGAATACAGTAGCACCGAGAGCAGTGAGTCCTAGCTCATAAGTCGGAAGAAGCACCCAGTATACTGAAATAGCCCTTGTTTCTCTGTGAGAATGAGGCCGAACCCGCACGAAGATCCAGTTCAACATCAAATGAATGCTTTGCAAAAAAGCGTTGACTCCCCCACAAAAGGTTCCCGCCATTGCGAGGACCAGAACAAAAATATCAGAGTCGGTTGCGGCCTCCGCACATTTGTTGTCTGTTTCAACGGCAGCAGCTGCTGAACGGGCATATACATCAGAAGCAGAGTCACTGTGTCTTGCAAGCAAATCGTGCAGCTGATCCCCTGCACCAAAATCCGTCGCCATGAACCATTTAGCAGTCCTACCCATCCTTTTTTCTGTTAAGTTTCCGGGCTGAAGATTGTCGCGTTCGCCCCAAGTGATCGATTGGCTAAGATAGTCATCTCCGCGGTACACGCCGTATGAATCAATGAACCAGTCTTCGATTAGATTCTGAGGAGAGCATTGCAATTCACGCAGCCGACTCTTGATGTTCCCTTCAGAAGGAGCGATGCGTCTACAGCAGCAAGAGCCGCGGATGTAGAATTCAAAAATTTACAATCAGCATTCATTTCATTTGCATGCGCGTTCACGCGGATCACATCCTCGTACTCCGACTGAGACAGAGTGGGATCGGCAAACGATGGGATCCATCCACCAACCTTGTCTTTCGACGCTAAAAGAGGATAAAATTAAGTCATTCACAAAGTTAGACTTCTGGGTACCAAAGGAGAAATATGTAACCAGACAGGCTCGTACCTATGTCCCTGTCGAAAAGAAAAGGAGTTGCCCGGACTTGGCTCGCATTGAAAATAATGTCGCCATCAGCTGTTTTGACTTCATCCTGCGCGTTTGCGTTACGATAAAGTTGCCACTCCCACAGAACACTGTTCATCCAGCTCAGCTGGTTGTAAGCGATTCTGTAATCTCCAGCATTTGGGTCCCAATTCAGCCCGTACTTATCTCGTATGATGGATTCTGCTGTGCCAGAACACTCGGCGTAAGCTTCAACTTCACTGATGTCCCAGCAACTTGTATCTGGCACCATCATAGCATCGAGATAACCAATGAGCTCTGCTTTGGGGTCGAGGTATGCCCCTTTGATCAAGTCAGAAGGGGGCGCAGGAGTAGTATTAGTCCACCACGAAACGCGATTTTGAAGGCTCCGCAACGCAACAATCTTTGCTCCGATAGGAATGCTTTTCTGTGGAAGGCTATTGATCCCTCGCACAGCAACCGAATCTTTGCCACCGACCATGACACCCTTGTCATCCAGGTTATCAAGATCGAAACATCGGAGCTTAGGGGTGAAGAGGGCACCACCTCCTCCCAGTTCCATGACATCCGCTGGCAGAGGGATATGCAATTATTGAAGAATGAGCAGCGATTTCAAAAAGCACAATGAATGGCTCTGGCAAGTGCAAGAAGCTGAAACCCTGGTAGCCTCTTCGTATGACTTACCTTCAAACATAACGGAAACATTATACGCATCAGGACCCACTCTCGTCGGAATATCTAGAGTAGATGCTACCAGGTGAGAGGCATAGATTGCTGGACTAGCCAGATCGTCGGACCAGCCCAAAACATCGATACAGGAGAGCGTCGCGCCACGAATTCTCGCCTTATAGTTGTCGCTTACTTCCAATTCTTCGTCCGTTTTCTCGACGATGCGACCCCTGTCGACCTCAAATTTGGCGATGACTTTATCTATAATATGAGGAATGGCATCTTCAAAATCCTTTCGTACTTGGTCAGGCTCCTCCTCCACGGCACAAGAGATGGCGGTGATCATTTCCGACAACACGAGCAATGGATTCAGATGAACGGAAGCCACTACTGCATCGTGAATGTAGTAGTCGTCCGATGTAGTCTCGTCGGATACTGTGCGTTTCGAAGAAATGTCATGATGCTCGTTCTCATTGCGACTCGACACAAAGTATAGTGTGAGAATGAGTGCCTCGAGCACCACAAATACGAGAACGACGATACGAATAAAACAAATCCAACCATGTGCATCGTCTTCTTCCAGAGTCCCTGCATCCGAACTACCTGTCTTTTCAGCAGGTTTAGCAGTCTTCTCGCCGGTGTTGGTTCCTTTCTTTTCATCCGTGGTGCCGCCCTGTTGGGCAGTGCTTTTGTTGTTGTTTGCTGGTTCTTCTTGGGGAGCCGCTTGAGCGGATTTCTGCGTGGATCCTTTGGAGAAGGGCTAGTTTTCGAAGCTTTCGACTCTATCTTCACGTTGGTTTTTGAAGAAGTAATGCCGGTAGAGTTGGCAAACAACATCTGGCCCGTGGTCAGCGAGTCGTTTAAATGTTCGGAATAGTCCAACTCAGGAAAGCTTCTCATGCTTTCATTATTGTGGGTCACTTTCCAGCGATTTCTAATTTCTGCTTTGGCCTTGACGGCCAGGTCCCGGGTGGACAACTTTACAACGTAGAAGTCGTCATCAGGGCTAGTATTTTTACCGCCCGCAAAGGCGATCTTGAGAGATGAATTATCAGGGTTCTAGGAGAGAAATACACGAGTTAGATCCCTCCAGGTAATCGCGATCAAAGGGTGCTTCTGTTCTACCTCATTGTCTGCATGGAAGGCAACACAGCACGGAGTTAACAAGAGACTTCCCAACTGATTCTTGTACGTTACAGGATGGAAGACACTTGTGCTGGTATATGCGTTGCTAGTAGTAGTGGCGGTGTGGTGGGCGCCAGTAGGGACGGGAGGACTGTTCTGATGGATTGTCATGCTTGCATTTACAGTAGTTTCTTTTTTTCATTTGTTATTTATTATGGAACCACCCGAGAATTATCGGCTTCCACACAGCACCATACTTTGCAGGAGGAGGCGCCAGGACAAGAACACAATCATGATGCGTGTTGTGTCATGGCGTATCTTAGAGTAAGCCTTCGATTTCCCGGTGAAACAAGTCTGGAAGCGAACCATTTTTTTCAAGCGAACGCTTATCACCCAGAAACCCTGGGCTTCACCAACATAGCGATGGCTGCTCTGGATGGCATTGAAAGGATAGAAGAGTAACAGAAGTGGTACAACGTAGATAGCTCGGGCTGAAGCGTCATCGTTTAAATTAGAAGAGATACATCCATGGCATTCAATTGCACGAGAAGGTTTGTTTTAGGATAGGTGCCGTGTTATTTAATTAGCGTCACCATCCAACGGGAGGATTGACCCGAAGCTATGTGCGACCATTTACTTACATTGGTTTTCTCCCACCTGGAACACAGATTGGGAAAGTTGTGCATGGGTTGCATTCTCTCTCATGTGGCACATTCCGCTGCTGCTGCTAATAGCTAGCTAGCTAGCTACTAGTAGGCTCAAAACAACATGGAAAAGCCCACTTGTTCGATTGAATCATCCACCCAGCTAATGACATTTGCAAAGCAATTTGCAAATGACCCAACAAAACAAGTTCATGAGCATCTGAATTTCTAAGCATTTTGTGCAAAAAAATGCTGCTGCGTGGTTTTGGCTTGAAACATTGAGAACTTGTGTGTTTGATGGAAAAGAAAAAAGTGCAAAGGAAGATTGAGTGAGACACACTTTTAAGCTTTGATCATGATGCTGAAATCACAACAAATCCAAATGTGGTCATGTCAAACAGTTTGTGACACTTCATGTCAGAAACAATGCTTTCAGTTTATAAATCAATAAACCTGAGAATTTTTAGTTATGATCAATGGCATTGTTAGCTACCACATTTTGCAGGTTATGGGCTATTTTTTTGCTAACTGGTTTATTAGTTCAGTGAGTGTCAATCGGATCACGGGACTGGAATTTCAACCAGTTTTTATTACATTTTTACTTCGTTGAAGAAAGTCAAAGTAACATACCTGACAGCCGTTCACATACAGACAGTTGATTTGGTGCCGAACAAACGCCTCAATTGAATAATTATTGCACCCACGAGAGATGGAGGAGGCCGATAATAATAATGGACTACAAGAGCTTTCGGAATGCTCTTCTTCTTGGAGAAGCCAACTATTCCTTTACATCTGCCTTTTGCCAAGAGTTTGACGGCAACATTACTGCGACAGAATATGGCGACGCCGAGAGCATCGCGACTCGATACTTTGATGGCGATCCTTCCCAACTCCAGAAATGGCTCGAACAGATTGTTTCGAATGCGGAATCATCGTCATCGCCATTATGTGCTGGCGGTGATGCAAGAATAAAAATCATGGCGTCGGTCAATGCTAGATCTCTAGGAAAAGATGATGCTACCTGTTTGTGCGAGCGATGGAATGGGAAATCCTGGGATGCTCCTTCCTCTTTTTGGGAGCACCAACAACAACCCACAAACACCACCGACAATAATAATAATAATAACAACAACCACACCATTGTCCCCTTTGACCTCATTATTTTTAATTTTCCGCATACCGGCCAATGCGGAAGAGCACCCAAATTGCTTCGAGCCCTCTTTAAACAAGCCCGACTCTGTGTGGAACAAGGACGATTGACGCCGAATGTCGTCATTGAAATGCGATTGCGAGATGACGATGCACCAGGACATAGAAAACTGACCCGTGTGGCCTACCAACACGAAGAGGCGGCGGCCTACAGTCAATTTGCTTTGCTGGGTGCTTATGAGAGTGATTTGGACCATTGGCACCAACTTGGCTATCGACATCGGACGACACGCAAAAATGTCGATTGCCGTGGTATGCCATGCAAAGTATGGCGATGGTGTCTGCAAGAAAGTCTGCCAAAGGCGGGCGGTGCTGAAGTGACATGACATGAAGGCCATTTCATTCCAAGGACAATCTATCTTTACTCTAACCTTCCGGGATCGGATCGACTCTTCGATGATGCTTATTCGCCCTTTCCGATACAGTTTTGGTCCACTTCTGGCCAGAGATAAATGTCACCGACACATAATCAATCCACAATGAACGTTGGGAGTCGGGAGTATGTGTCATCCGCTTTAGCTGCCAAGAGGAACTTTGTTTATGTGTTCAGAGCACTTGCCAGATTGGCAGATGATGGATCCATATTGGGACACTGCAAGGAGGATGTCCTAGTCGAGTGGATTTGGTCTCGTTATTTTTTTGTTGGCGCTGGCATAATAAACTGCGACCACTCTCTCCTAGCTCGATCCTACGGATCTTACCCGGCATACGCTCTAGCTATCTAGTAAATAGAGTCGACACTACTGTACTTCATATTCTTTTCTTTTACTAGTAGTAGGTTAAACATGCATTCATCTCACAACAAGCAATTCTCGCGGCACGCGCAGACGGTCTCTTTGCTCTTTCGACTTCCACTCGACATCAACTATGTAAACTTCAAATCAGGTATGGGTAAGGGCGGGGTGGTTGGTTGGGGATTCGTTCATCCCGACTTGTATTTATTGAGTGATTTCATCACGGCCGCGGCCTTGTCACAGAACGCGATGGTTGCTTCCTCCAAGGTTTCACAGTCCTGAATGTCAACAATCATATCTTCGACTTGTTTCTCGTATTTCTTGTCCTTGCAAAACTGTTTTGCTGCCAAAGCAGCCGCTTCCTTGTCAGGGACAGCAGCAGACAATGCCACGAGCTCTAGAAGTAGATCGTTCTTTTTGAACGCAGCCTCTTCAGAATGGTGATTTTCCGAAACAAATCCAGAGGTGTCGCCGCCATCCGAAATATCACCAGAGGCGTCGGCGTCGGCGTTGGCATTCTTCAAGCACTGGTAAGTCTTGTTGTAGTGCGTTTTGCAAGAGACCGCGTTCCGACCTGGGATACGTCCTTCGTACTTTGACCAAACGGTTCCAAACTCCGAAAATAGCTCGTCGAAAGTACGCTTCTCGTCGTCGCCCCATCTCCCGCGTTTACAGCCGTGGCCTGCTTCGGTCTTGGGGCGCTTGGTACGTGGAGCCCCAGAATCGTCGCTCTCGAGATGGCTGGCCGCATCAATGCCAGCAGTGCGGGTATGTTTCTTCGTCTTTGGAGCAGGCGCCTCTCTCTTCTTCATGAGAACATTTTTGTAATGCTGCTTACAGGCTGATCCGGTGCGACCGGGCATACACACTGCAATCTTCTCGAAAAGCTTTTCTTCATGCTTCTCAAAAGCAGGGAAAAGCGCCTTGTGACGCTGGAGAAGTAGCTGTCTCTCAGCGTCCGTCCAATATTTGGACCGAGGATTTCGTCCTCCGCGTTTCTTGGGGACAGTTTCGTTTCGTGCAGAGTCGTTTGTATCCGCCAGGACGGGAGAAGAAGCTGCTTTTTCATCGCTGGCGTGATTTCTTCTAGGTACGTTCAAAAAATCCGACATCATGTCAAAACATTTACATAGGTAGTGCTCGTCAACAAAATTTGAAACGTCGTCAACAGCTCGACCAACATGGCGGGCAATTGCATCCCAATCTGTCGTTTCTTTGTGGACTTCCTTTTGATAAGCGGTATCTTTTGAAAATCGGTCGTTTGGTGAGAGAAATTCGTGGTCTAGTCATAAAAGAGCAAAGCCACTGAGTTTTACTTACGAAAGTCCTGCATTTGTTGTAGCGTCCAGTCGCCGTGCTTGGGTACGTCTACCTTTTCGTTCCGATCAAGGTCGCGGCGCTGTTTTTCTTCTTCTAGCTTTCTAGCTGCTAACATGTCGTCGTAAGCCATGCGGCATTGATTCTCATCACAGCCGGAAAAAAAATACTGAATTTTCTCGAAATCATTACCGTAGGTGCACACCAACTTAAGAAGTAGTTCCTTCTTCTCGGCCGTCCAGACATAAGGAGCGGATCTCGCTTGGTCTAACTGCGGGGCATTTTTTGCTTCGCGACTCATGCTGCTAGGCTTGGTGCTTCCCCCTTCTTGTTCTGAGTGGCGAGCTTCTTCCCCACTAGCAGCAGTAAGCTTGGCCCTTTCTTCGACAGTGATGTCATCTTCCCCGTGTTCCCTCGCGTTTGTGGGATCAAGAACCGCTCGAGGTGTAACCGCCGCTGCCGGAACACTCATAATCGGCTCCAATCCATGGCCACTGGAACTCCAAGCAACGCGGTTGTTGTTGTTGTTGTTGTTGCCCGCCTCGTCGGAATCATCCAAAAACCAAGTAGGGTTGGTGTCGCTCATGGTTCGTTACTAATTTTCTTTGCTAATTGTTTATCCAAAAAGAGGCAGATTGTTGAATAATCTGGCAATTTCTCGCTTGGAAAATATTGTGAGGTGAGGACGATGACCGCGGATAGAACAAAAAGTTTGCCCAAGACCGATTCATTCATTCTGTTCTACCTACCGCGGACAAAGCAAAGATATGAAGAACACAAATCCACGATCGTAATGAGAAGCAAACGCGCGCGTCACCCCCTGGTGAGAAACGACGACATTGCCCAAGTGAAGGGGGGAGTCGGTCGTCGGTGTCAAGTTTGGTTCGGCGGATTTGGATTTCGCATGGCCCTAGCCCTTTCGTTACCATTGCCCTCAACTTCCTATGCTTCAATTTATTATGGGTAATTGTGTGTGATCCGGACAAAAAAACATTCAGCATGTGTTTTCTTCTCTGGTCAGACTTCTGACCAAACAACAGGAATTACAGTGTTCAACGCTGGCAGCATTGACAAATCAAATCATTTGGTGGGGCAACACTCAGACTCTGGTGACAACGAAAGTGTGGCCGCTGCTGACGAAGAACAAGGTGTCGAGGAAGAAAAAAATGCCCAAGTTGGTCAACAAGAAGTTCCCATGGTGCTGCCACAAGATTCAGAAGATGAAGGCGATGAAAAAAAAAACTTCCAAAGAGTCTGATGTTGCACAGCTGACAATGTGGTGACCAATGAGGATGAAGTGTCACCCTGCTCTGGTCTGACAGATGAAAGGAGTCACCAGATTGAAGAGTGTTGCAAGCATGAAGGTGTCTTTCACTTCTCCGATGATAAAAAAAAACCCTAACGTGTCTGCCAAAGAAAAGACCAATCTGGAAAGAAAGGTGTTGGAATGCATGGCATTCAAGCTCCTCCACTGTTCGGTGCTAGTGACCAGGAACACAAAGGACCACATGCCAAACCCCACAATGAAAGCCCAGACAACAAGAGTCTAGACAATAAGAATCAAAAGAAGAATGAAGAGACAAAGAATGTAGCACCTCAAGGTGAGTCACATCCTCTTCTGGCTGAAATCTTTAAGCACAGACGAGATGGCAAGAGATGATCCAAGGGCCTTGTAGTTAAGGTGAATTGCACTGCGCTAAAAGCTACAGGCCTTTTGAGTTGTTTGTAAATGAAAATTATAAGCTTTAGAATGAAGCTAAA
>ENA-ORBV01017072-ORBV01017072.1-microbial-mat-metagenome-genome-assembly--contig:-NODE-17072-length-10441-cov-5.079795_pt1 | contig 10441 bp, 10 predicted proteins | sample MGYA00237777_ERZ505514 | MGnify/ENA primary metagenome ERZ505514 (study PRJEB26160, sample SAMN06269048) | microbial mat metagenome | isolation source: Oligotrophic lake microbial mat | place...
ACTACTGGCTTCTTCCGCTTCTCTATACTCACAACTTGGCTTCAGATTGGACATTCACGTTCATCCTTGAGCGCGCCTCTCCATATTTATACGCGTCGCTCCAGTCGTGTACTTGGCCGAGTAGCGCTGATCATCGGTTTCATTGACCACGAAATCCGAGAGAACGACCACGTCTCTGGCAGTTTGGACGGAAGGCGTACTGGTTGCAGTCGTCTGAGCGCGCGCAAACCCACCCATAAACGGAAGGACGGCGGCAAATAGGAAGCGGACCTTGGAAGGAACGAGCAGCGAATTCATCGGTAGCGAAACTTGGGTTAAGGTTGGGTTACTGGTCGGGGGCGAAAAATCCGGAGACGTGACGGAGACTGAGACCCAGAGAGACGGGGAAAAGGAGAGCGGTGCGGCTTTGAGGTCAATCGAGGGCAAGTTTGGTGATCAGCCACAAAACGAGCCACAAGCAGCTGAGCTATGGCAATCACTCGTGAGCAATCATTCCGACTAAGTCCAGAAATATTTATTGAAAAATGGAATTTTGTCCTAATTAACTGTGAATTAATCTCGGTCAGTTCTAGAAATCAGCCGATCCTTATCGCTATTCGGGCCCACCGGACTCGACGCCATCCACTCCAATAATCCATTTAAACTATTTGTAATCAATAAGATATTGACTCACTTTTAAAAGCCGATCGCAATGGGTCGGAAGCTAAACGTTTCCTCGTTTATGAGAAATATTTCTTGACTCAGCCTCCAGCCTCTTCAAACCAGCTTCGATGTCTTTGATGCAAAAAACCATTTCTCTCGAGTACGGGAAAGCACGTGTCTTCACGAACACTACCCGAATAGAATCCGGGTACGCGGGCGCCCTCGAAGCCGCTGCTCTCATCCGCGCGGCTATCTCCGCCCGCGGGACCGCCCGCGTCATGGTGGGGACAGGCAACTCTCAGCTAGCCTTGGTCGATGCACTCATGGAGCAGCCCGCGATCAATTGGAACGTCGTAGAGGCTTTCCACATGGACGAGTATGTCGGCATTTCGACAGCCCATCCCGCCAGTTTTCGCCGGTGGCTTAAACTTCGCGTACAGGATCGTCAGAACCTCGCGGCCCTTCACTATCTCGATGGGGACGCTTCCGATCTCTCTTCGGAAATAGCGCGTTACACCGCCTTGCTGTACACCACCCCCGTGGATGTTGCGTTTGTGGGTTTTGGCGAAAACGGACACATTGCGTTTAACGACCCTGCCGTCGCCAATTTCTCCGATCCAGCCGCGGTGAAAATCGTCACGCTCGACTCGACCTGCCGCAGTCAGCAGGTCGGCGAAGGGCACTTCAAGAGTATCGCGGATGTCCCTTCCGAAGCGCTGACGGTCACCTGCTCCGCGTTGCTTCGCGCCCGTGCTTGGGTTTGTTGCGTGCCAGAACGTCGTAAAGCCCCGGCCGTGCGAGCCGCGCTGGAAGGCGAAATTTCCACGGTTTGCCCGGCATCGATCGTGCGTGAGCATCCCCATGCCTCGGTTTACCTCGACGATGAGTCGGCTTCTCTCCTCTCGGTCCGCTCCTCCACAGCTTGACCCTGAGAAACGCCCTAAAAAGTTCGGTAAGGATCCACGAGACTGTGGAAACTTTCCCCGCTTCGCCCCTTGTCCCAACCCACCGTTTGGGAGCATGCTCGGGAATGGCAAAGAAAAGCACGTTCTATGAATTGGCCCGCCTGGCCCAGGTAAGCCCAGCGACCGTCTCCCGCGTGGCGGCGGGGATGCAGAATGTCGACCCTGTCATTCAGACCAGAGTGCGAAAGGTCGCGGAACAGTTGGGCATCGACCTGGACCGGAAGCGCGACGCGGCGAGCCGCATAATTGCCTTTGTTCTCGCGAATCGGACGGTGCTACACAGTTTCCAGACCCGGGTTCTCGCCGGAGCCGAAAACTACGCGTCCGCGAACGGCTGGGAGCTGGTGTTTCTGACCTTTCAGTACCCCCTGGGACTTGGTCCGAAGGATCTGCACCTTCCGCAAATCCTCAGTCGCCGCACACCCGCACGCGGGGTCATTCTGGCAGGCGTCAATTCCCCCAATCTGCTCGAAGCCCTCAACGCCCGCCACGTACCCTTTTCGGTCCTCGGCAACAACCTTATGGGTGAACATGCGATCCCATGCGACACCGTCTTTTCCGACGACGTTCAAGGTGCCTATGACGTGAGTCGCCACCTACTCTCGCTCGGGCATCGTCATATCTGGTTTATTGGGAACACCCGCTACCCTTGGTTTACCCGCTGCGGCGAAGGTTACCGACGGGCGATGGCCGAAGCCGGTCTCAGCGGACGCCTCTGCGAGATCCACTCCGATGGACACGAGCTGGGCTATCTGGGAGCCAAATCCATCCTTTCAAGACGCGAACCCGTTACAGCCATCTTCGCCGGTTCAGATTACGTGGCGGGTGGCGTCTACGCCGCACTCCGCGAATCCGGCGTTTCCGTCCCGAATGACATCAGTGTGGTCGGCTTCAACGACTCCGAAGGCACCCACTTCCATCCCACCCTCACGACCGTGCGCGAATTCCCCGAGGAGTTGGGTCAGCATCTCGCGGAATTCACGCTCAATCGCATCAAGAACCCGGGCGGACCTCTCCAACAACTTACCATCCCCACCCAGTTGATCATCCGTGAATCCGCCGTTGCGCCTGTCGGAATCTACACCCCATCGCCGGCCGACCGACCACCGCCGACAGCAACCTCCCTGGTATGACCGCCGAACGATCCCTGGAAGCGAATGTTGAGGGTCGCGGCTTCTGCCGAATCGATCTCGCTCAAGGATCAATCGTTGCGGTGCGGTGGTTAAGTAGCGAAGATCTCTTGGCTGAGTATTGTGCCCCGGGCTTTGTCGATCTCCAGATCAATGGCATGGCGGGCGTAGACTTTTCGTCACCCGATCTAAGCGTCGACGACATCATACGGGTGCTTCCGGCTCTCTGGGCCACCGGCTGCACCTCGTTTTGCCCCACCCTCATGACCAACTCGCGGGAAAACTTGGAACGTAACTTCAAGCTCTTGGAACGCGCGCGGAAGACCGTGCCGGGGTTCGCCGAGAGTGCACCCTGCTATCATTTGGAGGGACCGTTTCTTTCCTCGGGTGCCTCCCGCGGCGCCCATGATCCCACCTTGATGCGCGATCCGGATTGGAACGAACTCGAGTTCCTGCAGCAGGCCGCGGGCGGCAACATCGGCATTCTTACCCTCGCTCCCGAAAAAAGGGGTGCGCTGGAGCTCATTGCCAAAGGCCGCGCCGCCGGGATCGTCATGGCGCTCAGCCACACCGACGGCACCCCGGAGGACGTCCACCGCGCCGCCGCCGGCGGCGCGACGTTCAACACCCACTTGGGCAACGGCTGCCCTGGTATGATCCATCGCCACAACGCAGCCTTTTGGGGCCAGCTCGCCGATGATTCGCTCGCCGCCGGGATCATTTGCGATGGGTTCCACCTGCCGGCCGACCTGATCCGGATCATTTTGCGCGTGAAGGGGATCGCGCGGTGCGCATTGGTCACCGACGCTGTTCACGTCACCGGCCTGCCTCCAGGACGCTACACTCTCGTCGGCATCCCGATCGAACTGCTTCCGTCCGGACAGGTCGTCACCGTCGAGGGCCACTCGATGGCCGGTTCGACCCTGACCATGGATCGGGCGATCAGCAATGTGATGCGTCTCGCCGGACTTTCCCTGACGGAGGCACTGCACTGTGCCACGACCACCCCTGCAGAAGTATTGAATCGTCCGTCGGTCTGTGCCCGCGTCGCCGTCGGCCAGCCGGCCAACCTGGCCATTTTCTCCGTCACGGACGGAAACCTGAAAATCAAACAGACCCTTCTCAATGGCCAGGCTGTTTACACGGCTTGACCGGTCCGCTCCTCCAAAAATCGCCCCGCCGCACCTTGCCATGAAACGACTCTCTCTCGCTTTCGTCCTGTCCCTTCTTTTTGCCCTCAAACTTCTTGCAGGATCCGGTGAAAACAAATTTCCCAAACTGGCCTTCTACGAACGCTTCGTAGCTATCGACAACGCCAGCGGCTGGCCACGGCTCACCTTGTTACCCGACGGGACCATCACCTGCCTGATCTGGCCGCATCCCGTTCACGGTTACACCGAAGGAGCCGTGGAATGCTGGACCAGCAAGGATGGAGGCAAATTCTGGAGCAAAGCCGGTGTGCCTGTCCCCGACCGCCCCGGGACCAACCGGATGAACGCCGCCGGAGGCTTGACCAGCGACGGTAGGCTCATCGCCCTTGTTGGCGGGTGGAACAAGCGATTGCACCCTGCAGGCTGGCAACCCGACCCATCCGCTCCCCCACCTCAGCAAGGATATTTCGACAAGGCAGGCGCCAGATCGATCAATCCGGTTCCTGCTATCTCCGCAGACGGTGGCCGCACTTGGGAACAGTTTCCTGAGATCGCCGCCCTGCCGCCTGGCCAAACCTCGCTGATTCCGTTTGGAGCCATCGCACCGCTCCAAGACGGTGCGCTCGGAGTCATGATGTATCAACGGCTCGAGGACGCAACCGACGTTCATGATCTCCGCCGCGCATACTTCTTTACTAGTGCCGATAATGGAGTCACCTGGACTAAACGCAGCCAGCTCCCCACCGGAACCAATCCCAGCGAGACGACTTGGATTCGCTTGAACAACGGGGATCTTTACGCCGCCGTCCGCATGATTTTCAAAGATCAGCACCTTACGGCCATTCGCTCACGTGATAACGGTCGCAGCTGGACCGTCGAAGGCCCGCTTACCCTTCCCAACCGCAATCCCGCGGATTTCACCCGCTTGCCCGACGGTCGCATCATCCTGAGCTACGGCACCCGCAACCAGGGAGACTGGGCTATCTATGTTCGCATCGCCGATACCGAAGCGAGCTATTGGTCCGCGCCGATCCGCCTAGTTGATATGGAGGGCTCAACCGATGAGCCCAATCAACCTTCTCCCCGCCGTGACGGCGGCTATCCATCCACGGTTCTTCTGACGGACGGCACCCTTGTAACGGCCTACTACAGCCGGGGCATGCCATCGCATCAACGCTACCACGTCGGCGTAGTGCGATGGGCCATTCCCGAAAACGCTGCCAAATGATGCCACAAGCACTAAACCGACCACTACGCGCGGGCAGGCGATGCAACCCATGAGATTCCATCGGCGTGGCACCGGGGGTGCATTTCCGCGAAGACTTCTCTTCGTTTTATTCTGTTCGTTCTCCATGTGTCCGGCCGACCCCCCTCCCGCAGCGCTGCAAACCGTCACCATTGTCAGCAGCCTCGATCAGGCGTCCGAGCCCGTCTGGTTTCTGCCTAACCCGCTACCTCGTCCCGCCCCTTTGCTGGTCCATCTCCACAGCTGGTCGTCACACTTCAACCGGTCGGCGGGGGTGGCCGCCCTTGCGCAGGAGTGCGAGCAACGGGGCTGGTCCTTTCTGTCCCCCAACTTCCGAGGGCCGAACGACAACCCGCTGGCTTGCGCCTCACCCCATGCGATTCAAGACGTGCTCGACGCCGTTAGCTACGCAATCCGGTCCACCATCGTCGACCACCGGCGCATTTACCTCTTGGGCGGATCCGGAGGCGGACACATGGCCCTGACGATGGCCCACTCGGCCCCCAGCATGTGGGCCGCCGTCTCGGCTTGGGTGCCGATCACCGACCTCGCCTCCTGGCACGCTTTCTCAAGATCGAAAGGATCGCGCTATCATCGCATGTTGGAAGGCGTTTGCGGCGGCGTTCCCGAAGATCCCGCTGCCGACCTAGAATATCGCCGCCGCTCTCCGCTCTTTCATCTCTCCAGTGCAGCCGGTCTGCCCATCGACATTCAAGCCGGCATCAACGACGGCCATGGCTCAGCTCAGGTTCCAGTCGATCACTCCCTGCGAGCCTTTAATGAGCTGGCGGCCGCTAATGGGGCAAAAGAGAAAGCACTGACGTCCGCGGAAGTCGAGTTCATCACGCGCGAGGCACGTCTGCCTCCCGGATTGAAGTCCGATCCCTTCGACGAACCCAGCCGCCTACACGAGGTACTCTTTCGCCGAACCGCCGGACCCGTACGACTCACGCTTTTTGAAGGCGCGCATGAGACCGATTTCTCGGCAGCCATGCGATGGTTGGAAACACAACGGCCTCCACCTGCTCTCGAGTAACCCCTCCTGCCGGCAATGCGGCGGTCGGCTCAACTACGATCAGCTCGAGGCTTTCAAAACCTGCCCACACTGCCGCTCCCCGATTCCAATCAACAGGGCTGGCCGACGGGGTCAGTCCGTGAATCGCAATTCAGCGCTCAATGAGCCGCCGATCGCTGCTGAGGAGGCTAACAATTCACGGACCCGTCGGTCAGCCCCGCACACACGCTTCGAGCTTTTCGGCCACGACGGTATAGATCGGATATGCCCGCAGGTGCGGAGCCGGAAAATCCAACAGCACCGGGAAAATAATTTCTTCCGGCGCGGGTGTGACGACATCGCCGAACCCGATGTCCACCTGCACCCGAATCCACGCGCAATGGGAACGTTCGATCGTCATCCCCGCCTGATCGCCGCCGGGTTGAAGACGGCGCGAAATTACACGTGCGCCTGGGTCCGGTAACTCCGGGGCGACTTGCCGACGTGACGGCTGAACCAGTTGGAAAACTCGGAGAGCCCGTTGAAACCAAGCTCACTGGCAATCGTTTTGATCGTCGACCCGCCTCTGGCCAGTTCTGAACACGCCTGCGTCAACCGGAGCTGTTCGAAATACGCGCGGGGCGTGACGCCATGCTGCGTTTTGAAAAGCCTCGTCAACTGTTGCACGCTTAAACCGGCCTGAGAAGCAAAGGCGGTACGCGAGAGGCGTTGGGCGAGCGGCGCTCCGTCCAATAAAACCTTCGCCCGCACCAACCGGTGGTCCATTTCGGCAGTCGTCGCGAAGGGCATGCCGAGCGACGGCAGTATTTTCAAATATATGCCCAGCCAACGATACAGCGCCGCCTGCCCTTCAAAGTAGCGCGTAGGCGAACCATCCTTGAGCGGCGAATCTTTTGTGGTGGCGCACTTCACCAGTTCGTTGGCCACCTGCCCCATGATGCCCCGCGGCGAATGGGCCAGCACGAGTGGCCGGTTGCGTTCGAAAAGCTCCCGGCCGTTTGGCCAGCGCAACCGAAACCGCACGCTGAGCACAACCGCGTCTTCGCTGAAGTCATGCCACACCGAACCTCGCGGCGGAAAAATCCAGTGGCCGGCTTTCGCGACCGTCACCCCACCCTCATACCGCAGCTGTACGTTCCCGCGTTGCAACCACCACACCGGAATATCCTCTGGATACATGGCGCAGTGCCGCGAGGCCGGCTCCACCGCTCGAACAGTCGCCCAGATGAGCTTGGTCTCGAGCAGAGAGAAATCCATGACGGCACCCAAGGAGTGATCCAAAACGAAAAGTTTTCCAGCCGAATCACCAATTTCATTCGGTTGCACCGCACGCCCAGTGATTGAGATTGAAAACCATGACCTCGACGCCCACGGCCGGTGCCCCGCCCTCCTCCCGCCTTGGATGCCCGCGCACGGAGGGAGGCGCCGGACTCACCAGCGCGGAAGGAGAACGTTTTCACAATGAAGGCTACCTGGTCGTCCCGGGCCTGTTTGATCCCCAAGCCGACCTGGATCCCATTATCGAAGAGTATGACGGCGTACTCGATCGGCTCGCGACTGAGCTCCTGGCGAAGGGCGAGATCAGATCGTCGTATCCGGAGCTTAACTTCAGCGAGCGGCTGATCCGGATCAGCCAGGAAACCCAACGGCTCCACTCGCAGGCTTTTGATTTTTCCCTGCCCCAAAAAAATATCCGAGCGGACACGCCCATTTGGGTCGGTCCGGCGGTCTTTAAAATTATTCGCCACCCAAGGCTGCTGGACGCGGTGGAAAGCCTGCTGGGCCCGGAGATCTACTCCAACCCAGTCCAACACGTGCGCCTCAAACTCCCCGAGAATCGCGCGGTGTTTGATCCGCAAGGCCGGAATCTCGACGGCGCGACCGTCTGGCATCAGGACAATGGCGTCATCCTGCCCGAAGCCGACTCGACAAATATTCTGACGATCTGGTTTCCACTTTGGGATGTACCGATCGAATCAGGATGTCTGCAGGTCATTCCCCGCAACACCGCGCGTGGCCTGCGCGACCACTGCCCGGTTCATGGCGGTGTCTCGATCCCCGACCCGCTGCTCGAACTTGATCAGGCGATCCCAATACCGCTTCAACGGGGCGACGCGTTGTTCATGCACCGGCTCACGTGTCACGCCTCGCTGCCGAATCGCAGCGACAGCGTTCGTTGGAGTTTCGACCTGCGCTACAATCCCATCGGCCAAGCCACGGGACGAGGCGCCTTTCCTGGTTTTGTCGCTCGCAGCCGGGCTCGTCCCGAAACCGAACTCCACGATGCCGAGCGTTGGGCTGAGCTCTGGCATGAGGCGCGACAGATGTTGGCCCAACAGCCCGTCTTGCGTCCGTTCAACCGCTGGGACGGAAAGAACCCCACCTGCGCCTGAAGTGGAGTGAGCACCGCCTCGCTTCCGTGGGCCGCGCATCGCCGGGTCACGCTCCAATTCTCCCCTCACCCATATGAGATCGTTTATCCTGCTGCTCCTTCTGACGCTGGTCGCCCCCGCAGTACGCTCCACCGCAGCTCAACCGAACGTCGAAAAGATCTGGAGCCAGGGCGGTCACAATGCCTTCACCGATCTCATCCGTTTCCAGGACCGCTGGCTCTGTACTTTCCGCGAGGGTGACGGCCATGTCTCCAGTCGCGGCAGCGTACGCGTCCTGGTTTCAGACAATGGCAAGGCGTGGCGTTCCGGTGCGTTGCTGACGGAAGCGGGCATCGACTTGCGTGATCCGAAACTCTCGGTCACGCCCGATGGTCGGCTGATGATGGTCATGGGGGGATCAGTGATGGAAAATGGGCTCTATATAGACCGACAGACGCGCGTGTCGTTTTCGCCGAACGGAATTTCCTGGTGCGCGCCAATTAAAATCCTGGCGCCGCTCGACTGGCTTTGGCGGGTCACGTGGTTTCAGGGGAAGGCCTATGGCGTCGCCTACCGGGGTGGCGGCGGCATGCGTGGCATCAAACGCTCGGCCGCTCTCTATATGAGCGAGGATGGTCTCGCCTGGAAACGCATCACGTCCCTCGATCTTCCGGGCGGGAGCGAAACCACGCTGAGGTTTCTCGACGACGGCGAAATGATCGCGCTTTCGGTGGACATGCGTACACGTCCGCGCGCCACGCGGATTGGTTCGAGCCGGCCGCCCTATGCCAGCTGGAAATGGCAGGATGTCGCTTTTGCCATCGGGGGTCCGAATTTCCTCATCTTGCCGAACGGGGAATGGCTGGCCGGCTGCCGCTATTATGGTCCGGACAACTCACATGCCAAGACGGTGCTCGCCACGATGACGCGTAACAGTCTCACGCCCGTGATGACTTTTCCCAGTGGGGGCGACAATAGTTATCCCGGGATGGTTCTGCACAACAGCGAACTCTGGATGAGCTATTACTCCTCGCACGAGGGTAAGACCAACATCTACCTCACGCGCGTGCCTCTTCCCCTTTCCAAGGAGTAGTAGTGGGAGTGTAACTGCTCAGGTAGGAGAAGCCCGCAGGAGGACCGGGGGAGGCAAGAGTGGAGGGCGCGCGCCGAAAACCAGATTTTATGCTGAACTCGATCGGCGGCCCGGGTACAAGCTTGGTGCATGGTGAAAAGCATGGTGATGCAAGGCCGGGAGGTGGGAGCAGCGGAGATTGAGTTGATCCGGGCGCTGCAGGCCGAGCACGGGGAGTGGGGTCGAACGCGGCTAAGCGAGGAGCTGTGCCGGAGGTGGGACTGGCGCAATGGCCGTGGGCAGGCAAAGGACATGGCGGCGCGGACGTTGCTGGTGAAGCTTGAGCGGCGCGGCCATATCCGGCTACCGGAGCGCCGGTATAAACCGAGCGGCCGGCGACGCAAAACCGCAGTGGCGTCAGTGGGGGTGGAGGAACAGCGAACGCCGATTGGTGGTCCGCTGGAGGCGTTGCGGCCGATCAGCGTGAGTCTGGTCCGGGCGGGTTCGCCGGATCAGCGGGTGTTCAACGCCCTGCTGGAGAAGTATCACTATCTGGGCCACCGTCGGACCGTGGGCGAGAACCTGGGATATCTGTTTCGCGACCGGCAGGGCCGGGAGGTGGGCTGCGCGTTGTTTGGTTCGGCGGCCTGGAAGTGCGCCGATCGCGACGAGTGGATCGGCTGGGATCGTCGGAGTCGGGAAGCGAAGCTTGGGCTGATGACCAACAACACCCGGTTTTTGATTCTGCCGTGGGTTTCGGTGCCGCATCTGGCGAGCCATGTTCTGGGCTGTGTGGCCCGGCGACTGTGCGCGGATTGGCAGCGAAAATACGGGCATGCGATTCACCT
>ENA-ORBV01017073-ORBV01017073.1-microbial-mat-metagenome-genome-assembly--contig:-NODE-17073-length-10441-cov-3.263412_pt1 | contig 10441 bp, 15 predicted proteins | sample MGYA00237777_ERZ505514 | MGnify/ENA primary metagenome ERZ505514 (study PRJEB26160, sample SAMN06269048) | microbial mat metagenome | isolation source: Oligotrophic lake microbial mat | place...
GTGCGTGTGCTTGCTTTGAGCTGATACTAAACATGTGTTATCGGAACATCCGATCGAAGGAATGTATCGTCATACGTTGATCCCCTTCACACAGTGACAGCAGCCTTCAGGCTGGCTGCATCCTCGGTCAACAGTGCCGCGTGTGTGTGAAGCAACGGTCGCACCACCTCCGACAGGAACTCGTCGACCTGCACAACCACATCGAACACCATCATCATCACATGAGCTGCTCATGGCTTTCATTTCAAAACCAACACACACGACATCAGCCACAAAAACGTTCACGATATGGGTTCACCGAGGCATCAGCGATACTGCACCTGCTGCGGGGCTCGACCGATGAAGTTAGCTGGCGTCAGTATGTCGTGCAGTGTACTGTGAATGGCTGCAAACCGCGCGTCAGCGGCTATGCGGGAAATGAGATCATTCTCCGCACCCTCCTGTGACACGACACAAGCAGATAGACACAGCAGTAATTTCAGGTCGACAAGCAGCGGACGACTTGGATGAAGCAACAAACCTCCTTCACGCGTTTGCCAGCGGCCATGGAGTGTTCTCTGATGGCCTCGTGTAACAACTGACGATCACTGGGAGAATCGAAGGTCACAGTGCGACAATGAGCTATAGAGACTGCTGCAGGCTAGCATCAGAAATCACTGCTAAACAGCAGTTGATGAACCAGTACCCTACCCTCCAGCCTTGGTGCACGCCATCAGAATGTTCTCTGTGGCCATGAACGGCAGCTCGGCCATCACGTGCTTGTGAATCACCAGCGGCCACACTTGCAACCCATCCACGATGTCGGCACACAACACGAGGATCCCATCTGCGGCCAGGAAGCTCTCGGGCAGTACCTGATCGTACACAAGCAGAGAAATCCTCTTTGAGAAATCACCGTATCACACCGCAGGGTTGACGTACACGATCCCGTCAGCCAACTCACCATTCTGCGATTGGCAGAGTCATCCAGAGTGCGCTCCAGCCATTGCACACTGTGTGTCTGCGCCGTGTTTGCTGCCAGTGACATCAGGTATCTACAACAGCAGCATTTGTGCAGAACGCGCACAGTTTTGATTATCAGATGCCCACTGATGGCGCTTCCACTGCAATGAGATACGTGATTGGTACCTTGATATGGAGCACACTCTTTCACTTCGCATCGGATTTCGTTTATAGGCCATAGCAGAAGATCCAACCTGAATTGCGCGGGCGAGCATACGGCCGGTCACGCTTGCAAGTTGACCACACATGAGAACACTGTACACACCTGGTTCTTAGCGAAGGGTTCTTCAATTTGCTTCATGTTGGCTAGCAATCGAATGTCAGTGCACATCTTGTGCGCGCTCTGCGCAATGCCAGACAACACGTTCACCACCTACACGACAGCACATGCGGGTTGATATTAACCCCTGAATTGAAAGACTTGGGCAAAAATAGCACCGCGACCATCGTACCATCGAGTCAATTTTCCGCGTGTACGTTTGACCCGTGATCGGAAGACACCGTTTGAATCCCATCCGAGCGGTCACTCGCTGATCTAACTGCTTGACTCTGGTGGAGCACATACGGTATTAGGCTCAGCGCACCGCATCGCTCATATGGAACTGATTACCTGGCGTGATCACCGTTGAACAGTTCCAGGAAGCTGGCTTGAGTGCCCGTAGTACCCTGATCAACAGCAAGCCGCGATGAGGAATCGTAAGTCCACCTCACCAAAGTGCAACACGCAACAGCATGTCACGCACGCACGTACTTTGACACCACGAAACGGCAGATCATCCATGAGACGCTGCAATTGCTCGAAGTCCAGCAGGAAATCTTGTAGCCAGAGACAAACCCTCTTGCCTACACTATGGACACCAGCGCAACATGACAGATGAGCAGAGCAGCTCCCTGTCTGATACGATCACGTTCCTGATCATGAGGTCACTTACGTAACCAGCTGAGCGGGCTGATAATGAGTATAGCCAAGAGTAGGAAGACTCTTGTACTTGTCTGCGACAGTGCTGAGCACGGATATCACTTGCAGTAGGCGCTTCTGCACCAGTGCCAAGCTATCCCGAATCTGCAGTGAGTGGATCGACAGGCGATGTCAGCATCAAAGTTGGCACTGTCCGAAATAGTCCGATTCCGACCTGAATCAGCTCGCCATTATCCGTGACAAAGCACGACGTCGCACCCAGATGGATCACCTTCTGTGCGGCTGTGAATGAGTTCGCATATGAGCATCCATACTCGTGGAATACAGCAATCAAGCGCACGCAAACGAACCTGGGGCTTCTTTGGCAAACGCGTAGATATGAGCCATCACATCATGCCTCAGCTCGCTTTCCTTGGTTTCAGCAAACTGGGACACAGATCAAGCAGTGTCGTGGTCAGTGGAAATGTCAGCACTTGAATACTGACAATTGTGGCAGGCACGGTACACACCTTGAAATCGATGTCGTGCAAATGATTGCTCATCTGTGTGATCTGCTCATCCGTTATTTCCAGCCCAAGCGCCTTCTCCTCGATAGCTAGTGCCAGCCACAATCTAGAGAGCACGAGCGCGGTACGCGAATATGGAAGCCGCTAATAGCAGAAAAGCCAAACAACAAACAAGTCGTACTTGCGCCATGTTTCGAACTTCGTCTGCGCTGACCAGATGCGCGTCATCAACGAACTTGAATATCTGGATACCAATGGATGCTCATACGCATCGTGTACAGATGGCGCAGCGGATGACTTCACGGAGGTCATTTTGAGCACTTTGTACGAGTGGACGTGGCATGCAGCCTCCGCGCGGATTTGCCTTTTTTCTAACTAATCCGGATTTAGATTGGTGGGTTCAGTACCCACCTGTCGTATTCCAAGCCTAAACGCGTTTAGCAATTACGTCAAACTTTCGGCGCGAAAGCATGACAATTTGCAGCAAGAGCAAATCTTTTCGACTCCCGCAAGCTGCCGTTTGATGACTGAGGTGTCGCCACAGTCATCGTATGGTCCACGTAGTTATCTTCCATTTCCTGAATGGAAGAAAGTTCCCGGAACGAAATTCGCGGTAGACGTCTTTCAATCTCGATTCTATGATCCGACCGCCGAGCTGCCATCCGCCTGGTTTCTGACGCACTACCACTCCGATCACTACGGAGGCTTGTCTGGTCGCTTTGCTTGGGGCCCTATATATTGCTCTCGAATCACGGCGAGATTGTGCGAGCAGTTTTTGCACGTGCCCGCCCAGCTCTTGCGGATATTGGAGGTCAACGCGACTGTCACTATTGATGGTGTGGATGTCACACCACTGGATGCAAATCATTGCCCTGGATCGGTCATTCTGCTCTTTGCTGTACCCCAGTCCGATGGGTCGAAGCAGCTCATCTTGCACTGTGGGGATATGCGGTACTCGCCAGCCATGCAGCAGTATCCCGCTCTGCAAGGCGTGTCTATCCACAGCCTGTATTTTGACAACACCTATGCGAACGCTCGGTACCGCTTCCCGCCACAGGAGGAGATGACTGAATTTATCGCTGCCACAGTTCGTACGGTAATGGCCGACTTCAATGCGAGACGATCTAATGGATCCACCGATCGGGTCTTGTTTCTCATCGGAACATACAACATCGGCAAGGAGCGAGTCCTGTTGCGAGTACATCAGGAAACTGGTTGCAAGGTGGCAGTAGATGGGCGCCAGTACAGCATGTATCAGCTGTTGGATCTGCCGTGTCGCAGTATGAGTGGCCAGCCCATCGGATTTGACGAGGTGTTCACGACTGATCAGCGCACCACGTGTGTGAGGACCGCAGGCTTATGGGATATCGATTTCTGGAAGATCAGAGCTGCATTCCCGCACATTTCACAAGCGAAAAGTGAGCGTGGTGGTCCTGCGTTTTTCGCTCCACCGATACCCGTGAAGCTGGAGCAAGCAGTGGTTGTCAGCACGGATGTGGCAGAGCCCGACGCTGAGGACGAAGACGCGGAAGGTGACGATGTTGATGCTGGTGGTGATGCAGATGTCAAGTCCTCCATGGATTCTAGCTCCACCAGTGCGGCGAGCGTGCAGACGGAACAGGCAGTGCAGGTTGGAAGCGAAACGGCAGATCTTCCTGCTGTCACGGCAGCGGAAATCGAATCTCTGTCAGTCGACACCGCCAGCGATCGAATCTACACCCACATCGTCGCATTTCGACCTACCGGATGGTCTTACTCGCAGAGGCGTCCCTTGTCCCATACCACGAAAGGCAATGTCACGATCTATCAGATCCCCTACTCGGAGCACTCCAGCTTCTCGGAACTGCGGGAATGGGTGCAGTTCCTCCGTCCTAAGAGACTCATTCCTACGGTGCGCATGATGTCCAAGCGGAATAACAATTCGGTGGCGAAGACAGTGGGCCTGTTTGCAGATCTAATCGATCATTCGGAGAGCAAGGGCACCCTGACCTCGTTCGTACAGCGGACTAGTCCCGTAAAGCGACACAAATCTGATCCGGCCGTCGCGGTCAAGGCGGAAGGCAAGAAGATATGGAAGAGCTTCTCGACCACTCTGACCAAAGTTTCCACCGTGGCATCGCATTCGATCACCAAGTTCTTCGGCGCGGCCACGCGAATGACCCCTGGCGCGGCCTCGTCCATGCCCTTGCCAGCTGGCGAGCTGCCCTTAGGGGTGAAGACAGAGAGAACGGATTCTACGTCCCCTGCTGATCATGCCTTTTGCCATTCAATCGCTGGTGACCAGTCGAAACTGTCCGCTTCAGCATCAGCATCTCTCGGCGCTCCGATGGATATCAGCGTCACGCCCGACCCCATGACGACCACTTACGCGTCGCGAACCGCTTCCACGCCGCCAGTACGAGTTAGCGCTTCGAGCGACCGCCGTTTGAATGCATCTCCGAAACCAGCAGCGGGCACCGTCACCGATTACTTTGCGAACATGCTGTGGCAGTCTCCCAAGCGAGGTTTGTCGATGACGCCCCAGAAGCTGCCTGCGCCATCTAAACGTCCTCGAACGGACAGTACCGCATCTAAATCAACCTCAGCATCAGTGGAGCGCCCGCCGATCAGACCATCACCAGCACGTGCAGCACAGGCTGGCGTAGTTGGGTCGACACCCACCATCGACCTGACGGACGACTAGGTTGGTGGCGCCGGGCAGATGCTCTGGGAGTTTGTGTGATGTAGGTCGTTCAACAGCGTGATACATGTATTCGAAATCATCAATCAGGCAAGACTGGCATGCCGAGCAAGGGAGAGCACACTTTTGGGATAAATAAAACTCGATAGTTGTACACAAGACACAGCACGTGCATCCGGCATCAGCTTGCTCGCGAGCGACAACCAGATGTCAGGTCACTTGCTTGCATTCGCGTTATCACCACCAGCCTCGTCTGCAGGCTTCAGGTCGGGCAGATCTGCCGCGCACAAACACGACATCAACAGTGAGCGATCGGTCATAGAGAAACAACGAACTCAATATACAATACCACACATACCCTCGTCATCACTGTCGCCTTGCTCATCCATGTCCTCAGCATCAGCGCCGGCACCGCCACGTGCAGCCGCCATCTGTCGCATCATCGCTTCCATGTCCATCCCGCCGGCACCTGCATTTGCGCCACCACCGCCCATTGCTTTCATCATTTGTGCCATATCCATGCCACCCATGCCACCAGCACCGGGGGGGCCACCACGGCCACCGCCCATTTGTTGCATAAGCGAAGCCATGTCCATACCACCACCAGCACCGGGGGGGCCACCACGGCCACCGCCCATTTGCTGCATAAGCGAAGCCATGTCCATGCCACCAGCACCACCCATACCTCCACCCATGCCCATGTCGTCGTCATCTGCAGTGCAACGGGACGATGATAATGAGAACTGGCGCGGGATGATCTGGCGAAATCACCGGTTAAGACTTACCACCGCCTGCTCCGCCAGGACCAAAGTTTTGGAACTTGCCTGCAGAACGAGAGGAGGACACAGAGCACGGTCAACTCAGGTTCAGATGCAGACATCGGAAGGAAAAGAGGGACCGAAGCCCTGTGCAGCGATCTTCGCGCTGAGGTGATGAGAACACATACTAGAATCAAGCTTGTCTAAGAAGGATGACTCGTCTTCCTCCTCTGTCCACTTCTCAAAGTCAATCTTGCACTTGTTCTTGAAGTGATCCTTGTCTTTGAGAAGATGGGTCCACCAGCCTTGAGATTGCTCATCCTTCACCAGCAAGAACTCGATGATACGATGCTTGGCGTACTTGCTTTTCTGTGGGGCAAGCCAGGTAACCGGATCGAATCAGCGATCAACGCTTGGCGCCCGAAAGCCGTGACACGCTCCCGCTAAAACCATTGCCCAAAACGCACACAAACAGCGCAATGGCCCCATACCGAGACATCGATAGCCTTGAGGAAGTCAAACTTCAACTCATACTGGACATTCTTCACTTTGCCACTGTCGCACGGAGCCACGGATCATGAGAACAGCGCAGACGAAACGCGACAAGAGGCCACGCTATCCTGTGCATGCATCTACTTGCACCAAACAGGCAAACGCAGATAACACGTACGCGAATGATAGTGAAGTGGCAGTGAGGTCGATCTTCTCGTCTTCCACGTTGGGAACATCAATGGAGACGAACAGATGCTGACCATCCTGAGCCCACTTGAAAGTTGGAACCAATACACTGTAGAAATACAGCGGGAGGTCAATCAGCGAGTGTATGAGATGCATCTATACATGGATCTAAGGATCAGCTTCACGTACGCGCTTGCCATGTTTGCGAGAAGTACACACGAACGCTGCCCGAAATCACAGGATCGGCGGTGTGCTTGCGCAGATGCTTTCGTCATCTCCAGACCTCTCGAATCGGATTGAGAAACCCTTCTACGAATCTGTTGCATTTTTGGAGAACAAGATGGCAGCCGCAGCTGTTTCTGACTCGAAGCAAGCTGACGCGACCCCGATTTTTTGGGATCTAGAGCGGGCAGATAAAAAGGGCCTCGAATTTCATGGAGATCCTCCAGCTTCCATCAGCGTAATTGCCAAAGACAATACTTGGCATGCAGCAAAAACCAAACAATCGTAGGTTCAGCACCTTGGGGTGAGAATGGCTTGTCAGTAACCCTTCCTTTCATCGGTTTTGCAAGGTTCTCCAAGGGAAAGCATCTGATAGAGATCGAAATCACCAACAACGGAGCGCACACTACGAACGATGTAAGGCCATCTGATCATTCTCGCTGGTGGATGTAAGCTGTCTCAGTTCTTGAGTGACGTGACACCGTGGACACGATTGTTGCAGTGGAAGATGGTTTTGGGACCTGTACACAAGAATTTCGTCTGCAACGATCCGGATCAACATGTTTGCATCGGTTCATACCAAGGCGGCTGGGGCTACGTTGGGTCTACTGGAAACAAATTTCGCAACACAATAAGCTTTGAACCCGCCAAGTATGGCCCCTCGTATGGTGCTGGGGATGTGATTGGAATACTTTTGGATTTTGACAAGCACACGGTCAGCTTTACGAAGAACAAGACACCTCTCGGCGTGGCCTATAACGACCTTGAGGGTCCTGTGTTTGTTGCTGTGGCATTAGCGGCTCCCGGTGCGCAGGTCAGTGCAATTGAAGATGTTGTGCCGGCAGCGCAGGCATGTTGTGGAACATCATTTCAATCGCGGCCAATCGTTGTGCTCTGCAGGCAACGTTGAAGTCCCTGACCGCGTTGACGTGATGCGCCATTGGGGTGGTTCTGGGAGCACTCCATTGGAGTGCTCATACTATGCGGTCTTGGAAACGACGCCACTGATTCAGAGGAAGTTCTTGTTGTTATGGTATCGCGCAAGCTCGCAGCTTCGCCTCCAATTGGGATCAGTTATGCCCCCGAACGGCTGCAGCACATCCGACACAACCTTACTGAACCAAATCCACATCATCCACCACATCGCTACAAATGTAGCTGGGATCATGAATAAACGTTGGAATGTTTTGTACGTGATTCAAGCTGAAGCTCATACTGCACCGGCTCACAATGACGATTTTCGATTGTCAAATCAAGTCGGAAGAAGTATGACGACCACGCAGCTGCATCTGGTGATAACGCTTTCTCGTATTTAGGGAGGTCCAGCATCGTGCACGAAATTTTTCGATTTCAATGCTTAGAAGCCAACTGGTGGTTGCGCCGATTGGAGGATCAAGGAGAGGGATGCAAGCTGCTGCCCCTGTTCTGTGGTGGGACAAAGAGAAGCGATGCGAGGGTGCTGATTTTGTAGGCAATCCTCCGACTACATTTCGCGTAGTCGGGGACGGAGATGGCTGGCATGCAGCCAAGACGGTTCAATCGTAAGCGTGGCGTCACTTCACGATTGGTCCCTCTCCCTGCATTTATCTTCTCGCGAACATGCTTGCTGCATTCGAACGGATAGGTTTTCTCAAGGAAAGATCGTATTCGAGGTGGAGGTGAAATACGACGCACCATCTACTAACACAGTATGTAGCGCTTGTGCTGACCACACTCGCGACGTGATACCGTCATGCGTATCACCTACGTATGCAGCAACAGCGGGTTGTATGTGTTTTACTCTTTAGCACACTCTTTTTTACCGGCGTGCTGCACGTTCCGACTTCCGTTTACACGTACTGACTGCTCGTTCGGATTCCTTGTATATCCAGTGGAAATTCGTCATTGGTGCAGTGCCATCGCAGTTCGATTGCTCGGCCAAAGCATATACCTGCATCGGATCATCGCAGGGAGGATGGGGCTATGTGGGCGGCACGGGCAAGAAGTATCACAAAGCCAAGAGCGCAGAGGCTATGAACTACGGACCCACGTTCACCAGTGGCGACGTGATTGGTGTGGTTTTGGACTTTCCCAGCAAGACGATCAGTTTTCAGAAGAACAAACAAGATCTGGGCGTTGCGTTCAATGACCTCGTGGGCCCCGTACATATCGCGGTTTCAATGACGGCGAAAGGCTCAACGGTGTGTGCTGTGATCTTGTTGCTAGTGATAGCGGCTTGCAAACTACTGCTCTTGCGTTTGAAATCATAGTCTCTATTTTTCTCACTACCAACGTATGGCTTCGATGCGCACAGGCATGCTTAAGTGGTGATTACTCTGAGGCGAAAGGTGGCGGTGGCGGAGATGAGGTCGAGAACCTGGCTCGACTGGAGGCCGCCTTCTCGCAGAGGTTTGGTATGTGACCACGCTGAGCCGTCTGCTGCCGCTGTTAGCTGTCCGAGCTGCGTTGTGCTGTGGTCGTTCATCTCCGACGAGCCCTGCGCCTTCGCTATCGCCTTGTTTGATGTCTTACGTGCGAATTTATTGTTGTCTTGTTTTTTGTGTTTTGTATCGGTCGTGGCATTCGGGCATTGGCGTGGCTCTGTGCATCGAACGGGGTCTTAGGCGATCGCAAATTGGACTTGACTGTCCCGTTCTGGGCGTCGCCACTGGCTGATCTGCAGGAGATGGGGTTCTCACGCGCGGACGCAGTGGAAGCTCTGTTGGTGACCAGTGCTCCGACGGACTCCGTGCTCAACGTGGCCACTGCGCTGGACTATCTCGTGTTGCCCGTTGAGCAACGTCGCCCGAAGTACGACGCAGCAGTTGTGTCTTCACGGTCCGCGAGACCGTTTTCATATTCCGTGTCCGGTCCGCCTGTGCCACCGTCCCTGATCGACGCGAAGCTCAAACAGGAGGTCGCGCGACTGCGGGATCGGGCGGAGTCAGATCGGAGGAAAGCGGACACTGATCGCCTCGCGCTCAATCGGGAGATCTACAAGGAAGTCTGCACCGCTTTGATCGCGGATCGGACTTTATCGCGCAAGGATGTTGATCTGCTCGAGCAGCTTCGGAAGACGCGGGGCATATCCAATCAAGCACACGAAGAGGTGAGATGAGTTGTTCGATTCCGAGTTGCCACCGCTGCTCTGGTGCTGACTGTAGCACTTGTTGGATCTGTTGAGATTGCTCGCGCCTGTGTGACGTCGTAGTACCTTTCTTCTCGCGTCTAATCCGGTGCCTGATGCGTGTTAATGGTTCTGATATTCATCAGATTATGGCGGATCTCAAGGTAACACCGGACAAGTACAAGAGCTGGGTCCAGCAAGGGCGGGATAACGAAGAGGCGTTGCGGAAGCTGAAAAAGGATCACAACAAGAAAGCGTCGGCTACACAGCATCCGGCGGCGGATCGAGAATGTGTCATCTGTCTGGAGCGACCTGCGGATCACATTATATTGGACTGCATGCATATGGCTCTGTGCAAAGGTCAGTGCGTTCACCAGTATAAGTGTGTGTGCTGACTGAATCACGTTTGCTGTTGTTCTACACAGAGTGTGTACCCAAGGTACAGAAGAACGAATGCCCTATCTGCAGCAGGCCTGTAAGAGAAATCCGCAAAGTGTATTAATCTGTCTCTTATACACATCTCCGAGCACACGAGACTAAGGCGAAAATCGTATGCCGTCTTCTGCTTGA
>ENA-ORBV01017074-ORBV01017074.1-microbial-mat-metagenome-genome-assembly--contig:-NODE-17074-length-10440-cov-12.547621_pt1 | contig 10440 bp, 9 predicted proteins | sample MGYA00237777_ERZ505514 | MGnify/ENA primary metagenome ERZ505514 (study PRJEB26160, sample SAMN06269048) | microbial mat metagenome | isolation source: Oligotrophic lake microbial mat | place...
CCACCAGCACGCCCCCTGCCCCCTCCCAAACGCCGCTGCGCCCCGCACCGGCCTCGGCACAGGCGCATCCAGATCCAACGCAAGATCCAGAAGCTCCACATCAGGCAACTCCACCAGCGGAGCCTCGATTCTGATTTCCCCCACTCCGCCTTGGCGCGGCAGGTCAATCGCCGCCAAATGGCTCACCATGTTCGCCCGGTCATGCACATCGACCGCCCGGTCCCCCGCCTCTGCCCCAAGGTGCACCGGCCAGACCACCTTCCCCAGACCGCGGTCGATCGCGATTGCGCAAGCCGACAGCAGCAGCGCGTTCCCCGCCATGCCGTCTCCGCCCGTGCTCAGAACCGAGGGCTTCCGAATATCCAGGTCAAACCCCGCCAGCTCTGCCTGCCGCTCAACCGCTGCCGATGCCTGGCGCGACAAGCCGGGCGCAAGCCAGATGGTCGCTCCGGCAGGGCCGTTCCCCCGAACGACAGCTTCCAACTCCTCGCGCACCCGAACCTGGGGCCGCCCCGCGCGGTCATGGCCGGCGCGCGCGATCTCTCGCCAGACAGCCACGAGGGAAGCCAGTCCGCCATCCGACACGATTAGCGGATCCAAAACCTTCTGTCGCATGTGCCAATCATCGACCACCTGCCAATCAGGGCTGCAACCCTCGGAATGCCTCTCTCCCGACCCTTGGCCCTTCTGGATTAATCGGTTTCGCCACCTTGCCTCCAACATCCAAGCGAATGCTCACCGTTCCGAGATCAGCCCGTGGGCGACTACCCGCCCACGCTGTGCGAAGGCTTGTTGCTGGTCGTCGCCAGATACTCCAGCGCTTCGGTGACCTGCGAAACCTCGTCAGACCGTTGGAGGCACCACGGGGCGTTCGGGTTCCCAAATGGAACTCCTCAAACTTCCCGGGAACCTTGGGCCACCAGCCCGCCTCCAATCTCTTAGCCGCACCGCAGTTCGCGTTGGCGGCTGAAAAAGGAGCCTCGCTCATGGCCAACCCGATTCGATTGGCACGCTGGTCCCCGTACGTGGTGGGTACGGGCATCGGGATCCTCAGTTGGGCCACATTCTACTTCATGAACAAGGCCCTCGGCACCAGCACTTCCTTTGTCGGTGCAGCCGGTGCAGCAATCTGCACGATCGCCCCCGAGCACGTCGCCGGGAACGCCTATTACACCCAGACCTACGGCGCAAAGGGCGGCGGCTTCAAGCCCGTGTTCGACTGGCAGATGGCTTTGGTCCTGATGATGGTGCTCGGCTCGTTCATCGCCGCGTGGTTCGGCCAGACGTTCAAAGTCGAACGCGTGCCCACCGTCTGGTCACAGCGCTTCGGCCCCAGCGTCCTGAAGCGATACGCCGCCGCGTTCATCGGCGGCTTCATCCTCCTGTTCGGCGCCAGAATGGCCGGCGGCTGCACCAGCGGCCACGGCATCTCCGGCGGCCTGCAGATGGCCGTCTCAAGTTGGATGTTCTTCGTCGCCATGTTCGCTTCAGGCATCGCCACCGCCGCGGTCCTCTTCGGATTCGGCAGCAAGAAAGAGGTATCGCATGTTCAGTAACTTCTTCGCAGATCCCAAGACGCTCATGCTCGGCGCGATCACCGGCCTGATCTTCGGCTTCCTGCTGCAGAAGGGCGGCGTGACGCGATACAACGTGATCGTCAATCAGTTCCGCTTCAAGGATCACACCGTCCTCAAGACCATGCTCACCGCCATCGTCGTCGGCGCGATCGGTGTCTACGCGATGCTCCAGTTCGGCATGATCAGCGGCCTTCACATCAAAGGTGCCGAGGTCGGCATGAACGTCCTCGGCGGCCTCATCTTCGGCGTGGGCATGGTCATCCTGGGCTATTGCCCCGGCACCGCTCTGGCCGCAGTCGGCCAAGGCTCGCGAGACGCCATCGTCGGCATTGCCGGTGCGCTCGTGGGCGCGGCCGTCTATGCCGAGGCCTATCCCCTCCTCGCCCGCACGATCGAGCCCCTCGGCAAGCTCGGCAAGATCACCTTCGTCGATGTCACCCACCTCTCCCCTTGGTGGCTCATAGCCGGTCTCGCGATCGGCGCCTCCGGTCTTTTCTACTGGCTCGAACGCCGCGAGCACGCCGCACGCCCCGCCTGACTCACCAGTCCCTCACACCCCTCCCCTACCTCAAGGAACTCTCCCATGTGTGGCTGCAAGAATGTCGGGCCCATCGACCGAGCAATCCGACTCATCATCGGCGTCAGTTTGACTATCCTCGCTTTCGTCTTGCTGGGCGCAGGCAGCGGCGCAATCGGCGGCATCATCGCGATCGCCGCAGGTGCGGTGCTCCTGCTCACCGCCGCGATCGGCTTCTGCCCCGCCTACCTCCCCTTCAAGATGTCCACCTGTAAGGTCAGGGCCTGACTGACTCCCGCTGGATCGCGTGAAGAATCGCCTTCCGCATCGATGCCGGCATCTGCCCATTCGCCATGCTCGCGCACGCGCTCTGCGCCAGGTCAAGCTCAGCAAACACCGACCGGCACCGTTCGCACATCACATCCTGACCGATCGGGAACCCCCTCCGGTGGTCCATCGCGTCGAGCTTGGCCCTCAGCAAGTCGAGGCACACCTGCTTGTCATACGCTGGCTCCGGCGCATCCCGCTTTGGAACCCGCTTCACCATCGCGCTGCGAAGCAGCAGGCGCGCTCGGTGCACCCGCGTCTTCACGGTCTCCGGCTTGATGTTCAGCGCTGTGGCCACATCATCGATCGACAGCTCCAGGATCTCTTTCAGGATCAGCGGCACGCGGAAGTTCTCCGGCAGCGACATGATCGCCCGGTGCACAGCCTCCTCCGCCTCTTTCCGGATCGATGCCTTCACCGGCGACGACTCTCCATCTCCCTGCGGTGCTGGAATCGCCGCAACAGTTGTCTCCCGCCAAGGCATCAGCTGCGACATCGCGGGCATCCGCCTGTCGATCCCCCCCTTCCGCCGCATCCGCACCTTGCAAGACCTCGCCGCGATCGAATACAGCCAGGTGCCCGGCTCCGATTCACCCCGAAACGTGTGCCACTTCCTGTATGCCTGCAGGAAGACTTCCTGAACCATGTCCTCCGCATCGCTCCGGTTCCCGCACAGCCTCATCCCCAGCGTGTACAGCCGCAGCCCATGCTCATTCACCAGCTGGGGAATCGCGGCCTCCGCCGAACTCGGGTACCTCTTTTTCAACTTTGCGCTGTCTGCATGGAGCATACTCACGGATCGAGTGTAACGACACTTCGGGCCGCGCGATCAGCCACGATCAATCGCTGAATGAACTCCGGATCCGGCCGCAGCACTTCTCCCCCGCCCGATTGCGCGAAGAACTCAATCTCGACATTCGCGCACACGCCCAGCAGTCCGCCACTCTCCAGAATCGTCGGCCCCCCCGAATCCCCGGCGATCAGCGGCGAATCAATCCGAAACGACAGCGCGAGCCCAGCCGCGGCCTCATCCCAGCCCGTGGGGCCTCCCACAATTCTGCCCGCCGCCAGCCGGCTTGCACCTACCCCCACTCCAGCCGAAAGCACTTCCGTTCCCCCCGTTGCATTCGCCAGCAGGCACCACGCCACCGGGTTCGTGTCAAGCTCCGGCCCGTGGATCAGCGCCACATCCGTCCCCGCGCCGCCCGCCAGCCCCGACCATACCGTCCTCCCCAGTCGTTCCACGAAGTTCCCATCCCGATCCATCGCGACGATGACATACGGCTCATCCGACACGCAATGCGCCGCCGTCAGAAAATACCCATCGTCGCTCACAGCCACGGCGGACCCAAGCGACGCCCGGGCGAGTTCCCCTGCTCGCATCGGCTTCAATGTCAGCTTCCGCTGCCCCTCCTTCTTCAGCCCGACATAGTCGGCCCGCCCCACCACCACCGAAGTCCTCTGAACCAGCCAGGCCGACGCCTCTTCCCCTTCGATTTCTCGGGGAATCCACCTCGCAAGCGACCCCTCCCGTAGCGGGGCATGCTTCTGAAACGCTCTCGCCCGCACATACGACTCGCACGAGCTGCCAAGCCCTGCCACCCCGCCCAGCAGGCAGACAACGAGCACATGATGGAGGCGGTGTGTCAACATGAGCAATCAGCCCTGCGTGTGGCAATAGGACTTCCAGCAGCATATCAAACCGGATGCTCACAAAGATGCTGCTGGTCTTCTTCGGCTCCGGCCTTGGCGGGCTCTGCCGCTGGGGAGTCTACCTCGGCTGCACCAAATTCTTCGGCACCGGCTTCCCGGTCGGTACGGTACTCGTCAATATCCTTGGGTGCCTCGCAGTCGGCATCCTCATCATTCCCCTCGCCGGCAATGGGGCCGAGCGAGAGCACTGGCGGCTCGGCCTCCTGATCGGCTTCCTCGGCGGCTTCACCACCTTCTCGACCTTCGGCCGCGAAACAGTGGAACTCTCCCAGGATGGAAACCAGACCGCGGCCATCGGCAACGTCCTGCTCAGTGTTGGCCTCGGCCTGTTCGCCGTCTGGGTCGGCACACGCATCGGCACCAGGCTGATGCCCGGCTGAACCTTTGCACAAACTTGCGCTCAAGCGTCCGATCTCGCTCCTCGCGAGGGTTAATCTGAGACGATGACCATTCTCGATTCCTTCGCGGCGCGATCGCTGTCCATTTTCCCCGCCGGCTCTAACGGGGAGTTCAACCTTCCCAAAGACCTCGTGCGGATCATCGTGTCTGGGAGCGGGTGCACGCTGCGCGATGCGGAAGGCCGCGACCTTCTCGACTTCTCGATGGGCTGGGGCTCGGTCCTGCCCGGCCATGCGCACCCCGCGATCGTCGAAGCTGTATCCAATCGTGTGATGCTCGGGACAAACTTCGCCTATCCGAACATCGAGTCCCTCCAGCTCGCCGAAGAACTCTCGCGGCTCTCCCCGTGCTGCCAGCGTGTCCGGTTCTGTGCTTCCGGCACAGAGGCCACCATGTACTGCCTGCGGCTGGCCCGCGCACACACGCAGCGCGACACGATCCTGAAGTTCGAGGGTGCATATCACGGTTCGAACGATGAAGGCATCACCAGCCTCTTCCCATCGGGTCAAACCAGCTTCCCGGGCGCGGAGCCTTCAAGCGCAGGCATAGGCCGCGGCCGCGTGATCGTCGCACCATACAACGACGCGGACACCGCATCGCGACTGATCGGCATGCACAGCCACGATCTCGCGGCCGTCATTCTCGAGCCTCTGCAGCGTTGCTTGCAGCCACTCCCAGGGTTTCTGGAGAGCATCCGAAACGCCTGCACGACACACCGCATCCCCTTGATCTTCGATGAGGTCGTCACCGGCTTCCGCATCGCCTACGGCGGCGCGCAGGAGTTCTACGGCGTGATCCCGGACCTCGTGGCGTATGGAAAGGCGATGGGCGGCGGCTTGCCCATCGGCGCATTCGGTGGCCGCGCGGAGATCATGGACCTCGTCCGCGAAGATCGCGCCGCTGAGGCTCAGTATGTCTGGACGGCGTCAACCCTCGGCGGCAACCCGGTCTCCTGCGCCGCGGCCAATGCGGCGCTCGCATTGTTCCGCGAGCCCGATACCTACCACAAGCTCCGGCAACTCGGCCAGCGCTTCCGCGATGGACTCCGACGGTCCCTCCATGACACCGGCCACGCCGGACAGGTTCTGGGAGATGGCCCTTTGGGACAGATCGCCTTCTCACCGACTCCCGTGACCGACTACCGCTCCGGCCTGCTTGCCGATCGCGCGAAATCCCGAGCCATGATGCTGGGTCTCTTTGCCCGCGATGTGTTTCTCAACCCGATGGGGACCAAGCTCTACCTTTCACTCGCGCATGATGACGCCGCGTGTGACGAGTTCCTCAACCGGCTTACCGCCGTGTTGCGCGAGCTATAACCCCCTACCCCCCGAGCCACGACCCGCCACGCAGTTCCGCTCACTGCCCAAGCGCCCGCAGCACCACCGTTGCATACGCACCCCGCGGCAGGTCAAACCGCACCTCCACCTTCCGCGCCTTGCTCCTGGAGAGTTCATCCGGCACGGCCGCCCCGATCGAGAATCCGCTCGCCTCCACAAACAGCGAACGCATCACCTCGCCAAAGAACGGCCTCCGTAGCCCCGGAATCTTCAGCTCCGCAAGCGACAGCTTCTCCGCCGCAAGCACCGCCTCAAGGTCCTCTTGCCACAACTCCTGCACCGCTGTGTCCGGCGCAAGCAGCGGTAACTGCAAACTGCGCAGCGCATCGTTCACCGCGCCATGCGCGGGGAACAGCATCTCCCCGAACTCGTCATCAGCCTTCATCATCGCCGATGCCGATGTCACCCGCTGCAGGTGCCGCCGCGCCACATCGTTCCACAGGTGCGACTGATACGCTTCCACATACAACTGCTGCAAAAAGTATGGCAGCGCGACAAACGCCTCGCGAAACCCGCGCTCGTCGATCGCTTCCGTCCGCCGCGAGGCCATGAACGCCAGCCGCTCGATCGCCTTCTTCTCCGGGCATCGCGGCAGTTCGTTCGCCAGCCGCGTCCAATCTTTCCCCCATCCGTTGGCCAGCATCCGCGTAAACGTCCGCGTCACGCCGGTGTCTTTGCGGCTCGGAGTGGCGATCGACAGCTTCAGCGCCTTCTCAAACCGTCCCCCGATCAGCTCCCGGGCGATCCATCCCTCTCCATGCCGCGCGGAACCAAACCGCTGAGCGCCAAAGTAGTTCACCACCGACAGCGAATCCGCGCCCGACGCCAGCAGCGATGCCCGCGACCGCATCGCCGCATCCTGCTCCTGCCGGACATCGCGAACCACGATCGCAAACCGGTTTCCCACCAGCCCCGACGCATCAATCGCCTTCGCCGACCATCCCCGAAGCACGGCCGACCACTTCGGCCCCTTCACCTGCTTCGGAAGCAGCGCCCCATCCGCGATCGTCGCCGCCGCCACCGTCACCATCTGCACAGTCTGCGCGTGCTTGTCCTTCAGTCCCCCATATGCAACCGCGTTGTTCCGCACCTTGATCTCGCCCGCCAGAAGCTGCGCCGCGTGCGGCGTCGTCATCTGCGTCTTCTCAAGCCGGTACACCGCGTGCAGCACGCCCGCGCCAGGCGCAGAGCGAAGCCCACCGACAAAGTCCTGGGTGGGCAGCTCTTCAACGATGAAATCTTCAGGGGTCCGCCGAAGCGTCATGGGGCCGATCGTAGACGACGCATCCGCCCGAACTTAGCGCCCGCTCCGATTCGACGCCCGAGATGACCGCCCCTTGGGCTTCTCGGCCGGCGCGCCACGCAGCGCATCGGCAATCTTTTCAGTCCCGGATGCCGCTACCCCATCCGCCATCACCACCCACGCGATCGGCTCCCCTCCCTCATGCCGACCAACCCACACCGCCGCCGCGGCCTCCGGGTGCTCCGCCAGCCATGCCCGGATCGGTGCCTCCGACTCCGTCGTCTGAAACGGTGCAACCCCGATCCTGTTCCGCAGTTCCGCCACCCGATCGTTATCCATCGGGTCCGAGTTCTCGCCGAGCGTGCCCACGACGCTCAGACCAAGGTCGCTCAGCCGCGCAATCGCGCCGTCGATCGCGCCACGGTGCGGCTCCTGGAAGCTGATCGAGTCACGAAGCACGACCACCTCGAACTCCCCGCCTCCAAACTCCACCGGCATTGTCCCGCTCGCCGCCGAGCCGCCCTTGCCAGGCTCCGCCGGCCGCGTAACCGCAAGCCGCACCGTTGACCCAGCCAGCGTTTCCGACACCGCGGGGGAGGCGGCAACATTCTGCGCGCTCCGATGCTCGCTGAGCTTGAACATGCTCACCGTGAAGAATCCGCACACACCCAGGAAGACCAGCACCGCTGCCCCAACGCCAACGTTCAGCCCGACATTGGGCTTCCCCGGCATTCCCGCCATCCGGCGATGCGCCCGATCCTGCGCCTCCTTCGCCCGATGCCGCGCACGCACAAGCTGCTCCGCCGCGCTCGATCCAGGGTTCCGCGGCCGCAGCGGAGCGGGGGGTGCAGGCGGCACAGCCGGGACGAAGCCCCGAGCAGCCTCACCCTTTACCGCCGAGCCTTGGCTCGAGATCTGATATTTCCCCGACCACCAGTTCGTCACCTTGATGTTCGGCTTTCCGTGCCCGCTTCTCATCGCTCCCCCAATCGCCGCCGCCGCGGCCTCGCCCGCCGCCATCGGCCCCGCTCCCCGGCCCACGCCCGCCTGACCGAGCGCGGAATCCACATACTCCCCGACCTGCCCGAGCATCGCTGCGACCGGCCCCGGCTTCTTCCCAAAGGTCGGCGCACCGCCCGGCGTGCCCGCCCCGACCGACGCCGCCGCGGCCGCCACTGTCGCTCCGGCACCCACCGCTCCGCCCATCCCTTCCCACCCGTGCTGATCCGCCGCGCCATGATGCGCCGCCTCGCTGCCCTTCATGCTCGGGAGCGCAAACGGCTTTACCGCAAACGGGTCATCCGCGCGGCACACAGTCTCGATGTCTTCAAGCATTAACGCCGCCGACTCATACCGCTTGTCATATTCCGTCATCGCGCGACGCACAACCCACCGCAGTGCCTCCGGGCAAGGCTTGCTGATCTGCGACAGCCCGCCGTGCGCCGGGAAGCTGTTCTCGATCATCGAATACAGCACCGCGCCCGCGGCATAAATATCAAACTTCGCCCCATCCACCTCGTGCACCTTCACGCCACGCAAAGCCATCCGAACCATCTCCGGATCGCGGAAATACTCTGTCCCGTGCGTCGTCAGCGTCATGCTCGAACGCAGCGGCGTCACAAGGCCAAAGTCAACCAGGTGCGCCTGCCCGTTCGCAACGATGATGTTGTCGGGCTTCACATCCTTATGCCACAGCCCGCCCTCGTGATAGTGCGTCAGCGTCCGCAGCAGGTCGGTTGCATACCCGCACACCTTCCGCAGCTCCTCGCGCCCCAGACCCGCACCCGCGCCCGAGTGCAGCGTCTGCGTGGTGATGCCCAGCGACTCGCCCGGCACATACCGCGTCACATAGAAGAACCGTTCCTCCGTCAGGTCATGCTCGAGGATCAGCCCCATCCGCTTCGCCGCGGGCAGAGCGCGATTCTCGCGAACGATCTGCGGCAGCGTACTTCCGTCCGCCAGCGAGAAGCTCTTGATCACCACCCGCCCGACCGACGCCTGGCCCTGCTTGGCGAACGCCGCGATCTTCTCCGCGCTCGGCTCCGCGATGTACAGCCGCCCGCCGGAGCCGCCCCCCGGCAGCGAACCCACAATCGCGTACCCGTCAAACTGACCCTGCCGCTTGCTCGGCCGGTCCGCGCCCGGCGCGGCCGCAACCACCTCCGGAATTCGCTTCTCCAGCCCCTCTGTCAGAGGGGTCAGACAAAGCAGCCTCGCCGGGTGACCGATCACAATCCGATACAGCGACCGCCCGATCGACACAAACTCGTTCTGGATCGCACGCCCGTAATGCGATGACGCCGACCATCGGCCGATCACCACGTTCAGCACGGTGAGCGGGATAAGCACGATACTCGTGATCACCGCCCCCGCAATCCGCAGAACGTCACCGATCTCGCCTGTGACGAAGTTGAACACCTGCATGAACACCCAGGCGATGCCCTTGCACGCCGGGACGATCAGATACACGATCCCGAAGATCGCAAACGGGATCGCGATGACTCCGGCCAGGATGAGAAACGCGAGTCCAACAGGTTCCATGGTCTTCGTCCTTTTCCCCGTGCCAAGCTCTTCCGCCGCTTGACCCTACCCCATCCTCAGGCGTTCGCCTTCGTGCGGTCGCTTTCCCGAAGCTCGACCTGCCGGCGATAGATATCCGCGATCGCCTCATCAAACAGCGTGTCGTCCGGCTTGGTGGGATTCGCCGCCAGTCCGTTTCGTGCCGCCTCCGCGCGCTCCTCCTCCGTGAACGAGTACGTCGAGATCACTTCCTCCAGCCGAACCCGCAGCGAATCGCGAACCTTCGCCAGCCGCCTGCTCACTGTCGGCTCGCTGATACCAAGCGAACTCGCCACATCTTTCCCGGGCATCCCGTCCAGCACGCGCATCCGGTAGATCGAGAAGTCCGTGAACTCGCATCCCCGCTCCACGAGCCGGATCGCCGCCTCCACCTTCGCCCGGAACACCGCCGCCTCATACTCAGCATCAGCCCCCGCCTGACCGGACGCAATCATCCAAGTCTCATCAAGCTCCGCCGCCCGCTTGTTCCCGCCGCGCTTCTGCGCGTTGCGGCGATCCATCTCATCCCCCAGCACGTGCTTGGCAATCGCCAGCAGCCACGTCGAGAACCTCGCCCCACGCGCTGGGTCATACCTGTCGATCGAATCCGACAGTGCCGCAAGCGTCTCCTGCGACAGGTCCCGCACAGTCTCGGGCCCGATCCGCCCCTTCCCCCACTTCGTCAGCTGCGCACGAAGCACCGGGCCAAACGTCTCCCACAAATCAAACCACGCGGCCTGGTCGCGGGCCCGAAGCCTCGAAATGAAC
>ENA-ORBV01017075-ORBV01017075.1-microbial-mat-metagenome-genome-assembly--contig:-NODE-17075-length-10439-cov-15.339220_pt1 | contig 10439 bp, 11 predicted proteins | sample MGYA00237777_ERZ505514 | MGnify/ENA primary metagenome ERZ505514 (study PRJEB26160, sample SAMN06269048) | microbial mat metagenome | isolation source: Oligotrophic lake microbial mat | place...
TTGGCTATGAGTATTGCAGGATGCGAAGAAAAAGCCGCCCTAGAACGGCGGGGCTTTAGACCCAATTTCTTGGTAATGATTCCTGAAGGAAGTATGCGAAAAAATTTGTTGTCCTTAGCTTCGATCGTCGCGCTGACTTGGTATGTAGCTCCAATATTTGCAGAATCCCCAAAAGCCCCAATCCAACCAGCGATTAAGACAGCACAGGCAACAAAAGATTTACCGAATATTGTGATTTTAGCTACAGGTGGCACGATCGCTGGTACGGGTGCTACTTCTACTACCACGGTGGGCTATACGGCGGCAAAGTTGCCCGTAGAAACAGTGATTTCAGCCGTGCCAGAACTCAAGAACATTGCCAATGTCACAGGTGAGCAGGTATTGCAGATTCCTAGTGAGGATATGACCAATGCTGGACTCCTAAAAATCGCTAAACGGGTTAATGCGTTGCTGGCAAGACCAGATGTGACTGGCGTTGTGATTACCCATGGTACAGACACGATCGAAGAAACGGCGTATTTTCTGAATCTTGTGGTTAAGAGTGAAAAACCTGTGGTCTTGGTTGGAGCCATGCGCCCATCTACCGCCCTTAGTGCTGATGGCCCGATCAATTTGTACAATGCCGTATCGATCGCTGTTAGCAAGGAATCTGTGGGTAAAGGTGTGATGATTGCGCTTAACGATCAAATTTCGGCGGCGCGTGAAACCACCAAAACAAGTACTTCTAGCATGAACACTTTCCAAGCCCCTGATTTTGGCTATTTAGGTTATGTCCAATTGGGCAAACCCTACTTCTATCGACTATCTAATCGCAAGCATACTGTCAACACTGAATTCAATATCACCAATCTGACTAAGTTGCCACAGGTTGATATCGTGTACGGTTATGGCAACAACAGCCGAGCAATTTTGGATGCCGTTGTCGCGGATGGAGCTAAGGGTATTGTTTATGCTGGTACGGGTAATGGCAGTATTTCAGTTCAGGTAGAACCAAGTGCGGCTGATGCCAGAAAAAAAGGTGTAGTTATTTTAAGGAGCGCGCGGGCTGGGGCTGGGATGGTGGCGCGGAATGGGGAAGAAAAGGATGATCGGCAAGATTGGATTGTCGCTGATAATTTGAATCCCCAGAAAGCTCGGATCTTACTGATGTTGGGATTGACGGTCACCAATAATACTAAAGCTTTGCAAGAGATGTTTTACAAGTATTAGGAAGTTTGCACTTCTATTCAATCACCCAAAATAATCCACTAGATTGGAGTATTTTGGGTGATTGCAAGCCCTGATCACTAGATCGATCGAATCTATAGCTTTCCTATGACAGATCGAGTTCAGTTCAGATCTCTCGCTCTGCTCTTGCGATTATCTCCAACAACTCTTCGTTTGTCATAAATTCAAGGAAAAAGTAGAAAGGAATATTAGGGCTGAATTACGAGAATCTCCTCATTACGGTATTTGCGATAAATTTTAAAACCACTATCCAGCGTCATCACCGCGCTGTTCGATATTTGCTCAGACATTCTCACCAAACAAGCATCCGCAAACGACATCAGCACAGACTCATAACGTCCCATTAATACGCGAATATTACTTGTCTCCTCTTGCAAATTAAAAACGATCTCGATCGCCCCCGCTTCAATCATCTCAAAAACAGCCTCAATCAAATATTTTCACTTTAACAAAAAACAAGTCTCAGAGATCACTGCCTCACAAGTCAATACAGGCGGCTCAAGCCGCATCCACTACTGCACAGCCCATGCGTGGCTTGCATCGCTTCTATTAATCAAAGCAACTAAAACACTAGTATCCAAAATTACATTCCGAGTTGTCACGCTCCATAACCCTCCATATATTTCTTATTCACAGAGAGGTCTTCAGGCAAATCATCCACAATCCCAATCCATTTTTTTGTCAGGTCATAACAAGATACAACGGGCTTATCTTTCGCTAATGAAATTTCATCAACTTTTGCAACTTGATGATCACCCAACTCAAATGGGAGAAATTCGATAAAACTCAACACCTGCTGCTGTCTATTGGCAACTGCTGCATCTTACTCACAGCTCTTTCTAAAATTGTCATGGCTTTAACCCTGTTGATATCTTGCAAAAACTTTGAATGTTGTCCCAATCTGCTGATTCCAATAGCTCAATTTTGCCTCGCCAAATCGTAGCTAAAAGCGTTTGTAGCATACCAGTTTTATGAAACTACACTTCGATTTTATGCCGTAATTGTGGTTTATACGATCTATGAGCCAACCGATTCTTTGGCGGCGTAGAAAACTTCGAGCTAATTTCGCTGACGTTTCGATCTCATCCCATCGCTAGAAGGGTTGAGTCGCAAGTTATTTAGCTTTTCAGTATGCTATATATGAGATCGCTTATTAGGTAACGGTCAACGTGTATACGGCTGAGCCATTATAAGGTTCGGGACAACTCGGTAATGTTTAACATTAAAAGTGCATAGCGTTAGGCTCCGCCCCACCGCACACGCAGCAATCAAAGCGTCGAGTAATCCTAGACTATTTGACAGATGGTAGGTTGTAAAATCTGATAGAGCACGGGCACAATCAGCTTCAGTCGCCCAAATCACAGGTAATGGTGCAACCAATTGCAGAGCTTTACGAACTTGTTGTGTATTCCGAGAATCCTGAACTAGCTCCATGACGACAAAACCAGGAACGCTAGGCACATCGGTCAAGCTAGAAAACCAAGCGATCGCTGGTTCATGCCCCCGTTGGATATCAATCAAAACATCGGTGTCTAACAGATACATCAGCACTTCCTATGACCGCTTTCGGGTTTCAGCCTCATGGCGCAGATGTCGAGCATGAACTTGGCTATCGGAAATTTCAGGTCTTGAGTCGATCACGCCTGCACTTTGCCAGTAGGCAACCAGCTCTTTACCTGTTTTAGGCGGGTTGTTCAGAACTTGTCTGATGGATAAAACCTGAAGAATATAGTCGGTTAAAGGCAGATTTAGCCGTGAGGCTTCAGTAGACAGTTCACTCTCTAATTTCGGTGGTAAGTCTAGGCGAATGCTCATGGCTACGTTCCTTGATTAACAAATACTCTAACTTAATAGTAAGGGATGTCTTTAGGCTTTAGTGCATTTGCGAACTGGCAAACGTGCGTCTAAATTAATGTCGTTTCCAGCGCAGATGGTTCGGACATCGCTCGTGGCATCAAGCGCCCAATGAACTCGATCCCTAGCATAATCAGTGCCACAAGAAGTCACTCCATGTACCAGTTGGTGACGTAGTTGAAACGCACGGCCGAGACCTTCCTAATTTGTTACGACCTCAGAAAGACGCTTAACTTGTCGCTGTTCATTCAGAAAAACCTCGTTTTTCCAAACATCTTTATACTTACCCAGTCCGTGACACTCTTTCAGCTTTGTCCTTACCACTACGTTTGGAGAGGTGCCGAGCGCAATAATCGCGCGTCGCACTGTCCACTCAAAGTGAATAACGGCAAGAAGAGCTGACAATGAAGCGTCTTCAGCCAAAAATTGCTTGATGCGTTCTTCGCGAGCCAAACTTGAGTCTGAAACATGAAACTTCCTCCAACATGCTTGACTTGATTTTGAGGCTTAACGGAATTGTGCTTACTTAAAGCCTGAATCTCAACAGATAATCTCGAAATGCTTTCCTAACTAAAGAGAGCAACTTAACTAAGTATTAGGAGGGATCTTTTAGTCTAGTGCAGCGTCACCACTAAGAATTGGGGTTAATGATCTCTTTGATCTTACTCAGTAATCTTGTTCAAGGGTGTCAGCCCTAAAATTAAGATGTGACCCTGTATACAACTTTAAGGATAGACCGAAAGTCAAGATCGCTATGTGCCAACTGATTCTTTGGCAGCGTAGAAAATCTTGAGCGTAATTTCGCTGACGTTTCGCGCTCATCGCAATATTTGTTGGTATGCTTTTACGCCTCATGGTTGCGATATAGCTCAAACTAGAAACCTAACCAGCTTTGCAAAGATTGCTCAAGTTGATTGGCATCAATATCCATTAACCGACCAATTACTTTTATCGCCAAACTCTCTTGCATTGTGTATATACCTCTTTTGACCGCAGTAGCGACATTCAAGCCTGCTTCTGCCCACTCCGACAGCATAAACTCTCCTTGCAGTAATGAACTTGTTTTGCTTGTTAAAGGGGTAATCATGATGTTTTGAGACGGGTGCGATGTACTCACAACAACAGCAGGTCTTATCTTTGAACTCGACAAATCTGAGAAGGGATATCTAACCAAGATAACGTCATGCTTAGAGTAGCTCGGCATATACATCATCCTCAACATTTCCCCAAACTGCATCGATCGATGGTTGGCTTGCCTGTAACCAAAACTCAGGCTCACCGTCAGGTAAGAGTGTTACCAATACCCTTACCCCTTCTGGTAGCTCTGCTGATTCCAATAGCTCAATTTTGCCTCGCCGAATCGTAGCTAAAAGAGTTTGTAACATACCAGTTTCATGAAACTACACCTTGATTTTATGCCGTAATTGTGGTTTGTACGAGCTATGAGCCAACTGATTCTTTGGCGGCGTAGAACACTTCGAGCGTAATTTCACTGACGTTTCGATCGCGGGCAAATTTTTCGGTGTTACGTTTGACCTTACCGCGCACAAATCCAGGGATTTGCTGCAATGTCGCCTTGGCTTCTTTACTCCAATTCATGTCAGAGTCTGCCGAGATCCCTTTGGTGATTACTTCTTTGGTGTCGTGACCGCCAAAGATCTCTAGCAAATGATCTTCCATGCCGAGCGTGAACGAGTTATAAACCAAGTCGCAGATCTGGTTAGTGCCTTCATAACCGAGGAATGGTTTGTAGCCGATCGGGAAATTTTGAATATGCACGGGGGCAGCGATTACACCACAGGGAATGTCGAGCCGCTTACCGACGTGACGTTCCATCTGTGTGCCAAAGATTGCCGATGGTTCGACTCTAGCGATTGCATCACCAATTGCGCCATGATCTTCCGTAATCAAGACTTCTTCGCAATACTCGCTAACCTCTTTGCGGAACCATTCCTCGTCATATTTGCAGTAAGTCCCTGCCCACACGACGTTGATCCCCATTTCGCGCACGAGAATCTTGGTCATGGCGGCGGCGTGGGTACTGTCGCCGAATACCACAGCTTTTTTGCCTGTGAGGTTTTGACAGTCGATCGATCTCGAAAACCAAGCAGCCTCAGAAACATACAGAGTCTGATTTTGGATGTATTCTTCGTAATTTACATCCGCTCCCTGCGCGTTCAGTACCGATTGGATCTTGCGGATGCAACGAGCTGTCTCTACCACTCCCATCGGCGTGATATCGACAAACGGTGTACCAAATTCGGTTTCGAGATATCGTCCAGCCATCAGCCCTAGTTCGCGGTAGGGAATCAGGTTGAACCACGCTTTGGGCAAATTTTTGAGTTCATGTACCGAAGCGCCGTCTGGAATTACCTGATTTATTTCAATCCCCAGATCCGCCATCAGTCGCTTGAGTTCGGTGGTGTCGTGACGGTTGTGGAAGCCCAGCGTGGAAGCACCGATGATATTAACCGATGGCTTGGCGGTTTTACCTGTGGGCAGATCGGATTTTTTACGGGCTTTGTTGATGTAAAACTTGATGATCTGTTCGAGCGTGCTGTCAGCCGCTTGCAGTTCGTTGACGCGGTAGTGGTTGACATCTGCCAGCATTACGTCGCCTTTGGAACTGAGTTGGGCTTGCTCGACAAAGTTCGCTAGGTCTTCTTGCAGAATACTGGATGTGCAGGTGGGGGTGAGCACAATTAAATCTGGGGATTCTTCGGCATCCTTGCGGGTGATGTTGTCTACGACTTTTTCGCCCGAACCGCGTGCTAAGACATGCCGATCGACGACGCTGGTGGTGACAGGGGTGAAGTTGCGCTCTCTTTCCAGCATCGATCGCATGACGTTAAAGTAATCATCGCCCAGAGATGCATGCATAATGGCATGAACGTTTTTAAACGAGCTAGCAACACGCAATGTGCCGATGTGAGCTGGGCCCGCATACATCTAATAAGCCAATTTCATATTTTTCTCGCTAATTTACTAAAAATCGCCAAGTATTTATATGAGCTAAGCCTAAATCGCATCTGAGCTAGTTTTACTGCTTCCGCAACTATTCTTTACCGATCATTTACTTATTTAGTTGCGACCTCCAATTGCAAGATCTGGGCTGTGACAGCTAAGCTTTCTTCATAGAGGACTTCTTGACCCCAGCGTTGTAATTGCTGAGCTAATAGTGCATCTGCACTTTGATCGGTTAAAGGTGTGACCTGATTGGTGTGCAAGTCTTGCGCTCCACCCGAAGCTTCCATCCGCATACAACCCATCGACTCAGAACAGAGAATCGTGCAGGTATTGAGATTTTCGTTGGAAGAGAGCAGTTTTAGTCCGATTAAATCGCCAACCACTTCACCAGGATCGCCAATCGGAATCGCTGCTAATTCTGCTTCCACTTTCATCTCATCATGACCTTTGAAGGTAATGCGTTGAATATTGTAGTCGCCTCCTTCTTTGACCGATGTGAGTGGTTGCCATCCCAAACGACTAGCAATCCAACCCAAAAACATCAAGGCTTGAGTACTATTGCCACGCTCATAGTCAATCGTAATTCGATCGATCTCTAGTACAGCAGGACGACGATCGGGTGCGTCAAATGCTTGAGCCGTAAGTTCTTGCCAAGGTGCGAGTCGTCTCCAATTGAGGTCGGCAATCTGCACGCCAGAGGCAATCATGTCATGCATTTTGAGCAAATCTTCTTCGGGATTGGAGAAGACAGCAGAATCAAAGATCAGTCGATCGCTTAGGCTAATCAACCGCTCAAACATCTTGGTGTTCAGTGCAGGACTGTCTCTCCACCACAAAAATACGGGCAAATCGGGGATGACCAAATCTGCTAGTAGGGTATGGACACGGTTAAATGCTTCACTTGCCCCTTGAAGAGTGATGTACTCGCCACAGACTAGAGAGCTTCGACTTTTTTGGATCGGGCAATAAGCTGCGACCTGTGCCGTAATCCCCTCATCTTCACCGTGAATGGGATAGAGATCGATCACACGGCAAGGACTTTGAGATGCGATTGCGTCGATCGAAGCCATGCGGGGTTTCCCGATCGTTTCAGGTTCGTAGACAATCAGGTTAAAAGTTGACGCTCTTGCTGCCGCATTCTCACCATAAGATTGCCAGATCTTACTCAATTCTTGCTCCACCTGTGAGATGGAGACATCTTTAGGTGCTTGTAACGATAGAACAGATGTCGATTGAGTCATACTTCAGTTATAGGTTAAGGACTAGAAGTGAATTGTGCATCAGGAGAGGGCTAGGGATGAGGTTAGGGTCTTCTCCATTGTCGTCCATCACGATTGATCAGCAGGTCTGACTCAATCGGGCCCCAAGTGCCAGCTCCATATTGGGGGATGAGATTGGGATCACTAGGTGAATCCCAAACAGAGAGGGCGGGAGTAACGACTTTCCATGCGGCTTCGACTTCATCACCTCTGGTAAATAGAGTTTGATCGCCTAACATACAATCTAACAAAAGTCGATCGTAAGCGTCAGATCCCTCTACGCCAAAAGCTTTACCGTAGCCAAAATCCATTTCTACCGATCTCGATCGAAGCTCAGTTCCAGGCATTTTTGCTTCAAACTTTAAGGCAATCCCCTCGTTTGGCTGAATCCGTAATACCAGAACATTTGGGCTGACCTGCTTGGCGGCTGATTGGAATAGAGTTAAGGGCACATTGCGAAACTGGATCGCGATCTCACTGACTTTTTTAGGCATCCGTTTGCCTGTGCGGAGGTAGAATGGCACACCCTGCCATCGCCAGTTATCCACAAAAAACTTCATTGCCACATAGGTCGGTACAGTCGAAAGTGGATTGACATTCGGCTCCTGACGATAGCCTGGAGCAGCTATCCCCCTCATGAAACCTGCACCATATTGCGCTCTGACACAAGAAAGATTCAGATCTCGATCGGATAAGTGAGTGGCTTGAATCACTTTTACTTTTTCATTCCGCAACGAATCGGCATCCATAACATTGGGTGGCTCCATCGCAGTCAAACAAAATAGCTGCATCAAGTGATTTTGCAGCATATCGCGCAATGCCCCCGCCGATTCGTAATAGCCCGCCCGATCTTCTACGCCAACTGTCTCCGCTACCGTGATTTGGATGTGATCGATAAACTGACGATTCCACAGTGGCTCGAAGATCGCATTGGCAAAGCGCAGTACCAAAAGATTCTGGACAGTTTCTTTGCCAAGATAATGATCGATGCGATAGACCTGTCGTTCATCACAAGCTCTTTGCACGACTTGGTTCAACTCTTGACTTGATGATAAGTCACGTCCAAAGGGTTTTTCGATCACCAATCTGGTTTTGTTGGGATCTTTGATCATGCCTGCTTCGCCGAGTTTAGAAATTGCTTCGGGGAAAAATTTGGGCGCAACTGCCAGATAAAATACGCGATTACCTCTGGTGCCACGTTCTTTGTCAATCTCAGTCAGCAAGGCATCCAGTTTTTTGTAGCCGTTGATGTCATCTATATCGGCGGCGCAGTAGTATAGCCCCTTGGCGAAATCATCCCACAGAGCCTCAGCACCGATCCCATCTGAAAATTTCTCTATCCCTTCTCGCATCTGTTCGCGAAAATAGTCATGACTCCACTCCCGTCGAGCCACGCCAACGATGCTAATTTCTGGAGGTAGTCGCCGTCGTTGCTTCAGGTGGTAGATTGCAGGTACTAGTTTACGGGCGGTTAAATCTCCCGATGCCCCAAAAATTACCAAAATCAACGGTTCGGGTGTTCTTTCTTGCTGTAAACCAACCCTCAAGGGATTTTCGAGTAATTGCACCATGAGCTTTTTTTGTTGTCACTGCTTAGTGGTAAGTGGGCCGAGATTAGGGATATTTTAGACCCTAAGCCTGATTCCCACCCAAATTCTAATCAGGCTTAGCAGGGCATCAGTATTTATGCTGCTTTTTCTTTAGCTTTCGATCGGGCAGGTCGATCTCTACAGATCTAATTTGAGCGTGAGGCTAACCATCGATCGCATTCTTCAATACTGGTAAATTCCAGTAGAACTTCACCTAGATCTTCGAGTTGTTCGAGTGTGAGGGCGTTGATTTGAGCGCGATGTCGATCGACGATCTGCTCAAATCGCTTAGACAAAATTCTGACCAGAAGGCTAGCTTCATAAGGCTGTGGTTTTTGAAGACTTTTACCGATGGCAGATGCGGTTGTAAAGCATTAACAGTTGTGGCGATCGCCAGATTACTTTGTGGTTGCGATCGCAATTCTGCCAAAATCTCGATCTGTGTCCAAGTTGTTTCTAAATCTATGGGGACTGATTCGTAGGGAAGGTTATCAATGGGTGGATATAGGTAGACATTTTCCCAGTTCATTGCTTGTAACTGCAAAGCCCATCGGGTTGCTTCTTCGACCGTGGCGGCAATGATTAATAATGGTTTGCTTTGCTGTTGGCAGAGATGGGAGCTAATCAGTCCTTTGCCTAGACGTGATAATCCTGATAGGGAGATACTTTTGGCTATTTTTAGCTTCTCTCCTATTTTGATGCTTAATGGTGCTTGAGCAATTTTCTGGATGACCGATCTAAATGGCATGGCAAGGGATTAACTTAATCCTAATTAATTCTATAACTCTATCAATCCTAAACTAATTTGAATCGCATTATTTACATATTCCATTAGGTGGTCAGAGACAACGCCCATTCTTTTGACTAATCTTTGTTTATCAATGGAGCGAATTTGATTGAGTAGAACTACTGATGTCGTGGTTAGTCCTCCTTCGGGGGGGTTGATTAACACCTCAGTCGGATATGTCTCTGTATCAAATTGAGATGCGATCGCCGCAACAATAGTGATAGGACTATGTTGGTTAGAAATATCGTTTTGGAGAATGAGTGCAGGGCTAGTTTTTTGAATTTCGGAACTAATTGTAGGATCGAAGTTAACCAAATAGATTTCGCCTCTCTTGGGAAATGCTATTTGTCGTTTTGCCATGATTCCTCGTCAATGTTAAACCAATCTTGAGTAAGGCACAAGTCTCTATCTGCCCAGCGCAATGCTCCCTGTTTCAGCTTTTCTCGTAAGTTTTTCTTAGCTTCGGCGTTGACGTAGTACTTTACGGCTTGGTCAATAAAGTGACTGCGATCGCCTTTGGGGGCTAAGCGATCGAGTAACTGAAGTGTTTCGTTTGGTAATGTGATATTAATGCGCTGATACATGGTTGTGAATACACATCGTCTATGTGTATCATACTAGCTCAAGTTACTGGCGATCGCATCTCTAGTAAGTCAATATATTCACAGATTTTTTCGGCAAAATATGAAATTGTAAAGGTAGCTTGAGTATTTACATTAGGGATAATCTTATGGGTGTTTAACTAAAGTAGAATGT
>ENA-ORBV01017076-ORBV01017076.1-microbial-mat-metagenome-genome-assembly--contig:-NODE-17076-length-10439-cov-6.582899_pt1 | contig 10439 bp, 11 predicted proteins | sample MGYA00237777_ERZ505514 | MGnify/ENA primary metagenome ERZ505514 (study PRJEB26160, sample SAMN06269048) | microbial mat metagenome | isolation source: Oligotrophic lake microbial mat | place...
ACGAGATTCGCCTTAGTCTCGTGGGCTCGGAGATGTGTATAAGAGACAGCCACCCGCACCCAACCCGACCATGAACACCAACCTCACCGAAATCGCCTTTATCCTCGACCGTTCCGGCTCCATGCAAAGCTGCCTTGAAGCCGCCATTGCCGGGTTCAACCAGTTCCTGCGCGAACAGCAATCCGCGCCCGGGCAGGCCCGGTTCACGCTTGTCCTGTTCGACGACCAATACGAGGTGCCTTGTCTCTCGATCCCGATCACCGAGGTGACGGCGCTGGACACCACCACGTTCGTTCCGCGGGGCAGCACTGCCCTGCTTGATGCCATCGGGCGGACGATTGACGAGCTCGGGGCCAAACTGGATGCCGAACCGGAAACGAACCGACCCGGTCAGGTTCTGGTCGCAATCCTGACCGATGGACTCGAGAACGCCTCGCACCGCTACAGCCTGCAGGACGTTTCCAGCCGGATCGCCCGGCAGCGGGACACCTATCAGTGGCGCTTCCTGTTCCTGGGGGCCGGACAGGACGCCATCGCCACCGCGGTGTCGATGAACATCGCGGCGCACGACAGCTCGGCCTTCATTGCCGACAACCTCGGGTTCCGCACCTCGGGTTCCTCGATGAGCCGCAAGACCATGGCCCTGCGAAAATCACAGGCCAAAGCGCCCATGACCGCGAAGGAGCAGGCCGATCTCCACGCGTCGATGAGCGAGATCACCGCCGAAGAGGACAAAAAGGCCCGCGACGAGGGAAAGCCGGGGGACCAACACGGAGCGTGAGCGGCAATCCCGCCCTCGATTCACTGCCATGACCACTTGGGACGACCTGCCAAACCGGTTTGTCGATCACGTCGGCGCCTATCAGCGTGAAGTGGTCAACGAACTGCTCGGGAAGGGCTATCGGATGGAAATGGTCTGGCCCGACCTGAACTATGCGGACTTGGACCGGATGATCTTCCTCATGGAAAAGGAGATGGCACCGGGGCGCATCGCGCAGGCCTTCGCCGACGCCGATGGCCGGGTCAACGATGCCAGTCTCAACGAGTATCTCGAGGGAAATGAATATCTTTGGAGGAAGCCGGAGCCTGAGCCAACCAGATACCACTACCCGGGTGCCCCGAGGGAATATGTGCCCATCGGAGCGGAGCTGGAATTCCTGCGAGATTCGGAGCATCCAGACAGCGCACTCATGTGCGTCCGGTATGCGGCAGCCATCAACTCCGGGCCGCCCCGATGGATCACCGGCCACCTGGCGCGCGGGGTTCTCCTCGATTCCCAAAGCGCATTCACCCTGCACGGGCGACACGCAGTGAGTTGCGAACTCGACCGGCAGATCAATTGGAAGCGGCAGGTAAAAACCCGCAACCGCATGGCCGCGGAACTCGGATGGGAGCCGGACAGCGGCACCCCGTGCGCCGTGACGCAGTTCTCGCTGTTTGAGAACGGCGTGCTCAAAGCACCGGAGTGCCGAAACTACACCACCTTCCAACTCAACGCGGCGGGCCAGGTTGCGGAGATCATTCAAATCTCGAAGGTTCCGGATCCCTCAACCTGCCGGCTGAGCGGCATCCAGCCGGGGGTCGTCGATTCCACCGGCCGACAACTGCCATACCGGCGCAAACCCCGCCTATGACACACAGCTCCATCGACGCCGCATTCGATTCGTAATAAAAGGACAAACAGCATCTGGAATCCCCCGGGGACCGCGCAGGCGGCCGGTGGTGCCAACCGAAGGGCGAAAAACCTTACGGTGGCTGTTCCTCCCAAATGGGAGGGACGATGCGCGGAGAGCGCCGCAAGGCGTCGACCGAATGCAAAAATCTCCGGGTGGGGTAGATGCCTTGCCTTCCGGGTGCCCCTACGAAAGGACACCCCGACAAAGTCTGCGACACGATCGCCGACTCGATCCTCGACGCCCACCTCGAACAGGACCCACACAGCCGGGTTGCTTGCGAGGTGCTCTGCAAAGACGAGCACGTCATCCTGGCCGGCGAAATCACCTCGGCAGCCACGGTCGATATTGCGGCAGTCGCCCGCGCAGCCACCCGTGAGATCGGCTATATCGATCCCTCCGCTCGATTCCATGCGGAGGGCGTTCGGATCCAGAACCTGATCGGAGCCCAGTCCGTGCAGATCACATCGTCGCTCGGATTTTTGGCTTGGAGTGCTTGTCGGCTGAGAGCAAGAGCATCCTTCTTCATACCCACCTCGCAGAACCCCTCAATCTGCCTGGCAATCGGTTCAGTTAATGGCTGACCGTGGCTTCGTAACGCTTTCTTCATGATTGGGCCACCCTACCACAGGGGGTAGGACTTCCGCGGGGGCACCCTTCCGAAGAGCCTCACCCGTGACGACCGACCGGGGGGCCCGTCGTGCAGGCATGCGCTCTCGATCTGCGCGCTCGGGTATGGAAACAATTGTTTCCATTTCTGGGCCCCAGTCCGGTCGTCCCCGGCCTCCCCGGCGCCCCGTGGCGGGTTCAGGACAGCGCCCCGGCCCGATGTCCGATCCGGGCGTGAAAACCGCTGGTAGCGCGGATACCGACTCAGCGCGGGGCCGGGCAGGCGGGACTCCAAAATCGAGAATGTCGCGCGCCTACTGGTGAATCTCGCTCCGTGGGATTACCTACCTGCACGACTCGATAAACATCTTGGCCTTCGCTATGAATCTAGCTTCCACCCACCGTGGGGTGCTCCGCTGAAGGGAGCCGACGCCACGAAAATTGCCGAAAATTTTCGCCATTTGAGGAGTGATTAGCTGCCACAAACTCCCACTCTTTAGACGCCTCTTTTCGCCGATGAGATGAGCTTTTTTGAATAACCGGCTGCCTTTGCCGCCTTTGATCACCAACAGCTTCCTTCGGTCACGCGCAAACACATTGGGATGACGAACATGAAACATTCGGGTTCTTGGTGTTCATTCGTCGTTGTCCTCCTCCGTCGGTGCTTCCTCCACTTCATCGAAAACCAGGTTGTCATCGTCGAACTCCAGGGCGATCCCGACCTGGAGCCCGAAGGCGTTCTTGAGCAAAGTGAGGCGAGTCACGCACTCGACCTCATCGCTCTGGCCCCACTCTTCAGTGCAGTGCTTTTCCCAGATCCCGCACACGAGGTCTGCATCCAGGTCCGACGGGTCTTCAATCTGCAGTCGGTTCGGGTGGCGTCCGGTCTCGGGGTTCCAGGCTTCGCGGTTCCCCGGCTCTTCCCACCCGAGGAAGACGAGGACCGCCACCTGCCGATCCTCTGCGATCTTCCGCAACCGACCCAGAGCGCGATCCACACCTTTCACACCGAAATCGTTTCCGAGCATGGAGGAAGTCAAACCGTCGACGATCAAAACGGAAGGGGGCGGGCCGTCCCCGAATACTTCGAGCAGAACCTCGAGATCAGTGAATGTGGCTTGAGGCTCGCACAGCATCTCCACCCTTCCGTCCGCAAGCTGTGCGGCTACGTTAGATATTGCGGAGACCATCGACTCGCTGACCCAGCGCTTCCCTGTTCCGGGCATTCCGCAACGGCTCCTCGCCACCACGAGGCCCCGGACCAAGCGGTCAACCCGGAGGTGACTGGAGAAGAGTGCGGTGCGTTGTTCGCAGACGCCGAGCAGATGATCCGCGAACTGGATCGCCAGGGTACTTTTTCCCACTGCGGGACCGCCGAGAAACGCATACACCCGGCCGGGAAGGAACCGGCCAATGGAATCGTCGAGCGACGGGAACGGTGTCCAGAGCCTCTCGGTCAGGTATGATCTGCGTGCCTCTTGCTCCAAGTGGTCGATGAGATCGGAAACAGCGGCGCGCTTCCGGCGGATCCGGCTCGACTCCTCAGGGTAGCTTTGCAGGAGCTTTCGGAGGTCTGAGATCGCTGAGACGATTGTCCCGCGACAATCAAGGTTCCACATCCTTAGGCGTTCGACAGCACCAGCTACAAACCGCCGACGCGTCAAAAAATCGGATGCTTTGGACACACTCGAATTCTCTCAAATGGGGTGGGACAACGACAGCCCAATCCATGCGATGACAAATGAAAAACTTCCACCGATTTTCGGTTTGGAAGCCCTGCTTTTTCAGGGGTTTTTGTGGCTCTCGGGGTGCTGCCATCCCGGGCACAAACCCAGTGCTTCGTTTCTCTGCTACAGCCCCCGGACTGGGGTGCTTTCAGATGTCCGTCGGCTGATTCACGAATGGCTGGATGGACCCGAACTCCGCAATCTCCCGCCCGAAATCGGTGCTCATGAACGCGGGGTCCGGAATGATACCGACCCTTCCGAGATCGAGCCGGTCAGCGTCCCAGCAGGTCCCTATGATCGGCTCGTCATGGCGCTCGCCATCGGTATGCCACACGCAGGCGTGGCGAAAGAGTTTGAAGCGGTCATCGGAAAGATCGTAGGCGACGCCGCGCAGGGTAGCGGCGTATTCGGCCCCTCGCGCTCCAACTCCTCGGGGCGGGCGGAGGTCACCCATTTCAGGGCCTTGGGTTCGAGTGAATCTTTTCAACCAACCGGGAAAAAACTTCAGGGCCACCAAGTGTTGACCCCGTGCGGGACCGCGGATGGAAACAAATGCACGCAAACCTCAGTCGCGCGGCGAAACATCCATACTTCCATGTCCCTCACCTACCAGCCTTTTGCCGAGAGCCCCGCCGTAGACGATCTCAAGCGGGAATTGCGCATGAACGTGTCTGACGAGGAACGCGTAGCCAGCGGGGTCCTCGGCCTGGGACTCTCGGCGGTGGCGCTGGGGCGGGATGGATTCGCACGATGGACCCTCGTGCTCATGGGAGGCGCCCTGTTGTTCCGCGCATGGTCCGGGCGATGCCCGCTTTACCGCAAGATCAAGTCGGACAAACGCCACCCCCATGCCGGCGTCCAGGGCAATCGGGCCCAACGAATCGAGGGGTCCGTCGATATCTCCTGTCCCGCGGAGACCCTGTTTCATTTCTGGCGGAAACTGGAGAACCTCCCGCGCGTCATGCGCCACGTGAAGTCGGTCGAGCAACACAGCGGGAATCGTTCGCATTGGAAGGTGGCTGGCCCCGTCGGTCACACCTTTGAGTGGGAGGCGGAGATCATCAACGAAGTGGAGGGGAGCCTCATCGCCTGGCAATCTCTGGCCGGTGCCTCGGTCAACAATTCGGGCTCCGTTTGGTTCGAACCGGCGGCCGAAGGGGTCACACGCGTGAAAGTGGCCCTGGCATACGAGCCACCGGCCGGCGCAGTCGGCCTGGCCGTCGCCGAATGGCTCAGCGCCACGCCCGAGGCCGATCTGGCGGAGGATTTGAGGCAGTTCAAGGCATTCGCCGAACGAGAGCTTCGCGAGCCGGTCTGAACCCACCCGGAAGCGAGCACAAGCAGACGCTCAGTCAGCAGGGGGCTCCGCCAACAAGAGCGGGGCAACCTGCCTTTCAAAAATCCGGGACCACCGGTAGTCGCGCAAGGTGCGGCGACGATTGGCGTGCGCGGAATCGCCGCCCATGCGTTCGAGAATCCGCGCCGCGAGTTGATCGGGCCGGATGTCGGGCTCGAACCACGTCACATTCGAGAATGGCAACTCGTTGAGCGCCGCCGCACGCGACAAAAACATCGGCAGCCGATAGAGGGCCGCTTCGAGGGGCGGGATGCCGAATCCCTCGGACCGACTCGGAAACAGCAGCGCATCGGCAAGCCGGTACAACCCCGAAAGCTCGGCCTCCCCGATTGGAAACTGTCCGCCGGGAAACGCCACCGCGTCGGCTCCAATCCCCAGGGCCAACTCGTTCGCATACGCCTCGCCTGCAGACTGATGCGGATCGGGGGCGCCGGTGACGATGAGGAGCGCGTCGCAGCCCAACTCCCCAATTGCCTGGGTGGTGCGGATGGACAGCTCGATATTCTTGCGCCGCACCAGGCGGGCGGGATGCAGCAGCACGAGTTCGCGATCGAACAGGCGGGTCCCCTCGCACCAATCGGCCAAGGCCGGCGGCAACACGAGAAACCCCGCGGGGTCCACCCCGTTCGGGATCACCCCGGAGACCGCATCCGGTCCTGCCAGCCCGCGCCACTGCCGCGCCCGATGTTCCGAAACGGCAATCGTCCGCACGCCGGGTAGTGGCCGGGTCATGAGGTCCCAGGGGAACCGGTCGGGAGTCGGCAGGCGATAATCGGGGTTGGCATACGCGGCGTCGTGCAACCAATGAAAAAATCTGCCGCCCCACCGCTCCCCCGCACCTCCGGCGGCGATCTGCGCCAGCGCGGCGGTGGCCGCCGGATGGAACGGCATGGTCAGCAGGTTATGGGCAAACACCGCGTCGCAACCGGCCAGCAGCCGGTGGAGCGCGGGCCGCAGGCCCTCAATCGACTCCTTGAACCAACGACCCGGCGGACCGGCGGTCACCTCCTCCCGCGCCGCGACGGTCGTGGGATGATCGGCAAGCAACTCCGGCACGCACTCGATTCGGATGCCGGAAACGGACTCGGTGCCGAAACCGGCGATCACCCGCACGTCGTGTCCGGCGGCGGCGAACAACCGTGCATGGGCCTGGAGCACCCGTTCCACTCCGCCGGGGACAGGCGGGTAGGTGTGGTGGAGAAGGGCAATGTGCACGGGGAGTTGCGTTTTGCCGCAATGAGATCATGCTTCCACCCAGGATCCAACCATGGGCTCGCTCCTCGGTCTGATTGCGGCGTTGGCGATTATCTACTTCGCATACACCCAGTATGTGAAGGTGGATCGAAGCGGGCCATCGGACGTCGAAGAGGCCATCAGCATGATCGACCAAGCGCAGCCGACCCCCGTGCCGACCGTCGGCTCCTCGCCGACCCCGACGCCCCCAGGAGGGTTGCGCGCCCCGATTGATCGAACCCGTCAGGTGCTCGACAACGTCCGCAGCCGCGCGGGCGAGGCGGATCAGCCCTGAGCGCCGCTGATGTCGGGCGGCCTGCTCATCGCGATTTCCAGCCTGCTGCGCTCACACCAAAATCCGGTGTGAGATTTGCACCCCTCGCCGAAGCGCGTGGGACCGGGCTTCCCAGGGAGCGACCCGGTCGCGGCCAGCGCCGACTCCCGTCGGCACTCCGTGCGCCCTTCTCACGGGAAGTGAGAAAGGCGGGCTAGTTTCCCGATAACAATGCCGGGGACCAATCGGCCAGGGCGACCACCCGTCCGATGCCTTGAACCCGGACCCGGGAGAGACGGTCGTCGTTTGTGAAAAACAACTCGCAGCCCGCGCCTGCGGCACAGGCCAACTGCATGGCGTCGGGCGCCCGCAATCCCCCATCCTGAGCCCGGAGCTGAGCAAAAAGACGCGCCTCACCCGGCCCGAAGGGGATCGGGTCCAGCCGCTCCAGGGCGCGTCGGTAGTTCTCCGCCACCGCCCGTCGGCCGAGTCGCAACGGACGCACCAGCAACTCACCCATGGTCAACGCCGACGTGGTCAGCGAATGCCCTCCCTCCACGATCCGGTCGGCCAGGCGCCGGGTCGTGTGACTCCAGTCCGAGTCCTCCCAGAGATAGACGAACAGGTTGGTGTCCCAGAACGCCTTCATTCGCCCCAGGAAGCGCGCAACTCGGCCACGTAAGTGTCGGGGTTCACCCCTTCCCACACGGAGACATCCAGCTCCCGAAGGCCCACCAGGGGATGAGATGCGGCGGGGCTCGGACTGGCGATCTCCCGTTCCAATCCGTTCATCACCAGGGTTTTCAGGGAAAGCCTCCGATCCAACGCCGCGCGCTTGGCCCGGAGCACCAACGACTCGGGAAGATCGACCGTGGTTTTCATACAGGCAACCGTAGTGCTGTATACCTGTAAGTCAACTGCTTCCGGGGCGTCCGCACCAACGAAAACGCCGACCCGCACGAGGCGGGCCGGCGTTTCGAAACGCTTGCGGGATGCGCGCTGGACGTGGATTACCGTCGCCCCTCGCCGGGGCGGTATTCTTCCTGGGCGACTTGGAAGGCCTGTTCGAGGCCGACCATGTCCTCGCCCGGTTTGAGGCTGTCGAACGCCTCGACCTCGCGCTTGAGCTGATCTTCGCTGTAGTTGGCTGCCTTGACTGAAAGCCCGATCCGGCGCTCGGCGGGATCGACCTTGATGACGCGGGCCTCGACTTCCTGGCCGATCTTGAGCACGTCCTTGACCTTGGCGACGTGATCCTCGCTGATCTGCGAGATATGGACCAGGCCGTCGATGTCGTCGGCCAACTGGACAAATGCGCCGAAGCTGGCGAGCTTCGAGATGGTGCCCTTGACGAGGTCGCCGATCTTGAACCGGCCCTGGATCTCGGCCCATGGGTCGGTCTCGAGCTGCTTCACGCCGAGGCTGATGCGCTGATTCACCTTGTCGATGGCCAGCACGACGGCCTCGATGCTGTCGTTCTTTTTGAGAATCTCGCTCGGGTGATTGATCTTCCGCGTCCAGCTCAGGTCGGAGACGTGGATCATGCCATCGATCCCCTCCTCCAGCTCCACGAACGCGCCGTAAGGCGTCATGTTGCGGACCTGGCCGCTGATTTTCTGGCCGACCGCGAAGCGGGCCTCGATTTCGTCCCACGGGTTGGGCTCGAGTTGGCGGACGCCGAGAGAGATTTTTTGCTCCTCCTTATTGACGCCGAGCACGACTGCCTGGACTTCCTGGCCCTGCGCGAGGATGTCGGAAGGTTTGGCGATGCGTTTGGTCCACGAGAGTTCCGAGACGTGGATGAGGCCTTCGACTCCGTCTTCGAGTTCGACGAACGCGCCGTAGGGGACGAGGTTGGTGACCTTGCCCTTGACCACCTGGCCGACCGGGAAGCGTTCCTCGATTTTGTCCCACGGATTTTTCTGGAGTTGTTTGAGGCCGAGGGAGACGCGCTCTTTCTCGCGATTGATGTCGAGCACGAGCACCTGAAGGGTCTCGCCGACCTTGAGCAGCTCGCTCGGGTGCGTGAGCCGGCCCCAGCTCATGTCGGTGATATGGAGCAGGCCGTCCATGCCATCGAGATCGATGAACGCCCCGAAATCGGTGAGGTTCTTGACCGACCCGGTGACGGTCGAGCCCGGCGTGGTGGCGTCGAGGAAGCGGAGGCGCTTTTCGGAGCGCTCCTGTTCGATGAGTTCACGGCGGCTGAGCACGACGTTTTTGCGGTCGTCGTTGATCTTGACGATTTTGAAGTCGTAGGTATTGCCGACGAACTGCTGGAGATCGCGCGGCGGGACAATGTCGACCTGGGAGCCGGGCAGGAAGGCCTCGACGCCGATATTGACGGTGAGCCCGCCCTTCACGACGGCCTTCACCTTGCCCTTGATGAGGCCTTCGCCCTCGAAGACCTTGACGATTTTTTCCCAGTTCTGGCGATAGGCCGCCTTGGATTTGGAGAGGATGACCATCCCCTCGTCGTTTTCGAGACGTTCGAGGAGAACCTCGACTTCGTCGCCGACGTTCAGGGTGTCGATGTCGTCGAACTCGCCGGTCGAGATGACGCCTTCGGATTTATAGCCGATGTCGACGAGGACCTCGCGCTGACGGATTTCGAGGATGCGTCCCTTGACGATGCTGCCCTCACGGAAGTTGAACTCGCGGGGAGAATTCGCGAGCAGTTGCTGCATTGCACTCATGCGTTGACGTTGGACCAAACCACGGTTGCCACATTGTTCCCGGCGCCGGACCCGCTCGGGGCGGGCCTGTTACGGGCAGGGAGGGTAGACGCTATTCAGCCAAAGCGGACTGGCAAGGAGAATTCTGAGGAGAATTCCGAGGGGGTTTCGAGGGCCTGCGGGGCGCCCCCGGGGCGGATTCGCGACCAGAGAAGCCTTGCAGGGCGATCTGGGCGCCGGGTAGCGTCGCGGCATGCCGAAGGAGGACCCTCTGGTGATGGAAGGCACGGTGACCGACGTCCTTCCCGGAACGATGTTCCGGGTGGATCTGCCCAATGGCCACAATGTTCTGGCCCATATCTCGGGGAAAATGCGCAAGCATTTCATCCGGATTGTCCCGGGAGACAAAGTCACCGTCGAACTCTCCCCCTACGACCTCTCGAAAGCACGCATCACTTACCGCGCGCAGTGACCGCCAGGCGGCCAGGGGGCACCCCGCCACTTGCGGGTGTGGCCACTTGCGGGTTGCTTCCGGGGGCCGCAGGTGGCAGGTTAATTAACCCAACCCAACACTACCAACCAGGAACCCACTACCATGTCCGACGAATTCACCGATACCAACCCCGACAGCGCCAGCAGCAAATTCACCGCAGGCAAAGAGCATGCCCGGCAGGCCGCCGGAGAACTGCGCACCACGGCGATCCTGGACGCGCTGAACGAGTCGCTGGGGCCGCACATCTTCCCGCAGAAGGAAGACGGGTCGGATCCGCGCGAATGCCCATTGTGCAAACAAGGCCAGCTGAGCCTGAAGACCAGCCGGTTCGGGGCCTTCGTCGGCTGTTCGCGCTATCCCGACTGCAAATTCACCCGGCCCGTGGCCTCGCCCGATGC
>ENA-ORBV01017077-ORBV01017077.1-microbial-mat-metagenome-genome-assembly--contig:-NODE-17077-length-10439-cov-4.454449_pt1 | contig 10439 bp, 10 predicted proteins | sample MGYA00237777_ERZ505514 | MGnify/ENA primary metagenome ERZ505514 (study PRJEB26160, sample SAMN06269048) | microbial mat metagenome | isolation source: Oligotrophic lake microbial mat | place...
GCCAGACGCGGCGCGTGCCGCCATCCGCTCCCACCTGCACAGTGGCGGCGCCTTGCTGGCGATGCACACGGCGACAATTTGTTTTGACGACTGGCCCGAATGGGGCGACATCGTCGGTGCGCGCTGGGTCTGGGGCGCATCCGGCCATGCTCCGTACGGGCCGATCGAAGTGCAATTCAATGACGCGGGCGGCGACTCCATCGGCGCCGGCCTGCCCGGTTTCCAGTGTGACGACGAGGTGTACGAACGTATGTGGCTGGCAGGCGATGTACGCCCACTGGCGCAGGCCCGCAACCTCACGGGCAATGCAGGCACCCCCGGTGCCTGGGCACCGGTTCTATGGACCCGGCACTGGGAAGGTGCACGGGTGGTGTACGACGCGCTCGGCCACGACGCCAGTTCACTCGACCACCCGGTGCACCAGCGTCTGCTGGCACGCGCCGCCAGCTGGGCATTGCGCTTTGACACGGCAGACGGCGTCGAGCCGGAATTGACCCCAAGGAGAATCCTGCATGCGTGAAGTCATCGGAATGTCGGTGCTGGTCACTGGCGGCGGCTCGGGCATCGGCGAGGCAACGGCGCGCCTGTTTGCGTCGCATGGCGCAAAAGTCACGATCAGCGGACGGCGCGCCGACAAGCTGCACGGCGTTGCCGATTCGATTGGCAGCGCCTGCTGCGCCGTGGTGGGCGATGTGGGCGTGCAGGCCGACCGGCAGGCGATGCTGGCTGCAGCCCTCGCGCATGGAGGCAAACTCGACGTGCTGGTGAGCAACGCCGCCAACATGTACCGCCAGCCGGTGGATGGCTACACCGAGGACACGCTCAAGGAAGCATTCAACACCAATGTCATCTCCGGCATGATGCTCTCCAGCATCGCCGTGCCGCATCTGGAGAAAACCCAGGGCGCCATCATTTTCCTGGGGTCGATCCACAACCGGCGCGCCTATCCTGGCGCATCGCCCTATGCCACCACCAAGGCGGCCGTCGAGGGGTTGAGCCGTGTCATGGCGGCCGAACTGGGCCGCCGCCAGATCCGCGTCAACTGCGTGTTGCCCGGGGCCGTGAGCACCGAGATCAACCTGCGCGCGGGGCTGGTCCTGAGCCCGCAGGAAGCCGCCGCGCGTTATGCCGCGATCGCTCCCGACCACGCACTGGGGCGCATCGGCACGTCGCTCGAAGTCGCCGAATCCATCCTGCACCTGGCGCGCTCGGAATGGGTGACGGGCGTGTCGCTCGAAGTCGACGGCGGTTTGGGTTTGGGAGTTTCGAAGTTTTAACGAACCAATAAGGAGAATGGCCATGCAAGTCAGCAGCAAACACGTTGGGCAGCGCAGTGTGAACCGGTGGCAGCCATGATCGCCAGCCACGGAATCATCCAGAACGCGTATGTGGTCAACGACATTGACCAGGCTATCGAGCGCTGGCATCAGATGTGGGGCACTGGCCCGTTCATAGTGCGCCGGCACATCGTGATGGAGCAGGTGTGGTACCGGGGTACGCCCACCACACTCGACATCTCGGCGGCTTTTGTGCAGGCCGGGCCGGTACAGATCGAGTTCATCTGCCAGCACGACGCCGTCCCGTCTGCATTTCGCGACTGCTTCGCGCCCGGCCAGGAGGGTCTTCACCATACCGCCCTGATGCCAGTGGACTACGCCGCCACGGTGGCGCATTTTGTCGCGCTGGGGTATCCGGTTGCCACCGAACTGCGCACACGCAGCGGGCGTGGTGCGTCATTCATGGACACCCGAGCCGTGCTCGGCCATATGGTGGAGATCTATCCGGTCAGCGACGGCATTAAAGCGCTCTACGACATGGTGGCCAGCGAAGCGGCAAACTGGGACCGGCGCACCCTGAAGATCGAACTCGATCCGGCAAAATAACAATTTGGCCCATCCCTCCGGAGGAACCATGCCAACCATTGTTGTATCCAGCTACCAGCAGGCCAAGGACACGCTGCGACTTTCCGATCTGCGCCAGGCCCTGTACGACGAAGGCGCCATTCTGATGGAAAAGGTGCTCGTCAACCTGCATGCGCAGGAGCACCGGACCCGGCGCAACGTCGAGATCAAGGTGTTCCGGCGCGACTTCTTCCATTGGTACGAGACGCATGTGTTCCCGGCCACGCTGAAGCAGACGCTGCAGCCGCATCTTGCTACGGGCAAAGCGGACCTGGTGGATTTCGGCTTTCGGGTCTTGATGAACCTGACCGCCGACTTCTCCGGCGTCGACCGCCCATTGAAATCGGCGGAAGAAACCGCCCGGCTGCTGCGCATCCTGCGCACCTTCGGCAAGGCGGCGACGCTTGGCCAGGCGCTCGGCGACCGCGAAGCCATCCGGGAGGAAATCCGCCAGGCTCTGGCCGAGTTCGACGCCGATTTCTTCCAGCCATCAATGCAACGCCGGCGGGTGCTGCTGGACCAACACCACCGCGGCGAAATCGACGAAAAGGACCTGCCGCGTGACGTGTTGCTTGAACTATTGCGCAATGAGCCCGAGACGCCCCTGCCGGGCGACGTGTTGATGAAAGAGATTGGTTTCTTCCTGCTGGCTGGCGCGTTCACCTCGATCCACACCCTGACCCACGCCATGCATGAGATCTTCAGCTGGCGCCAGGACCACCCTGCCGATGCGCAGCGCTACGTCGACGACCCGCTGTTCCTGCAAAAGGCGATCCACGAAAGCATGCGGCTGCATCCGTCGAGCCCCACCGCAGGGCGTCGTCCGGTCTGCCCGATGCAGCTCCCCGGTGGCGAACAGGTCACATCAGACAACCTGATCAGTGTGGACCTGATGGCGGCAAACCGGGACAGCACGGTTTTTGGCGCCGATGCTGCACAGTACAACCCGCACCGGCCGCTGCCAGGCGGCGAGAGTCCGTACGGGCTCTCATTCGGCCTGGGCATGCACGCCTGCATCGGCCTGAACCTCGCCGCCGGCGTACTGCCGCGCGCCGGCTCTTTGGCCCAAGAGCACCATCTTGGAACCGTCACGCTGATAGCCCAGGCCCTGCTCCGCCACGGCGCGCGTCCCGACCCGGAGCAACCGGGTGTCGTGGACCGATCCACGATACGCAACAACTGGTCGAGTTACCCGCTGTTGCTCAACGTCTGAGATGGCCAGTGAGCTGCCGGGCCGCTCCCAAAGCGACAACGCAGTTGCGGCGAAGGCTCACAACTGTGCGAAGCACTTGTGATGCCGCAGCCAAGAGCACCGCAACGCGCAGCATGGAGGTTACCGTATGAGCACGTTCACGATTTCCCGTTACAGCGACGCCATGGAAGCGCTGAAAGAAGCGCAATTGGCGCAGTCCGGGTACGACGAGGGCGCGGTCATCATGGCCGATGTGTTGCTGGTACTGCACGGCGCCGCACACCGCGCGCGCCGCCTGGTCGAGCTGCGGGTCTTCCGCCGGGACTTTTTCCGCTACTACGAACAACAGGTTTTTCCGGCCACATTGGCGCAAACCATTGGCGAATACGAAACGCTCGGCCGGGCCGACCTGATCGAGTTCAGTGTGCGCGTGACGCTCAACCTGACGGCAGACTTCGCCGGTATCGACCGTCTGGCCGGTGACAGCCGGGAAACGGAGCACCTGCGCCGACTCGTCGCCACATTCAGCGAGGGTGCCATTCTGGTGCACTCGACCCGCGACAAGGAAGTCGTGCGCAGCGAAGTGCGGGCCGCGCTGGCGGAGTTTGACGCAGCCTTCTACCAACCGTCGCTGGCCCGTCGCCAGCTTTTGTTGCGGCAATTTGCGGCCGGTCAGCTGGGCCTGGAAGAACTGCCGCGCGATGTGCTGACGGTGCTGCTGCAAAACGCCGACAAAGTAGCCATGCCAGCCGAGTTGATGATGCGCGAGATCGCCTTTTACCTGCAGGCCGGCTCGCACAGCACCGCCAATGCGACAGCACATGCCTTTCACGACGTGGGCACCTGGTGCGCGGCCAACCCGCAGGACCGGGCGCGGATCGGGCATGACCCCCTGTTCCTGCAACGCTGCGTTCACGAAAGCCTGCGCCTGCACCCGGCGAGTCCGGTGGCGCAACGCCGTGCGGTCTGTCCGGTCGCACTGGCCGACGGCCGTGGCGCGGCGACCGACGACCGGGTCGTGATCGACATGTCGGCTGCAAATCGCGACCCCGGCGTCTTTGGCGTGGACGCCGAGCGGTTTAATCCGCACCGGGTCTTGCCCGAAGGAGTTCCGCCCTGGGGACTGACGTTTGGCGTCGGTGCCCACACCTGCCTCGGACGCGATCTGGATGGCGGCGTATTGCCACGCGCCGATACCGATAGCGCGGCGCACCAGTACGGCATCGTTCCGCTGCTGGTTCAGGCCTTGATGCAGCGCAATGCCCGGCCCGATCCAGCGAGACCGGCGACCGCTGCCGAGAACACCGTGCGCGCGAACTGGGGCAGTTATCCGATCCTGCTGGACACGCTGGCAAGGGAATGACCGGCGCGAAGCCACTGCGTCCCGCCGCCAAGGTGGTGCTGGACCATCTGGATGCGGTACGCTCTGGCGACCCGGACGCCATGGCGGCCGATTACGCTGCTGCAGCGGTATTGGAGAGGCCCGATGCCAGCTTCCACGGCCGGGACCAGATTGCAGCGTATTTCCGTACCGTGCCACAGCGTCTGGTTGGCGGCGTCGTTGAGTTTGTCCACGTGGACCGGGAGCGCCTGCAGGTCCAGTGGCGCATCGTGGGCGGGCCGGGCGACGGTCGCAGCGGATCGGACCACTACCGCATTGAAGACGGAATGATCGTGCACCAGTCCGTCAAATTGAACGCCAGCGGCGATTTCTGAGCATGGGGCGCCCGGCCTTGGCGTCAGACCCTGCGGGCCCCTGACCAGTAACGCTCGCGAACCGCTTTCTTGTCGATTTTTCCGATGCTGTTTTTCGGGATAGCAGCGATGATCTCCACGCGCTCTGGCTGCTTGATCGACGACAGCTGCGACTTACGGCACAGCTGCAGCAGTTCTTGCGGCGTCGCCTGCATTCCAGGCTTCAGTGAAACCACTGCGAGCACCGCCTCGCCCCACTTGTCGTCCGGAATACCCACCACGGCAGCATCGAGCACCGCCGGATGGGTGTACAAAACCTTCTCGACTTCGCTCGGCGCGAGGTTGTACCCGCCGCGGATGATCAGGTCCTTGATGCGATCAACGATGTAGTGGTAACCCTCCTCGTCGACGCGCCCGACATCGCCGGAGAACAGCCAGCCGTCGATCAGCGCCCGGGCGGTGCGCTCGGGTTCGCGAAAGTAGCCCAGCATGGTGTGTGGCCCACCGAAGATGACCTCACCGGTCTCACCGCGAGCCACCTCGGCGCGCTGCGGGTCCACCACCCGCACCGTGGTTGCAAAGGACGGCCGGCCGCAGGACGATAACAAGTGGGGCTTGTCGGTCAGCGCGTGTACATGGTCCTGCTTGCGCAGCAAGGTGCCGATGGAGGCGATCTCGGCCATGCCGTAGAGCTGGATGAAGATGGGGCCGTACGCGGCCACCAACGTGCGCAGCCGCTCGGCCGGGATTGGGGACGAGCCATAACCGAGCGTGGTGATGGATGCGAGCCGCTTGGGGAAGTCACCAGGATCCTGCTCCAGCAGCGTCGCCAGCATGGTGGGAACGAGAAAGGTGTGTGTCACACCATGCCGCTGTACGGTGTCGCACAAGGCGAAGCTGTCGAAACCCCGGCTCTCTGCAAAGCCCACAGCCGCCCCGGCCATCAGGCACGGCGCGATGGTGATGTTGACGCAGGAGTTGTGCGGAATCTGGATCAGGTACCGCGACTGGTCCGTGATCTCGTATTCGAGGCAGGCGACCGTGCCATGCTGCAGCGCCGCCGCGTGGTCGAACAGGATGCCCTTGGGCAGGCCGGTGGTACCACTGGTGTAGACGATGGCGAAATGGTCCTTGGGGAACACCGCGTGAGCCGAGGGCGGGAACGCCGGGCTGGCCGCAGCCAATTGCGACTCATAACTCGCGGGCGCATCCAGCACCAGCAGCGGGATGCCGCGGCGCGCCGCCAGTGCGGTGGCCATAGCCTCGTATTCGGCCTCGGTGATCAGGATGCGCGGCTGCGCGTTGTCGAGCACCGCTTCCAGTTCAGTGACGGTCATGCGGAAGTTCAGACCGACGTACACGAGCCCCGCCTTGGCCACACCCGCCAGCACCTCAACCACCTCCATCCGGTTGTGCACCAGCAAGGCGGCGCGGTCCCCCTGCGCGAAACCGTAGTTCCCGCGCAGGGCGTTTGCCAGGCGATTGCTGCGCTCGTCCAGCGTGGCGTAGTCCATGCTGCGCGTCCCGTCAAAGAGCGCAAGGCTGTGCGGCGCGCGTTGCGCGATGCGGGTGACGGCGATTCCGACGTTCATGGTGTTTTCGAGTGATGCGAGTCGCGCTCGGGAGCGGTCCGCGCCCGAAGGGGCGCGCATTGTCGCCGAGATCATACGAAACCCCGGGCCGGCGTGCACGGCAATTCCATCGATTTCGATTAAAATTTTTTGCAGGCCACGCCGCGGCGTGCCCCATCCACGCGGATCCCCCGCAAACAGGGCATGGCGACCCAGCTTTGACGCCGAAAGAACACCCATGACCTACGCCTACCCCGACTACGAGTCACTCAAGCTGGACCGGCCCGCCGACCAGGTGCTGCGCATCACCATGTCGCGCGGCAAGATGAACGCGATGGACTTTGAATTCCACCATTCCCTGACCACGATCTGGCAACACATCGAAGACGATCCCTCGGTCAGCGCGGTGATCCTGACCGGCGAGGGCCGCGCGTTTTCTGCCGGTGGAGACTTTGAGCTGGAGCAGAAACTCGTCAACGAATTTGAGTGGCGCGCACGCATGTGGAAGGACGGGCGCAACCTGGTCAAGAACCTGATCCACTTCTCCAAGCCGCTGGTTGCAGCCATCAACGGAGCGGCCGCCGGTGGCGGCCTCGCCGTCGCCATGTTGTCGGACATCACCATCGCCGGCCGCTCTGCCAAGATCGTCGACGGCCATGTGCGCCTGGGTGTGGCCGCCGGCGACCACGCGGCGATCATCTGGCCGCTGCTGTGCGGCATGGCCAAGGCGAAGTACTACCTGATGTCGGGCGAACACCTGTACGCCGAGGAGGCGGAACGTATCGGAATGATCTCGGTGTGTGTGGACGACGACAAGCTGCAGGAGACCGCCCTGAAAGTGGCGGTCAACCTCACCCTGGCGTCGCCGTCGGCGATCCGCTGGACCAAGCTGTCCATGAACAACTGGCTGCAGATGGCGTGGCCGATCTTCGAGAACTCGCTGTCACTCGAGATCCTCGGTTTCTCCGGTCCGGACGTGGTCGAAGGCCTCAAGGCCTACGAAGAGAAACGCCAACCGGTTTTCAACCCGGTATCGCCAGTCTGACATGGCCGACGGCGCCATTCCCAACCCGCTCGATTTTTTGGGCAAGACCGTGCTCGTGGTCGGTGGTTCGAGCGGCATCGGCAACGGCATAGCGCAAGCCTTTCTCCAGCACGGTGCACGGGTCCACGTTTGGGGCACGCGCGCAGCCGCGTCGGACTACAAGGCGGAAGATGGCTCCGACCTGCACGGGCTGGTCTATGCCCGGGTTGACGTGGCCGACTTCGAAGCCGTCAAGGCGGTGCCAGCGCCCGACACACTCGACGTACTGGTCTTGTGCCAGGGTGCGGTGGCGTATGGACGCAAGGAATTCCAGATCGACACTTTCCGCAGAATCATCGACGTCAACCTCAACAGCCTGATGGCCTGCGCGGAGAAGTTTCGCGAAGCGCTCTCGCACAGCAAGGGTTCGCTCATCACCATCTCCTCGGTCGGGGGCTGGCGCGCGACGGTTGGCAACCCGGCCTATGCGGCATCCAAGGCTGGTGCGATCCATCTCACCGCCACCCTGGGCAAGGCCTGGGCTCCAAAGGGCATCCGCGTCAATGGCGTGGCGCCGGGGCTGGTGGACACCAAGCTCACCAAGGTCACCATGGACAACCCGCAGCGCCGCCAGGAACGTATCGACGGCATCCCGGCCGGTCGGCTTGGCACGCCCTACGACATGGCCGGCGCCTGTCTGTATCTGGCCTCGCCACTGGCCGCCTATGTTTTTGGCCAAACCATCGCCGTGGATGGTGGACGGATGTTGTGAACGGCGCACAGGCCGCTGGCGATTGGAACCGCGGTGAGCCGTGATGCGTCGCGCGCCGCGCGCATTCAGCAGTGGGAGCAATGGCTTGGGCTGTACCAGGAAGAAGCACTGATGCCCGATCTGCCCCTGGTCGATGCCCACCACCACCTCTGGGATCGTGGCGGCCACACCTACCTGCCGCCGCAGTTCCGCCAGGATGCACAAGGCCACAAGGTCGAGGCGTCGGTCTACGTGGAATGCCTCTCGGGCTACCGGGACAGCGGCCCGGAGCACCTGCGCTGTGTCGGCGAGACCGAGACCCTGATGCGGGTGTTGTCGGCGCCCGAGCCCGGCGCCGCACTGCAGGTCTGCGCCGGCATCATCGGCCGTGCCGACCTGGCACAAGGCGACGCACTCGACGAAGTACTCGACGCACATGTGCACAGCGCAGGCGCGCGCTTCAAGGGCATTCGCTACGTGAGTGCGTGGGACGCCGATCCGGCGGTGCATGGCGCCTATTCAACTCACGCAAGCATGTTGACCGAGCCGGCCGTGCACGCGGGTGCGCGCCAGCTTGGCGCACGCGGCCTGACACTCGATCTGTGGTGTTACTTTCACCAGCTCGACGATGTGGCGGCGCTGGCGCGGGCCTGTCCGGACGCAAGCCTGGTACTCGACCATTGCGGCGGGCCTATCGGCAGCGGCCCCTACGCGGGCCGCCGCGCAGAAGTGTTTCAGCGCTGGCAACAAGGCATGCAGGCGCTTGGCGTGTACCCAAACGTGCACGTCAAGCTCGGCGGAATGGCGATGGCGGTGGCCGGTTTCGGCTGGCGCGAGCGCGCAGTGCCGCCCTCCTCCATCGACCTCGCGCAGGCCTGGCAGCCCTACGTCGATGCATGCCTGGAATCGTTCGGCGCCGGGCGCTGCATGTTCGAGAGCAATTTCCCGGTCGACCGCACTGGCTGTTCGTACGGGGTGCTGTGGAACGCGTTCAAGCGGATCGCGCAAGGCTTGTCGCAGACCGAGCGCCACGCGCTGTGCGCTGGCACGGCGCGCCGGGTCTATCGGCTGCCGCGATCGGAGAATGCCGGATGACCGCTCAACCGCCAACCCTGTTCCCACTGCGCCGGCACGACGCGGCCTGATACTCTGACCGGCTGGCATTGCCCGCAGAACGGCTACGGGTCATGATCGATACCGATGCAGCCAATGAGATCGATGATCAGTTCGCTCTGGCCTGGTTGCTCCTGTCGCGTGACCGGTCCGACCTGCAGGGCATTTATGCAGCACCGTTCTCCTTCGAATACCGGCGCCAGGAAATGTTGCGGGCGCATCGTGCGCGCGACAACCCGTTGGAGGCCACCCAAGCCGACCCGGATCTTCTGCACCAACACGCCGACCGGATCGCGGACCTTGAGCGCAAGGGCTCGTCGCTGGAGTCGATGGCAGGGTCAATTCTCCAGCCGCCCACCGTGGGCATGGAGCGCAGTCACGCCGAAATCCTGACGGTTTTCGACCGGATGGGGATTGCAACGGAAGGGCTGGTCCACCGCGGCGCCACCGAGTAGATGTCGTCAGCTGCAGACGCACGCACGAGCGCGACCGTCAATCACCTGATTCGCACCACGCGCGCGTCGGTCGTGCCTGTCGAAACGGTGAACCCGCCCGTGCCCTGAGGGCCGTCAGCCCATAGCGTGCATATTTCAACAATTGAGCAGGTGCGCGTCAAGTCGCGCTCTGGTTGGCCGTTATCTCCTGCACGAGCAGCGCAAATCGCGCAGCCCGACCAGGCCGGAGATTGTCCATGCAAGCCACTACCGTTAGCCCTTTCCTGTCCACACCATCGATGCGCGGGATCGCGAATGAATCGCAGCCGCACTGGCCCGCCCGGGTCGCGCGTGTCTCGCGTAGTAAACCGCTGGAATATCTGACCACCGTGCACCCGTGTTTTATTGATGGGGTGCGGACTCTGGTACACCGACGAGGACTGCAGCGTCACAGTCAGGCCTTATTCAGCAAGCTCAAGGCTTATGCCGATCATCATGGTTTTGCTCTGCATGAGGACCAGCGTACACGTGAGCTTACGTGTCGTGATGAGCGCCGCCGTTTAGCACCCATCCTGTTATTCGCGGCGAGCCTGTTAAGCCAAGGCCTGCACGCTGAGGACGGCAGCTTGCGCGACAAAAACATGACGGTGGTGCCGACCATCGACGTCATCGGCCAACGCATCACCACTGATCGCGCCTATCTCATCGAGGCCGGCAAACGTTTTGTCTCCGAGCCCCATGGATCCGCTGAGTTGATC
>ENA-ORBV01017078-ORBV01017078.1-microbial-mat-metagenome-genome-assembly--contig:-NODE-17078-length-10439-cov-3.313743_pt1 | contig 10439 bp, 6 predicted proteins | sample MGYA00237777_ERZ505514 | MGnify/ENA primary metagenome ERZ505514 (study PRJEB26160, sample SAMN06269048) | microbial mat metagenome | isolation source: Oligotrophic lake microbial mat | place...
CTTCGGCACGATCCCATGAAGCGGCTGAATGTACCCCGGTCGGAACATGTAGGCGGCTCTGAACGGCAGCTCTAGCAGCGCGTTCTCCGTCTCTCCTTTGACCCGCGCCCACATCATGCGACCGGTGCCGGTGCTGTCGGTGCCTGCTCCCGACACGTAGATGAAGGTCATGCCCGGATTGCACCGGGCCAGCGTACCGGCAGCTGCCATCGTGAGATCGTACGTGATTCGACGGTATTCCTGCTCGCTCATGCCGGCGGAAGACGTGCCAAGGCAGAAGAAGCAGGCGTCATAGCCTGTGAGCTCGTGCTCGATCGAAGAGAAATCGAAAAAGTTTTTATGGACGAGCTCGATCAGCTTCTCGTGTTTTTGACCCGTCGTGCTGCGCCCGAGGGTGAGCACCTGCTCCACGGCGGGATCGCGCAGACATTCGCGCAGGACCCCCTGTCCGACCATACCGGTCGCACCCAAGAGAATGACCTTCATGGCGTCTGACCTTTCATATCTGCAGGTTTTGGGGTGAAGGGGAGTCGCCCATGTTCCAGGGAGCCTTTGCGGAGCGAACGCCGTCACTGTACTCGCCTTCAGCGCATGGCCACCATGAAACCAGGGAGGTTTTCATACAGAGTTGGTATCACACCTGATCCTTGGAGACGTAAAAAACTGGAGCGCGGCCTGAATTCAAGATCCAGAGTGCGTCCATTGACTGGCTGTTTCTTGTCCTGAACCCGGGTCCGCTCCCCGCAGGGCACTGAAGCCAGTGCCTGACCCCAAACTGCTTCAAAAATGATTCTATGCAATTCATACGAGTCAAATTAAATGGATGAACATGGCTGTCATTCTGGTCGGAAGTCATGATCCATTCTGACGTCCACCTCCTGACAGTGCAAAGCCAGCGCTGCCAGTGGACGGGAGGGCGCCGGGCCCGCATAGGTTGGGAGGGTAAAGTGTTCAGGCCTGCGTTCATGAGGGACGAGCAGGCAGTGGTGGCGGGGATCGAGGATCCGTGCGCGGAGCTGCGTGCTCAGGCCTCGAGGTTCGTTCATCTGATAGGTCCCTGTTCGTCAGGCGATGGAGGGGGGGACGATGCCCCGCTGCGGATCGGGGCGCTTGTGAGGTTGGCTGTCCTTCGTATGCTCTTTCTCGACGTCACGCAGCTCGCGTCGCAACGCCCCCAGATCCACGGCCTTCTGCTGGGCGGCTCCGGTGGCCACGACCACTGGCATGCCCCGCTTGAGCTCTCCAGTCTCATAGAGGCGCCAGAGAGCCTCACCCCACCGCGAAGACTGGCTCAGCTCCGGATTGAAGCGGGCGAGGCCCTGTGAGATGCTCTCGACATCCCGGAGCAGCAGCTGCTGTGCCTGACGGTTGTGGGCCGCAGAGACGACCTGAGGGAGATCGATGATGGTCGGCCCGGTTGCCGACATGAGCACATTGAAGGGGCTGAAGTCGCCGTGAATATACCCCTCCGCCAGCATGTCGGCGATGACCCCGAGCAACGTCCGGTGGAGCTCCTTCGCCTCCTCGGGCGAGAACTCGAGCTCCGACAACCGGGGCGCGGGGTCTCCGTCGGCATTCACCACCAGGCTCATGACCAGGATCCCGTCACTGAACAGCAGTGGCTCAGGAACGCGAACGCCCGCGTCGTGGAGCGCCCGGAGCGCGTCCACTTCCGAGCTCTTCCACGCAGCCTCCTCGCTGCTGTGACCGAAACGCGAGCCTCGAGACATCGCCCGCTGAAGCCTGGTGCTTCGAACCTTCCGGCCCTCGGTATAAGGGCTGCGGTTCTTGAAGCTACGGCCTTCCCGATCTTTGTAGACCTTCGCGGCGCACAGCTCGCTGCGATACCGAACCAGGAATACATCCGCTTCCTTGCCCGACTTGAGCGCGGCCACCACTTCGTCGATCAATCCATCCTCGCACCATTGAACAAGGGCCTGAGGGATACGCATGCTGTCTTTCTGCTCCCAGGGAACGGTTGGGAGATCGCGGAGGATCTCGCTCTTCTTGAATTCGATAGGAATGGTCCATCCCGGTTCCGTACCAATAACACTTCGTCACGGAAATCAATCCGTCTTCCTGTGGATGTCCTACGACCGTCCATATCTTCGCATCGTCCGCAGCACAGATCAACTCGAGCCGCTCATCGCCCAGAATCGCGGTGGACCCGGGATCGACGTGGCCGACGGATTTTAGGACCCTAAGGCCTCAAAGGGGGCGCATCTGGCCGACCAGGCCTGGCCAGTACCCTTGAATTTACACATTTTCGAGGTCGCATGAAAGCAGAAGCGCCCCGCCTGGGCCACCTGCGGGTGTTTTATCCGGATTCGTTCCATATTCTCCATAGCAGCGTTCTGTTTTGAAGGACCTGTGACCAACGTCCTGTGTGCGCCTGTTTTGTTATGCGGTGGACGTAGAATATTTCGACGATTGCCTGCGCATTGCCGGGCGAAAAGTGACTCATTCACGCCGACTCCCATGAAACGGGCAAGCGCGCCGTCGCAAAAAGACACTCAGCGGGCAACAATAAATGATCATACAAAAATTTTTCATTCTGTACAGCGGGACGTCCTCCGCTCCATCCACGCCGTGTTGCTGCTTACGGTCTGCGGACTTCCGATCGGCAGAAAAGCGATGTCCGACTTCGGGCAGTCCGCGATCCCGTTGTCCAGCGTGATGTCGATGAACCCCTGACGCATCACGGGTGCTCGGCTCCGGGAGACCCTGGGAACGTGGAGGTCCTCTTTGGATTCTTTCGCTCCGCGATGGGCCATCCCGTGACGGGCATCGGGTAGACGGGTCGTGTCATCCCGTGATCTTCCAGGTACGCAGCCCAGCGGCGGACTGCAGCAGTGGATGATCCTCCATGCATGAATCAACAACCGGATCATTGATGGACAGATGACCATATGATTTGAAGCTACAATATATTGATCGAACATGAAGTATCTATTATGAGCGTTTCCGGTAGGCCGATGGCATCGATCTTCAGAGGTAAGGAGGCGACTTTTTCGGGTATAGTGGGCTGAGCTGGGATCATCCGCCTCTTTTCAGGGGATGTACGGACCGGAACCGGGGAAGGCCTGCTTGAGCCTCGGTTCGTTCTCCGCGGATGTTGATGCGGATCTGATGCGAATCCAACGATCCTGCGAATCGTAAGGGACCCGCGCCTGTCGGAAGGAGCAGCACCGTGTTACGCAGACCCTTCAGAAGGGCCCTCTGGCGCCTCTTCCTCGCGGACATTCTTCTGAAGCTCCTGTTGCTATCAGCACACCTCGAGGCGGGGGCCCTCCACACCCTGGCCGCCCGTGTTTCCTTCATCGGCCTCTTTGTCGTCCTCTACGTGCCACTGACGCTCGCATGGATTGCGATGCTGGGGCTGCAATATAAGCGGATCGTCCGCTGGAATGACGTTGCGGAGGCGCCTGTCGGAGGCGCAGGTTCCCGGGCGGAGGCCCTGAAAGGCCTCGAGCGGGTACCCGCGCGCCTGGCGCTGATCTGGGCGGGACAATGGATCGTTCTGGGCGTCCTGCTCGAGCTGCTCTTGCCTCCCATGTGGCCGGTGCTCGCCCCTCCTGGCCACGGGCCAACATGGGCCACCTTGCTCCAGATGATCGCCATCGCCATCGCGGCGCCGGGTCTCGGGTATGTCCTGGTGGCCCACACGTTGACACCTGCTGTCGCACGTTCGATGCGAACGGAGGAGGATACACCCGCCCCAGTGCCTCGTGACGCGCTGCCTCGTGACGCGCTGCCTCGTGACGCGCTGCCTCGTGACGCGCTGCCTCGTGACGCGCTGCCTCGCAACGAATTGTCTCGTGAAGTTGATCAGGACATGCCGCAGCGTGGGCTACCCCGCTTCTGGTCCCTGGTAATGCTCGTCCTCAGCATGGGGCTCGCACAGATCCTCTGGATGGCGGGGCTCCTGTTCCGCAGCTCCGCACAGCCGTTGCTCTCAGCAGATGGGGGGGGATCCCCGTCGGCCTGGCTTCTCATCCGCCTAATCGTGCCGCCCCTCACGGCGGTCTCCCTGCTCGCCTGGCTCCTGGCTGGGATCGTTACCAGGCCCGCACATCGTCTTCGTATACTTCTGGAGACCCTGGGAAGACAGAGCACGTTGCTGGAGGCGGGTGTCAGGCCTCTGCCGCGCTACGCCGCGTCGGATCTCCTCTCCGACACACTGAACCCGCTGATCGACCGGCTCGAGGTTGCCATGAAAGATCAGATCGAGCTGTCACAGCTGAAGAGCGGCTACCAGGAGGTCGAGGAAGAGAGTCGGGCCAGGAGTGAGTTCTTTGCAAATATGAGCCATGAGATCCGTACGCCCATGACCGCCATCCAGGGATACGCCCACCTGCTGCTGGAGCCGACCCTGACGCAGACCGAGCGCTTCAACTACGTTCAAACCATCCTCCGCAACAGTGATCACCTCCTGACGGTGGTCAATGACATCCTCGACTTTTCAAAGCTCGAGGCAGGGCGGATGGAAGTCGAGATGATGGATTGCTCGCCGGGCCGTGTCATCACGGAGGTGGCAGCGCTGATGCAGGTGCGAGCGTTGGAGAAAGGCCTCTCACTCAGCGTACACTACCTGAGCGCCATCCCCGAATCCATCCAGAGCGATGCAACCCGGCTGCGCCAGATCCTGCTGAACCTGGTGGGCAACGCCCTCAAGTTTACCACCAGCGGAGGCGTTCGGATCCTGGTGCGGCTCCTCGATCCAGGCTCGAGCGGTTCGCGTCTGTCGATCACGATCGAGGACACCGGGGTCGGCATCGATCCGATGCGCCTCGCCGGTCTCTTTCAGCCGTTTACACAGGCTGATGCGTCCACGTCGCGCGTCTTCGGAGGGACGGGTCTGGGGCTCGTCATCTCACGTCGTCTGGCCCGGATGCTTGGGGGGGATATCCAGGTGGAGAGCGACGGCCGAAGCGGATCCTCCCTCACCGCGACCATAAGAACCGGGCCAATCACCTCGCTGAAAACCTACGACTCTCAGGATGCGGTGGACGAACATGAGCGATCGTTGCCGGGCATTTTCCATGCACCGCTCATCCGGATCGAGGTTTCGGTGCTCCTGGCGGAGGACACCCCGGATAGTCGGATGTTGGTCAGAACCTATCTGAAGAAAGCGGGCGCTCGAGTGACCGATGTGGAGAACGGCCAGCAGGCGCTCGAGCGGGCCCTGGAAGCCTGGCGTGCCGGGAACCCCTATCAGGTCATCTTGATGGACATGCAGATGCCGGTGCTGGATGGTTTCGCGGCCACGTCGATGCTGCGGGCCCAGGGTTATCCGGGCCCCATTGTGGCCTTGACGGCATTCGCAACGGCGGGTGAGCGTGAGCGATGTCTGACCGCCGGCTGCAACGTCTTCCTCACCAAGCCCATCGATCGGGACAAGCTGATCGAGGTCGTCCGGGCCTATTCACCGCATGACGACTGGCATGTGGAGCGGTTCTTTCCGAAGGCCGGCCCCCTGCCCACGGCAAAACCTGTTCCTGAGGTGGGTGTGTCAGCTCCTGAGTCGAACGGCGGTGTGGCGCTCGAGCATGCGGCTTCGGCACCTTCACCCGAGCACGTCGAAGGTGATTCTCGTGCGAGGATCGATGCTGAAGGCACCACAGGGCTCCCACGTCGGTCGGTGGACCAGGAGGCGCTTTACAGCGATCTCGACCATGAGGAGGACCTCGTTCCGCTCATCGCGATGTTTGTCGCCGATCTGCCCCTACGGCGCAACTGGCTGACGGCGGCCGCAGCGGAGCAGGATCAGGCAACTTTGCAGGGACTCGCACACCAGCTGAGAGGCGTTGCCGGCGGGTTCGGCTTTCAATCCATCACCGATGCCGCCGCAGACGTTGAAGACGCCATCCGACGCTCGGATGACCCCTCAGTGATCGCGCATCATCTGGACGAGCTGCTCCGTCTGTGCGAACGTGCCAGAGTTCGGGGTGAAGAGCACCGGTCGCTCGAGGGTTCGCTCCCCGACGCCCTCCCGTCTTTCTCCGTCTGACCGATGATCGTCCACCCATGTCTGATACCAACGTGCGAATCCGGCCACCGGCATCGGCGCGCTGACCAGCGTACCCTGGAGCATATCACAGCCTCGATCGAGCAGGATTTGAAGCTCCCTCTCCGTCTCCACCCCCTCGGCCACCACCTCCAGATCGAAGGCGTGGGCCATGGCGAGGATCGCCTCGATGACCGCCTGGTTGCCTGGCTTCGTATCTACGTCCTGGACAAAACTGCGCGCGATCTTGAGGCGATGGATGGGAAATCGCTGGAGGTAGGCGAGCGATGAGTGGCCGGATCCAAAGCCGTGGATGGCCAGGGCAATGCCCATCGAATGCAGCTGGGCCATCACTTCCATGGTGCTCTCCAGATCCTGCATGGCCATGCTTTCGGTCAGCTCGAGCTCGATCAGGCATGGGGCGATGCGAAGCGTCTCGAGCAGAATGCGGACATATTCTACGATCGATGGCCGGTGGCGGGTCCGGACATGGTTCGCGGACAGGCGGACCGTCACCTGCAGCTGTGGCATGCCAAGATCTCGCCAGTGCCGTGCATGCTCGAGCGCCGTTCCCAGCATCCACTCCGTTATTGGAACAATGAGCCCTGTCTCTTCCGCGATGGGTATGAACTCGGTGGGAGACACCAGCCCCAGCGTCGGATGGTGCCACCGCACTTGCGTCTCGACCCCGACCACCCGGGTCATCTTCATGTCCAGTCGCGGCTGATAATAGAGCTCGAGCTCGTGGCCGGTGAGCGCATAACGAAGCGAACGCCGCATCACCCGCCGTGTGTTTGTCGCATCGCCCAGCTCGGATTCGAACCGAACGAAGCAGTTTCCACCGGCTGCCTTGGCACGATACATCACCGTTTCCGCATTGTGTGTCAGGGTTTCGACCGAATTCCCATCGGCAGGAAAGACGGCGAGACCGATGCTGGAGGTGACCTGAAACACGTGGTCATCGGACTGGAATGGGGCGCAGAACAGATCGAGGATGCGTTGAGGGAGCATTTGGGGAAGGTCGGGCTCTCCGCTCAGCTGGCAGACCAGGAAGAACTCGTCTTCGCCGCTCCGCGCGATGAGATCGGTCGTGCGCACTGCATCCCGCAGACGATCCGCGATCTCGATGATCACGCGGTCCCCCACAACGTATCCGGCCTGATCGTTGACATCCTTAAAGCGGTCGAGATCGAGTATCATCACCAGGATCTGCTCCCTGCCTTTCCTTGCACGCATCAGCATCTGATCGAGTTTTCTCATAAAAAGGAGGCGGTTGGGAAGACCGGTCAGAAGATCATGATAGGCAAGATAGTTCAGCTGTTGTTCCGCCTGCTTTCGAGCGCTGACGTCCTGGATCACGAGCTGCACAGCAGCGGCCCCCTGAAGCTGATGCGGCCCGATGATCAGCTCAACATCGATGCGCGTTCCTGCCAGCTGGCACAACTTCATCTCGCGATGGAATACTGGATAGAAGCCACCGCCATGCTCCGGGAGCTCAATCGCCAGAAATCGATGAATGGTTTGCCCTTCGACCTCCTGACTGCTCTGAGCACCGATCAGCCTCGCCGCAGGTGAATTGGCGAAGACGACGAGCCCGTCGCGAACGATGAGAACTGCAATCGGACTGGATTCGACCAGAGATCGATAGTGTTCTTCGCTCAATCGCAACGCCTCTCCGTCGCGCAGCGCACTCTGAGAGCGCTCGATCTGTTCCATCATGTCGTTGATCGATCCTGCAAGGGTTGCAAGCTCGTCGTTGCCTGCCGCCGGTACTCGCGCCGCCAGATCACCAGATGCGCCGATCCGAAGCACCGCGGATGACAGATCCCTGAGGCGGGTGAGGATGATACGCCTGAGCATGATCGAGGCCACGAGTGCGAAGACCATGCACACAAGCCCAAGGATCAGCGCCAGGCGCTTTGAGTTTACCTGTCCCTGCCGGTGAAGCGTTCGAGGGGTATCCACCCGAAGGACGAGCGCCGGTCGAGCGTAGATGTCGTTGAGCAGCGCGTAACCTGCCACCTGGTCTTCATCCAGGTTCCGCACCACACTCGAGCCGCTCCCCGCCCCATGGATCATCGCCGCCGATGCGTCCTTCATGTCTGTCATCAGCGCAGGGTCGTCCACCCGCTGAATCGTCACGGAGACATGGGTGGTCTTGATGATCTCCTCGATCTCTTCGGCCATGAGAAAGCGTCCCCAGACCAGGGCTCCCAGGATCGGCCCCTCATGCGAACCTTTGACCACGGGCTGCGATGCCACCATGAGGGGACCTTCGTCCAGCAGCAGAATCCCGACCACGCGGCTTGTGGTGGACAGATGTGAAACAAGCGGGGAGGTCGGCTTCAGATGATGCATCAAGCTCTTTGGAAAGGGTACGAAGTGGGGCGCTCCCGGCCCCGGATCGATGGCGTTGGCATATACGAGCTCACCGGCAGGGGTGATGTAGGCGACGAGGTGGAGTCCGAGGTCGCGAAACGTGACCGGTCCGGCGAAGTTGTCTACCAGGTAGGCTGGATCTCGAGTCGCCATATACCGGTAGGTGTGATCCCAGGCCGCCCAGTCGTTCAGATGACCGTTGATGTTCTCGATCCGGCCATCCAGGGCACTCCTGACGCTTTCAAGATGATGATGCGTGTCAAGAGTCTCAAATTCATCATAACTTCTGAGCATTCCTATCCAGGTCAGGGAGATGAGGGTTCCTCCGAGGACGACGATGGTGCTCAAGATCCCCAGCAGCGTTTTCCGGTACAGATTCATTTCGTCCCTTTCCGCATCCCTTACGTCCACCAGGAAATAACGGCAACGCTCGAGCGGATCGCGAGCCATTTTTTTCTGGAGGGAGGGTCCCATCCACCCTGAGAAGGGCCTTCACGGGAGGAATCGAAACGGGCCTTTCTTCATATTGCGCTAAAGGCCTCCACCTTCCCGCACGATCACAGTAGAGACCCGGGAGGCATCGCCACACGCGATCGAACCGTTGGCTCGTGGCATGGACATACGTCATCGATCCGGTGCAGACGACGAAGACCGGCATGGTGACCTACCAAGCGGATAGGTGGCAGGATGCAGACAGATGGCGGACTCCCGACCCCAGATGCGATCAAGAAGCTGCTTTACGCCCTGCTGAACGCAGCGATCACCTGCGAACCCGAAACGAACCCATCGCCCGCCCCCTCCGATTACGTGGCCGTCTACGAAGGTGACGATGGACAGCTCGAGGCCTACCTGGCACTCGATCGCAACCTCGTCGTGCACAGCGGTGGGGCGCTGACGATGGTGGCTCTGGTAGAAGTAGAAGCGGCGCTTAAGACACAAGAAATCCCGATGGAGATCCTTGATGGGTTTAAGGAGGTCGCGAACATCTTGGCGCAGGTGTTCAACTATGGGGGCCGGCCTCACGTCAAGCTCCGGGGAACCCATCTTTTCGATGAGGTTCCGCCCGATGTTCTCGAGCTGCTCTCAAGCCAGGGCGAGCGACTGCACCTGAAGGTATCCATCGGTGTCTACGGGGAAGGGGTGCTGAGCGTCTTTGCTCGAGAGCTGAAAGCAAAGGCCGCGCCCCTGGAGTCGGCGCTGGAAGATGTCGCATCGAGCGCACCAGCACCTGCCATGGAGCGCCGTGAACCTGTCGGATCTGCCAGCTCGAAGCCGCCCCGCCGTTCATGGGCCAGTACGCACGGAGCTCCGGTCCCGGCAGCCATGGACGACGGCGGTCATCGGCACACGGCGGCTCCTACGCTGCCGGACCCTCTGGATGAAGGTCCGGTGACGGTCGGACACCTGCGCGTCCTCGTGGTCGAGGACGATCCGATGATGCGAATGCTGCTCAGGAGCCTGCTCTTACTCGGCAACCATCAGACCCTCGAGGCCCCTACGGCCAGCGAGGCGCTCAGGCTGCTCTCCACGGCGAAGGTCGACCTGATCCTCCTGGATGTCCGACTTCCCGACATGAGCGGCGTTGAGCTGGCAAGGCGATTGAAAGCGGAGTTGTTCACCGCGAAGACCCCCGTGATCATGTGCAGCGCCGTCGCGGACCGGGAGGTGGTAGCCCAGGCCGCGGCGTTGAAGGTCGCCGGATACCTTCTAAAACCCATCACCGCTGAGAAGCTCTACAACAAACTCATGGAGCTGGGTCCACGGATGGTTCCTGCCCTGGAGCCTCCGAAGGACGTTGCACGCCGAATGGGGCTCACACTGCTGGACTATCGGCGACTGCTCAGCGTCTTCCTTGATGAGAGCCCGTCCCTCGTGCAGGGGCTGTATGGTGCAGAAAAGATGTCTGATTTCAAACGCTTTGATTTTTTGATTCATCGGCTCTGCGCATCGGCCGGCCAGATCGGGGCCCGTGCAATCGTGGATGCGGCGACGGCGAGCTTAGAAGTTGCCCGGGGCGGCGATTCCACCGTGACGGAAAAACATCTCCTGAACC
>ENA-ORBV01017084-ORBV01017084.1-microbial-mat-metagenome-genome-assembly--contig:-NODE-17084-length-10436-cov-4.415581_pt1 | contig 10436 bp, 10 predicted proteins | sample MGYA00237777_ERZ505514 | MGnify/ENA primary metagenome ERZ505514 (study PRJEB26160, sample SAMN06269048) | microbial mat metagenome | isolation source: Oligotrophic lake microbial mat | place...
TCTTTGGGTTTCTCGCATCTTTGGGTTTCTCGCATCTTTGGGTTTCTTGAATCTTTGGGTTTCTCGCATCTTTGGGTTTCTCGCATCTTCCGGTTCCTTGCATCTTTGGGTTTCTCGCATCTTCGGGTTCCTCGCATCTTCGGGTTTCTTGCAGCTTTGGGTTCCTCGCATCGTCGGGTTTCTCGCAACGTCGGGTTTTCACATCGTCGGGTTCCTCGCATCGTTGGGTTTCCCGCATCGTCGGGTTTTCACATCATCAGGTTTCTCGCATCGTCGGGTTCCTCACATCTTCGGGTTTCTTGCGTCTTTGGGTTTCCTGCATCTTCGGGTTTCTCGCATCTTCCGAGTCGGGTTTCTCACATCTTCCAAAACAACCAATCTGCCTTTGCCATGTTGTCAAGAGACAACCTCCATCAAATGGACCACATGTGTGGGCACGGGAAAAAGCATGTGATGCTGTGGTTTGTGACTCAAAATGGCAGGTGTCAGAATGGACCTTGTCACTCCGGATTGGCATCTTCAAAGAGAGCTCCAAAACAGCCATTCGGCCTTCACAATGGAGCGGTGGAGAAGCCGCATCCATCAAACCAACTGAAAGTGTTAGTGTTGCATGAAGATTTTTCATGCTTTGCGAGATCAACAGGTGAGCCTGAGAATGGACCTTTTTGCCCTGGAGTGTCAACTGCAAAGAGAGTTCCAAACAGCCAATCCATCTTTGCAGCATCATCAAGCAACAATCTTCATTTCATGGGCCAAAAGCGTTAGCATTGCATGAACATTTGACATTGTTTGTGAGCCAATTGGAGCAGGCTTCAGATTGGATCTTGTTGCCCGGGAATCTCAACTTCAAAGGGGGCTCAAAACATCCCCAAAACAGCCTTCATCAAAGGGGTCAAAAATTCCAGCATGGTGTGAAGGTGCATCACGTTTTGGGATGCCCGCCTAAGAACTGATCTTGTCACCCTGGATGGTCAGCTGACAAGAGAGTTCTAAAACTTACAAGTGCCTGCAATGTGCAGAGGACCGCGAGGAGATCTCAGCTTGGTCGTCCAAAGCAGCCGAGCAAGCCCCACAGAGCATCTGTTTGGTGTCAGATTGTCACCAACAAGGCATCTTCAAACACAATCAAGTTCCAATCCAATTGGAGCCAAACAAGAGCCCCCATGGTTGGAATCCAAGCTGGCTGATTCAAGACCATCAATTGAGCTGGCATTTTCAACAGCCAACAAAGTCACTTCAAGTTGCTTCAAGAGATGTCAAGTTCCCTCTTGAATGGAGCCAGAAGTGGCTGCAATTGAAAAGGATTGGAGCTGCCAACATTGATGGATCTTCTTTGCATTTTTGCATGTGGAACAGTGGGCCTCCAAGAGCATCACTTGAGCTTTGATTCCCATTGGCAATTTCAAATCAATGATTGCCAAGTTCCGTCTCTCTGAAATGGAGCCAAGAAGAGGCCAGAAGTGGCTCCAAATGAAAAAGATTGAAGCTGTCAACATTGCACAACCTTCTTCATTGTGTGGGAGGTGAGAGAGTGGGCTGTCAAGAGCACCAATGGATCTGCAAATCAAACCACCAAGTCAATTCTTCCTATCCAATCGGGATCATTTGATGCAGGTTCCCCTAAATTAGGGGTTGAATTTAACATTCGGGGAGAGTTTGAAACTCCCCCCTAACATGGAGGAGAGTTTGAAACTCTCCCCTAAGCCAGGGGAGAGTTTCAGGGAGATTTTGTGTAACAAGAAAGAACTGTCACATGCAATGGAAATGTTGCCAACAACACACAAGAAGAACAAGAAGAAGAACAACCACACAACCCAGGACTGAAAACCAATCTTAAACCACGGCAAACAAGATCAACCTTTCAGCCCCTGGAGCAGATGATGAAACCAAAAGATTCCTCCTACAACTGGAAGAGGAACTTCTCAAACAAGCACTTGACAAGATTGAAGCCAAAGGACGCAACAATGAATCCCACAAAAATCAAGAGCCTGCAACAAAAACTGAGAAACCATGACAACCTAGCAGCAGTCCCAACCAACAAAACCAACTCCTTCAGAACAGCATCATAATCCAATTGCTGCAAGTGGGCAGAAGGCCACCTGACCAAAAATACCAAAGAAGCATCAAGAGAGAAACTGGCAGAACTGAAGTCACAGAACAAGCATCACAACGGCTGCACAACAAAGTGGAACTAGGAGTCCTCTCAGACAAAGAAGAGAGCTTTGCAAACCAACCTCTTGAATCAAAGGCAATGTCATCAAAAACAATGATCCAAGCTTTGGATCTCAAAGAAAACCTTGAGAACCAAGGAATCACTTGCAACAACTCCACGGCAGCATCAACAGATGCTGAAGATTTCTGCCCATCGGTAAGACTGAAACTGTTGAGAAAAGCAGCCTGTCACTTCTCCAAAGAACTGCCAGAAGAAGATCAGATCACCATCAAACACTGCCTGGACTTAATCAAGTTTGGAATGCAACCAACACTGCTTGCTTTCGTGGACAAATGCTGCGAGTGTGACAGTGACAGAGACCCCGAGGAAAAAGGACTCACCATTGGTGGACATGAATCAACATGGCTGGCAGATCTGGCAGGAGCCTGTGTCCCAGACAACACCAAATCACACTTCAGGAAAACCAAATGCTGCGGCCTGTGCAGAGATGATTGAATGGCAGTGTTCAACAACAAACTTTCCTACGATGACATTGATGCTCAAGAGGAGAAGCAAATTCCAAAACTGGCTCAGTGAACAGACTACTAGTAGCGGGAGGAAACTGCCTGCAATTCACCTGCAGCATGTGGCTAGATAAGTCAAGAAGAGAGATGCCAACAACACAGAAGGACCCCAAGACATCCATCAAAACAGGGAATTTCTTTCCACACCCATGCACTGAACTTGTCTGGGCAACTGAACCAACGGAAACCTACAATTCCGAGTGCATCTCAAACCAAACCAACAACTGAAATATCTAAACGCAGATAGCATCCATACCAAAGCATGCTTCAAAGCTATCCCTTCAGGAGTCTACAAAAGACTGTCTAAACTGACAACAATCACAGAAACAAACAAGAACCTACCACTACGTAGACAAAATCTACCCACAACACTTCCAAGCTCTACAACATGCAGGACTAGTCACCAAAAAGGTCGCAACATTGACTGTACAACTACAACACAACAAAGAAGCCAAAGTTATCAAACAAGCCAAGGACAATTCCAACAACAAACGCAACAGAAGAAGAACTACCTACTTCTGCATTGGATATTCCAGCATCTGGTCCAAACCAGTCCATTCAATCATCAAATCCATCAAAGACAAATTCAACCTTCAATGGCTGAGAGCACAATGTCAAAATCAACCAGCAACAACACAAACAAATGCATCACCTTCTGTACCCAAAAATATACTCTCTCTTATTGCTAAAGGTTTTGTTCAAGCACCATTTCTCTTTGATCTTGCCTTTGCAATGAAAGTCCACAAGGCCAAAGGTCGCACCACCAAACGTGTTGCAGCTCAGCCGACCCGACACAACATCCGTGTCACTGTTGCTGCACAAAGCACGCTGCCATTTTTGTTGCAATGTCCCATGTTGCTCAAATGGATCACATCAGATAGTTAGAACCTGCCACACTTCAACAACATAAATCACTTTATGACTGTCCTTCTTCCATTCGACCACAGAAACACATTGCATCTTTCTTGCATGAATGTTCTGAAGATGGGCTTCCTTGGAACCCCCAACAGACCTTCAATTTTCCTCCCACTTTGACACGTCTTAGCTTTCCTTGGCACTACACAATCCTCTTCATGCTCAAAAGCAAATTTCTAGTGGAGATCTCCTGCTCCGCTGCCTTTGTTTTTACCAAAGGAAGCGGCAAAGCACTAACTGCACTACCTGGTGTCAGTGTCGTTCACGGTTATGACGTCACGTTTCTACCACTTGGCTTTGGTTGGATCGCGAACCCTGTCAACTCATCGCCCTTCGAGGTGACAACCATGCCAATCATAACAATTTTGAATTTTGCCAACCAACCAACAACAAGAGTTGTCCTCTTTCTATCTTTGAGTATCAACGAGTAGAAGAACTATGAAGTCAATACTATATACAAGCGTTCTGTGCCTATCCCTGTCAGTGTGCCAAGCTTTCGTGGCACCTACTGGGTCGGTCGTCTCGCTCAAAAGTGTCCCTGAGATTCGCGGCGGAAGCCAACTGCCATCGACTGCTCTCCCCGAGGTCGTCACCACAGTGAGCAGCTTCCTCTCCACAAACCTGCAATCGGGACCCCTTGGGGTTGTTGCTTTGATATCGGTAGCAGCTTCTGTATGTGTCCCAATTACTCAGGTAAAGAATCTCTACGGAATTTCTGTTGGATATGGCGCCGCCGTGGCGGCTATCGGTTTGACGTTGCGAACTGTGTTTGGTCCTGTTTCAGGTGGACTTGGAGATCTGTTGACACAGGCGACCATGTTTTATGGAGCGAGACTCGCGGGGTACCTGTTGCTTCGAGACTACACTAGCTGGAAGAAGTTGGGTGCAGGACGCGAAGAACCTGCTCGGCTAAAGCGTGTTCCATTTGCATTGAGTCTAGCAATCTTTTATGCGTTCATGACAACGCCCGTACTGTACGCTTTGCGTCACTACCAAGGAGCGGCCATGTGGCAAACGTATGTCAGCTGGGCAGGAACTGGAATGGCGTGGACTGGAGCCCTGTTGGAAATGGCTGCCGATAGCCAAAAGTACATTGTGAAGCAACGGGCGGGAGAAGAAGGAAACAATATCTTTCAGGGGCCGTCAGATGGAGTGTACTCGCTCACACGGCACCCCAACTACACGGGTGAAGTCGTATTTTGGTTTGGAACTTGGTTGGCGGGTGTACCATACTTTGGGCGTTCGGTTGTCGCGTGGCTCTGTAGCACTGCTGGCATGGTCGGCATTGTCTCCATCATGCGACAGGCAACCAAAGGACTAGAGGATAAACAGGCCGAGAGATATGGAGGGCAAGAAGCTTATGAGGAGTGGAAATCTCAGGTCTCTAGTCCCTTGTTTCCTTTCGTCAAAAAGATCTAGATGTATCGGGTCCTAAATCATGTGGAAGAAACGAAAATTAGACTGCTAGACCCTACTTGTAAATTGCGGCGCACAATAAGCTACTGTAAACACCTTTAAAAAGAAAGCTAGCTGTTTGTAGACAGAAGAAATCAAGCTCGTGGCCTGAGCTGCATATGAAAATAATCGTCAGGTGTTGAGAGGCGGCAACATGGTCCTTTTTTGAGACGGGAATAGCGCAGAATAATGAGCTTAGACAAGATTGTGAGACAGGGAAGTTGATCCGCTCGATCGTTCATGGATGCCCGCGTGTTGCTGCGTATGGAGTATCTCATGAAGACTGGTCCTTTGGAAGCGAGCCTGAGACGAGTGACAACATGTCACTTGACCTTCTTCGGGGCGTGCCAGGGTCACTCGAGGCACATTGGTTTCTATCAAAATGCTACTTGCTCAATTGGTTTCAAACGATCGAAATAAATGTCTGTTGCTCATCTTGCGCCATCGACCCAGAATTCCATATTGAAATGATAAGCACAGTAGACGCAACCGGTTTAGTACAATGCACTGTCTACCTATCGGTAGCTGGCGAAAATAGATAAAATTGCATCTAACAGGCATAGCTATGAATTATATATTTAAAAAGGACCTTCATCACTTTGGCGGAAAGGCGCCAACCGCTAGAACTCAGAATTATATAGAGAGCAATGTAGTCATAGACGAGCTACAAATTCATACTGCATAAATGGAACGGGCGAGTGCGGTTCGCCAGTAAAGGTATTTAATTAGTTTGTGACACATTTAGTCTAGGGCCGCCGCAGCTTATCCTTGTCAAAGAGATTCGAGTCGAGAAGTTTCATAGAACGTAGCATGCATGTCTTGTAGGCGAGAGCAAACATCAGTTCCCCGTGCGACGGCATGTACGTCTTGTCTCGAATCCAGCTCAAAACTATCCCGCGGTGAAAAGCGATCTGGCTAGTGCTCAAGGAGGAGAGCTAGCGATTGCATCTTCAATAACTGAGTTCAAAAACAAGCGGCACCATGAAGCTGAAAGAATAACTCGTTTGAAAAATCTATGTTATGGTAGTCATGCTATGAGGCAGAGGAGCCTTGAATTAACAGTAAAGCTCAAAACGTATGTAGAGGCTTAGGCTAAGTCGAGAAGTCATTGCGCCTTTGTGTTGGCTTCAGTAGGGACAGGCCCTCCGGATTGCAGACGGAGGATGGACAACTAATAGTGAAAGCCCGGCACCAACGCGTTTCTCAACACAATTTGTCAGGTCCGGAAAACACAGCTTTCCAGCGATGCACTTTTCCGTGAGGACCGTCATTCAAGCCTTGCCCCCCCGACACGAATTGAGCAAATTGCCACATGTGTTGCTGACCTCTGCTTCTCCACAAACAAAAATGATCATGAGCTTTTTACCGCCCACAGTCTACTAGAGCTCAGACGAATGCACCTTTTGCTTTTCTTGCGTGCCCTCCGACTTGTCTTCGGCCTTGTCTTGCGGTGGAGATTCCTCCTGGCCGGAAGCTCCGCCCTTGTCCTCCTCCTTCTTTTTGACAGCCAAGACCGGATCTTTGAGAGCATGTTTTGAAAGAAAGCCGTGGAGTTTATTCCTGGTGAAACCATCTCCGTCGTAGCGAATTGGGATTGCTTCTTCCTCGCCTTCTGCAGTAACAGGAATGACAATTAAAGCGGGAAATTCTGTCACGCCATACTTTTCCTGTATGGCCGCGTTGTTTTTGTTGGGTTTCACTTCTCCTAATAAGATTCGGCGTCTGAATTCCGTCGATAAATATTTTGTCAAGGGCAATGTGTTCGGTTTGGAAGAGAACAACAACACCCGAGGAAGTTGATTGCGGTTTGCCTTTTCTTCAAACTTGGCCAAGTCTTTTGGTTCTTTGATTTTCTCTACAAAATCTGGCATTTGCGCATCTAGAAATTTCTTCATATCCACAGCCTTTCGTTCATAATTGTAATCGTTCACCACTTTTTGAACGTTGCTACCAGGCTTTTGTTTCTTTTTGGGGTTGTAGAGGCGAATCGTAGGAGTTCCTTTGATTTCGCCGAGTAAACGAGGCCGCCCGCCTTGCTGTTCAGTGTCCCAATATGCAATCTTTACAGTCCCTGCGGGGGAGGGGGTAGATTCAGAAATGAGATATTTTGCATTTTCTTTCGAGCAATAAAGAAGAAATTCGAACACTGAACGTTGACGCACCTTTTACGGCTCCTGCCAGCTTCTCCCACTACGAAACCGACGGCAAAAAAACGGCATCACCATAGTTGAGAAAAGTGAAGACCTGTGGAAACGAGACGGAACGAAAATACAGTACAGTACAGGTACACAAACCTCTGGGGCTAGAAGCTGGCAATAACCTCATCCTTGTCGACAAATGTTGACAAAGACGGCATGGGGGGATTCTTCCACTTCCTGTTTCCAATTCTTAGCCGTCAACGCCACTACATTCGATGAGAAAGGGCTGCCGCCGCGAGCAGCAGCTCCTCCCACCAATGCCGCTGCGGCTATGAGAAAGCGCCAAATTCCAAGCATGCTTGGCGTCGATCGTCGTCAAAGAGAAATTACCTGAGAGGAAATGATCGATAACTTTGGTAATGAAATAATCGTAGACAGCAAGCCGAATTCAATAGAAACAAAAAAAAGGACCAAAATCTTTCGTTGCGGACGCCGGACGGACGAAAATGTTACACGTAGCTTTATTTTTATTAGTTTTTTTGGGATTGCTGTAACGAATGGAGTACAGTAGCACAGAGGTTGCTACGACGGCAATGGCATGAAAGCTTGTTGGACTTGGACAAGGTAGTTGTCTGCCCTGAAGTTCCAATAGTCATCCAGTATCGGTGGTAGGTAGGTAGCTTGGCCCGTCCAGCCCCATCAGTCCGAGGAAGATGCAGATTCAGACTGATCGAATCTGCCTGGTACTACTAGTACTGTAGCATGACTTCTTGCTGACAGTTCTCTGTTGGTTATCCATCTAATGTACCTGTGAGATTATCACCTTGATTCTTTTCAATGAGTAAGAGGTTGAACGGTAGAAGCCGTACCCCCAAGTTCTACCCGGCTCTCATTGTTTAGACTACTCAAGTTCCAAATTTGGACAGCTGCTATCTATTTCTATCTAGGGAGCAGAGGCTAAGTAAAATAGGTTGCTATTTGTTTTAACTGGCTCAATCGCTTCATGCATATGTAATATCGAGGTAGAGTGTCTAGTAATCTTAAATCATCAAAAACATTGAAATATCGTTACCTTCACAAATATACTGTACCACGCAAGCAACACAGGTAGAAGTATTATCATATATTATCGGCAGATTAGGACTCGTTGTTGTTGACGGCATCTAGATTCAGTTGATTTCCCATGAAGCTCAGCTTGTTCACGGCCATGATGGTCGACACAACCGCTTTGAATTTACGTCGAGCGTTAAAGGCCTTGAACTTCTCAAGATTGGCTCCCAAATCTCTGCCTGCTAGGTCAGCATCATCTCCGGTGATCCAAGCGTTGTGCAAACCGTTCTTGGCTTGTAATCTTTTAACTGGGTCAACAGTAAGCAAGCTAGAAATAAGATCCTTCGCTTCTACGCTTACCGTCCCCCAGTATTCTTCGTGAAACTCGTACTCTCCCTTGCGGATCTTGCGGAAGAGGTCGCGTTGGGTACTTTCGATAAAGGGCGGGTAACCACCCAACAAAATATAGAGAATGACACCCACGCTCCACATATCAGCTCTTTCATCGTAGGGGTTGCCTTCCAAAATTTCCGGCGCTACATATCCAGGAGTGCCACATTGTGTTGTTAACGAATTGGGCTCTTTGACAATCTTGGCAAAACCAAAATCGGCAATCTTGACAGCCGAGTCGTCTTCATCCGAAAGGAGAAGCAAGTTCTCGGGTTTCAAGTCGCGATGTGCCACGCTGTGCTTGTGACAGTGATCCACCGCTTCTAGAAGGATTTTACAAGTGTCACGGGCCTCCTTTTCGTTGTAGTATGCCTTTGCGACAATCCGATCGAAGAGCTCTCCTCCACGCATCCTCTCCATAACTAGATAGTACGTTGAAGGTTCGGAGAAGAAGTCATACAGGCGGATGATGTGCACGTGCTTCATTGCTTTCAAAATAGCTACTTCGTCCAACAAAGCGGCTTCGTCTTCTTCCGACAATTTTTTGCGGTTTACACATTTGACAGCGTACGAACAGTTGGCATTCGATCGATGAAAGCCTTCTCGGACTGTGGAGAAAGCGCCCGTTCCAAGCTGCGCGATGAAGGGGAAGGGATTCACAAGAGCAACAACAAGAAAGAAAGAGAGTGAGTGACGACCGGAGCATGAGAAATTCTTGGACTAAGGATCGGGGTAACGACAAAACAAGAGACAGACAACAGCACAAGAAGGTGCGGAACCTACCACTCCTTTCAACCTATACAGCTCATCAAAGCGCATTCCACTCTCGGAGCTTGGCTCTGGAGTCTTGAGATCATCGAATTTCTCACTGGAGCTCTTCTTCTTGGATTTCTTCTCCTTCCGGTCCTTGTCCGATTTATGGCTCTTTTTGCTATCAGACGGCATCTTGTCGTCGCTGGTCTTTCCTCCTGAAGACTTCGGTTTGCTCTTGTGGTGGTCACGCTCGCTACGATCAACACGCTCGCTGCGATCAATTCGTTCACTGCGATCGACTCGTTCACTACGGTCGCGTTCACTACGGTCAGCACTTCCGCTCTTCTTGACAGCAGTCGATGACCTACGGGGTTTGTCTCCGCCGCTGGGTTTCTTCTCGTGAGAATCAGTCGCCTTGGAAGATCGTCTTTTCTCTTTCGGCCCTCCTTCTTCAACAATAGCTGTGATGGGGGCAGGTGGTACGTAGGCGCTAGACTTTTTGCCTGCTATCTTCTTAACTTGAGAGGGCTTGGCACCGGAAGATGATTCCTTACCGTCGCTGCTGCTCTTGATAGAGGCTCTTGTGCCACTGCTGGCGCCTCCTGTTGCTGCTGCGCGGGCTGCGCTCGATCTCCTTTGTGACTGCTTGGAGCTCTTGGCAGGAGGTGGGTCTTTTGGGGGAGCTGGTGCTGCGGATTTCTTTTGACTAGAAGATCCAGTAGCCGACGCGGGGCTCTCCTGTGTCTTGCCTTCCCCGAAAAACTCGTCTGCGATGTCGTCCTGTATGGCAAAAAGTACAGTAAAAATTTCACTGTGAGACTTATTGTAAAGAAGATGTTTTTGAAGAATTACAACAAACAAGCGAAACGTGCTAACGAATATTTCCAAAACTTCTTCCTTAAACAAGAGCGAGATGAAACGTTAAAGTCATCGCGGTCATCCTCGATTCAGTAAGATTCTTCGATAGTCTTCACACGCCATCCGGTGTTGCACGCCCAC
>ENA-ORBV01017085-ORBV01017085.1-microbial-mat-metagenome-genome-assembly--contig:-NODE-17085-length-10434-cov-3.676547_pt1 | contig 10434 bp, 6 predicted proteins | sample MGYA00237777_ERZ505514 | MGnify/ENA primary metagenome ERZ505514 (study PRJEB26160, sample SAMN06269048) | microbial mat metagenome | isolation source: Oligotrophic lake microbial mat | place...
GTCGTCATGTCACGACGCAGCTGGCTGAGCAGCGACTGCTCGTCGTTGGCGTCGAGCTGCTTGAGCGCCAGCTTGATCTGCTGGGCCTGGTCGCTTTCCGCGGTTTTGAGCAGATCGCGCATCTGGAGTAGGAACTTGCCGACAGCGCCCTCGGCTTGGAGCGGGTCGAGAGCTTTCTGGAACTCGGTGTGCTCGTCTTGCAGCACGCAGCGGAGCTGTTGACCAAGCACCTGAACGAGGCCTTCGTTGTCGGTGGGGCTCAGCTTCTTGAAAAGGGGACTTTGCTCGCCGACGCTGCGAGCGAGCGTGGCAGCCAAGGTGCTGTTCTCGGAGCCCAAGTGGCGCCGCAGCTGGCTGGCAAGTACGCCGTCGTCGCCGACGAAATGCTTCAGGCGTTCGCCGACGCAGCCGCTCTCCGGGTCGAAATACTCAGCAAGCGCGTCCTGAACGACCCCGGCGGCGTGCTCGGTGTGGCGCGCGAGCTGGTCCGCTAGCTCGACCTTGAGACGTTCAGCGATGTTCGAGAGTTGGGCATCTTCAGCCGCGGCACGCGCATTCATGATGGCGCGCATGCCTACCGTCCAAACGTCGTGCACCAGGAACTGCTGGGCGCTCCGTTCGAGTGCGCCAAAGGTGGCGACGCATTCGGGTCGGCTGTCGAGGATTTCGGCGGCGACGCCGGTCGAACGAATCTGAACGGTCGCTGACACGGGGGGCGCGGGCGGAATCCACGGGTTGGAGGTTGAGGGGGTCGGGCCTAAGGAGATTGATGACTGGGTCATGCTCTCTGGACGCGAGCCCCCGCGCTTGTCTGACAGCTGTGCGGGAGATCATCGCGCGAGCAGGCTCGCGAACCAACGCCAGAGCCTTGAGGGCAGCCCGCCTGGAGGAACCAGACTGACATCCGTGGCTTCGGCCGCGGTGACCACGGCGGCCGGCGCGACATGACCGGCGTGCCCCGCGTAGTAAGCGTCCTTGTTGCGCCGGTCGGCGCGGCGAGTCGCCTGAACCTCTGCGTCCGTCTGCTGAGGGGCCCAGACCACGGCGCCATTTCTGATCCAATAGTGTGACCGGCAAGCATAGCTCCTGTTGCCGATCGACGGATGAAGCGAAATTGTTTCACCATCGAAGATCAGCTTCCAATCGGTCGGCGACAGGGGCGTGACAACGTGCTCGCCACACCCGCAGCAGCACTTGTGCCGAACGGTGCCATATTCCATGGACACGTACAGCATCGAGTCCTCGATCTCGACGGGGATGAACTCGACGAACCGATGCTTGAGCCGGCTGGCGCGCGTCATTCGACCTCGTCACTCGTCGTCATGTTGACGTCGATCGTGTAAGTAGAGTGGTGCTCCTTCTCCAGATCGCGATAGAAGCCGCGGAGCTTCTTCCACTTGAGCACGGCCAGAGCAGCGTTCAGCGCGTTGAGCTCAGCCACCTGAACGTTGCTGTCGTAGACGTCGTCCGCACCGTCGGCAAAGGAAACCAAGCGGCGAACGTGCTCGCGCTTTGTGTTGGTGCTGGCTGTCACTCGAAGAATTCCAGCTAGCTGGTCATTGGCGACGTCGATGCCCATGCCGACGTCGATGAACGGAATCCCCAGCTGCTCAAGCCGGGCAAAGATGGCCGGTTTGGCGCTGCCGCGATCGATGCAGATGAACACGAACGTGAGGTTGTCGAGCAAGCCCAAGTTGGTTTCGAGAAGAAATTCCTCGTGAGCGATCACGCCTCTCCGCATCGTCGAGTAGACGTCGCGGAAGCGGGCGGCTTTGTTAGGGCCGGTCTGGAGTTCGGCGATGGTGGCTGAGCCCGGTGCGCGGAACGCGTTGTGGTTCAAGAAGCGATCCCCATCGAACAAATGGATTTCGCGCACGGGTGTCTTGGCGATCAGGTCGAGAATGTACGACCCTGTGCCGCCGACGCCGATGATCCCGACTCGCTCATCTCGAAACTTCTCGGTCAAGGCGCGGATCCCCGCCCGCGTCGAGGCAGTATCCATGAACAGGAACACGGATTCGTCCTCCGACGTCTCGATTTGCCGGAACGTCTTCGCCGTCGCGTCCGGTTCGAGGACACGCGCCGGCGCCGTAAGGATCGCGGCGTAGGTCGTCATCTTCTCGAAGTGGTCGGCGTAGCCGTTCGGCGGCTTGCTCGAGAACGAGCGGTCAACCACCAGCCCTTCCGCCAGAACCTTGTGCTCCGCTTGGTGCTGGATTTGAGCGATGACCACGCCATGCTGGTCGCACGGCTGCTCGCCCGTGAAGAGCATCACGTGGTCGTTCGGTCGCTCGAGCACGCCACCGGCAAGGGTCAGCCGCGACACCAGCGTGCCGCGTTTGACCTCCTTGGATGCGGTAACGTACGGGACGGAGTGGACGACGAGGTGGTCAGCTTTCACGTCGACCTCGTACCCTTCGTCGACGAGCCGCTGCAGGTCGGGACTACGACTTATCAGTGCGCGTGACATTGAAAATCATCCCTTCCTTCACCTTGATGACGTCGCCCGCAACCATGGTTCCCTCGGGCTTCTGCCCCTGGCCGCGCTTGTACGTGACCGTGAACACGATGGTCGGTCCGTCCGGGCCGAGCGCGGCGATTTGAACGGCCTGCTCGAAGGAGATGCTTTCGCCCTCGAACTTCTTCTGCTGGCCGTTCACGATGATGGTGAACGTCTTGTCGTGACCGTGATTCTGTTCGGATTCGTGGCTCATAGACCTAGGACGCCGCGCGCAGCCCAGGTCTGACAGCTGCGCGGGCTAGGGCGTCGGCACCGTTTCTTTGACGGTTTGGCTGCCGGTCAGCTGCATGAGCTCGATCTGCTTCCCGGGCGCAAGCTCCAGGGTCCGCGGCATGTAGAGCTCGCGCAGCCCGGCGGCGCCGCTGTAGACCACCTTGCACATCGGGGCCAGGGCCAGGGCCGGCTTACCGTCGCCCTCTTGCCAATAAGCCCAATTGTCGTCGAGCTTTCCCCGTACTTGGATGTCGCTCACACGGAAATGTACTTCGGGACCCATCAACATTCGGACGTTGTAGGTGCTGCTGCCGCTAGGCGCTCCACTAGCGGTCTCTTTGAGTCGCGCCTTTGAGATGAGGCGTAGATCCATGAGTGGGCTCAGGGCCGCTTTTAGCTGCTGCCATCGCTCGCGAAGCGGCACCTCGTGTTCAGCGAGTGCTTCTTCCGCGACGCTCACGCCGTGCGCGGCATCGTTGCGAAGTGGCACCACGTGCTGCTGCAGATCTTTCGTGAGCTGTGATGGTTTGCCAAGATCGGTCACGAACTGCCGCGCTGCCTTCACTACCGGGTGACTGGCTTCGCTGGGCAGCTGCTTCGCCAACTGCCACGCGAGCTCAAGCCACGTGCCCATGGAAATGCGTTTGCCGCCGGTCTTGCCGACGATCGCGGCCGCGTCGGTAGGCAGGACGCCCCCGCTGCGTAGGAAGGCAATCTCGCTGATCACGACGAGCATGAGCGCGCGCTCGATGGCGTCGAGCTGGGTCTTCACGCGCAGGCCTGGCTCGACCTGACTCGCCAGAATGCTGTCGAAGACCGCAATGGGGAACGGATACTGCGTGCCGTGCGCTTGCGTACCACTTGGGGGAACCGCATCGTCGGCATCCGGCTCGGGCGCGCCATCGCTCACATTGATGCCGAGGCGTTTCGCCTGCTCCAAGATGAGCTCGACTGCGGTCCGTTCGGCGTCTGGCGGGTAGCCGCGCAATTTCAGCAGCTTCTTGACCATCACGCGGAGCTTGGCCTGCACCGAGGCCTTCCTGGTCCAGTCGATGGTCGCGTTCTTGCGGACAAGGTCGGTCAGCTCGTGTGCGAGCTTGGCGAGGGCCTCGTCGCCCATCACGTCGACGGCACTCCTATTGTCAGCGAGGGCGGTGTAGAAAGCGTACTCGTCGCTGGTTAGACCTAGCTCTTCGCCTTTGCGTTCGCCTTCGCGGAGCGCGCGGGCGATCTCAATCAGATGCTCGATGACTTCCTTCGCGTCGATGGAGCGGGCGATGTAACGACTCAGGGCATCCTCGAGCATTTGCTCGAACGAGCGACCTTGGACGATGTTGGTGCGGCCGCGCTCGCGGATTTCGTCGCGGAGCAGGCGTTCGAGCGCTGCTGCGGCCAAGTCCTTGTGGCGCATCCCGGCGAGCTCGGCCAAAAACTCTTCGCTGAGGATCGACACGTCGGGCTTTTCGAGTCCCGCTGCCGCAAAAACGTCGACAATCTGATCGCTGACGACGGCGTTCTCGACGATCTGGCGGACCGCATGGTGCAGCTCGCCGAGGGGCTGGCGCCGTCCAGGGCTGAGCTTGACGAGGCCTGCTTTGACCGCTTGAAAGAAGGCGATCTCATTCTGTACTTTGTCGTATTTGATCGACGTGCTCGCGATGGCTGCGGCGCGCGAGAGCTCGGCCACTGATTGCAGGAAGCGGTCGTAGCCGTCCAGCGTGCGCTGCTTGCCCTCGCCCGTGGAGCCGGTGCGTTGAACGAGAATGTGCTGGCGCGCGGCGGGCAGCAGGTCGAGCCGCCGGTCGACACTGCCCGCGAAGAAGTCCTGGTAGTCGAAGCCGTGCAAACACTCGCGGCACAGCTCCAGCTTCTCGAGCATCACCTCGACTTCGCGTTCTTGGTCTTTGGTTGCGTTCCCCTTACCTCCGCGTCGGACGTAGGTACGCATGGCCTCTTTGAGAAAGCCAAGTAGCCCCAAGTAGTCGACGATGAGCCCGCCGGGCTTGTCCCCATAGACGCGGTTCACGCGCGCAATGGCCTGCATCAGGTTTGCGCCCTGCATTGGCTTGTCGACGTAGAGTGTGTGGAGGCTCGGTGCGTCGAAGCCGGTGAGCCACATGTCGCGCACGATCACGAGCTTAAGCGGGTCTTTGGGATCCTTGAACCGGATAGCCAGGGCTTCTCGGGCGCCCTTAGTGCGCGCGTGAGGCCTCAGCTTCGGTTCGTCCGAAGAAGACCCCGTCATGACGACCTTCAGTAACCCTTCGTCGTCGGCATCGCCGTGCCAATCCGGGCGTAGGGCCACGATCGCGTCGTAGAGGTCAACGCAGATGCGTCGGCTCATGCACACGATCAGCCCCTTGCCGCCATTCATCACCGAGTTGCGGCGCTCGAAATGGTCGACGACGTCCTTGGCGACCATCTCGATGCGCTTGGGCGTGCCGACCAAGGCTTCGATGGTCGACCATTGGCTCTTCAGCCCTTCTTTGACTTCGCTCTCTTCGTCCTCGGTGAGTTCTTCGAACTCGGCGTCGATGTTCGGACGCTCGTCCTCGTTGAGCGCTAGTCGAGCGAGACGGCTTTCGTAGTAGATCGGTACCGTCGCCTCGTCTTCAACCGCCTGTTGAATGTCGTAGACGCTGATGTGATCGCCGAAGACGTCGATCGTGCTCTTGTCCTCGAGCTCGATCGGGGTGCCCGTAAACCCCACGAACGACGCGTTGGGTAGCGTGGTGCGCAGGTGTTTCGCGAGACCGTACTTGTACTGACCGCTCTTTTCGTCGAAGCGCGACTTCAGCCCGTACTGGCTACGGTGCGCTTCGTCCGCGATCACGACAATATTGCGTCGGGTCGAAAGGGCGCCGCCGAGTTGGCCGTCGGGCGGCAGGAATTTCTGAATGGTCGTGAAGTAGACGCCACCCGAGGCCGCGTTGAGCAGCTCACGCAAGTTTTCCCGGCTGCTGGCTTGGACTGGCGCTTGTCGCAATAGTCCTTCGGCCTGAGCGAAGGTGCCATAGAGCTGGCCGTCCAAATCGTTGCGATCGGTGATGACGACTATGGTCGGGTTCTCGAGCGCGGGGTGCACGACCAGTTTGCCGGCATAGAACGCCATGGTCAGGCTCTTGCCGGAGCCCTGAGTATGCCAAATCACGCCCACTCGCCGATCGCCGGAGGCCGAGGTAGCGCGCACCGTTTCGTCGACCGCGCGGCGCACCGCGTGGAACTGATGGTAGCCCGCGACCTTCTTAATCAGACGACCATCTTCACGCTCGAAGGTCACGAAGGAGCGAATCAGGTCGAGAAAGCGGCTCTGCTCGAACACACCTTCGACCAGCGCTTTCAGGCGTTCCCCGTGCGCAAGCAGTTCCTTCTTCTCGGGTCCCACGCGAAGGTCGTTCTCGTCATCGACCGCGCGCCACGGCTGAAAGCGCGAGCGATCGGCGGTCAGCGAGCCGACGCGGCTCAGCACGTCGTCGGACACGACCAGCAATTCATTGGTCGCAAACAGAGCCGGAATGTCGCGCTTGTAGTTTTGGAGTTGGTTGTACGCGCGCCAGATGTCCGACTGCTCGCTAGCTGGATTCTTGAGCTCGAACACGGCGAGCGGCAGCCCATTGACCCACACCACCACATCGGGGCGACAGGGCTGCCCGGTGCCCGTCTGCGTATCGACGACCACGAGCTGGTTGGCCGCCATCCAGTCGTTGTTGGCGGGATGCTCGAAATCGAAGAGTTGTACGCGGTGGCCGCGGATACGTCCGTCGTCGCTCGCCAGCTCGACGGTGACACCGTCGGTAAGCATGCGGTGAAAGTCGAAGTTGTTCTGCTCCAGTGTCGGCGCGTCACGCCGGAGCAGCCGGCGCACCGCTTCCTCGATAGCCTGCTCCGGCACGTCGCCATTGATCGCGTGCAACGCCGCGCGTAGCCGTCCCTCCAGCACCACGCCGCCGTACGACTGCCGCTCGTCGTACACGCCGTCCGGGTCCAGGTGGTCGCTCTCAAGCACTTCGTAGCCGAGCCGCGCGAACCAGCCGAGGCAGGCTTCTTCTAGATCCGACTCGTAGACACTCACGTGGCTTCTCCCACCAGCGCTTCGGCATCCTTCACGCGGAGCTCGCCGGAAAGGAGCTTGGGGATCAGGCAGTCGCGAAGGGTCGCGAGCGCGTAGCTTTCAGCACTTCGCGAATGAATCGTGGCCCACCACGCGGATGCGCGATCTTCGAACGCGGCAACGAGTTGTGGCGACGGAAGGAGTACGGGGTACTCTGGGAAGTCTGCGATGAGAATTCTGTCGACCGTCGCGCCCACACTCGCGTGTTGCTTGAGGTAGCCCTGAAAAGGCGCCGATACAAAATAGTGAAAGAGGTAGTGACCGTTATAAGGCCCCCGAAGCGGTCTCACGAGTGCCAGGCGCCGCCCCAGGCAGCAGCGTAGGCCCCGGGGCAGAATTGCGAAGTATCCTAGTGTCGCCTCGTAGGAAAAAACGATGTCCCCAGCGCTAGGCACGACCCGCTTTGTCCAGCGCGGCCAGTCGTCTTCGCTAAGACGACGTGTCTCCGAGAGATCAAGCCCTCGGGGCGTGAGGTTGCGGATGCCGAGGAACACGGGCCCAACGGGTGATGGCGCCGGTGTCGCGTGTGGGCCGTCGTACACAGCTTCACACTCTGCGCGAACCGAGCTCACCTGCCAGGAGTTCGGAATGGATCCAAGGTCCGAGGCCCTAAATGTTTTTGGAAAGAGCGCCGCCGTTCCATCATCCATACCGAACGGTTGCTTGCCAGTGGCCTTGGAGTGCACTGGGTCGAAGTCGACGAACCAACTCTTGAACAGCGCCCCCGCCATCTGTTCTAGCGTTTCGTTCATCCGGCGGTTCACATCGATCTTAGCGTCAAGTGCGCGCAGGACGTTCGCGATGCGGCCCTGCTCGGCCGGGGGCGGTAGCAGGACGTGGAAGGCTTTAGCTTCGGGATAGTAGATGGTTTGATGGGTGGTCCCGCTGGCGAAACGGAGCAGACTCTCGCGTTCAGCGAGTAAGACGTATTTTAGGTAGTCGGGTTCGAGCCGCGGTCCGCAGACCCAATTCACGAAGTCTTGGCTGGTTGCCATCTCGCGGCCCATGGCGACCACGTAACCCACCGACGCGGTCCTGGAGAGGCAGACCGTTCGTGGCGGCAGCAACCGAGCTGAAGAGTTGTCGAGCCCAAGCTGAGACACGTGCTGACACGTGTCGTCGATTGTTCGTCCGTGGTTGTCGACCGCATCCTTGATGCTTACCCAGGGAATGCCGCCGTCCCAGTAGTCGGGGTGCTTTCGGCTAGGCGTGTGTCCGCTTTCAAGTTGTGCGACGCTGCTCAACGGCGTCCAGCTCCAGTCTCGCGGTGCTGGCAAGTTGGGCCGTCCCACGGCGAGTGCGAATCGCCCCGGAATCACGCCGAGGGTTGCTTCCCGGCCCTTCGTGCGGCTGACGCGTTCAAACGTGGCTTCAGCGGTCAAGGGTGGTCTCCCCCAATTTGGGCATTGATGAACTCCTGAATCTGCTCCTTGCTCGGCAACTCGAGCTGATACTTGGACACGAAAATTTGGTTCGGCAGATCCGCGAGCGCGTACTCGACCAACGTGTGGTCTTTGCGCGTACAGAGCAGCAATCCAACGGGCGGATTGTCGCCAGCAGTCATCATGTTGCGCTTGTACCAACTCACGTAGGTGTTCAGCTGGCCGAGGTGCTCGTGGCTGAAGGCCGCGACTTTGAGCTCGAGCAGCACGTGGCATTTGAGGATGCGGTGGTAGAAGACGAGGTCGACGAAGCCGTGGCTATCGCCGATGAGGATGCGCTTCTGACGTGCTTCGAAGCAGAAACCGTGACCAAGCTCGAGTAGGAATTCCTGCAGCTTATCGAGCAGAGCGTCCTCGAGGTCCGACTCGGCCATCACTTCCTTGGCCTTCACGCCCAGGAACTCGAAGATGTACGGGTCGCGGATGCTGAGGGCGGGGGGGGCCAGGTCGGCGCTCGTCTCGACAAGCGAGGCGAGCTGGTGCGGCTGTTTCGATAGGCCAGAGCGCTGAAAGTAAAGCGCCCCGATTTGGCGCTTCAGCTCGCGGACGGACCAGCCGCCGTTTGTGGCTTCGACCTCGTAGAAGGCGCGTTCGGCGTCGTCCTCGAGGTCGACGAGCTGTTCGAGGTGGCTATAAGAGAGCTTGTTGACGAGGTTTTGGGGGTCTCGCGGCAATTGTGGGGACAGCGTCCCCACTTTGTCGGCGCCCGTCGGAAGCAGGCCCGCCAATTGTGGGGACAGCGTCCCCACAATCTCCGGGTAGAGCCGGAAAAAGCGTGCATAGCGGTAGAGTTGGCGGCGGCTGCAGTTGCTGACGTTGGCGCCCGAGAGCTGCTCGGCCACCTCGGCAAAGAGTCGCTCGCCGTAGCTCGCCCGGTCGGCACCGCGCAGCTCGTACTCATGCAAGTACGCGCCGATCAGCCAGTTGCGCAACGTGAGGCTAATGTTGACGGCGCGGCTGGCCTGCGCTGCGCAGCGATCGTGCACCTGGCGTACGGCCGAAACGAGGGCCGAGAGGTCGAGGGCCAGATCAGCCCCCATACCCCAAGCCCTTCAAATTTTTGCGGATCTGCTTTTCCAGCTTGGCCCCCTCGGTGAACTGCTGCTCGAGCTGCGTCACCAAGCGCGTCATCTTCTGCTCGAAGGGTTCGCCGTCGTCCTCCAGCTCTTCCGCGCCGACGTAGCGTCCAGGCGTGAGCACGAAGCCGTGCTGTTCGATCTCGGGGAGCTTGGCGCTCCTGCAGAATCCGGCCAGGTCTTTGTATGTGCCGGCGTCGGCCTCGCCGCGCCAAGCATGATAGGTCTTGCCGATCTTCTGAATGTCATCGTCGCTGAGCGCGCGGCGCGTGCGGTCGACCAAGTACCCGAGCGCTCGCGCGTCGATGAACAGTACCTCGCCCGAGCGCTTGCGGTGGCCCTTCATGGCTTTGTTGCGCGCCAGAAACCACAGACACGCCGGAATTTGCGTGTTGAAAAAGAGCTGACCAGGCAGCGAGACCATGCAGTCGACGACGTCAGCCTCAACCATTTTCTGGCGGATATGCCCTTCGCCTGACTGCTGCGTCGACATCGAGCCGTTCGCGAGCACCACACCCGCGACGCCGCTCGGACCGAGCTTGCTGACAACGTGCTGGAGCCAGGCGTAGTTCGCGTTGCCCTCGGGCGGCACGCCGTACTTCCAGCGCGCGTCCTTGACTAGCTTGCTACCGCCCCAGTCACTGTCGTTGAATGGCGGATTTGCCAGGATGAAGTCAGCTTTGAGCCCTGCATGCTGATCTAGGTGGAACGTATCGCCCCACTGCTGACCTAAGTTGGCTTCAATCTGGCGAATCGCCAGGTTCAGCTTGCACAGGCGCCAGGTGGTTGGGTTCGACTCTTGCCCATAGATCGAAATGTCGCCGAGTCGCCCCTCGTGGGACTTCACGAATCTCTCCGATTGCACGAACATGCCGCCGGAGCCGCATGCGGGGTCATACACGCGGCCTTTAAAGGGCTCGATCATTTCGACGAGCGTGCGAACGACGCTCTCGGGCGTGTAGAACTGGCCGCCCTTTTTGCCTTCGGCGGAGGCGAACTGCCCCAGAAAGTACTCATAGACCTGCCCCAACAAGTCGCGGCTGGTGTGCTGGTCGTCGACCAGGCCGACTT
>ENA-ORBV01017086-ORBV01017086.1-microbial-mat-metagenome-genome-assembly--contig:-NODE-17086-length-10434-cov-3.591484_pt1 | contig 10434 bp, 14 predicted proteins | sample MGYA00237777_ERZ505514 | MGnify/ENA primary metagenome ERZ505514 (study PRJEB26160, sample SAMN06269048) | microbial mat metagenome | isolation source: Oligotrophic lake microbial mat | place...
CTCGTAGTTTCTTCCAGAATGTCACCGCTGATCCCAGTGGCCACAAGCAGTTTGTTGTAACCACGCAAGCCTACTCCGGTATTTATCTAGTGATCAGCGTGTGAAATCTGTTTCCTTCAAGCATCCTCATCACCTGCGCCTTGGTTGAAAACAGGTGTGGTGTGGCTCTACGTGTCCCGCTTCCGCGACCCTCAATGGGACAAGCCCGAGACCTACGAGTGGAGCTCCACCGAATGGGCATCCAGTCAGACCATCATCATCAACCCCTGGGACGCCGCATTCAACCAGCCACCTTCCTTCGCTGACACACACAGCTTCTTCATCACCGTGTACGGTCGCCGTCGATCCGCCTTCTCGGTTACGGCTGCGATGGGTCAGGCGGTCATGCAGCTGCGTGATGGTGTGCCGCAGCGCGGATCACTGCGAACGGAGGAGACTGCGTTCTACTCATTCCGCGTGCTGGACCCCACTGCTGACGTGGCAATCTCAGTCACCCCTTCCAACGGTAATACACCGTGTGTTTCAAGCCGAGCTCCGAGCTGAACAAATGCTGTGTGTCACAATGTCTTTGATATCGTTTCATCGGTGGTGTATGTTGTGTTCTCATGACCGGGAATGTGATTGTACAGGTGACCCTGACGTGTATGTGAGCATGAACTCGGGTGACGTGTTCCCGACACCCGACAACTACACCTGGTACGGCGAGGACTACGGAGCCGATACGGTGACCATCCTGCATTCGGACGAGGCTGCCATGGCAGATGGGTCTCGTGTGTTCTACATCACCGTGTATGCTGTCAACAACTCTGACGGCACCGATAGCACCACCTTCTCTGTGACAGGTTTGTTGAATTGTCATCGTACGGCACCGTTGTATATCCAACAGTGCATGTGTAGTCGTTGTGCCCTCACTGTCTCCACTGTGTGCTCCAGCCACTACTGTGCGCAACTACGTGACGCTGCTGGATGGGCAGCCTTACGCCACCAGTATCTCCACTACACGTGGACCTCGAGCCTGGGACTACTACCAGTTCTACGTTGCCTACGCGGACAGCACCGTGACGTTCGCCGTCGTGCCCACCACTGGTGATCCGGATCTCTACGTCCGCAACGACACCAATCCCGTCAACGACACCGCCATTGGTTTCATCTGGAACTCTCAAGCGATCGGACGAGATTTGGTTCGGATTAGGGGTGGCTGCCACGATTGCACGTACACGATTGGTGTGATGGCCTTCAGTGAACCGTGTGCCTACACTATCGTAGCGACCACCGGAGCATACTCCATCGCTTTGAGTAACGGTAAGTGTGTTCGATCACTTGATATAGTTCGTGGTGCAGCACTGCTCGTGTGACCGATCTGATCGTTGGCTGTTCGTTACGCTGAATGATGGCTCGCTGTGTAGGCGCTGGTGTGAGTCAAATGCTGGGCATCGCAGAGACTTCGTATTTCTCGGTGCAAGTCGATGACGCCAACGCTGCATCGCTGAACATCACGCTGACAGCACTGACAGGCAATCCCAACTTGTACGTCACGTTGCTGCCGCTCAACCGGAGCATGTTGCCCTCCGACGCCCAATGGAAGTCGGAGCAGTACGGCAGTGACTTCGTAACCATCAGCAAGCCCGAACCCCTCAAGACGTACTCGATCCTAGTCCTGGCGTCGTCCAACCTGCCCACATTCTTCACGCTCAGTGCGTCATGGGGCGCGTCCCTTGTTGAGCTCAGTGACGGTCACCCGGTAGATGGCTCGATCCCTCAGAGCACTACCAAGTCGTATTCGTTCCGCATCGGGCGCAAGATCGCACAGCCGAACTTCAACCCTGATCTGATCGTCACCCTCTCCGCCCGATTCGGTGACGTCAGCATGTTCCTGTCTAACGACGCGTCTAAGCCCATCATTCCGTCTAACAACGCCACCTACCAGTACAGCACCCTGGGCAATGCGAGGTTGCGCGGTACGCTGATCGTCCCCGCCGCTAATGTGGAGACCAAGACGTATCGTCTGCTGGTCCAGGCGAACAGCAACGCCAATTACACGCTGTCCTACAGCTACGCCATGCCGTCGGTGCTTGCATTCGGGAAGCCCTTCACTGCGCACGTGAACGGAGGCGAGTACCGCTATTTCACCTTCACCACCGACAACACGGACCCCGTGCAGATTGTGATCAGCTCGCTGAGCGAGAACCCGGACGTGTACTATCGCAAGGACGGCAACCTGCCCAACACCACCTACTTCGAGGATCGATCCCTAGGCCAGCCTACGCAGCCCTACAATCTGCTGGTGATCCCTCACGGTCAACCCGGTGTAGAGTATGTGGTAGCGGTGTACGGCCAGCCCGAACGCCCGTCTCTCTTCTCCATCTCGGTCACGTCCAGTTTCCTGTACTTGGCTATGGGTGTATCGCAAACCGTCTCGTCAGCGCAGCAGAGTCTGTTCTTCTTCGACGTGGATATCTCGACCGCCAAGCCCGATGTGTTCATTCAAATCTCAGCGGCCAGTTCCGATGTGTACCAGCTGTACGTGATCAACACCTACACCACTCCCACGGTGGCGAACGCAGTGTGGTCCACTCGCACCACTGGTGCCTCCACCTTTATCATTCCGGGCAATGATCCCAAGTACTGCCCCGCCTCGGACTACTGCGGTGCATTCTACGTGGCCGTTGTGCCCGTGACTGTGACGTCTCAGTATTTCACCATCACCACTGCCACAGCGAGCTCGATGACGCTGTTGGGTCCCAACTCTGATCTGCCCTCCTCTGTGGTAACCGTTGGCAGCTACCGCATGTTCCAATTGCCCGTGGCGTCGGCCGATAATTTCACGCTGGTGCTCGAGACATGCTCCGGCAACGCCGACATGTTCGGCTCGAACAACTACGTGCAGAATGTTGAGCCGTCCAAGGATCGCTTCACACTGGAGTCCACGCGGTCGCGCGAGCTCGATTACTTCAAGTACAGCGGTGGCTCCACCGGCTCAGCGCTGTACGTCGCAGTGTACGGTCAGAAGGCTACGGAGACCAATCTGGTGTGGTTCAAGATTCACTCGCGCATCGGCAGTCTCTATGCTCGTACGTGATTTTTGAGCACTTTCATTCTAGCTTGGATATCCCGTGTTTCATACTGAACTGTTCAAGCCTACTTTGAACTCAATTTTTGTTCTGGACCTCCATATTGTGTTGTTCTGTTTCTCGCTCTGCGTGTGTTCGTACTGACTGGTGGCTCAATGTGTTCACAGCGGGAGCGCCCACCGTGGACGAGACATCCCTCCAGCTGAAGTCAGTTGAGGCTGGTGTGGTCGAGGTGGTGTTCGCCACTGCCAGTGCCACTCAACCCGTGACGTACACAGTGTATTACTCCCCGTCCTCCAAGAACACTGTGATGTACTCGCTCTGTGGTCTGCGTGAGTCAGCACAGAGGGCCACTGCCGTGGTCCTACCGGCTGCTGCGCCAGCAGAGGGTACTGTCACCGGAGACGGCATGGTCAAGTTCATTCTCAAGGGCTTGCAGAAGGGTGCGTAGTGTGTGATTTGCGCTTGCGTTCATCTTTGCTCGAGGTGCATATTGTATGTACTGCTGGGTTACACCAGTATTGTCTTCATTGCACGCGTCTCTCATGCGCTTGGACTTTGTCCTTGTAGGTGTGTCGTACGACTTCAACGTCGGTGCCGCCATTGCGGCTCGTCCGGAGGAGGCTGCTCTGTATGCCGTGCGTCAGATCACTGTTCTGGCCGACATCCCTGGCAGTACGTGTCTGCAGTGTTTGCGTGGCCTCTGCGTAGCTGGACGACTCCAAGTCCTGCTTCTGATTCCTTGTGCGCTCTCTCGTAGATGGTGGTCTGCCTATCAAGTGGCTGTTGGGCATCGGTCTGCCACTGTTCCTCATCATTCTAGCTGGAGTGGTGTACCTGATCGTCCGCAATCGCAAGCTCACCAAGGAGCTGGAGTTCGAGGTAATGTTGTTGCTGTGGTACGGGCTGTGTGGCCTTCCTCCTTATCGTGTTTCTATATGCTGCATCTCTAGATGCAAGACGCACCAAAGTCTGCTGTGCGCAAGGCCGTGGTGGGCCCTGTGACCGGCTACGACGCGTCCGAGGAATTCAAGGCGAACAAGCAGTCCAAGACGTACTCTCGACTGCTTACCAACGAAGAGGATGACGAGTTGGCGGACACGGAATATGCGCCGCCACCATTATGAGCTGCCTTGCACCAGTGTTCAACACTGTAGGCATGCTTCAACACGGCTCGTGCTCGGCCGTGCTGCTTCAGACCAGTGTTGGTACTGGGCTGGTTCTCGGACAGCCCCCCTATTTCTGCTTTCATTTCTTCTTTCTTGTGCACGTTGCATTCTGCTCCATCTCCCGATGGGATAACCCTTCTTGACATCTCATCGCGTCTCAATCCTTATTGCAACATCGCTTGTAGTGTCTTGCTCGCGTACTCCGCTGGTATTCCGGGGCGCGTGCGGTAAACGGCTTGACTGCCATATCTCCCCGAGATTGGCTGGCCACGATTTCGTCCGTTGTTTCTCGATAAGTCAGTCTGATGCGAGCTGTCTGTGAAATCGCTTGTTCCGCACGACCTACCTCTGTATCGTAACGCCACCTGCTTGAGTCGACCGTCTGCGGTCGTGTTGCAGTGTATTTATGCGGTTCTCGCAACCGGCTGCAATATGTCGAAATACAATGCTTTTGTTCTTGCAACTAGGCTCGTGTCACCGCCGTTTGCGTTATGGAGAATGCTTTGCCCCAGCTAACATCATCTAACGGACACAACTGCCTCGCAATTAGGAGTCGATCACGTCACCAACCATTCGCGCCGGGAAGATGAGTTTCGATCTCAAATCTTTGTCGGCTGTGGCTGCGGCAACCGCTGTACGTTGCTGTCAACCATCACAATTGCAATTTCCATTCAGCTGTGTCTTTCAAATATATGGATGAGATATCGTCCCTGTGTTCAACACTGAGCTGTGTGCACGTTGGCTCATGCCTCTGCGCTGACTGTTCATATCTACTGTGTATCCGTTGACCACACTCTGTTAGGTTGCTGGCTATCTGTTCGGTCGATACTCGGCATCCTCATCCGACAGCGCCGCATCGTCACAAATCGCAATGCCCAGCAGTACGCTCTTTGGTGGTGTGGAGGCAGGGTGTGTCATGACCTTGAGCTACACTCACGTTTACCAGCAATGGAACTGACGCGCTTTGCATTGCTGCACGTAATAGAGGTACATCGTTTGCAGTAACCATCGCGCAAGGGAGCCCAACCAACATCATTGAGGTGCGTGACGGAGCTCGGATCGGCTCTGCCGTGCTGGTGTGTGAATCTCACCTGAGGTTGTGCGTATGATACGTATGAATGGCATTCTAGCGTCACTCGATTCCGACCACTACGCCACAGGAGACGTTGGCCAAGGTTGTTGCACTGTAAGTGATAAGGTTGCTCAAGGTTTCTCAGTGTATAATAGGTGTTTCTACTGTGTGCACTGTTGTATCCACTTAAGGATATGCTGTCGCTGTATGCTGCACATAGACTGAAGGACAAGAAAATCATGGCTCTGGGACTGGCGTCGTTCGGCCCCGTAGATGTCAACGAGGAGAGCAAGACGTATGTCGTTTGCATCAGCTCGTGCGCACCGTCCCGCGTTGACGACGGTTGATCCTTCCTCGCGCAGTTACGGTTATATCACTACCACGCCGAAAGAGAAGTGGCGAAACGTGGACATCCTAGGAGCATTTCGAAGCTTGAACGTGCCTATCGGCTTCGATACGGATGTACAGGCGGCAGCACTAGGCGAACTGGCTCATGGGCAACATGGGTAAGGCATTCCTGCATCATTGCTCCTCTGACACAAATGCTTTCTACGCAAGCCGTATGCGGTCAGCTGGATATGTTCCGTGTTTTTCAAGCCACATCATTGTTTTTAACAAAACGCGTTCGAACGTCGTGTACCCAGCTCGATCAGCTCATGCTGCTACGTGACGGTCGGTACCGGAGTGGGAGTGGGCGTGGTGTCAAACAAGAAGCCTGTGATGGGCCTCACGCATACAGAGGGCGGTCATGTCCGGTACGTGTGCCTGTCTGTACCTTACATGTTGTCCTGCCGCGTGACTCTAGTCTGGCGTGCCGAGTGCATCTTGCTCTATGTTGATCTCTCTGGTGCCTTGAACCGTGTCGTGCCCCTCTTGCAGTGTTGCACGCCATCTCAAGGATCATTACGCTGGCAATTGCCCTTACCATAAGGACTGTCTGGAAGGCTTGACGAATGCTAAAGTATGCGCTGACCATGTCTGAGCTCACAGTTCCATGCACACCGATAACGGATTAGTGTCACAAGCAACGTGTGCACTGATGATCATTCTATGTCGACCCATCGTGCCCCGCACAGGCTGTCGCAGATCGCGTAGGACGCGCACCGGCCGATCTGAAGTCTCTACCTGACGATGATCCAGTATGACACTTCTGCGCGCTGATTATCGCACTGACACGGGTGAGAGTATGTGTGTGTGTGTGTGTGTGCGCGCGCGTGTGATGCTGGCAGGTGTGGGACATTGAAGCTTATTACTTGGGTCAGCTGTGCGCCAATCTGGTACTCACCGTATCACCTGAAGTCATCGTGCTAGGCGGTAAGCGGCTCAGTTCACGACATCTTTTGAGATGCGTATTTTGAGCTGGTGCCGTTTGAGTATGCAGGAGGTGTGCCGCAAAGAAAGTCGCTATTTCCCAAGATCCGTGCTTACGTGAAACAGTTGATCAATGGATATATCCAGTTGCCGCAGGTGACATCAGGTACGCCCACGCGGCCCCTTCTGCACGCTTCGATTGTATGCTTTGCGCAACGTATCCGCATCAACGAACGCGTGACATTCCTCTCACAGATGCCATCAACAAGTACATCGTGCCTTCAATCCACGACAAGGATGCCGGAGTCAATAACGCGGGGTCCATCGGAGCTCTCGAGCTAGCACGACTGGCGCTCGTAAAGAGCAGCCGATCCAAGCTATGAGGACAGGGCGTGCTCGCGTCTGTTCTCGGGATCTGATTGAGATCAGCGGGCGCTGCTATTATCTCATAAATTAATATAACTCAAATGATAGACGCTCCTTCGTGAATTCTGCTTAAACTGCGTCACGTCAATTGCATACCATGAAACACAGACGTTTATTCGAACGCGGGTTTTCCCGCTCGCTTGTTCAACTTCTTGTCTAGCATAGGATTGATCCGATCTAAACGACTGCCTGCAGGCTTGGGTCCCTTGCGTTTGCTTGAGTCAGCAGCGCTCGCGTCTACCGAGCCCAGCTCGGATTGGGCTGATGAAGACGACGCGGACCCTCCGCTCAGAAAGTTACGATTGACCAGGTCTCGCATCGATAGCGCTGGCGTCATAGCTACATATCCGGCGACTGCAAGTCCGCGTTGGAACAAACGATACATGGAGGCAATAAGGCAACCGAACTATGCTACAACAAACCAAAACAGCAGCGGATTCACCTTCGTGGTGCGCAATGCGAGATCCAAATTGAATCGCTCTTTTCAGTAAACCTGAACTCCGTTGAAGGCCCAGCAGATGTGCCGCCTGTCGCAGCAGCTTCTTATCACCCAGGCCTACTCCAATGAGGACACGTCAGAAGATCCAAAAGAGCATGATGCTTGCACGTACAGCCATGCTAGACCACACGTGTCCGCTAGCGCTTACCGAGTGGACTAGCGAGCTCACACAACTGGGACAGCGGAACTGATCGAACATGAGCGATGAACTGCTCGTCTAAGAATGGATGGCGAGCCTCTCGTCCAGAGTCGGCGACGATACGATCATCTCGACCTGCGCAGGTAAGGCAGCACACAAGACGTGAGCGCGTGACAATACCTCTAAGAATAGCGCTATCGCTGTGTAGTCGACGATGCAATCAGTCTGAACGCCAAGCACAGTCAGCGCGCACCTAGATTACGCCGCCAGATGCGGCTGAGGTCTCGGTCTAGCTCTTGCTGCAGTCTCACTGGCCCACCCACTCGAAACGCTGTGAAGAGACCAAACAGGGACGGCCCACAAGCTACTTCAACGAGGGTCGCGTTACAAACGAGGAACATTGCCACGTGCACATAGCGCAATCACACGAACCCGTGCGGTGTCGAGCGTAACCAGCGCATAGCTCATCAGCTCCGATGCCAATCAGGAGAACTCTGGCGTGACTCTTGTACTCTTGATAGCCAGACGCCAGCACGTGTGATTGTGACGCAGCACCAACATACGCTGTCACTTCTTGCGCACGTGACTTGATCTCCGCATCCAGTCTGTCCGGCTCCGTGTTCGAATTACCAACGGTTTGTGTTGAAGCAGATGGTACAATGACCGGCTCTGCAACCGCGCTGTCAGCCCGCTCGGACGATGCCCACGAGGCAAGCTGATCAGAGCTCAAACTTTGCTGCTTCTTAGCATGTCGTTCCCGCAAGAGAGCGTGACGAGCTGCCTTCTTGTCACGGTTTTTGGCGATCAAGAGCGCCTTTTCCTCCTCGGATAGCGTGCTGAAAGCTGCACTAGTAATCTGATCAGGGCGAGGCTGTCGATTCTGCTTTCGCTCCCGTTTCTGCGGCTGCGCTTGAGACAAGCGGTCTGAAGTCACGGGGGAGGCTGAACCAGCGTTCGAGCTGACTGTAGACCCAATCTCCGAAGGTAGTGACGGCTGCTGTACATAACGGCCGAATGGTGACGCGATGGCTTGACTGTAACCTGCCTTACGGATAATTCCTGCACAAACACAGCGTTCAACCGATTCATAAAGTGTCGTTCTCAATTCATTCAAAAGGGTACAGAAAGACGGGGGTAAGCTCGTTCTGCATACCTTTCGCTCGCGCTCCAAACCACAGAATGCTTGATATATTGAAGTCCATAACGGTATTACGCGGATGCATCAAGTTGACAATCCGGACTCTTGCGGCCTCCAGGTCAGCCAGAGTCACGTTCACCTCAACAAGATTGTACTGACGAGATGGAAACAGCTGCCGCAGCTCAACCACAGCGTTGATGGCTGTCACGCGATCAGGGATCTAGGAGCACCAGTCACACGATCATCCAAACACACCGCCTCAATCACAACAGAGTCATTCAAGTGATCACAGAAGCACAGGTCATGTTGATGTTCCACAGCGGCCGGCTCCCACACCGCTCGTCACGTGCACACACTAGCCTCAGATTCGCCTTCGGAGTCATCACCAATGAAAAGGTCGGAAACACATGAGCGTATCCGAAGTGACCACACCAATGCACTATTCAAGACCCGATGCCTCCCAACTTGATCAACGAGGCAAGCACAGTGCCGCGCATCCATGCGGGACGCAGTCAAATCGTCTGCGCAACACGATGCAAGCATCACATGTGAGAGGGCAGAGGGATAAGCTCGCCCGACCCAGCCCTCGTGACGTCAGTCACGCGGCCTGTCAACCAAGCTCCAGCCTGCCTCTCGTCACGTGATACTCCATGTGATCCGAACGCAAAACGACTGCCACGCCGCGCGGGTACGAAGCACAATGCTGACCCCTCAGTGTCGATCGAGAGCTCGTGTCCCGAGGACACGTGCTAAGGGTTTGACGACAGAGCAAGGAAAGAGCATAGTGCATCACCAGTCCCTTCCATCGCAACACGTAGCAGTCTACTAAATTTATCATCATCGGCTAGTGTGTGTGTGTGCGACCGGGTGATTTGAACCGGGAAAGCCACGTGCTATGGCCCAGATGGCAAACAAGGCGGGAATGTGTTCGCGCACGGCAGACGACAAACACACACGCGCACCTGGGAATTGAGCGAATCCGGTTCCAGCGCCAATTCACCCGCGAAGGCCACGTTAATCAGATCGATGGGCTCCGAAGGCGGCAAATACAGGTGACACAACGCGGCCAGCAGAGTGCAGTCCACCCCACCACTGAATAGCAGACCTACCCGTGCTCGCGATGGGTCACTACACGTGCATCAAGAAACAAGGGCACCATCGGATTCAGAAATTAATAAGCACGAAGCGGGGCAAGGGGACGGCAATCAAATGACAGGCGCGCGGCTGTTGGATATCGCATCTATTTATCATCACATGCTTATCTGAGCCCAAATCAACACACAAGATACCTCTGAATGGCGATGTTGGTCACACGTCTCCGAACAGAAGCAGCTAGCTCAGTCAAGAACCGGTGTGCTGAACCATCACTCAGTGATCGAGGTTCCCGAGAGGAGTCCAGTCCCTTGGGTACACGCTGTAAATGCATGTCGAGCACAGGCTCAAGCACTGAGGCGTCGTCAACAACCAAGGCGTTTGGCGCCGCGAGTTTTGCGTCATCGGATGGTGCGAGGACGTTCCCTTTGCGTTCAAAGTTCTGGATTGGCACGATGTCCTTGCCATTCAGCTCAGGGCACTGGACGAAAGCCAAGGAATCAACACAGTCCATCGA
>ENA-ORBV01017087-ORBV01017087.1-microbial-mat-metagenome-genome-assembly--contig:-NODE-17087-length-10433-cov-23.178447_pt1 | contig 10433 bp, 20 predicted proteins | sample MGYA00237777_ERZ505514 | MGnify/ENA primary metagenome ERZ505514 (study PRJEB26160, sample SAMN06269048) | microbial mat metagenome | isolation source: Oligotrophic lake microbial mat | place...
CGGCAGCGTCAGATGTGTATAAGAGACAGGTCAGGTGGGGGCGTTCCGAGCCGTCAGGCCCCCGCGGTTCCCGAGGGTTGCCCACTGGCCCGAGGTTATCCACAGGCTAACCCTCTACCTGAGGGTTAGGTTGACCCTCAACCCTCAACCTCAAGTCGAGGTCCAGGGTTGAGGGTTGAACCCTCTAGTTCAGGTCGAGGGCACCATCTCCCGACGGCGGTCAGCGATCTGCCCCGCGCAGTAGACCCGCTCCAGGATCTTGCCGGTCTCGGCGGCGCGGAAGTCGGCGAGCATGGCTCCAGTACCGCCAATGATGGCTCGGAGCAGGAACCCGGCGACCCGGACCGCGGTGCCCTCCGGCGTGTACCAGACCGCGAGACCGTCGACGTTCACGGCCTTTTCGTTGTTCGTCGGTACGTAGGTCCCGCAGTACGAACAGAACCCGAATTCGGCGAGGGCCTCCCCAGCACCGAAATCGCAGACGCCGTGGCGGCGGTCTTCGCGGTGCGAGTCTTGGCAATCTTTGTCACAGTGGCGGTAGGCCATGGTGGGCGCCTTTCGGTCGGCCGGGGCGTCTCCCCGACTCGGTAGGTCCATCGTCGCGCCGATCGGCGACCGATTCCATAGGCCCGATGGCCCATCTTCCCCGATGGTAGAAACGCGCCACGAGCCACACCCCGCTAGGATCCGCCCTGCCGCGTTGTCGGCGCGTTCGGCACTGGTTACCCTCGGGCTCGGTCGGCGGCCCGCTCGTGCCCATATGGGCGGGGCTGGGGCGCCTTTACCTATGGGCGGCCCGGCCGGGCGGGGTAATTCGACTAGACGGCGTGCCCCCCGCCCGATTCGACTGGCCGGGGGTAGGCCCCCCGAAGGGGGCCGCTCCCTAGCGGCGGGCCCGCTCTGCCATGGCAATGGCCCGATTGATGATGGCTCGGACGGGCTCTGTCTCGTCGTCGTACCGCGAGACGTAGCCGGAGACCCTGGGCTCCAGCACGCCGCGAGTGACACTGTTGGCGGAGTGGGCCCACGCGTGTGCCCGGTGGAAGTCGAACGCTGCGCCGAAGTTGATCGGTCGGAGGTCGAGAGTCATCACCTCGTGCGGGCACTCGCACGACAGCTCAGCGGCGATCTTCTCGCCGAGTGCCGCGGTCGCCACGGGGATGGCGGCGGTCTCGCACACGAGCCACTTGGACTCGGCGCGGGCCTGGTGCTCGAAGTTCCGGAACTTGGTGACGGCCATGGTTGGCCCCTTTCGGTCGTGGCCCCCGGGCGGAGCCGCTAGGGACAGTGTCCTACGGATCCACCCGGAAGTCTGTGGGCCATTTGGCCCTACTCGGTCAGGCGTCCCGCCGCGCCGGACGCGAGGGCGATGGCCTTCGCCTCGGGCCGCGTCTTGATCGGTCGGGATGAGGTGATTTTCCCGTCGTCGGCGGCCATGCGGACCCGGAACTCTCGGGGCCCGTGGGGCGGCTGCTCGGACGTGACGAAGAACCGACCCCGGATGATGTCGGACTCGTACTTGGTCTTGAAGAACGCCATGGCGTCCCGGTCGAACCAGTGGTGTCCGATGGCCTGGTTGGCATGTTTCACGTCGTCGATGGTCTTGAACATTGGGGCCGTCTCCTGCTCGGTAGCGGCCCCGGGTGGGCCACTAGGGAAAGTCTCGCGCCGATCGGCCCGGAAGTCTGTAGGCCGAATGGCCCTATCGAAATGGGCCGTTCGCCTCATGCCGAAAGGCGCGCCCGTCGCCTAAGGTGTCGTCCAACGCCCTCCGGACACCGAGCCGGACCCGACAGATCGAAACCGAAAGGACAGACCAATGCGCTAGCGTGACAGGGTGGCGATGCCTACGCCATAGCGGAAATCACGCCGTCCCGGGCCTACCCCCGGGGCGGCGTCGCGCCCGCAGCCACTGGCGAACCCTCAACCTCTACCTGAGGGTTAGGGTTCAACCCTCAACCTCTACCTGAGGGTTAGGTTGAGGGTTGCGCTGCCAGTCCCCGGCCCGGGCGGCCCCTCGGGGCGGGGGCGGCCCGGCCCGGCGGGCCCCCGGGCTCACTCGCCGGTCACCCGGCCCCGGCAAGCCTTGCGGCGGGCCACGGCCCGGCGGTCGGGGAACCGTGCGGCGCGGGGCTCGCGGGCCCCGGCGTCGATCCGGGCCTGGCGCTGAAGCCCGCGGACGGCGGTGAGCCGGTCGGCGGTGGTGGGGGTGGTGCGGCGCTTGCTCATGGGTCCATTATGGCCCCGGTCGATCGCCGGATCTATAGGTAATCTGGCCCATATCGGAGCGGGGGCGGGCTGGGGCTCCGCTTACGTTGCCCGCTACGGGCCTCGGAGCGGCCCAGCGCGCCATGGCCCCCGGCCGGAGCCGGGGGCGCTTAGCGGGGCCCCTGGGGGCCTCTCAGGTTGAGCAGACCGGAGGATCGAAGGACAGCTCCCATCCCGCGAAGGGCCCATCGGCGATGGTCGTGGTCCCGTCATCGGCGACCACGACGGCCGTCTCCTCGAATTCGAACGGCAGGCCCGTCGGCCGGGGGTGGCTCACGATGCCGTCGGTCAGACTCTCGTCGGAGGAATAGGCGTCCTCGAACGTGTTCCCGCGGTAGTCCAGGGCGAGATACCGGCCCCCGGTCGGCACGGGGTAGGCGTCAAAGAGCGCGCCTTGCGCGAGGGCGGTGGGGGTGGCCTCTGGCTCGGTCAGGACCACGGAAAAGTCCGCGTGGTCGGCCAGGCCGTACTCGCAGCCGATGTCGAAGATGCGCGGCGCGGTGTACCCTCCCCGGACGTCACACCCGCCGTGGATCTGGACCGCTGCGAACTTGTCCCCCGTGTCCTCATCCTCCAGGATGGAATAGTTCACCACCTGGGAAAGCGCGTCCTCGTGGTTGTAGGTCAGCTTCCCGAACACGTAGCGGAGCCCGGCGGCCTTGTGCCACGCGTCCAGGCACTCCGGCCAGGACTCGTCGGCCATGGTCTCGCTCGTGGCGAACGCGTGGAACGCCGCGTCACGCTCCGCGTTGTACGACAGGCGCTCGGTCAGGAAGTGGAACACGTCCAGACTCGGGTAGGAGACCACGGTCTTGCCGTCGCGTTCCCAGGTCGACGCGTCGACGGCCGGGCGCGCCTTGAACGCGTCGACGTCCATCGCCGCGTTTCGCTCGTGGTTCCGGCCGTAGGCGCCGCTGGAGTCCAGGAAGTGACGGCCCGTGTTCTCGGTCAGCATCGCCGCGAGCACCGTGGTTGTCTCGTCGACGCGGGGGGCGGTCTCGGTCATGGTCATCGGGTTCCTTTCATCGGCCGGGGCGATCCCGGGCGCTAGAGACAGTCTCGCGCACCCGGGGCCCCGGATCATGGGCCATATGGCCCTACTGAAATGGGCCGTTGTGCCCATGGCATCTCGCCGCGATCGGCGCGAGACTATCTCTAGCGGGCGCAGCGGCGGGCCTCCAGCGGGGCGGGGAACCGCGCCCGGCCACTGGCCGCTCGTCGGGGCCCGGCGGGGGCGCGCAACGGCCCCCGGCGGGCGGAGCCGGGGGCCGTGCGATCTGTTGGGCCGGGGGCCCGCGTCAGGCGTCTGCGAACAGGCCAGACTCCATGGCGGCGTCCTCGTGGCCGCCGTCCTCGTCCTCCTCGTCCTCGTCGTCCACCTCGTAGAAGTCCGAGTCGTAGAAGTCGTCACCGTAGTAGGCGCGCTCGGCGGCGGACTCGGCGTCCGCGGCGTCCAACAGGGGGCCGCAGCACCCGCAGCAGGGGGCATCTTCGCAAGCCATGGTTCCGTCTCCTTCAGGCGGGCCGGTCGGTCCGGGCCGCTGAAAGAAACAATAGCAGGCGGGCGCGACCGATGATCTAGGCCGTTTGGCCTATTTCATCGGGGCGGCGCCCGCGCCAGCGGCCACTGGCTGTAGGCCGTTCGGCCTATGCCGCCGGGATCGGGGCCCCGGTGGCCCGTGGGCGGGCGCGGTGGCGCCCCGGGCGGTGTTACCCATCCGGGGCGCTTGCGGGGCGCTTGCGGGCCGCTAGGCGCCGATCTAGAGGGGATCCGAGAACACGTCGGGGGGGCCGGTGATGGCGACGGCGCACACGTGCACCGAGACCGAGCCGCCCGACGGGGCGAGGGGCCGGTGAGCCGCGAGGGCGGTGGCCCGGTAGGTCTCGGCGGCGTCCACGGCCGTGGCGGCGTCCATGGTGGCCGCGGCGAGTTGCCCCGTCCGGGCCCATCCCGGGCCGGAGAACGTGCGGGTCCCGGTGACGGAGTAGGCGTTCATCGGCCGTGGCCCCCGCGGGTGGCGCCGCCGTTGCGGGCGTCGCGGATGGCGGCGTAGCGACGGTTGCGGCGCCCGTTCTTGGCCTCGCCCTTGCGGCGCTTGGCGCCCCACTCTTGGCGGGGGCCGCCCGTGCGGATGGCACTGGTCTTGCCGGAAGTCTGCATCGTGGTCTCTCTTTCGGGGGCCGGGGCCCCGGTTGGCTTGCCTTCAGTATGGGCGATGGACGAGTCGGAGGGTATGGGCCAAACGGCCCTATCGGCCGAGCCACTTGGCGACCGTGGCGGCCGCGGCGGTCTCGGTCGCCTCGGAGACAACGCTCGTGTTGGACCGGAGCGAGAACCGATTGTCGACGCTGGAACCGTCGACCTTGACCATGATGGCCCCGTTGCCGCGGGTCCGGGGGTCGACGGTTCCGGGGGTGGAGACGACGACCCGGCCCCAGGCGTCGGGGGTGGAGACGACGAGACCCGCGGCGGTGAGGATACCGGCGAGAACGGGGAGAGAAACGGTGGAGAATGCCATGGCGGAGCCTCTTTCGGGTGGGGCCGGTGTGGCCCCTCGGAGATAACAATAGACCACGGGGGTGGCCGGATCAACACCCAATCGGGAATGATCCGTTTGGCCCACCCTGCCCGCATTGGCCCCTAGGTGGCCCGTAGGCGGCCCCGACGGCCCGACGGCCCCTGTCACCCATCCGAGACGCTCGGAGCCCCGTAGGGGGCTACTCAGGGCCCCACTTTTCGAGCGTCGACGTCCGAGTTGCAGCCCGCGCACGTGGTGGCCTCGAAGGGGGCCGACCAGACAGGGGCCCAGCAGTAGACCCCGGACGGGTCGGAGATGCGCCGCTCGAAGGCGGCGGGCTCCCCAGTGAGCACGAGCGATCGGACCGGGCCCCTCTGGCGGTGGATGACTAGGGGCCACTCTGGCCACGCCGCGGCGCCGCACGGGTCACACAGGACGTCGTCGTCGTCGGTCTTTCGATCGTAGTAGGGCACGGTAGGGCCTTTCGTCTCGTCGTCGGGGCGATCCCGACGAGCACTTCCATCGTCGCGCCGATCGGCCCGAGGATCTATAGGCGATCTGGCCCGGCCCGGGCCCGCGGCGCAGCCGGTGACTGGCTGGGCCATACGGCCTATGCCGTCGGGGTCCTTGTTGCACGAGCACGCTGGAGTGCCCGCGACCCCGGCCGGTCTCGGGGGCTCCGTGTTGAAGCATCTCCCCGCTACCGGCTCCGGCCCCATCCGTCGCCCCTGGGGATAACGTCGTCGCGGCCCGGGGGTGGAAATGTATCGAAGTTCAATCAACAGGCACCCCTCCTGACCAGGGCTTTCGCGTGTAATGGCCTCTGAGACTTTCTATGGGTGAGCATACCCGGAAGGAGTGCCAGGCCCTTAGAAGGGCACACAGGGGCCTCTCCGGTGATTGGGCAGATGTCAAGCGATCCGGCCACCTCGGGTTATCCCCAGGACCCTGTGGGTACGGTGTGAAATGACATGAAAGGGGTCGAAGTTCCATATACCGGCACCCCTTCCGACCAGGGCATTTTCGATCTAAGCCGTTTTCCACAGGGTCCCGGCATAGAGGAGACCTTAGGGGGGAGGTGCGACGCTTAGGGGGCGATCTAGGGGGGTCTCAGGCGATTCCGGGATCATCGGAATTTCTTCCGAGCTGCCGACGATCGAACAATCGTTCGCCCCCTGTCGGCGGGTGGTCTGCCATGGCACGCCTACCCTGTCGGCGGCGCGCCCATGGTCCGGGTGCTCCGCGATGGCGGCGCGCTTCTGGATGGTGCACGTTAGGTGCGTGTTGCAGCAGCTCACTATCACCGCCACGGTCTGCCAGGGTAGGCGTGCCATGGCGACCGAGCCAGACCGAGCGCGCTCGGACCGACAGGGTGGGCGCGCCGTGGCGACCGAGCGAGGGCTAGCCGCGTGCTCCGCGATGACGGGGGCCGGATCCGCGCCGTACGTTCTGCGCCTCGATCGACCGCCCGCCACCCGCGGGGCTCACCATCGGACCGGACCGGTCCGCGTCTCAATTCTGGCGCGCCCTCGGGCCCGAGTGTCGAACGCCTCGCACGAGGGCGGCCCGAGCCCGTGGCCGGGCCCGCTGGATCCGGCCCGCTGGATCCGGCCCGCACCCCGCCCGAAGGGGGCCCCTGTGAGCCGTTCTCAGGGCCTCGGAGCACCCTAAACGGGTGACAATACCCGGAAGGGCCGCCAGGCCCTTAGGTGGCAATCTAGGGGCCAATGCGGCGAGGGTGGGCCAAACGGCCTACCTGCCAGTCGCCCGGGGGCCGGGGGAAATGGGCCAAACGGCCCCCTTGACCAATTCGGGGTCTGGCCCCACTATGGGGGGTGCAAGGCCGGACGGACCGGCCCGCCGAAAGGGCACCATGGCTCGCACCATCGGACACAACGGAACTACCGGCTGGGTTTCTTCCCCCCGCCGCGACGAGCTGGCCGCCAAGCGGTCCGCCCGCCAGGCCGCCATCCGGGCCGCTTGGGCCGAGATCGACGAGGAGAACGACTGATGGATACCTACACGCCTACCGAGTCCAGCCGGGTGGAATTCTTCGCCCACGGGTTCAGGATCCTCGCCTCCGGCGTCGTGGCCGTGGTCGACTGCCATGGCAAGTGCATCCGCATCGTGGACGGGGCCGAAGCTGACCACGTTCTCGACTACTTCGACGAGGGCGGGCCCGAGCTGGCTTGCATCGTCTGTGACGGTCTCGGACACGCCTACCCCGTCGGCCGCGAGACGTTCACCAATGGAACGTCTCGAATCATCACCGGGGGCGGCCCCTGCCCGCTGGAGGGGTGAGCCCGACCGGGCGGGTGGGCCGAAAGGCCCATTTGTCCCGGCCAGTGGGGCGGCGCCGGGGAACGGGCCGTTTGGCCCATGCGCCCGGGCTCGGCCATCTGTCACTATGGGGGGTGTGCGCGGGAGACTCCCGCCGCCGAAAGGACCTAATGCGCGATCGTCTCGCGTACGCGCTCGTCGCGTTCGCTCTGTTCTACTTCAGCTCGCACGCCATCGCGGCGGCGATCCGATGACGGCCCCCCGGGGCGCCATCCTCAGCGCACGCGAGACCGCGAAACTCGGGCTCCTGGGCACCATCGCCGCGGCGAACCAGGCCGGGACCCGGCCGAGCAAGGCCGACCTCTCGCGCGGTCTCGCGAGCAAGACGCGCGCCGGGCGGTATCAACAGCTCGACCAGATGATCCACCGGGGTCTGCTCGTCAACTTGAGCGAGACCGTCGCGGCCTACGCGCTCGTGGTGACACCCGCCGGGCTCGCCGAGATCGACCGGTGGGAGCAGGCGTGACCGCGACCGCGATGCTCCAGCGCGTGCACGAGGATGGGGGGTCCATCCTCGTGCACTTGGACGGGGCCGCCTTCCCGGCTCGGTGGTCGGTCGCGTCCATCCGAGACGGTCTCGTCTCGTTCGAGCGGATCAACCGAAGGGGGGTGCGCGAGGTTCAGACGCTCCGCCTCGAACTTGCCCGCATCGGCCCCTAGATGGCCCGCTAAGGGCCTCGGGGGGCCCCCGGGTCTCGTCATAGCCGACGGGGCCCCGGGGCCGCCAGGCGACGATCCAGGGCCTAGGCCATACGGACCATGGGCCACTGGCCGGGAGTTATCCACAGGCTCCGCCCCGGGCGCGCCGCAGCCCCCAGCCCCTCGGGAGGGCTGGGGGCTGGCCCCCGTGAGCCTCAGGCGGGCTCGATAGTGACGCGGACCCCAGGGATCAGGGTGGCCACCGCCGCCACCGCCGCGGCCTGATCGAGGGTGACGACGACCACGTCGGTGGTCCCGTCGGAGAGGGTAACCGTGACTCGGAGCATGATGCCCTTTCTCGTGGGCCGCCCGGGTGGCGGGCCTCACTTGCTAGAACCATCGTCGCGCCGATGACGACGGGTCGCCATAGGCCATTTGACTCATTCGCGGGCCGGGCCCGATCGCCCACGGGCCCGGAGTTATCCACAGGGCCAGGAGCCCCGTAGGCGTCCCGCGAGCCCGGTCGGGCCCTACCGGACCGCGGCGCCACCCGCGGCCCGTAGGCGGCCCCTCAGCAGGCAACCACCCGCCGCCCGAGCCGCGCCGCCGCCTCGCACACCTCCGCCACGTCCGCGGCGTGCCACCCCTCACGGAGCCGGAGCAGGGCCGCCACCGCGGCGACGTCCGCCGCCTCGATCGAGAAGAACGAGTCATCCACCTCGACCAGGCCGGGGGCCATCGCGGCCACCATGGCACACGACGAGTAGGTCATGGACGCGTCGGGCGCGCCTTCCGACTGAAGGGCCGAAAACTCGGCGTCGGTGTTGGCCTCGATCATCCAGGTAGCGCCCATGGTCTCGTCCTCTTTCCGGCGGTCGGTCGGTCCGACTCACTAGGGATGACCTTACCAAACGGATACGACGGATGATGTAGGCCAAACGACTCATTCGCTAAGGGCCATATGGCCTATGGGATCGCGGCGCGATCGGCGCGACGATGGACCTACTACCCGGACGACAGGAGCCGAGCCCAGGGGGGAGACTGGCGTAGGTCGTTTGGCCTAGGCATGGGCCATACGGCCTAGCCAGTGGCCGGGGCCCCGGGGGCCGGAGCCGCCCGGGGCCCGACGGGCCCGGCCCGTCAGAACCCGAACTCGGCGCGAGCGTCGGCGACGAGAACGCGGGTCTCCTCGTCGATCTCGTCCATGTAGGTATCGAAGTCGTCCACGGCCGACGCGGGCAGGTCGTCGCGGATGAGCATGGCCCGACCGAGACCGTCGTCGTCGTCGGTGTAGTCCAGCCAGATGGACAGCGCCACGTGCTGCCACGGGGCCCGGCGGAGCGTGTAGCTGCCGCGACGTCGGACCGGTCGGTTCAGGTCGCCGCGCAATGGATCGGCCATGGTGGGCCCCTTTCGTTTTGGCCGCCGGGGTGGCGACCTCTTGAGTACCACTATGGACCCCCGCGGGTCGGGGGTCCATAGGTCGAATGGCCCTATCGGCTCAGACCGTGGCGATTCCGGCGGATCGCTCGGCGGCCAGCAGGAAGTCGTACGCGAGCGCGGTGTGCTCGTCGCGGACGTTTCGGCTCATGTCGGCCAGGAGCCCGGGGACGGCCCGACGGTAGGCGGGCCCGAAGGAGCACGCGGTGGACAGCGCGGCGATGCGCGGGTGCCACTCCGCCGGAGCCTCGGCCGTAAGCGTCTCGCCCAACGTGTCCGCGGCGTAGGCTGCAATGGTGATGGTCTCGGCCATGGTAGGCCCCTTTCGTCGTGGCCCCCGGGGTGGGAGCCGCTAGGTATGACTATGGCAGACGGGGCCGCCCGACCGCCATAGGTCGAATGACCCTATCGGCTCAGTCGGCGGCCTCGATTTTGATGGTCACGCCCGGGGCCCCGGCGACAGCCTCGACCGTACGTAGGGCCTCGTCGACCGGGAGCACGCCGCGGAATGGAATGGTGGACAGGCCGGTGATGGTGATACGGAGCATTGTGGCTTCGCCTTTCGCTCTGGCCGCCGGGGTGGCGGGCCTCTTGGGTATGACAATAGCAAACGACTCCGCCGAACGTATGGGCCAAACGGCCCATTCCTGGCCGATTTCTCGGGCGCTGGAGAATGGGCCGTTTGGACCATTGACAGCCTCGCCCCCGGCGGCCACTGGCCGGGACGAGTGGGCCTTTCGGCCCACCCGCCCCAGGCTCGGCCTTTCGGCGGGGCTCTAAGCCCACGGCCCATCTTCGGCCGGATCCCACAATCGCGGACACTGCCCGTTCACGACGGTATGCCCGTTCACGACCACCGGGGCCACCGGGGCCGGGGCGGGGTACACCTCGCGTAGATCGCGGGCAACTTTCGGGCCACTCTGGCCCGATCGAATCGCGGTCGACAGGTACCCCAGCAGCTCGTGCGGGTTCACGTGGCGCATCTCGTGGCGGACCACAAGGACGATGTCGTCGGTCAGGTTCTCGGCCATGGTAAGGCCCCTTTCGCTCGGCCCCCGGGGTGGGGGCCTCTGGGTACGACAATAGCAAACGACCCCGCCGCCGTCATGGGCCAGATGGCCCATTCCTGGCCGATTCCTGGAGCTGGGCGAAATGGGCCGGATGGCCTATTGACAGCCCCCGGTCCGGGCCCACCGGCCGGGTCGGCGGCGGGGGGCAGGTACCGTT
>ENA-ORBV01017088-ORBV01017088.1-microbial-mat-metagenome-genome-assembly--contig:-NODE-17088-length-10433-cov-5.495172_pt1 | contig 10433 bp, 7 predicted proteins | sample MGYA00237777_ERZ505514 | MGnify/ENA primary metagenome ERZ505514 (study PRJEB26160, sample SAMN06269048) | microbial mat metagenome | isolation source: Oligotrophic lake microbial mat | place...
CAAGCAGAAGACGGCATACGAGATTCGCCTTAGTCTCGTGGGCTCGGAGATGTGTATAAGAGACAGCTATTCCATTGATGCCATTCCTTTTGACCATGAACAACAGCCCGTTGAGTTCTATTTCGCCAAGCACCCTCCTTCCTTCAAGCGCTACTAATAAAACTTCTACTTCTGCCGCAGAAGACACTACCACCAGTCGCTTGGCAGTAGTTGCAGCTTCGATTGGGAGCCTCAACAAGAAACAGCAGGGTAGCAGCAGTACCAAAGCATCCCTTGCCATTAGCACTGTAGGAACTACTACAAAGTCTACAGATAGCAGAGACGAAAAGGACGAGGAGGAGATGCACGGAGTCGTGGAGGTCCTTTCTCGGTCGAGTAGCAGTAACAGTGTACTGGTCCCCATGAGCGATGAAGACGAGGCTGCCAGCAGCAAGGGTAACAAGGCAGATGTCACCACATGTACGACGACGAACAATGAAGCCATCCAGACTTTGGTCGACAAGGTCAACCACAATAGCAGCAGCAGCAACGCGATGGATGATGGAAGCAGCACCACTACCGTGGTCACGACAGAGCCTGCCAACTCGACACCACCACCCGATCATGAGGATGAGAATGACAATAATGCCGCCTATCTTCAAAAGGAATTGCAAACCCGCGTCCAAAAAGAACCCGAATTGTTTGATTGGATTCAAAAAGCTGCGCTCGATGGTCTATGGTAAGAGCATTCTACTTTGGAGTTCTGTTGCTACCGTGTCTAGACGAGTACGAGTGGACTTGGAAGTTTGAATCTGAGTTATTCCCCTACGCCATACAGTAGTAGGAGTCTTTGGGATTCCAAAATGTCAGCTTCACTCACTCATTCCTTGCTTCTTTTTTCCTTTCTCAATTTTTATTTGTAGGTACTGGGATTTGGAAAATCCAGAAAATGAATGGATGAGTCCCGAATTCAAAGCCCTCTTTGGATATGCGGATGATGAAGTTCCCAATACGAGGTAAATACCACAAGGGAATCTTTCTGGCAGTTCTACTCGTGCTCTTCTTCTTTCTCCACTCAAATCCAACTTCCAACCCCTCTCCTCTATACAAAACAACACATTACTAGCGCTTGGTGGCAAGAACATATTTTCCCCGAAGACAAGGACAAGGCGATTGCCATGTTTCAACAACACGTCACCACCGGTGCTCCGTACAATGCTATCGTGAGATATCGTCACAAGAATGGGTCTACCGTATGGGTTCGATGTCGGGGCGTCGCTGCCTTTGATGTGCACGACAAGACCAAACCGGTACGCATGCTGGGGGCCCATTCTGATTTGACGCAATTGATGGAAATTCAACAAGAATTGAAAAAAAAGGAAGCGGTCCTGGACATGTTGTGTACGACCGCCCTCGATGGATTTTGGGATTGGAATATGAAAACGGGGGAAGATTTCTTGAGTGTGAGATGGAAAAATGCCTTGGGATATCAGGAACACGAATTGGAAAACACGGTCGAAACGTGGGAATCTCTCTTGCATCCCGACGATATACCCAAAGCTCATGCCGCCGTCAAACGACATTTGGAAGAAGGCGCACCCTATTCGGAAGTCTTGAGATATAAACGCAAAGATGGATCCATTGCACACATGTTGGCCCAAGGTGTCGCTCAAAAAGATGATCATACAGGAGAATATGTTCGCATGTTTGGGACTCATACCGATGTCAGTTATTTGGAAGAGGCAAGAGCAGCTCGACTCGCCAATCAAGCAAAGTCTACTTTTTTGGCCACCATGAGCCATGAAATTCGAACACCTCTCAATGCCGTACTGGGCATGGCCCAAGTACTAATGGGAACACAATTAACAGAAGAACAACGCGATTGTGTCTCGACGCTGCACAATTCCGGCAAACATTTGCTCTCGGTCATTAATGATATTCTCGATTTTTCTCAAATTGAAACGGGCCGAATATCGCTGTCCCAGACGGACTTTAATATTCAAGAATGTACCCGGGGAGTTGTGGCGGTACTACAATTGGAAGCGTCCAACAAGGATGTTGATTTGACCTTTGAAACTACTATTGGTCCGGGCGCCAAATTCATTGGGGATCCGGAACGTACACGACAAATCATTTTTAATCTCGTTGGAAATGCCATCAAGTTTACCAAAGTTGGCGGCGTCCATATCCGATTGTCCAAGGAAGACAAGGACGGGTTGCCAGGTGCTCGGGTGGATGTCCGTGATACGGGGTGTGGAATGTCTTCGGAACAGATTACTCGTATTTTTGGTAAGTTTATGATTCGATTGGGTACCATCGGTTATAGCCAGCTCTGTGGATTCCCTTCTCAGGTATCTGATTCGTCGTTCTTTCATCCCGTAGATGATTTTGTGCAGGCAAGCACGGAAATCCGCCATCAATACGGTGGATCCGGGCTGGGTCTCAGCATTAGCAAAAAACTTGTCGCAGCCCTGGGTGGTACCATTGACGTAGAAAGTGACCTTGACGAAGGGAGTACCTTTTCAATTTGGATACCTGGTTTCTTGAAGCAAACAGTCAAACACATGATGGAGCCACATTGCGGAAAAGTGTTGTTGTATGAAAAGCTCCGCAGCAGCCATCACAGCCGTAGTTCTGCGGGGGCCATTGAGTCAGCTGGTATGGATGTGGTGCGTGTGGCGGACTTTTTGGAAGCGCGAAACGAAATGCGCAAGACACCAATCGACGCCCTAGCCGTGGTACCAGATGATGATACATCGACCGTGGCCGACATTCAACAATTGTTGGCAACTGACCATTCGTCTTTGCTACTGCTGATTGGCAGCCGAGGCTACAATGACGTAATAACAGGACCTCACAGTGGTCGTATCCGTGTGGTCCCGCCATATCCGACAAGTGACGAAATAAGAGACGCTTTGTCCAAGCAAACCCCAAAGAAAGGGCCCAAGCTGGATCCTTTTTATCTGGGTATTGGCCGCGATATGCGTATACTGCTAGCAGGTAAGTCTTGCTCATTCAGAGCAGCAATATTCTTCGATGGCTTGGTTTTGACGCAGTGTCAACTGGTACATATATCTTTCTCTGAAATTAAAGCTGCTTCCTCACACATGTACATTTTCTGACTTCAACAGAGGACAATAAGATCAATGTGAAAGTTATGCAGGTAGGTTAGCGAATTGCTTTCTTGAATCGTCTGTTTTTGAATTTCTGCGAACCATATCGGATGTTCGCTTTCGCTCACATCTTTTTTATTCCCCCCCAGAGGTTGCTCTCAAAGTTTCCGTGTAAAGTAGAAGTTGCATGCAATGGCACAGAGGCAGTTGAATTAGCAAAGAACAACAAATTCGACCTGATCTTAATGGACATGATCATGCCTGGTGAGTTTATTGAAAATAATTAGGAGCCACTGTGGAATTCATCTTGGAAGCCGCAGCAATGAACTCAACTACTTGCTCTTCTTTTCCCACCCACCGCTTCTGCTTTCCTACTAGAAATGGATGGCGTAGACGCTACGAAGAGCATTCGCAAGGTGGATAAAAAGACACCGATCGTGGCTTTGACTGCCAATGCAACAACCGACGACCGCGACAGCTGCTTCGAAGCCGGGATGTGCGAGTTCCTGACGAAACCAATCAGCTTGGATGCCCTTACCAAAACGTTGACTACCATATCAAAAACCATCGCCAAAGAAGATAAAGCGTTGGATACCGAAATGGAGAATGTGGGTACCAGTAGCTAGCTAGAAAACCGAAGCACCCGGCAGATTTTGCTTAATTCATATGACCCGTTGGCGGCATTGTTTTCATACGTTGGCATTTGCCATTAAACACTCCCATTTTGGGAAGATATAGAAATAAGCCATAGAGGCTAGCGCATCTATCAAAGAAAAATCAGGTTTTGTTCTATTTGGCCATTGCTTTATATTTACATATCTATTGTTTAGCTACCTTGTTCTTTGCCTGCCGGATCGCATCCAAAAAATTACTTGGCGCGTCCTTCAATAATGGAGGCGCACTCGCTTTTGATTCCTGGCGCGACGCAATGCTGTCCAGCAGACTTCCTCGTTGCTTCTCGTGTTGTGGCGCACTCGGTTTGGATTCCTGACGAGAAGCAATGCTATCGAGAAGACTGCCTCGCTTCTTGACATGCTGCGGCTCTGGCGTGGCTTTCTTTTCACGGCTTGGTTCCTTGGTGCTCTTGTCGTTTTTCCAATAGTCCATTGCAATCTCCGTGCGACTCTTCCGTTTCCGTTTCTCTGGCACGGCTTGATTCTTAAAGCATCGATCAAGAGTCGACAAATTGAGGGCATGCATGGTTTCCAGATACCCCTGAACTTTGGATATAATCTGCGCTCTCCCGTCTCCACCCATGTCAGGAGTTGTCGCCGCAAGTTCACCAATGTCCGACAAATAGGCATGGACCGCGTCATAGACATCTTCCAGCAAACCAATTTCGACAAGGCTGCGAGCGTCAATGCCATCCCCGCCTTTCGCGCGTGCTGCCCATGTTGAAAGCTCGCGGAGGACCTCGCTCAAAATGTCCCACTTGGTGGTAGTCGCGGTCGGTTGACTGTCGCTTCCATCTTTGGAGCCATCCTTGGCCTGTAATTGCTGTACAATCCATTGCTCCCGTTGCTGGTCCATCCTATTCACGAGATCTTCCATGAGTTCGCAAACACTCCACGCATTTGCCACTTGTTGAACCGTGTTGGAATCATGTTTGTAATGTTCCTTCAGAGCTTGCCTGCGTTGATTCCAGAGCTCTTCCTGTCGAGCTGTCTCGTTATCCTTGCCGGTCGTAGGATCCGCTGCCTCGTAATTCGTACGCGCGACGGACGATCCAAAGGAGGATTCTTCGTAGACATCTCCAGCGGGAAAGCCTAAATCACCCGAGTAGTCCATGACCAGGTCGGCTCGAACAGGACACGCCTTGCCGATCATGGTACAGGAATGATCGGGACCAGTCTTGCCATCGGTCGTTGCCACATGATGTTGGTACTTGGCCAGCATTTCTTTGAAATGGCACGTCATGGACCGGAGGCACGTCATTTTCCGTTGACTGAGTGGATCGGTTCCGCCCTTTTCTTGCAAGAGTTGAACCACGGGACGCAAATGCTGATGGAGGGCACGCCGCTCCGTCAACGTCAGATTGGATTGACGAAGGCCTTCCAAATTGGAGGGGTGCCATCTTACAATCAGTTCGGGATCTCGTCGCAGCAATTGCAGAATGTTGCTGCGTTTGAATTTATTCACCATGGCCAGTGACAGTCCGTGTTTGGTAACAAGCTCTTCCTTGGTCATTTTCGCAATACACACGGGCATGTGTCGTCGGACTTGAACAAGTGCTTGTTGATTGTCTTTGGCCACGGACGCTTCCCACTCGTCTTCCGCGGCTTGCTGTTCTTGTACAAATTCATCCGTCAACATGAGTGCCGCCATGTACCGTTCCATTTGTTGTTCGAGGGTAAAGTATTCTTCTCGAAGTGCCTTTTGTACTTGCGGGTCATCGTGGACAATTTGAGAGTCGCCAATTTCGTTCATACGACGCGAGATCCGCCCGACGGCTTCCTTGGCTTCTTCGTAGGGGATATCTTCGGCCAAGACAATGCCCGCTTGATTCAATTGTTGTTCGAGCCGCTTTTGGCGTTGTTCCGCTTGTTTGAGATCTTCGAGCAATTGTTGAATATGGGCATTGTTCTTCTCATGGTCGTCGTCGTCTTCTTTTGAAGGGTTGTGGTCGTCCTTGGCTTCGCTTGGTTGTTGATGCATTTGACGGAGACGCGACCGACGCAATTTTTCAATGCTCAATTCACGACAACTCATGGTGGATAGGGTTGTCACGACGGTGTGGTTGTCATGATCCTCCCCAGCTTTGCTAGATGTACCTAACAGGAGTCCTTTTTGTCCACGCAGCAATCTGGTCGCAGTGCTGTCATTGTAATGATGGAAGTGGTACGATGACAGGGGTAGAAACCGCAGCGACTTTTGGAGGAAACGCACATCATCACTTCCACAGAAGGATGTAGATGTGGCTGGCGCCACATCAAGTGTAGCCGTGTTGTTGTTGTTGTTGTTGTCGTTCGTCACGAGCATATCCAATTGACGTTGATGATGCTCTTGCAGATCCTGCATCTTTCGTGTAAAGACGTGGTGTTGTACGGAGAGTCCATGGTAAAAGGCCACGGCAGCGGTGGCCGCGAATGGCCCATGGGACGAGGATCGTGCCTGCAAATGTTCTCGCACCACATCCAACACGTCCACGTCGGTCGCTTCTCGTCTGGCTGCCGCCGACAATAATACTTCACACGTGGTCGCCAATTGTTCCTGAATCGTCTCGAGCATGTCGTCCCACGACTCCTGATGATGATGATCGAGTTGTGGTGGTTCTGGCTCTAGTAATTCTGGTTGAGGCTCTAATGCCTCGAAGGGTGATGCGTGCCGTACTGTGCCTTGGGCCCCCTCTTCTGCCCAATACGTAAGACGCCGGCAACAAGATTCGTCCTCTTCCGAGTCCCCCTCGGGCGATGCTTCTTGCTCCATAGTGGCAGTAGTTGTTGTTGGAGTGTCATTATACTGTGCCTCGCTGTTGCTGCAAGGACTCACACTGGTAGACGCACAACTCCAGGTGGTATCGGTTGTAGCCGTGTGCAGTTGTTTGTAGTCGTCGTCAAAGTCGTCATCAAAACAATCGGGAGGAGTGGTAGCGGAATAATTGGGGGATGACAAAGGATTGCTGCTGGTAATGGAAGAGGAACCACCGTCCTGTGAAATCTTTGTAAAGGAACTGCTGCTACGGCTGCGACTGCGACTGCCGACACTCCTATTCGTACTACCAGTGGTAGTACCAGCAATCTTATTGGAGGCGGCCACCAAGGACTTGCGAAAGGAGGAAGGAGTCGCCATTCCTTCACCTGGTTCGGCAAAGGTGGAATGGGCACCCTCACTGTCGTTGTCATCGTCTTGTTCGTGTTGTGGTTGCTGGTAAACATCTTGCTCTTCCTGTGCTTGGTGGTTTTGGTTTTGGTGGTGAGGTTGCGAGAATAATGGCTGATAGACTTCGTATTGTCGCGCGTCCCCTTCCAACTTGTTGAGCATGACACTGCTCACGCAGTCCTCAAAACTCGCGTCCTTTTCGCTCCTCGTCTTGTTTTCCTCTCGACCGCCGCTGCCATGGTTGCCGCTGCCGGACATGGTACTGCTGGTAAGGCTCGTGGAACTGAGCGATTCACAGCCTCCTCCTTCTCCTTCTTCTCCTCCTTCTTTGGAGGCTTGTGGTTCTTGCTGACCATCATCATCATCGACACATGGCGGGGCGTCTTCTTTTGGGCGACATCGTCGAAGCTTCTTGACGCGCTGTAGATTGCTTTGGTAATTCCGCATGGAACGGTCGGTAAAGGAAACTTCGGCCGATTCGCCACTTCCAAACGAAACGTCGTTGACATTGTTCTTACTATCAAGACTACTGCTGGCAGTGGGTTTCTTCAACATGGCCAGGGCACGTTGGGTGTTTCTACTACTGATGCTACTAGCGGAAGGCATCGTGTCTTACTAGTTATGTAGTCGTTCTGGGGTTCTATACTACAACTGTATGGGGTGTTGTAGCTTGCTCACTTGCTTTCCTTTCTGCTCTATTCCAGTCCCAAAAAAAACTACTGGCTAGTATTAGAAGTAGACTATAGTTGTTCGGCAGTGCCACCAACCACGACACGCTTCTATTGTCTTTGTAAATTTAGCTAAACGAATAGTATATTGGATGCAAGCGTTTGGTCTCTCTTTGGCCAGTAAGAATATCAATACAGTACTAGTAGTACGCGGGATGCTTCTACTTTGGAAGGACCAAATATTTCTCGTGGATTGGCCGTTGTTTGTTTGAAATTGTGGTCATTCTTGCCAACATGCATCACCGTTCGGCACACAATTTTGCGGTTTCGTCACGCCAATGCCCATTCTACCCAACTGGCCCGGCTCGTAATCCCACATGAATCGTAACCAACGTAACCTGATTTCTAATATTACGGAAGGCGGGTGACCAAAAAACGACTGGACTCGAATCCCATTTTCTATGTTGTCTTGAACCCTATCAATCGTGTATTCGTCTGGAAGTAGCCTTATTCTTACACTTTGCCAAAGAACGATTCGAAATGGCATAAGTGGTCTCAGGGACTTCAATCGTACCTTCGGTTCGGTTCGGTGGTTCGCACCGTAGTACCAGTACCACAAGTTATCTAGCTACTCCATTATTGTGACCAGTACTTAGTACTTTACTTAGCGTACAGTTACGAAAGGAACGGTTTGTCGGATCCGATTGGCTACTCCGTAACATAATGTACGATGTTGTACGTAGGTCCTTAGTACATTTAGTACGGTAGCAATACAGCAACCATGCCAACAATTAAATTTGGCCTCATTTTTTGTCCTTTGGCACGACCAAGCCCGGAATAGATCCTAATCAGACCGGTAAACGCTGCCAAGCATCAACTACTAGTAGTGCTGCTTGGGACCATGCATCAACATCAACATTATTATTATCTCGCATCTGTTGTGATGGATGGATTCCTCATCTTAAAGCCACATAAAATACAATTATTCTCATAGTATCTTTTGCAAATCATAACCATTGAATCATTGATCCACCAGTCACCATCGCCATCACCAACACCAACAACTAACCAATCAATCATGCCAACCATGACAAACTCCCACTGCATCTACACGGAAAGTTTTGATTCCAATGACGACAGCTTTGCTTCCTTGGATTCTTCCATTGCTTCCTTGGACATCAGTCTTTCCGACATCAGCAGCATCCGAAGCAGCCGCACCTCTCGAAGTGATGCTTCCTCGTGTACGCCACCAGCGCTAATAAACGCACCTATAATAGAAATCATGGACGAAGACGACTTGATCCTCCTCCAAGAAAAACAAGACGCCATGACCCGACCCGATCACCGCCACGACGATGACGCTTCCATCTTTTCACAATTCAGCCTTGCGTCCACGCTCTGCAGTCTTGCCGAAACCTTTACGTCTTCCGCTAGCAGTACGATTCGTGGTTGCAAACAACACGCGCGCGGCAAAGTGGTGTCGCCCGAACGCTTTCAACGAGCGGTGCAAGCCTTGTCGGTCGATCCGGCCCGCATGGAAGACTTGCTGGAACAACGGGGAGGCTTGCAGGCCCTGCAACGACAATTGCGAAACCGGGGCGCCGTCACCAATACCATGGTCCAACAAGATTTGCACCTGTTGGTCCAAGAGTGTGCTACCGCAAGTTGGATTCGAGAGGATGTATAATTGGAGGGTAATACATTTGGCAACCAACACTGTGGTGATGGACCAAATTAGGTGTACCTTGGGTGGGCTCGTCCGTTGGCCGGCAACTGGACGACCCATACCTATGCTACTGTGTTTCAAAAAGTTGCCACGAGTGCAACATACATACTATAATACTTACATGAATAGACAAATGAATTGCCGCTATCTTTCGAACTCATAGGACTTTAGGTTTGTCATGCCCTACCCGAATGCTAAGGTATGTGAAAAATAGTCACCAAGGTAGATTTCCTGTATCAACCGGCACTGTACAAAAGCTAAAGCTACTGCACTGGAGCACCGACCAGGAACTGGACCATGGTCACGCTAGCTAGCTACTAGTAGTGGAACGACTCGGAGCATCTATCCGTAGGTACAGAAGCATGTAGCTGCTGTAGTCTGACGGTTTTTGCCTCCCGGGTTTTATAGCGGGAAACAGCTATCTCGTCCGACGGACGGATCTCCGAACTCGGACGGATGACGCCCCATCAGTCATTAAAGAATCCTAAAATCGGACCAGCTGGTCCGCCAGTGGTTGTATTTCTATTACCTGGACTTGGACAACACTACTAGCACCGGAACAAGCTAGCTTGCTAACTAATAGCTACATTTGACCGCAATGGCTATTTTTTGAAATGCTACAGGAGTACCCAGTCTATAACTACTATGACTCTGGGTTCTTGGTAGTTGCTAGGTTACGGGAGCTCTCTACCAGTTCCTCTACCGATGGATCGCCATTGCGCCAGGGATCAGAGTCATCTCGGAGATGTGGAAGACGGCGGGAGACCAATTGCCGACATGTGGCTACCGAACCTCGGATCGGACAAACATGCATTCGCTGTCTCCTTCGCTATTGTACTAGTCTGATTGTACCTATCAACTGCTCCGAGTAGTTATGTAGGTAGGTTTCACTGTCTTCTTTTGTAAATTCTTTCTGTCCTTCAGCTAGCAGTAGCTGGAGTTCCCTAAGAGTCTGGGTTGTTGATAGTAATTGATGAGCTGGTAGTGCTTTCAGTTGCCATGAACATGCCTCTTGCCTACTACTAGCTAGCTAGTAGCTAGCTAGTAGCACCAGGTAGTTAGGATGACATCTGTCTCTTATACACATCTGACGCTGCCGACGAATAGAGAGGTGTAGATCTCGGTGGT
>ENA-ORBV01017093-ORBV01017093.1-microbial-mat-metagenome-genome-assembly--contig:-NODE-17093-length-10431-cov-31.206104_pt1 | contig 10431 bp, 9 predicted proteins | sample MGYA00237777_ERZ505514 | MGnify/ENA primary metagenome ERZ505514 (study PRJEB26160, sample SAMN06269048) | microbial mat metagenome | isolation source: Oligotrophic lake microbial mat | place...
CATCAGGCCTAACTCAGTGCCCAAGGAGTTCAGCTTCTTGCGCAAACCAGACATGAACTGTTTCCTCCATTCGCTTCTTGCTGGGCACCGGTACACATGAGAGCAGGTCTCAAGGCACGTCCCATCTCCAGTGCTGCAGGCGGGGCAGTCTGACCGATACTTGACTGGATCATATCTTGACACCACCTTTCCAACTGGGAGGATGTTTCCCAGATGCTTGTTCAGTGTGATTCTTCGCTTGTGATGCCTGTTGGCACCCCGTCTGTGGGCTTCCCAATCAATGTCCTGGAAGATTTCCTCGTCCCAGTCATACTTCTTGATCATGTACTGCTTCATTGGCTCGGTGGTTCTGGCCATGCTGACTTCTTTCTTCATGTTGTAGGTGATGGTTCCAGCGGGGAGATGCAATTGGACTCCGCTGGTGGGCAAGACTGGAACCACTGGGTAGTCTGTGTTGGGGTGATTGATCATGTAGTCTCCCGCAAGTTTGTCGGCATCGACATTCAGCTGTGCTGGGAGGGGCAACTGTTCGCATGCAGTCTTCTTGTCCTGGTGCCCTTTGATGTGCAACACAGCTGGGCGGGCAGTGGCTGGCAACAAGTCGCGAGTTGCCCAAATCTCGGCCAACACATCACAATCAGAAGCCTGGGTGGAGTTGGGAGTTCTCTTCCATTCAGCCGGCACTTCATGGAACACCTTAGTCATCACCGTCCGGGATGGAAGGCACCTTTTTGAGGAAAAAGGAACGCCCAGATGGAGGATCATGAGAAGTTCCATTGCCTCTAGCTAGACGCAGCGGCCATGAGCCGTGAACAAAGGACAATTGGAACAGATTGGGAACTCATGTTTTCTGCTTTCACATGAACTGACAATGGGTGTTCAGTTCATAGCCCCTCCAGTTCACAATGGCACGCTGCTTTTAACCTTCTAGAATTTGAAAACATTGGGCTATGTTGTTTTGTTCAGATCTGTCCATGAAGGCATCATTTCATAAAATTGAGTGAAAGAGAAGTCATGGTGTTCACATGACTCGTGGAACCCTTTTTTTGATGAGTCATGATTAAGGGGCCCTCCTGTGTCATAGTCTCTGGGGCATTAGGTTTCTGAGCAGTGTGTGCACTCCAGAAACAAACATGATTTGAGTGCAATCATCTTTGTTGGTTTCAAGAGCATTTAATGATAACAACTGATCATGAACAAGCAGCATGTTTGTGACAAAATGACATTCTTTTTTGCCATTAGCAAATTTGACCTTTTTACAATTTCCCTTCAATTTTTTCCAGTTGGTGCTCAGTGACATCTTTTGTATTTTTCTGTGCTTGGAGAGTTGAAGTTGCTCAGAGAGTTCTTGTTTTTTCATCGGTTTCCAAACATTGACATGGACATGTTTGCTAGTCCAGTGTGTGCAATGTCGTTTCAAACACATTGCAGGCAGAAGTGCAAACAAGTCTCAATTGTGATCAACTGATGTCAAATGACAAGCTTTCAAGCAATGCTTCAAACCAAATGTCAACAACATTGATGAAACAATCATTTCATGCATTCACTTGCAAAGAATTGATGAAGAACAGTTCTAAAAATTGAACCCAGAAAGCTTGTTTGTGACAAAACAAAACCAAACAGAGAACAAAATGAGAATCTGGATCATTGGAAAAGGAAACGCTGATTTGACAATGCGATGAGAAAGAACAATGGAAATGCAGAGCTCAGAACAGAGCCAAAGCATGAACAATGGCAACTGAATGGGCAAAACATGTCACAATGCTTTCCCAATTGCATTTCAGCAACAGACACAGTGATTCTTTCCATGACTCACATTGCAGGAGTGAGCAGCAGTGTGTTCAGAAGGGTTGCTTGACCACAATTTTCTTGTGATTGCAATGCCCAGGTCAGCAATTTCTTTGACAAATTGCTTTTGTTGTTGATGAAATTTGTCTGGTTGCGTGACGTCTCCAATTTTTTGCCCTTCCCCAGCTTTCATCAAACATTTGTTTGTTGCTTTCAAAAGGCTGGCTCTGAGATTGATTTGTTGTTTCCAAAACGATTGCTGTGAGATCCACATGGCCCTTGCATGTTGTCATCACAATGCAGAAACAACATTGTTGTGTGTTGAGTCAAGACAGTTGCTTTGACTGTCAAAAAAAACAGATTCCTAAAAGAAACAACATTCGCACATGCATGCTGTGTGAAGTGTCATGGCATGGCAACCACACATTGGTGTTTGTTCATTTTCAAGTCATTTTTGCATTGATGACACAAACCGTGTGTGCAAAAAAATCAGTTCACAAACTTTGCCACCCACTGCCACCCACTGTGCTCAATTTGTTTTTGGGACTTTTGTGTGTTGCATTTTGTGTCACAACTTGAATCAAAATGCAACAAATTCCCATTTGCTGATGTTGTTTGATTGACAACATTTGCTTCACGTGTGTTTGTCCTTGGAGCATTGGGGTGTGAGGCATTGCAGAACTCACGCAGGGGGCTGAGCGCACCCACCATCTGGGACATTGCTCACAATGCCAAAAAGCCCTGAAACAAAGCAGAGTTTCAAACTCTCTCTCAAAAACAGAGGACAGTTTCAAAATGTGCGGTGAACTCTGCTCTGACTCAGGGCGCAGTTTTGAAACTCTCCTCTGTTGGATGAGTTTCATGCTGTCCCCTAATTCTGAACTCTCCCCTAACACAGGGGACTCACCCTTAAATGCTCGCTTGTCGTTATGACCAATGCTCCAGATTGGAACAACATCATTTTAACAACATTGAATTTGTCTTGTTTTGGTCTGTCTGTTGTTGGTTTCCACTTGAAATCTTCACCTTCCACGCCCGCGAGGACAAGCCGTTCATGACAGTCCGTTAGTCCCGATTGAAGACGTGACACGACTCATGTCCGTGACTGAAAGATCGCGACAACAATCATCATAAAGATCCGATCCGCACTGTCAACAAGGAAAGAAAAGATCATCTGTTGACGACTTATTGCAAACTTTGGAAATGGAAGGATTTTAATTTGCAAATGGAAGCAGTCAAACGTAGCAGCATGGTATCAATCGCAGACGAAGAGTTCAACAGAGGGCAAAGAAAAGCGGTAACAAATTGAGTCGAAAAAAATCTACAAACGATTCGGTAGCTTTTTTTGGTCCACAATGGGGTTGGGAAAGCGCGTTCGGATTACTCGTCCGCCCCCAGGCCATGAGGATTGGACGGATCAAAAGGCCACCGTGCTGACCTTGGTTCCGATTGCCAAGGATCCTCTGGAATACAAGATTCGTTTGGACAGTGATGACTCTGTGCATGTCATATCAGCGGACTGTTTGGAGCCCACCAAATTCAAGGAAGAAAAAGAAGAAGGACTTTTCAGTTGTTTCACTTGTTTGGTTGTAAATGACTGGAGGTACTGCCTGGATCATCGACTGGAATTCTGCGGTGAATGCGGAGTAGACCATCGAATGACGAATTTCATGCTTGAAATTAGTGACGTACAGTGGGATAGCGTGGTAGCCGCCGAGCAGCTCATGGAGGATCTTAGCAGCATGGGAATCAAAGGCCGCCAAGCTCCCTCGCAAAGATCCGAATCCTCTTTTAATTGTCCCGCCAACACGGCACTCTTTCATCCTGGGGTCAACGAGAAATTGGTTCTACCTGGTTTGAGAGAGGGATCTTTCGACCCAAGAAACCAAACTTGGCCTGTCGGTGCTCCTACAGAGATGGCGTTGTGCGTTCATTCCAATTTTCCTTCTACAACCATCCCCGAGGACATAAAACTTCCTGTGCGACGGATCCGTGAGCGCATTGTGTTAGCGGGCCGCGCTTGGCATAATTTCTTGCTCAAAAAAAACGCAAGGAACCCATGGCACGGTTGATGTTGCAAGACGAGGCTCAGACTCAAGTATTATGTTTGGATTTGGTTTTGCCCATTCGGCAGTTCACCATTCCGGGGAGTATTGTTGTGGTCCCTATCTTTGTGGTGCGATGGGCCCATGTCTTGGCGGCTGGTATGGACGGGACAATGGCAGTCCTGGCAACCATGGAGCGAAACACTAAAATGTCCAATGTTGAACGTGAGCTTCTTGTCGCGCTCTTGAAGGAGAATGCCAAACGATTGGATTCACAGTTTGTCGCAAGCGCCGAGAAACATAGCCATTTGCTTTCCGTCAGCTTTTTCACTTCCATCTCGGAAGAAATGCAAACCGAATTTTATGACAGTCTTTCTTCCTATTGTTTCAAATGTGGAACAACCGGAGTGACGACCCAAAAGTGCGCCCGTTGCTCTGTGGCTTCCTACTGCTCCCGACAGTGCCAAAAAGCACACTGGAAATATCACAAGCACAACCAATGCACGCCACCGGCAGTATCCCAGTCCTAATGATGACTTATCTGGAGCTTGGTCGGAATATATACTGTGCCATCTCGGTATTGGAGGTCGTGTGAAAGCAAACATCACTAATAATCCATCAGCGTGCGGGCTTACCCTGCAAAGGATGGCTCTTCTAGCTTCGTGGGCAGTTTGGTGTTTGTCTCATTATTTTGGGACGTGACGTCTTTTCTACCTGCCATGGTTGCAATACGGGGGCCGTTGAAACCCAACAGTTTGTGTTTCAAAATTATATCGATACGTGCCACAATGACAGGGATGAATGAATCGAATTTTTACATGCCAGCAACAAAAATGTCCACATATGATAGTGTTCGTCCTCCCACCAATGGAAATGCTGAAGGTTTCAGGTGAAGTAACAATGCACTGGTAATTAAGAGTAGCGGTTGCCGTTAAATTTCGCGGAAATTTCAAGAGAAGCTAGCATTAAGTTGTCCAAGTTGTAGTTCTACTACCTACTTATTACTAGATAGGAATTAAAGATGGAATGCAGGGAGCCTATTTTTGTTGCTATATTCTCCTTATTATGCACTTCTCACTTTCAATCCCAAAACCAGATACTCGTCGGCAAGTATATTTATAGTGTTGCTGCTTCTTCTCCTGCTACTGTTCTTCCAATGCATTGACCTTTTTATCCGTTGGCCAACGGCACGACCCGTAACTTGCACTGAAAATCGAGGTCCCTACTACAGTACTAGACGACGGGCCACTCCCGGAATCGGTACCGATGGTTGCAATATCCACTGGGATTTTTTTCCAAGTACTGTTGGTGTTCTTGTTCGGCCGGATAATATTTCGTGTACGGCACAATGCCCGTATTGATTTTGGATTCGGAATAACTCGTCACTTTCTTTTGATCCATGGCCGTTTGCAATTCGGCCATGACTTTCTTGGCAATCTCTTGTTGTTGTGTATCGGAACAAAAAATCACGGAGGCGTATTGGGTTCCACTGTCGTTGCCTTGTCGATTCAACGTCGTTGGATCATGAAACATAAAGGTAAATTTAACGAGTTCCTCAAAAATGGTGGCGTCCTCGTTGGCCAAGACGACATTTAAAACTTCGACGTGTCCCGTCGACCCAGTACAAACTTCGCGATAGGATGGATTGGCCTTGGCATTCTCATGGGGACTCATAAAGCCCACACTGGCACTTTCAATGGCACCCGGGAATTTCTTTTGAAAATCCTTGACGATGAATTTTTCTGTCCCCCAACTACAGGTTGGTTGTGAGTGGTTGTGAGTGGAAGGGAAAAGTTAGTTAGTTATTACAAACGGTACAACAAAAGACAAACGAAAGTTACGACTGTACATGTGACAGAACGTAAACTCACTAGCACCCCGCGCCTATCGCCAGTGTCTTGGAAATGGTGGCCATGATTGCTTGTTTTCGTAACTTTCTTCTTTGTTGCACGATACTACTAGTTGTTGTTTTGATGGTCTCGAATGTATTTTATGATCCTTTTGGTTTCCTGTTTCCTTGTTTTAAGTTAGTAGTCTACTATCTAAATAGCTATTAGACTACTAACTTCATCATCAACAATAATGAATCAGGCACAGGCAACATAAGATCCGTTCGGAAGCAGCATGACAAGAACAGCTGCAAGCGAAAACATCACGAGAAGGATTTCATCGAGAAAGATACGAATGAATCCAATAATAGCCGCTTGGGTAGCTTGCGTATCGCGCCGGGACCATGCAGTACAAATTGTACGTAGCGCGCCGGGAATCATAGAATGTCTTATGGGACGTCATAGTGACGTATTGTATGTCGTACTGAATACCGGACGTTAATCCTTTTTATGCTGCATAATTTTTCATCCATAAATAAAATTATGCAGCATAATTTTATTTATCGACAAAAATTATGCAGCATAAAAATAATTAAAAAGTACGACACAGATTATGTCGCTACGACATTTACACGTCATCACAGTATCTAACAGTCAAGTCAATCACGAGCTCGTTTTAAAAATCGTGAATCCATTTGAAATTTCTAAATACCATGGTACTTAGCCGTCTTTCCTACGCCGGCTACTGTTACTTAGACAGCCCTTGGCAGACCAAAACCGTCGAATCCATCAGAGGAAGCGTCGCTCATTTTTTGCGATCTTTTCCCTGGATGACAATACTACTAGTAAAGCATCATACTAGTGCCCAGCAAAAGAAGCGAATACAAAACAAGAAAGTCTTCCTCCTCCTCATCTTCTTTTTAAAAATTAACTACTATCTAACGCAATAGCTATTAGTTGCTATCGTCCAATGGCAACACCGGCACAAAGTCAGTATATGAACCTCACCATGACGCCTGCCACAAAGCAACGAATCTTGGGCAATGTCTTGGGCAATGTCACCAATAACGCACGAAACACTGCCAAAACGACACGATCCAGTCTCAAAATTCAGCAGCGACAAAAGACGCCTCTGAAACCTACCTTTAAAAGCATCACTTTTGATACCCCGCAGCCCTCTGTCAAGAAGACTACGACCGATACAACGAACACCAATAGTGCCAGTCTCATCGACGACAACAAGACCATCATCCGCAATAACAATAATAGCAATGACCGAATGTTTTGCAATGTCCAGTGGCGAAATCGTAAAGGCATACTCCAGGTAACCAATGAAGCCATTTTGTTTCATCCTCATCCGTGGACGTGTCCTCCCAGCCAAACGAACAAATCCAAAGCCAACCAGAAGCGAGTACCCTACACGCAAGTCAAAAGCTATCAAGTACGAACCATTGGACCCGACTCTACAGAGTCCTCCTCTAGCACACCACCAATACAACAGCAAAATCATTTGTTACGCTTGAAGATTCGCAAACCCAAGGACGAACGATCGGCTCTATTTGTGCTGCGATTCCCAAGTGCCTCTCTTTTGCAGGTCGTCGAGACCGAATTGAACCAGCGACTGCCAAGTTCTGTCATTGCGACCAGTAGCTACCGCACAATCCACCAAGCTTTGAGCAGTGTGACGCCCGCTACTATTACTAGTACGGCTACCAGTCACTATCCCGTGGTCCAATTGGGCGGGAGCATTTCCGGGAGTCTCACCTTTGAGGACAAGCACTTGATATTTGCGCCCACGTCGCATCAGCATTTGCCCGCCATGAAAATTCGTTGGCAACGTGTGCAAGACCTGCAGATCCAGTGGGACAATCAATTGGACGATGACGAACCATCGTCGCTCAAAGTGATTTGCCATTCCATTCACCGCTTCCACAGTGGAAGCAAACCACCCACGAATTTCATGAGTCCCTTGAAGAAACAGCCACCGCCCATTTTGGAATTGGAATTGCCATCTCCGGAGGAGCTCCAACAGTTGCACCAGGACATGACGGATCGAGTGGAGGCACATCGATTGCGTATTCTTTCCCACAAACGAAACGTACCTTCCCAGCCCAAGCCTGACACGATGGAATCTATGAAAGTCTTTTGGTGGCACCGCCCACAAGTCCGAAAGCGCCAAAATAGTCAAAAACAGGTCACGTTCGAAATCATTTCGGCGAAATCCATCCAATCACCACCCACCAAGCCACGACCCGATCAACAACCTCTTAAGCCGCAACGAATCTTTTCTCCGGAAGAGCCAACACAAGGACCCGTGGAATTTCAAGTCACGGTACCTGTGCGTCGTCGTCGCAGCCGTGCACGTCGACTTGCTAGCAATGATATTTCTTCTTCTTCCTCCTCCTCCTCTTCCTCGCAAACAACTACAAAATTTATATCCTTTCTGGTTGGCGTCATGGTCGGATTGGTACTTGTCCTACTTCCGCATCAAGGTGTCCCAGCAGCCACCACCACGACGGCAGCATCCCAAGTTGTCACACTTCACGAAAGCCTTCGAGTGGCTCTATCCAGCTGGGGAGCCAGTACTAGTTCCCTTTTCAATGTTGTCGGCTTTTCGGCCCACTCCGAGGCTGTGTCTTCAAACGATGACTCGAATGAACGTGACACGGCAACACCTACGTATGTAGAAGAAACCAATGATCTGCTCTTTGAGACAGTGACCACAGGTATGGCCACATGGGTCAATCTAGCGAATCAGCACTTCCAGCGCAACTAACTAACTAACTGCACGAACAAAGATCAGAACCAACGCAAACAAATTACTACACAAGAAACAATTTCCCCACTTCCCAATTTCCCTCTCGCTTCCAGATTTCTTTCCATTGACCTTAAATTAAAATGACGAATTTGCAAAATAAAAGATCCCCCCACCAAGCCAAACGAGCTAGTAGTCACCAAGCCAAAAGAGCAAGTAGTACCACCCACTTACACAAAACCACCTGCATTTTCTCGTTCACTCTCCTTTTGTGTTACAATCTTTTTATTGGATCATGCACGGTCCAGGCATTGTTTGCTTGCTGGAAATGCATGGGTCCACAAGCCATACTCGATCGTACACCAAGGGCAGGCAGGCATTGTGATTCGCCAGCATCATGGCGAGATCTTTCTGTTCCGCAATAGTTCCATACTGTATTTTTTGGATGGCGGGGCGGTATGTGCTGAGACTTTTGCGAAAGCCTACCTCATCCACATCTTGCTTCCCAATGCATTAGTAGTATGTAGTTTAGCCGCGTCTAAAATAGAACTCAACAGCATCTGCCTACCTTCAAAATGGGATTCTTTTCTGTTTAAGCCTCTACAGCACTAGCTAGGTGCCCAATCTTCAACATGCTACTGTCAGGATACAAAGTAACCCCTTAGAACTCAGCAGCATCTACTGCGCTTATAAATTGGGATTCTTTTCTGTTTAATCCCTTATCATACTAGGTGCTCAATCTTTAACATGCTACTGTCAGAATACAAAGCACCCCATAAATGAGGGAACTTGATAGGATATAAAAGCTGCTACAAACAAAAGGGAGAGATGACCTATTTCATCATTGTCAATTTTTAGCTGTAGATAATTCAGGCAGTTCTGCCATGGGTTTGTCATCGGTCCCTTCATGCCTTTATCTGTTAGTCTATCAATTATGTTTGACAACACAAGGGCAACTGAGCTCAAACAACCTCACATGAACTCTTTTGTTCAAAACTTGTTTGGGCTTAGCACGTCTGAGCTCAAGCAAATCTATGGCTGGTGTCTCTTTAAAGCATCCAGAAGAGGATAGTTGGAAGTCTGGTGCACCATGAATTGACAATCAACTTAAGGAATCAACCATTATGAAACTGATGGCAGTTGATGAATTTGATTTCTAGCAAGAATGACACCATTCCAATGCTCTGCTACAGGATGTTCATCATGCAGAAATGAGCAAAAAATGTAACTTGCAAACAAACCCATTGTTATCTGTTCAAGAAATCACGATTACAACAGTGTGAGCATGTTTTGCAGCATGGTCTGCATTGCATTTTGAGACTGTTTTAACAACTGTCTGACTGATGAGCTAGTTTGATTTTTTCTTTTGTGGAATTCAGAATTGTTGAATGCAGTTGCTGCACAGTTGAGCAACTGAAACCTCATCAACATGTTGATAGCTGATGATGCAAGTCCACATCCGCATGTCAAGCAATGTGTAGCAGATCTCTCACACAAGATGTTGTGTGTGCAAGATGGCAGAAGGAAAGCAATAAGAATGTGGCAAATGGTGAACGTAGTCAAACAGGCACCACCAATGTGGAGTCATGCTAGCAAAAAGCAATGCCAACATTTACAGATTGACATGCCTCAGTGAAAACTGTTGGATCACTGATGTTGAAGATCTTTTGAACCAAGAAACAACATTTGTTTTTGCTGGTTTTGTTACAAATCTAATGAAGGTAATCTCAACAGAGTTGGCAGATTTTGATCGGCATGATGAGTGCACTGATTTGAACTGAATGCATTTGTTCATTTCAGAGGTCAATCCTGCTAGGCAACTGAAAATGAGAAATCATCCCAGCTGGGGCAACACAAAAGATAGGCAGACAAATCACATCTGCATTTAGAGACTTTCTTGAAACACAAGTGACAAGTGACAAGCAATCCTAGAACTGTTTGGAGGCCATGCCTGTTTGTTTGTTGTTTTCAAAAGATTTGTCTCAGATTTTTGAGGCTGTGCTCTGTTTGCAAC
>ENA-ORBV01017095-ORBV01017095.1-microbial-mat-metagenome-genome-assembly--contig:-NODE-17095-length-10430-cov-3.577610_pt1 | contig 10430 bp, 13 predicted proteins | sample MGYA00237777_ERZ505514 | MGnify/ENA primary metagenome ERZ505514 (study PRJEB26160, sample SAMN06269048) | microbial mat metagenome | isolation source: Oligotrophic lake microbial mat | place...
GTACGCAACTCAAGTTCGCACGACGTCATCTTCACCGTGGAGAGCAACGTGCCCTACGTGACTGGCGCGTCCAGCTTGTCGGTCAAGGCTGGTCAGACGGTGGACTACATTGTGATTGCAAAGCCCCAACGGGCAGGCAATTATGAGGGTCTCTTAACGTTTACCTCACCAGACGGCCGCTACCTGTGGTTCCCACTCAAGCTGGAAGCTTCGATGCCGGGCGCTGAGGCGGAGGTGCACGTTGAGTGTGTGGTGCGCAAAGCAGTGGTGGCGGAGATTCTGATCGCCAACCCACTGGACAGCATTGTGACGTTTGATGTAAGCGTGCAAGGAGAAGGCATGTCCGGACCAACCTCGTTTTTGCTGGAGCCCAAGCAAAGTGCGATGTACCAGTTTGAATACGCACCGGTGCTGGCAGGCAAGCACGGCGGTGCTGTGTTCTTTGTGAACGATCAGATCGGAGAATTCTGGTATGACGTCAAGCTTGAAGCGGAAAATGCGCCTCCGACCAAACTCGCTTTGATGGAATGTGCATTGGGATCCACAGCGGTAATTGTTGCGCATTCACGTGGTTTTGCTTTGCAACTGTTTCTAACTGAAATCTGCCTCCGTTGTAAATGACTTGGCTCTTCCAGTCTCAATCAGTGCAACTGATGAACGGCTCTGCGGACGATATCACCGTGACGCCCGTCTTCACGGGCACGCATGCGGCGTGCTTTCAGGCTCAGCCAGCGATGTTCACGTTGAGTTCACAGCAGAGCAAGACGATCAGTATTGTTTACTGCGCTACGGAACTTGGTAGCGTACAGTCTACGCGCTGTGTCATCGCACACCCCGCCGTGGGTGAATGGGTGTACGACATCGAGGTACAAGCTGTTTTGTTTATGGGCCCGCTCGTGTATTTCAGCGTTGAACCAGCGTTTACCTCTCGCATTTGCTACTTTCAAACGCGTTTGCTTCAGGGTACGGGTACTCGACCGAATTCGGTCCAAACCATAACGGTAGCTGGTCCACTGCAGGCAAGAACCGCTAGCAGTATCCAGTTCACAAACCCCTTCGAAGTCGATGCCGCTGTGACCATTCTTGTTGATGATCGAAGCCGACAGTTTGAGGTCAGGAGTGCATTTGTGGTCCCTGTACCTAGTCATCATCAACTCACATCCACTGCTCGCACGCGTTACAGTTTTTCTTCAATGGCGGTAGCTCCACCCGTGCACTCACCAAAGTCAGCGCAGGAGCCGTGCTGCATGTGCCATTTGCATACCACCCCTCAAAGATGCAGGCAGCCCAAGCAACCGTGAAGTTGCTAGTGTTGGCTCCTTCAGCGGGTACTGGGGACCAGCCATTGGAGTGGTACTACAGCATTTCGGTGAGTACATTCTCGTGAATGATGCTGTTTAACAGATGTCGCTGAATGCTCACTGCCGTGTCGTGCTCTCTAATCGACACAGGGAGTGCCGGAGGGCCCGCAAACGTCCAATGACGACACCATCATTATCAACACAGCAGCTGGGGAGTACGTGGAGCATGCGCGCGAGATCCGGCTGCCGGGCTTTGTGATGCATGCAGGTGCTTCGCGTGCTGAACCCGAGCTTTTCAGCGTGCAACTGGTGCCCAATGACGAGAATGACGCCGTGTTCTTTGAACGCTCTGTGCGACTGGAGTTGCTCAATCCTCTGTTGTACACCACGGACGATCCGTTGAGACTCAAGGTGAGTTCATCATTGAGCAATGCGACTTCTTACTCATCGCTAATCAGACCCGGCTCATGCTTTCAGATCTGTGTCGAGGCATTACGCTCCATCAATGGCTATGCTACGCTTGTAGTCACCAAGAAGTCAGGTATTGAATCAAATGCGCAAACCAATCAAGATAGTCTTGATTTGAATGACCACATGTGTTGTCTTCCTGATTTGACGTAGGTGGTCGATGGAAGTACAACTTTACGCTGCGCGTGAGTCCAGCTCCAGTAATTGATGTCATCCATCTCGAGGCGAGCATCAACTGCGAAGCTGCTGCAACCTTCAGACTGCACAATTTGTTCGCAGAGTTTGCAGACTACAAGGTAATTGATTGCCATGAATGTGATCCTTCTATTTCAAGGTTTCTTTTGTTGTGTACGTTGCTTACAAGAACGTGTGTACGGGCAGGCATTTTTTACTTTGGAGTCTGCTCCGGAGTTCACCGTGGTGCCACCGGTTGGCTCTTTGGCCCCGAAGGGTGCAGCAGAAGGCACTCCCATTGAGGTGTGCTTTCTGCCTCGGGAGTACGGCAAACCGCTAACGGCCGTGTTGGTGATCCAGGTAGGTTGAACACAATCTAGTTGCAATCAATGATGCATATGCTGAGACTGTTCGATTCATGAATGTGAATTGGCAGACCAATGAGGTCGAATGGCGGTACAAGCTGACTGGACTCCCTCCCGCATTCAAAAAGCCTGTAATTGCAGCAGCCAGTTTAGACAATCAGATTGCTTCTCACATTGAAGAGAAGCGGCGAGCAGACCGCCGCAAAACTCAGAGTAAGCTCTCCGTGTGCATTCTGAAACTGTGCAACAAAACGTCTCACACATCCATACTTATATTTTGATGACGTTCGCAGATTCGGATTTCGTGAAGCGAAACAAGGAAGTTCTGATTTTGCCTCACATTCCCGGTGCCATTCGAGTCAGCACCCCCGCAAGTAGAGCAGCTGAGAGCAGACAGCGATCTGCCAGCGGAAGAAGAAGCGCTGATAGTGGCGTTTCACGTGCAGGCCGTTCTTCTTTGAGGGCAGTATTAGAAACCGAGCCGCAACCCCGTCTGGCGTCACGTAGTGGAGTGGCGGGATTCAGCCGTCCCACGAGCGGTTAAGTAAATCGTCTAATCAACACTGCTGCAACGGCATGCATTGTTTTGCTGCACCAGCCTCTACTTTGTCAAACATGTATATATTATATATATCGTTGCTCGATTAGATTTCGAATTCAAGCCGATACGCACGTCTACATTCGCTGGATCGATCGAATCGGCTGCTGAGAGCCGACTTCGTTCCGCACGCAGGGTTTGTCACATAGAGATCGACTGGAGTGGTGAACAATCATGAATGCCCCATCATGCTCGCGACGAGTACATATCTGCTTTCGCTCAGCTAAGCTTGAAAACTGCATGTTTGCGCATCTAAAACCAGCTTCTTGCTCTGCGAGTCTTCTATTTCTGACAAGTGCACTATTGATGAGTCGCAGCCGCAGCTCAATTCGATTGGCGTATGGATTGCAACCAAGTTAAATGGTAGCTGACGGAATCCGTACGAGACACTTCGGGCGTTAATCGGCAAGCTGAGTGCATACAAATTGGCGCGCGGCTGCGGTATGGAGCTCATTCCGGCGGCTGGATTAGAGTGCAACCCGTCCCTCTTTGCGCGCATGGTTAGAAAGGCTGTGCACGTTACAGTTCGATCATGCAGCCAGCTGCATGACTTGGCGCTTGAGATTCTGCGGCTGCTAGCGCTGAGTACATGCAGCAGCTTCATATGTCACTTGAAAAGCTCCAGCATGGGCTCCAGCGTGGCAGTGGATTTCCGTATACGGAAGCACCGCTGATCCTGCCGCGGTCGATCGGGGCCCGGGACCGAGGCTCAGCTTCGTCGACTTCCGACGGTGGTCGCCACCGCCGGCCGGCCCGACCGGCGGTTTACCCGGGACTCGGAGTTTGGCGGGCGACACCCCAAACATTTGCTAGTGATGTTTAAGCCCGTCATTACGTGAATTGAGCCCGAGGTTCAGGCTTCTGAATGGGGTTTGACGTGACGCTCACACATATCCAGCTCAACTTGGCAACAGCAATATGAACGACAATCACCGTCACGATCATCCGGACGTGGATGCTGATTCTATGCAGGTTTGTTCCATTATTGGCATCGTTTTGATTGCATCTTTTTCACGTGCTTCGTCGATCAACCGTAAGTGCGGCACCGCTTGCTGCACACACGGCTTAGACGCTCCGTGCCATCCCGTCCAGTGCACAGACTCCTGTTCAGAACGAAGTCAAACTCCTTAGATCCATTATCTTTCTGACTTAAAGTCACATGAACTGGCCGCTTTTGATTGCAGGAGCCTCCCGAGGCAGTTTCATCGGATGGAGGAGCACCTCCTGCCCACGGACCTTCTGATGCGGTCAATCAGCTCCGTGCCAGAACGGCAGTGTCATCGCCAGATTGGCGCATTTCGGAGGATGAGCTCGTTGGTCTTTTGTCGTCGTTCTATCAGGTCTTCAAACGAAGCCGCCCTTTCGAGGTTAGTGATACGCGCACGCGTGTGTGTGTATGACATCTTTATGTGCGTGTGTGGGTACGAGTGTGAGCCTGAACTCTTTTTGTTTCATTTTCCGGCTTTCGAGTGGTTTTCGTTAACTGTCTCTTCTGTTTGCACGGACGGTGTTTGTCGCGCAACGATATTGCTTTCGCTCAGGACCTACCAAAAAGCGCCTCGTTTTGGAGCGTCTCTCCAAACTGCTATACAGCAATTCTTGATGTACGCTCTTATTTATTCGTTTTAGTCCGTTGGTCGTGTGTCTGAAATGCCGCTGTGCAACGTCACTAGCCTCAGACGCTGGGGCATGGACCCCGGCTTGTCGACGGTGTCGAATCCGGAAATCATCGTCCGTCAGGCAAGGTACTTTGCCAATTTGAGCAGCTGATCATCCCGAGACCGCTTGATTCCAGCCCGCAAACTCCAGCAGTGCATCTATCTTCGCTAGCCCCCGATGTCTCAACCTCACCTGCGGCCTTGTCAATCACGAGCGCCGTCCCCGCTGATGTTATCCCTCTGTCAAGCCCCAGCGACGGGCTAGCTGCATCTGCAGGCCCCCCTGCTCCTGCTTCTAGGAAGCGTAAATTGGGTGATGCGACTGCGGATGAAAGGGAATCTGATCACGATGTTGAGTGCAGCGACGATCTTTGGGCTGGCGTGTCTGGTGCGGCCGCGACTCAGCGACGTTCATTCATATTACGTCTCCATTGTGTGGGTTGCAACTGTGTGCACCCGCCTGTCAACGATCATCGGAAGCGGTTGGAAGCTCTGCTGGGGGATGCAACGGGTGATGAGTCGAAACTGCTTCCAGCGTTGGATGCCGTGATGGACCGTGCCGCACAACAGTGGCGTGCCGTGCAAAGCCGTTTACCGTGTCAGGCCAAGATGGCCACGCTTCACGCTCTGTTCGATCCAGCCGCGAGCGTCGCCACTTATGATGCCAACGACCTGCCTTCTTCGGAGCTGTGGCATCAACCCACCTCAACTGTTTCAGCGCAGGCAGCAACCGACACGTTTGGTCAATGGTCCAGCCAAGCAGATGCCGCATTCTGCAACCAGAGCCGTCAGCGTGCTGCTCGCACACGCGTGCAAACAGAAAGCGCGCTTGAGGCATGTCGGATGTTTGCGCCTGCACCACCTGCTGTTGCTCAGTTGGGCAACATGATCTTCGCACTGGATGTATTCGGTGACTTTGCTTGTATCACCTTCGAGCACCCCAATTCTCCATCGAAACCACTTACTCAAGCTGGGGAAGGTGTTGCGGCAAAATGCTCTCCAACCGTTGTTAAGGTGAGTTGTAACTGCGTGCCGACGCACCAGGATTTCTTCTGCAAGCTTGCTGCCGGTGCACTGCGAAATCTGTCCGGGCATACACCCAGCAAGGTATCGTCGTCAGCGCTCAGTTCCTGAGTAAGGCGTTGGATGTCTTCACCTCGTACTCTCTCCTTTGTGCCATCGTGAATACCTGTAATCAGAGACTGGTCTCTTTAGATGATGTGGTAATACCTCTCATGCGGCTAGATCAGCCCACGCTAGTAACGATTTTGATGAACATGATACTGCATCCTCTTCTAACTGACAGTATCTTCTGGTTTCTTCCGAGTATTTTAGTAAGCGATCTCTTTCTTGTCAAATTCCTGCTTGATCAAGTTTCCGCGCTCTCATGTGCGTGCCCAACTGGTCTCTAGAATCCGGGCTGTCAACCTTTTAAGAGTGTGCTGGACGCCTTGCACCCGGGGGGCTCAAAGTCTAGTAGCAGCACATCATCCCGTAGCCGTAACAAGCGCGCTCGTCCAAATAACGATCTCTGGCCCCGCACCGCCACCCCGTTTACAACACGAATACAGGTCGGTACACTGTGCGTTTGGGGCAGTCTGTGATCGGTTCTTATGTTTGATCTCTGCGTGTATCTCCTGAAGATGAAGGTAGAGGGTACAGCCTCCCAAGAGGAGCACACGAGAATCGTGAAAGGGCTCAACCTCATGCCTGACAAAGTCCCCAAGCTGGTGCATGGGTTGTTCAGTGTGCCAGAGGTCGCCTCAGCATCTGACTACTGCTTAACTTCAGATAAAACATCTGACGAGGTAGGTCAAATCATGAGACCATGCTCGTCGGTGAAGCTCAGAAGCTCTTGAGATTGACGCTTAGCGTTCTCCTGTGTTGTCATGTGCGCTGTCTGCAGAAGGGTCGATGTTTCGTCGCCGAAAATTTCCTCTTGAATATTTTCCCGGGAGGTGTCGCCTGTTTGTCCCTGCACCCTCCCGATCCCACCGGTGAGTATCGCCGGATGGTGGTTCAGAGCCAGAACGGCACTTTCTTATCGCGTGCACGTGTGTAGCCCCTCCTCCAATGAAGGAGGACTCTGCTGAGTGGGAGTTGCGGAGATCAGGCCAGGTCCTTGACCACCAGTTTCAAGTGTTCCCGCTGTCTCAGAGTGATGTGGCTGGAGACACACATTGGATCAGCCGTGCCGAAAATATAGGTGTGCTACGGTCACTTTTTGTGTGCCGCCGTCTCGCTGAATGTGAAACCGACGATGTCTCGTTTCTTGCCTTGTGTTATGATCTCTTCTTGCGCCAGATCGAGGGCTCCGTTCATCTCTAGGTAAACACGGAAGCCTATTTCTGTGGATCCGGTGTGGTCGATCTCGTGTTCAGTAGCTTACCGGTATCGCTTGTGACAGAGGCTGAGCACCGTCCTCGGGATGATTCCAATGTTCCTGCTTTCCTGCGAAACATGGTTCGGTCAAGTTTCCCGGCACCGACACCACCAGCTTCATCAGAGCAGAATGGGGCCGGCATTGAACTTTCAGCTCTTGGTGCATCTACATCCGAGCTCACTAGCACTGTAAGCCCGATCTCAGCACCCCATGTCACTTGCGAAGATATGGAAAGCAAACACGATGAGAAATCAGAACCTGTTTCGGTGCGTTCAAATCTTTGACTTGGGATTTTCGCCGATGTTTTCCAACATGGGTTTTGTATATTTGCTCCTGCTTCTTCCTCGGTAGATGGACGTGGATCAAGATCCTGAAAGCTGTGCTGAAACGAATAGTCCATCGGATGAACATGGTCTAAATCATGTTCAGCTGCCTTTCCCCGATCCTCCTGAGCCTGCTGTAAGTGCGCTCGCTTTGCTCAACTGCATCTGCACCCTCTGAAGCCTCATGGGATCGTTCTCGCGTGGCACTGAACAGGCTTACGCGTATTGCACAGTATGTTGTTTTGAGTATTTTGGTCCAATTGCGTTTTGGTGTCCGCATGTGCGGACTCTTCTGGCGGCTGCACACTGGACGAACCTCGACGATCTCAGAGACGCTTTCAGCAGTTATGGTAAGTTAAGTTTCTCGAATGTTTTCCCTATGCTTCTCACCTGATTTGCGTTCGTTACCCCAGACATCAATGATGTCAGGGGACATATTCTTCAGTTCGCCGCGCTGCCAGAACTCAAAAGCGAGCTGAACGCGCAGCTCAATGAAGTGATCATCCGCGGGTATGCTTTGACTTCTTCCGTCGCTAGTTGTTCCCGGCTTGCCAAATCCGAATCCATGATACACACGCTAAAAGCTCTGCAGGAGTGTCGCCGACCGCAGCAAAGCGCTGCAGCAGCTACATCGTCACGGAGAACAGTTCCACGTGCCATTTCTAAATCGCAAACGAGTGCTGAAGCTTGCGGCAGAGTTTCCGGAAGACCTCATCGAAGACAAAGTCGAGGCATTTTTCGGTCGTGTTAGTGCAGTTTTGGGAAACCCTGATCAGGGCTCTGGATACGATGTCATCGGAAGACCAGGTACTGAGTCAGACAGGTTCTCGTGTTCCTTGGGTGTTTTTGCGTCAACGGCCCTTTTGGCGTGTTATCGCTTGATTGATCTTTCTCAGAATCTTCGTCAGAGGCCAGAGAGTTTCGAGTGCATAATGTAGTGCGGCGTTATCTGAGCGTGCTTTGGATTTTCACTGCCGAGTTCGAAGGCAGCGATACTTTTGATCCAACCACGGCTGTGTGGTGAGTTTGCACGGATATGTTACATTCAACGGCGCCGTTACGACGTGAACCCGTTGTTCAATGTATTGCTGTTGCGTTTCGTTCGTATTCAAGCACATCTTTGCGTTGCGTTGGTCATTGCAGGCCATTGCTTCTTGACTGTCTGCGTTCATTGGGGCCATATCCGAACTCAACGCTGCTGGAGTTGTTTATTGCTGCTGAAGCCCTCCTGCGTCCGACCGTTGAATCTAGATCGGATCCATATTCCGTATACCATACGGTGTGCCTGTTTTCTCTGGTACGCCGTTTCTACTATGCACGGCAAATGCATATTCGTGAACGACTCAGTGTCACGTGTTTCGTTTTTCGTCCGTCAGCCTGAAGTATTGGTATCTGGAGATTTTCCGCCATCTGTCCTGGATTCCGTGTTCTCGTTTCCATTTGACCTGGATGTTATAGTCAAGGCGATCCAGCTCGCTCATCATCTGCATCAGTCTACCCAGTCGAGAGTTGTCCCCCTGGTGTTAGCCACTCAGGTACTGTGTTAACGTTGTTGTGCCCATGAATGAGTACTCTGCTGTTTGTTGCCGTTCTAAATCACTGATTCGCTCGTTCTTGCCTGTCAACCTGTACTACAGGCACTTAGATCATTTGCAGAGTTACCTGATCTCCGTGATGCCGTTCACCAAAGTGTGTTGTCAAAACTGCTAAAGTGAGTTTGGTTCCCTTCAGATATTTTACGCTGCTCCTATCGCTGGTTTGACCAATGATTACGACGCCCTGATTGTCGCAGAGTAATCGAGGAAGGTTTGGAGTCTGCATCGGATTCCGACTTTGGCGGGCTGAGTGCGGAGCGCCAATTCATGTTTGAGAAATATGTTCAGGTAGCGTTCCGGCACGCACATGTTGCCACTTCGAGCAAGATTGCAGCAACACTGCATATGTTTTAACTTGTCGATCGACGGCCTCACATGTATAACTACTGTCGTCAGAGCATTCCCTTGCACTTTCCCCATGATCCCCTGGATGTCGAGACAGTTGCAGATGCCAAACTGCTGGCCGCGGTGCTACGGTCTGACCAAACAATGTTACATCTGTACGAGGTGTGTGATTATTGAACCTAACTTTTATTTCGTCCGGGCCTGCTGCTGTCTAATTTCACGCGTAGTGACTGTGTTTTTGACATTTGCGTGTATGTGTGCGCGTTTTGTGTATGGTGCAACAGCCGTTTGCGGAGCACTTTTTGGCGATCGCTGAGCCGTCGCAGGAAGAAATAATGCTATCTTTTGAAGTGTGCTACTCGAGGGATTCGTTTATCCTCGCGAGGCGCCGTAAGCATAACTCTGTGTTCAAACGCAAGGTCAGACTTCCATTTAACGAATGCTGGGTGCTCCGCTGTGTCCTGTAGTGATTGTCAACGAAGATACATTGGATGATATACTACCGCTCGCTGCAGCCGGTGTGCAGTTTAGTGCTACGCTGGTGGCTTATGCCGATCTTCTGGCTACCCCTCCTTTCTCGATGCAACCCCGAGCTCGTTTTATACGTCGACATCTGGTTGCCAATCAATGGAGCGTCGCTCGAGTCATCCTGCCTTCGCAAGCTTTAAAGTCATGGCACGAGGATCGAGCTCAAAACGGCTCCGAAGAACACCAGTCGATGGCCGAAGACATCATAGGAACACGCGAGTACGCAAAGCGGGGTGATTCTATTGCGTCTATCCATGACTAACTGCATTTGTAACGGCTGTTACAGTGCAGTTTCGCTACTTCCACCCGATCAGCCTGCGGCAGCTGCTGTATCCACGGCGGCCGATAATCCGGCGTTGTTGCGGCAGCTCATCGATGAGACGCAGAGTCAGGTCGTGTTCGTAGTGGCCTGTAACATTCAGCGGAAGCTGCTTGTTTGCTGCTTCGCCGGTGCTTTGTGCTGATTTGGTCCATTCTACGTACTGTCTTCAACGTAGTTGGAGATCGATATGCATAATCCGCGGACCTATACGGGTTTGATGAGCAGTGTCAAACTGGTTCCACAGCTCACTGAGATGGCTGTGGCCGAAATTGCTGAGTGAGTGATAATGTGTGTGCGTGTTTGGTGTGATGTGTGTGCGTGTTTTGTGTGTGTGTGTGTGTGTGTGTGTGTGTGTGTGTGTGTGTGTGTG
>ENA-ORBV01017097-ORBV01017097.1-microbial-mat-metagenome-genome-assembly--contig:-NODE-17097-length-10429-cov-4.203825_pt1 | contig 10429 bp, 14 predicted proteins | sample MGYA00237777_ERZ505514 | MGnify/ENA primary metagenome ERZ505514 (study PRJEB26160, sample SAMN06269048) | microbial mat metagenome | isolation source: Oligotrophic lake microbial mat | place...
TTTCAAGCAGAAGACGGCATACGAGATTCGCCTTAGTCTCGTGGGCTCGGAGATGTGTATAAGAGACAGCTTCTTACCAACGCCACTTCGACCGCTTGGAACAAGCTTGGAATGTAGACGCCATACAAAACGGGTAATGTTGATGTTGTGGCGGCACCGCCCATGGGCCAAGAAAAGGTAAATAACGGTTCACGGTGGTCACCGATCCAAGCATGTGGTAAATGTTGGACAAAATTCGTGTGGAGGACGTCCATAATGATAGCCCATTGATGGCTCTGCAGCTAATGAACTTGAGCTTGAGCATGAGCTAGTAGCTAGCAACAGAATTCGCAGATAGATATGGTATGCTACAGCGGTCTGTTCATTGCATGTCCTCTTGTGAGTCTTGTCATGGCCGTTGGGCACCGGAGTGTATCGTGTGTGACACAAAGGACCCTAAAACTCTAAGGTGTTCAAAAAGTTGGGTAGATTTGGTGGGTCAATTCACTCGGGAGCCAGGTTTGCTTGCCCGATGCACAGAGGCTTAACGACTAACGGTGCAACAACACTGTGGCCTCTGGTCGGCAATGAACGACTAACATTGGCAACTGAGTGAGCATGATTTAGCCTCACAACGCCATCAGGCTGATCAGTTGCTCAAACACAATTGTTCAAGTGTTTTGCAGTCTCTTGACTGTGACTGTTCGAACAGCGATGAACCACAACAGCAGATGCAGCAATGCGCGCAGCGACTAGACTGTGGGCGCTGCTGCAGAAGAGAGATTGCAATTGTGTGCAGGTTTGCTGCTCAAGAAAAGGACAGTTGTCTGCTGCTGCAGCAGAAGCTGCCCGAATGTGAATGGCGTTCAGCCGGCTTGCAGTCCTCCCTTCGTTGTGGGTGGACAATTTCAAGCTGGCAGCATTGCTTGAGCTCCAGGAAGCCAGCAATCCATCTGTCCTGACGGACACATGTTAATCGCAAGTGAGCACCTGACAATCCCATTGAGTGGAATGTCAGATGTGAACTCACTGAGTTGGGCAAACTGGTGCAGCGTGGACTGTGGTTGGCCAGGTCCGGTGCGATCGCGCATCCAGCTGCAGCAGGAGGCCCCAGCAGCCACTTCGGAAACACCCTGCTTGTTCATTTAGGAGACCTCCGCATCAGCACAAGCACACCGCATCTCGTCCGCTTTGGCGGACTTGACGCAGTCGTTCATTTGAGCCTGCAGGAGTCGGCCGTGCTTCTCCTTCTGCTCATTGCACGTCCAAGCATTCTCGATTTGAAGTCCCAGCAGCAACCTCTCGATCTGTGCCAATTGTCTCCCTTGCAGCACCGCTTGCCTTCTTCCCATGCAAGGACATTTGCTGCACTTGTCAAACATGAATGTGTTTCCGCAACGCTCGGTTTCGCATTGGAATTCTCAGCTTTCCCATGGATTGTTGCACAACCCAGCACCATCACCAGCACAGGGCTGAAGAGCAAGCCATGCCAGTTGACGACACTGTTGATTCATGTTGTGGTGTGGGGTCACAAAACAAAACAAAACAGGGAACAGCTGAAGACACTGTCAATTTTGTGAGAAGTGCAAGCGGTTTTGAAGTCAAATGCATGATGCGCCGGCAAGCCACCTGCTAGTTGAATTGCCTGTCACTGACACTTCAAACAATGATTTGAATGTTCCAATGGAGAGGGTGCTTGCGACTCGTCCAGCATGAGCCTGCTGGAGTCCACTGGTGCTGTGATCAAAATGAATGACGAATCGATCCCACCAAATGTGCGTGTGCGGCTCCTGCTGGTCGATTCGCGCGCTCGCCCGCTCTGCTGTGGAGAGGCTCCTGCGACGCACTGGATTCTTGCCGCTCACCAATGGCTGCTCCAGCAGCTGCCACCAGATGCTGGAGCAGCAGCTAGCCACAAGCCAGCACTGGTGCATCGTGGAGAATCAACTCATGCCGGTGATTCCGTTGCCGTGCTTGCACGTGCTGCAAGTTGAGAGGCAAAGTTCCTTCACAAAAATGGAAGCACTTTCAAAAGTGCTTTTGAAATTAAGCACTCGCGCAAAGAGAAACGATGGGCGCTGGCCGCCGACGGGTCAAAGGAAGCTGGGAACCCTTGTGCTTGGTGCAGCCGTGGAAGAAGGCTCCCTCGCCCCTGACTTCTTCTCCTCTTTTGGGCCCCCCATCATGATGCTCAAAAGACTTTCCCCATTGTTGTCCAGTTTCCATTGTTGCAAAAACAAACGACCACAGCGTTCACACCAACCACCATGAAGCTTCCAAAGCGCTGCCACACAAGCGAATTAGGCAATGGCAGCAATTCTTCGCCATCTGTGCCCTCGCTCTTCTTCACGAGCCGCACAGCAGCAGTCATTGCCTCTGTGAATCCTAGGGATGCGACTCTTTCGCAGAGAAAGGAACAACAACGGTCGCCAATGGCGGTCCTTGGCAGTCAGAGCGCAGCAGTGGAGCAACGTTGCGCCCAGCTTCTGTTCGTGACTTGCCATGAGTCCCACTGGAGGCTGCGTCAGCATGGTTCACTCAACAAACCTGGCACACCAGGATGCGGATTCTTCTTCAACAGCTGTTTGGCTGCGCGATGACGGTGTTCATCTGCAGCCATGACCGTCTTCTCATCGGCAGCCATGACAGCCATGGCGGCCTGGGTTGCGCGATGATGGTGTTCATTTGCAGCCATGGCTGTCTTCTCATCGGCAGCCATGGCAGCCATGACGGCCGAGGTTGCTTGGCAGCTTGTTTGCTCTTGGGCATGATCCGGACTTGTCGCTGATGTTGATGGCTGGGGTTGTTCTCACTGTCTTGATTGGCTGTCCGGGACAATGATGTTGGGGACAGAAGTTGTGATCTCCATCAGAGATTGTTTTTGTTTCATTTTGACTTTCTTTGGTCTCACAATTTCTTTTCTCCAAGAACATTCAAGCATTTCAGTCATTGGCTCAAGCTTCCAGCCGGAGACCGCATCAAGTCAATTCTTTCTGTGACCAACGGTGAGCCTGTCGTCGCAGCATCCTTCGCTGCGCTGCGATTCAAATCGCTTTCAAATCTCTGCATCTCACAGCCAGTTCTTTTTCATGACTCAGTTCAAAACTGCATGCTGGCTTTCATGTTGATCCCCTCTCCACTCCTTCCTCTGTTCGTGGTGGCCACAATCGCCATCCATCACACTCAAGTGCAACTGGCAGTTTGACTGTCAACACTCCCATGGGATCAATGATTGGAGCACACATCTGCAGCGCTGAACCTTCCCTTGGCTCTGTTGGTGGATCTGCCATGTCTGTGATGTCGCCAGCTGTTTCCCAAAGGAATTTTAGGTGCCACGCAGTCTGAGAACTCTCCCTAGCACTCTGTCATTTTCGGTTTGATGACATTGTGATTTCTGCGGCAGAACAGAACGCAAATCAAAACCCTCGGCACCTGTGATTTCCACGGCAGAACTGCACATGGAACGCGTGGCAGTTGGGATTTCTGCGGAGAACGACACGGGTGGTTGTGATTTCTGCGGAGACATTGCAGATTCTGCACTGCACGCGTTGCAACAACCATTCACACGTCATCGTCGAAGACTCACGGCTTCGGTGAGCTTGTGTCCATGCCAAGAAGAAAAAAAAAAGAAGAGAAAAGAACTGAACAGACAGTGTGAGTCCACAGGATTGAATGATGTCACACCACTGTTTCCCGCTAAACATCTTTGCCATGCACAACGTTCCTTCTGAGTCTCTTTGTGTTTTGGAATTAGAAGCACAAATGTTTCTAGCTTTCCAGACAGTGTGTTTCACACATTCATGTTTTGTGAAACATGCACTCTGGGCAGAGTGATTCTGTCACAAAGCTGGCGCACAAGGCAATTGGACTGCCTCTGCAGCTGTGCAAATGCACCAGGCCGCACGAGGCATGCTGACTCGCTCATCAGCATTTGGAATGCCGATTTGCTCGCTGGACTGGTGCTGGCAGTGCTAACTCTGTTGCAGTCTCTGTCGGCAACAAGAGCAGCACCAATGTTGCCAACAAGGAACAACAAATGCAAAGAACATGGTTCGTCAGCCTGCCTTTGGGCAGGCACAACTCAACTTTGTCACCGCTAACAGAGCAGAGGCAGACAAGCTGCGGGAGGGTCATTTTAAGGAAAGGGATTGGAGGATTGTTGTTCCTCCTGGCGGCAGATGTCGTTGTGCAGCCACCAAAAAGAAAGTCTCAGTTGATTTGTTTCATGTCAAGCCCTTGGCAGTGTTTGTGCCACATCTGTTGCTGAAGAATCATGTGCCCTGCTGCCCAAAATGCGAGTCATCAAAGAGCGTGCACACGGAAGGGCCGCGAGTGAAGTGGGTGAAGGTTCCCAAAATTTTGGTTGGAACAAACAGTCACAATTGTCTTGACACGAAACGACACTGGTGCAGTCATTGTTGGTCGTCTTTTCTCGGCTATGACAAGCAGTCAATGCATCTTGATGCACACAAATGGACCGGTTTCTTCAATTTTTTAACCTGTCATCCCACTTTGCTGCAGATGAAGCAGTCCACACTTGCATCATCGATGCAGCAAATCAACCTACAACCCAAATGCAACAACAACTTAAATCCATGTCGATCGACCGGCACCACAGCGAGCAATCGCGCTGCCTGTGCATGGCAACTGCTCAAAAAATTTGAGCTCGGAATTCCAACGTTGCTGCACATGACAGATCTCAACCCACAATCACGGGCATGCTTAAGAAAAACATGTCGTCATTGGAAAGAAGATGCCGTGACAAGCGTGCTCAGGTTCAGGTGTCAAAAATGAATCTTGACAGCGCCAAAAGTTCTTTAGCTGAAGGAATGCCACTGAGGCCGTTGCTCACGCAAAAGTCAGACCGAAACAACAAGAAGCGCGTGCTAAAAAGCACAGGTGTTTCAAAACTGCAGAACCGCATTGCTCATGGCCTGAATGCTGCTCAAGACATTTTGGATTGTGAACGAGCTGGAATTGTGAGAGACGAGTGGACAATCACAGTGGAGACACACTTCGAGAATCTCCGCAGCAAAGTTGATGACATGGAAGGAACCCTCTCTGATGAGCAAGATTGTTCACTGCTGTTGGAAGCAAAACTGCGGGACGAGGTAGCAGCAGAAGAGAACCCTGCTGCAGCGCCAGTGGAAAATGACCAAGCCAAGTTGCCCCCCCCCCCCTTCTCTGCTTATGGGGATCGACTTGGACACAATGGTCAGTTTCTGTCGCGCAGAAGAATGGAGTGCATCATTAGGACTGAGTTTCACCATCGAAAAGCAATGCAAGAGAGCAAGATGAGATCTCTGAGTGCCACCATGTTGAAGTTCGACTTTAACTACAAGATCGCAAAGAAAATTAGAGTTTGGATCGGACAAGGCCAAAGTTTCCAACCGCACGAAAGTGTTCTAACTGTGCAGAACGAGTGTGGATTAACGGTTTTTTGGAAGGCAATTCGCAAAGGGGAATCATTGGACATGGAAGTGTCTGCAGACTTACGAAAACTCGACAAACGTCTTGCTCGCATTGCAAAGAAAACCACGTCACCCATCGCACACAACTGGGTTGACAAGTGCTGTCAGTGGCGCGCAATTCTTCAAACGATTTTCCCAAATGTCAGAACCAAACTGGATTCATTCCATTGGATGGAAAGATTTGATCCCACGCTGGCGGCCACTAAGTCTCGAGAATCGCGTCTATTTGTTTCGTTGCTTCACCGGGCCATGTTCGTTGTGACCCCCTCCGAATTCCAATCTGTCCGAGAGAAGCTGAGAAACAAGAAGGGAAAAGAACCAACAACAAAAGAAGTGTTGAAAAAATCCCGTAGCGTCATTCTGGCTCCTGATCTCCTCATGACAAACGTGGTCCAATTGATAGGCTTCTGCATCCACACTGATAGCCAGACATCACTCAAAAGAGCAACTGCAAGTGAAGAGGAAAAGAAGCTCCTTCCAGGTTTTTTTTTCAAGCCCTTAAAAAGCGAGGGATGCAAACTTGCACGTCAGCAGCTAAGCCATGTAAAGAATGGCTGTTTGTCCGACCCAGATGGTGTTGGCGTGCATTTCAACAACAGCAGCAAAGACATCTGGCACACAATGCGAGGCACAAGCGGGCTGGAAGCCGACAACAAACTGATTGATGAATTGACGGGGAATGCAATTGGTGTCGAGCTGGCGGACAGAATTCTTCGGAACTTCTTTGAACAGTCGAATGATCGGAAAAGAATTCAACGTTGTGGTGAAGTCGACTGCGGAACATCCAAAACAGAAACTCTTGCCTTCATCAACATGCAAGCCGCTAGTGCCGGCTTTGGCAGCTCTGATCTTCCCTACCCAGACCTACATCTTCCGTGGCTGGTGCCGAACTTGGAGGAAGAAACAATGGGACTTGATTTCAAATTCCCTGAGTGCGAGGATGTTTCGAATCCAATGCAGTTGTCGAATGAGCGATGGAATTGCAGTGGTGGTGTGGACAAGATTGCAGATGACGAAGCAGCTGAGTTTCTCCACAGCGTGTTGTTTGCAGATGATGATGAAGAAGAAGAAGTGGAGGAGGAAGCCAATGAGAACCTGCTTCCCGATGAAGAAGAAGCAGCTTCTGATGATGATGATGACCCTGATGACCGCATGTCAAGTCCCCGAATGGACAAAGACGATCCAGAAATCGAAAAGGAAGTTGATCAAATTCAACTCAACGTGTTTGTCAAAGATCGCGCATTCGAAAACACCAGAGCAGTCTTCGAACAGCTTACAAACCAACAACCTTAGATGCCCTTCCAAAAAAAAGTTCAACTGTTCCGGCTACAGAACTGCAGGAGGAAGAAGACCGACTGTTCCATGAATTGGAAGTGCAATGCAGACGAGGCGTCGCTTCCTCATGCAAGAATGGATTCCATGATTTCGAGAAGGCATGGAACACCGAGGTGGCAAATCGATTGGCACAGAAGCTTGAAAGCTTAGACGACAACAATGAAGAAGAGATTGTTCTAATCAACAGGAAAAGCACAAAACAACTTCAACAACACTGTGATCACTGCCAAGAAATGAAGCGAATGGCTGCCTTGTCAAAAGAATGGGATGCGTTTTTCAAGACAGCAAATGAACAACTGCGAGAAAGTCGTAACCGTGCTGTAAATCCCCACGGACTTGTCGCTCCTCCCACGCACGCAAACACGACCGGTGGATCTGTGCCGATTGGTCATCCAACGACATGCAACGTGCAACAACTAGCAACAATCAACCAACAGCAGGCAGTGAATGTGCCTTGGACACTGGCACATCCAGCACACAACAATCCTGGTGACCCATTGCACAATTTCAAACACACGAAGTGGTGCACAACTTGTGGATGTCAAAAGAAAGTGCACGTTAGGGAGGAAAGCTTCGGCTTAAAATGTCAACGTGGTCACTGTGCCAAATGCGGATGGCTAAAAAACCATCACAGCAAGAGCAATTACAAAATGGGACCCTTCTGCCGCAACCAAGCTAAGTCTAACAGCCCGCACAATTTATGGGAATCATGATGTTGGCAATTCTGGCACGACATGAGGGGCAGCGACAGCGAGGATTGCAGTGGCAGTAGGAAGCACCCTCTGAATAGATGCAATCACACCTTCAACATGTCTCATTGAATGATAGGCTATCTCCCAAAAGAATGGCTGTTCCCAGCATTTCACCCAAAAGCAGGTGTTCCAATTGATCAGAAGAAGGTTGCAACTGGCAGTGTTCGTCATGAAACAACTCTGTGTTTCCTTCTGCACACACAGGAAAATGCAGTCATGAAAGACTCTCATCTTGCAGGGAGCAACTCCACCATGCATGTTGTCTTCTTTCAAATGCTCATGGAACAATTTGAGTGATTTCTGTGGCCAGCAAGTCCAGCAATTAGCCCCCCATGTCTCCAACTAGTCCACCACTTCACTGAATGCAGCCGGCAGGGGCAAGGTGTCCCCAGCCATGATTAGATTTTGGACGTTGTCATGACTCAAACAACTGGACTCAATGACACAATGACCATCCTGCCTCCAAATTTGACCTTGTTTGTGTCTGCTGCTAGCCAGCAGCCACTTAGGATGACAGCCACTTCTAGCACAGGCGACGTCGCTGTGGGGACAGACGTCTTGATCAGTCTGCATTGACGTCTTGATTGCAGCAGCAGATGGCTTCATTGTGGCAGCTGTGACACTGGACTTGATTGTCACAGAGTGAGACATGCAAATGAATGAGGCAGTCATCAGTGGGACTCGCAGAACAGGTGCTGCATGCGATGCAGCACAGGACGCAATTTTCGGGTTTTTGCGCACACTGGTCTTTTTGAATTTGCCTTGATGTCAACAGGGAGCAAAAAACCAGTGGAAAGCCGGGTTCAGCGTTGTTGGTGGCAAGCCCAGCAGATTGGTGCGCCCATGTGAATTTTGAGACGAGTTGGTTTGGTTTCATGAGCCGGTCTCTGCGTGTGCTGACTGCAGCCTCGCGAGACAGGTGCAGTTGCATGGGAAAAAGAGCACGATGGAACTGACACCGACGTTCATCAGTGACCCGCCCGACTGGGTTGACTGTGACGAAAACAGCACAATCTAGCTAGGTGAGCACATGTCAGACCAACCCAGACTCACTCAAATTGTTCACACGTCATCAAAGACTAAAGATCGGGACTCACTCTTCATGACCTTTTGCGGGAAAAGAACCTGTTGAAACAATGCGTGCCAATCAATGAATGGGATGAAATGAATGCTGCTGCATGAGATTAATCTGATGATTAAATTTACTTTTGATTGTCTAGCTATCGAGGTTGGAAAAGGAAGACTCCGAGAGTTCAGAAGTGCTGGTTGTGAAGGCGGTAGAGGCCTTCTTCATCCCAAAGGTAGCGGCGATCATCAAAGGTGTGAGTTTTCAAACGGGCTCCACGGTGGTAGCAAATAGATGCGCCTTCTATTCGGCGCTTCCTTCTCCTTTCTGAGGCCACTCTCCCATGCTTGCTGCTGCTGCCGCTGCTGCAGCTACTGCAATTGAGCTAGGCGGTGTTTTTTGGGAGAATGACTGCAAAGAATAAGACATTGCCTTTTGCGGAGTGAATGTCATGCCTTCTCCTGCCACAATTACTACCATTATGCTCACCGAAATTTGACTGGCTTTGCAGACAATGTATCCCTTGAGTGCCTATTCTAAAGGGTACTCCCAATGCAACGCACAAGGTGTCGTTTACGGCTGCGATCCACTCTTCCCAATGATGCTGCTGACCCCGGAAACCGCTGACCTTGGACTTCAACCAAAATGCACTGCCGAACGAGAGGATGGATATTTGTTTGAATGTGATGAGTTCATGCCCTCCCAAAAGGCCACCGATTGCCGTCGGTAGGATGCAATTTGCATTCCCTGTCCCATATTCATGGCGAGAAAATTGGCACGGGTATGTTGTCGCAATCTAGCAAGACGCAAGCCAAACAAAAAGAAGACGATGTCGGCGTTGATGTCGATGTCGAGCCGCCATGCATTGAGCCAAGTGCTGCAAGGGAGCCAGCAACAGCGGAATATTGGATTCGCAGCGAAGAAGGTTCCGTTAGCGTATTTGCGTCTCCAATACCAGGATTCATACAAGACGTTCAAGCGGAGAACGAAGGCTACAAATGAAACGCTGGAGGCAAAGGATAATGCTACGATTACAAGGGAAATGTTTCCAAATGCCAGCATTGACGAGACTGGTCTAATAGAGCCATCTTCTGCCAATTCGACTGGCGAACGTTGTGCCTTCCTTCCTCTAGTAGCAGGCATTGCCTTGACTGAAGCAAGCTTAGAGTAGCAGAGACAGTTCAAATACGACAACCAAATCAGTTTTTCCTAGTTCGTCCTAAAATGCAATATATTCTTTATTGCTTCCGGTCGTTGTGTTTATCTGACTGCAGTACAACCAAAGACACAGCGAGCAAGCAACACATCTCTTTTTAAAAACCGTTTAAATTACGTAGCATCCATACACGACTTTGGCGCAGATTCCTTCACCTTCTTTTGCGCGGTGCACTACTCGCATGGCTCAAAGAATTGGTTGTCGCCTGTTTCAATCGTCGTCGCTCATTGCCCGCCAATACACCATTCGCCGCCGTCTCCCGATCATGCTTGGCGACATATCCCAATCGTCCATCCAAATGTTCAATGGCGTATTGGTGTCCGTTGGCCCCGTACAACCACTGCGCGTTTAAAGCGCAATTCGCATTTGCTTGGACTTGCATGGGACCTTCTGGGGGTCGTTTCAAAAAGACCAGCTTGTTCAATAATTCTTTGTAATACTCCACTTTTGCCACGTGATTGTTGTCGGACCACGTTGTGGATGGTTCCAAGGTAATCCCATTGACATCCAACCGCGTCAGATTACCGCATCCCGCCACAGAGTGTCGTTTGTTGAAGCGGACCATGGGAATGGGATTCCCACCGGGTCGTTCTTCGTCCATGGTTTTGAC
>ENA-ORBV01017098-ORBV01017098.1-microbial-mat-metagenome-genome-assembly--contig:-NODE-17098-length-10429-cov-3.527338_pt1 | contig 10429 bp, 10 predicted proteins | sample MGYA00237777_ERZ505514 | MGnify/ENA primary metagenome ERZ505514 (study PRJEB26160, sample SAMN06269048) | microbial mat metagenome | isolation source: Oligotrophic lake microbial mat | place...
CCCGAAACTGACCCCGCCCAAGGGGCCGCGCTCGCGCGGGGCCTCTTGTACAGATCAAGGGTGCTTTAGCTGCAGAGCCGCTCGACCCGCCCGCGCGTCCAAGATATAGCCACGCGGTGACTGAACAGCACACCGAAGCGCTGAAGCTTTCGCTCGCCCATCCGCTGACCGCGACGGACTTTCCTGGGCTGGGAAAGAAGTACGAAGGCAAAGTGCGCGACAACTACACGACGAACGACGGGCGGCGTGTGATCATCGCGACCGACCGCATCAGCGCGTTCGACCGCGTGCTCGGCAGCTTGCCACTCAAGGGTCAAGTGCTGGGGTTCGCGGCCGCCTGGTGGTTCGAGAAGACTCGCCAGATCGCGCCGAACCATGTGCTCGCGGTGCCGGATCCGAACGTGCTGGTTGCTCGCGAATGCCAGCTAGTTCCGGTCGAGATGGTCGTGCGCGCGTATCTGACCGGTACGACATCGACCAGCATTTGGGTGCACTACGAGCAAGGCTCTCGCGAGTTTTGCGGGCATAAGCTGCCCGAAGGCATGAAGAAGCATCAGCGCCTTGCGGAGCCGATTCTGACGCCGAGCACCAAGGCGGGGCACGGCGACCACGACGTCTCGGCATCACGTGCCGAAATTTTACGAAGCTCGGGCATGGCGCCCGGCGACTTCGATCGGGCGGCGGAGATCGCCATGGCGCTGTTTCGCGAAGGGCAGCGCGTGTGCGCCGAGCGCGGACTGATCCTGGTCGACACCAAGTACGAGCTCGGCAAAACTCCCGCCGGAGAAATCATCGTCATCGACGAGATTCACACCCCGGATTCTTCGCGCTTTTGGTATCAGGACAGCTACGCAGAGCGCTTTTCCGCCGGTCAGGATCCTGAGAGCTTCGACAAGGAGTACGTGCGTCGCTACCTGGTCGGACGAGGCTTTCGCGGCGAAGGGCCGATTCCGACCATTCCGGACGACGTGAAAATCGAGGCCATGCGGCGCTATATCGAAGCCGTCGAGCGCATCACGGGGCAACGCTTCGTGCCCAACCTGGAAGAGCCCCAAACGCGGATGGCGAGCAACCTGAAGCTGGCCGGCTTCACGGTTTAGCTCTTGCTTTGAGTGGGCCACATTCACCTCTCGGCCGAAGGCCCGCGCCTATTCCGTGGAGCTGCTCGGCTCGGAAGCTCAAGAGGTCGAGCTCGATGTCGAGTTGCTTCGAACGGGCGCTGTCTAGCCGACGCCTCTGAGGGTAGGCTTTCGTTCATGGCCGAAGCCGTTTACGTGGTCTCTGCGGTGCGCACTCCCATAGGCGCCTTCTTAGGCGCTTTAGCTAGCGTGCCCGCTCCCAGGCTGGGCGCCGTGGCGATCAAGAGTGCGCTGGAACGCGGCGGTGTTGCGCCCCAGCTGGTGGGCGAGGTGTTCATGGGCAACGTCCTCTCAGCGGGCATCGGACAGGCTCCAGCGCGGCAGGCGGCGATGTTTGCTGGGGTGCCTGACTCAGTGCCGGCGACCACGGTGAGCAAGGTGTGCGGCTCGGGCCTCCAGGCGGTGATCTTCGGCGCCCAATCGCTGCTGCTCGGCGACACGGAGCTCGTGGTCGCGGGCGGCATGGAGTCGATGTCGAACGTGCCGTACTACCTGCGCGAAGCGCGTTCCGGCTACCGCATGGGCGACGGCAAGCTGATAGACGGGATGCTTTTGGACGGCCTTTGGGACCCCTACAACGACTTTCACATGGGGCAAGCTGGCGAGCTGTGCGCGAAGGAGCACGGGCTGACGCGCGAGCTTCAAGATGATTTCGCGAAGCGCAGCTATGGCCTAGCGCTTGCCGCGCAGAGCAGCGGCGCCTTCGCCAAGGAGATCGCCGCCGTTGCGATACCGCAAAAAAAAGGGGATCCGCTCATGGTGAGCGAGGACGAAGAGCCTAGTCGCGGCGACCCGAACAAATTCGACAAGCTACGCCCGGTGTTCGCCAAGGACGGAACCATCACGGCGGCCAATGCCTCCAGCATCAACGACGGCGCGGCTGCGCTCGTGTTGGCCTCGGAATCCGCGCTGAAGCGCCATGGCCTCAAACCGCTCGCGCGCATCGTCGGCTACGGCAGCGCCGCTCAGGCGCCCGAGTGGTTTACGACAGCGCCAGCGCTCGCCATCACTTCGACGCTGAAGAAGCTGGGTCTCAAGCTGAGTGACATCGACCTTTGGGAGATCAACGAAGCTTTTTCGTGCGTCGCTCTGGCGTGTACGAAGATAGCCGGCATAGATCCGGAGAAAGTGAACGTACGCGGCGGCGCGGTGGCGCTCGGCCATCCGATTGGCGCTTCCGGCGCCCGCATTCTCACCACCCTGCTAGGCGCGATGCACGATGGAAGGGCCCAGCGCGGCCTTGCGACCCTCTGCATCGGAGGCGGCGAAGCCGTCGCCGTGGTCGTCGAGCTCACCTGACGGCGAAATAGGCGCGGCGGCGCGTTCGAGCGTAATGGCCAGGCCGATGGCGCGCGCCAGAGGCTCGAGCTTGGCTCGACCGGCCCACAGCTCCAGCAAGAGATCGCCCGGACCGTCGATGACGATGCGCAGCTCCTGGCCGCGCTCTTCCACGTGCGCACGCCGCACGAGCTGGCTGTGGCCTCGGTCCAAGGCCACCGACAAGCGCAAGATGGCGGACAGCACGCTCACGCGACGCTGTCCCTTCGCCGGAAGCTTCATCAGCCGCGAGTCTTTGCGCCGTGGCCGCGAGCCGCGGTGATACAGCACGATCAAGCCGAGCAGCTCGATCTCATCGTCCGTGAAGCCACGCAGCCGTGAATTGCGGATGATGTAGCGCGAGTGGAGCTCACGGTTCTCGTAGTCGACGTGGCGACCGACGCCGTGAAGCAGCGCGCCGAACTCGAGCAGCTCGCGCTCCGGCGTACCGAAACCGTGGAGCTTCTGCGTTTGATCGAAGAGTGACAGCGACAGCTCTGCGATGTGAAGCTCGCGCGGATCGTCGCGTTGGTACTTGCGCATCAGCTCGACCACGCTCCGGCGACGCGGGTCCGAGATGGGGCGATGCGGCGTGGGATCCATGCCGCGCCGCTCGATGAAGTCCCAGATCACGCCTTCGCGCAGCGAGGTGTCGCACAGCGTGAACTCCTCGGCGCGCGCCATCTCCAAGAGCTCCAGCAAGAGCACGCCACCCAAGTGAATGGTGTCGGCCCGACCCTCGCCAATGCCCGGAAATCGTGCTCTTTTCGGCGCATCCAGCTCGTTCAGGCGCCGCACTAGCTCGCGCAGGTCGCGGCGCCGAACGGATTGCGCGTTGGACGAGCGAAAGGGCGCGCCGCCCGACAGCAGATGAGCGGCTTCGCCCAACGTACGAATCGTTCCGGACGTGCCAACGACTCGCGCACAGCCGTAACGTTTGGCCTCGGCCATCACCTCTGCAGCCGCGCCCTGCACGTAGCCCGACAGCTCGTACAGCTCGCGGGTGCCGAGCGAGTGCGCTCCTCCTTGACGATGCACGAGGCGCTGCACGCCAAGCCGCATGCTCTGCGCCAACAGCACGTCACTCTGATTTCCCACCGCTACTTCGACGCTACCGCCGCCAATGTCAATCACCAGGCCGCACTCGCCACCGAGGTCGATGGCGTGACGCACGGCTAGAAAAATCAGCCGAGCTTCCTCCGAGCCACTAATGACGCGCGGCATGACACCCGTGCGTTGGAAGATCGCGTTCAAGAACTCCGTGCCGTTCTCGGCCTCGCGGGTAGCGCTCGTCGCCACCGCCAGGATCTCCTCTACGCCGCGGCTCTCCGCGAGCTTGGTGTAGCGGCCCAGCACCTCCACGCCCTCGTTGAAGGCGCGATCGGTGAGTCGCATTTCCCCGAACATGCCCAGCCCGAGCCGGACCATGCTCTTCTCGCGGTCGATCACGTGAAAAGCTCGGCCGTCGAACTCGACTACCACCAGGTGGATGGAGTTGGTCCCGATGTCGATTGCCGCCAGTTTCACGATCATGGAGGGTACCAAAGTTTGGCGGCGCCAGGGCGATCGTAGCGCTAGGCTTTAGCAGTTGGCCTGCTCGATCCCCTTCGGTACTGTCGCCGTCACGCTGCCCGTGCCTGCCACCCACGTCGAATGGATGAAGACTGCGTGACGTTCTCGGTACACTCGACTCACTTTCAATGCGCCTTCGTGGCCATGAGGTACTTTTGGGGTGCCCGTGGTGAGGAGCTGGGTGAGGCACTTTCGTCAATCACGCAGGCTCCAGCTAAGCCGACCGCTGAGCTGCTTGCCGGGTTGACGCACCCAGAGCGCGGGCAGCGCGCCGCGGCGCTCGGCGCAGAGCTCGCCAAACTGTCGGCCGCACTGGACCAGCGGAGCCTGCTCCGATGATAGGACGAGGCCGCGTGCTGCCACGAGAAGCAGTCGCTGGTGCGCCGCTCGTGGCCCTGCCCTCCGAGCCGAGGGCGCACCCGCCGCTGGGCCGAGTGGCGCCAAAAGCGGTGGTGGAAGCGAGCCTAGAGGCCGAGCGCATCCTCGATAGAGCGCGAGCTGCGGCTAGCAGCCTGCTCGACGCGGCGGAGCGGAAGGCGTCCGACTTGAAGCTGCGAGCAGAAACCGAGGCGCGTGCCGAAGCCGCGGCAAAGCTTGCGGCGCACGCGCTGGCGCTCGCGAGCCACGAGGCGCGGGCGGACGAACGCGCGCTCGACCGTACGATTGAGCTCGCGCGTTTGTTAGCGGAACGCTTGCTCGGAGCCTCGCTCTCGGTGGCGCCGCAAGAGGTCGTCTCACTGGCTCGCCAGGCGCTGTCGGAGGCACGCGGCGCGCGCCGGCTAGCGATCGTTGCCCACCCAGAAGACGCTCGGCTGCTAGAGCATTCGGTAGGTTCGCTTGGCGTTGCGGTCGAAGCCGTGCGCATCGTTTCCGATCCCAAGCGAAGTCGCGGTAGCCTGCGCATCGATACCGACATCGGCGTACTGGACGCCGACTTGGCGCCGCAGTTGGATCGCCTGGCTCGGCGCCTGCGGGAGACACTGTCACATGGCGAATGACCCCACTGCGAGCGTGTTTCCGGAGCCGCTGGGAGCGCCGCCACACTACGAGAGCACGCGCTTCCAGTCCGACCCGCCTCCTTCGCGCGCGCCAACGCGATTTCGGGTCCACCTGCTGCTGTTTGGGCTGACCGTCCTGAGCATGCAGGTGACGGCCATGTACCTGTATCAAAGTCCCGGCGCACCGCCCGGCTACACGCTCGCCAGCTGGGCTGCCTACCAGGCCATTCCGCTGATTAGTATCTTGCTCGTGCACGAGCTCGGTCACTACATCGCGGCGCGTCTGCACGGAGTTCCGGCTTCCCTTCCGTATTTCCTGCCGCTGCCGATCGTCGCTCTTTTCGGGACTCTCGGCGCGGTGATCACGATGGACGATCGCATTCGGTCGCGGAAGGCCTTGCTCGACATCGGCGCCGCCGGACCTATCGCCGGCATGTTGGTGGCGGTGCCCGTCTTGTGTTGGGGCCTTTCACTATCGCCGGTGGAGCCGCGCAGCCTGGCCAACTACAGCCAGGAAGGACAAAGCATCGTGTATTGGCTGCTAAAGCGCCTGGTGCTCGGTCCAATCCCAGCTGACTACGACGTCCAGCTCCACCCCATGGCGTTTGCCGGTTGGGGAGGGCTGTTTCTCACGATGATCAATCTTCTGCCGTGGGGGCAACTCGACGGGGGTCATATCGCCTTCGCTCTACTGGGCGAGCGTCAGCATCGCATCGCTACCTGGGTCCGGCGCGGGCTGCTGCTGGCCTTCGCTTACAACGTGGTGACGCTCGTTTTGCCGGTGCTGCTCGGGAAGTCCCAACAACCCCTGGAGCTAGCCATCGCTGGCTCGGCCTTTTGGTTGGTCTGGTACGGCATCACGGCCCTGATGTCGCGCTTCTCCGGCGCGCTGCACCCGCCGTTCGAACCGGCGCCGCTCAGTATGGGTCGCAAGCTGGTGGCGGGCGCCTGTTTGCTGCTTTTCGTGTTGCTCTTTTTGCCGTCACCGCTCGTCCTCTACTAAGACAAGCATGTTCCCGACGACGCGCGGCCGGCTCACGCAGGTGCTCGGGGCTCTGCTGCCAGTGCGAGACATTCTGGCGGAGCGTGCCCTCGACGTCACGCCGCCGAGCTGGGCTGAACGACGCGGCTGGGTCCCGTTCCTGCTCGCGCTCAGCGATCAGCAGGTGAAGGCTTGCGAAGCCGATGGATTTGCAACGCAGCTGCCCGCGCTGTCTGAGGTGCCTTTGGACTTGCTCGAGCTAGCCCGCAATTCACTGGAGCTGGCTCGCCTACCCATTCTCGAGCGCTCGCATGCGATTGGCCCCGAACGCTTGCGCTCGGTACCGCTGCGAAAGCGGGCCCAACTCTCCGCGCTGCTCGGCGCGGTCGAGCCCATGGCGGCCGAAGCGCGCAGGATCATCGATGTGGGGGCAGGCAGTGGGCACTTTACGCGCTTGGCTGCCGAGCTCTTCGACACAGAGGCTGTCGGGCTCGAGCGCAATGCCGAGCGCGTCGCAGCGGCCACACGCCGCGTCACGGAGCAGCCAGGCCTGGGGCGCGCAACAGCCACTTTCATCACGGTCGACGCGAAAGACGGCGAGCTCTCCTTCTCGGACCAGGACCTGGCAATCGGCCTGCACGCCTGCGGAGAGCTGGGAGACCGGCTCGTGCGGGCCGCGGGCAGCGCAGGCTGTGACGTCGCGCTCGTCTCGTGCTGCCTGCAGAAACGCTCCGAACCGTTCAGAGACCCCCTGGTTGCGCTCGCGGACGCATTTCCGTTGCGCCGCGACGTGCTCGGCCTAACCAACCTGACCGCGCAACCTCAAGGCGTGGAGGTGAGCATCGAAACCACTATCTTAGCGCGTCAAACTCGCTACGCGCTCGGTCGCTTGCTGCGCGCGCGCGGGCTCTCGGTGGTGCCTGGCGCCGAGATGACCGGCATCAACCGTCGCCGAGCCAACGCAGGGCTTGGTGCCGTCGCCGCGTTGGCGCTCGCCCTCCGGGGCTTGCCGCCAGCGTCGGCGGCCGAGGTGTCTCAGCATGAGGCCGAAGCGGAAGCACGCTTTGCCATCGTGCGTCGGCTATCCCTACCCCGAAGCATGCTGGCACGGCTGGTGGAAGTTGCGGTGTCGCTGGACCGCGGCGCATTCCTGGAAGAACGCGGGCTGAACGTGAGAGTGGCGACGCTGTTCGAGCGCTCGGTAACGCCGCGCAACATCGGCGTGTTCGCGAGCCGCTCGCTTTCGCGGCTGCCAGTGGCGTGATAGCTTCGCTCGCTCTCACGGAACCCTGAAAAAGCATGAGCGATCGGAAGTACGCGGCAGCAGGCGTTGACTACTCGGTGATCGATCCGAGCAAGCTCCTCGCGCAAGAGTTCGCGGCCAAAACGGCCGGCCAGCTCGCTCGCCTCGGTTTGGAAGAAGTCGAATCGAGCCGCGGCGAGTCCGCCTACATCGTGAAGATGGGCCCCATTTCCTTGGCGTTCGTGACCGAGGCGCTCGGCACGAAGAACCTCGTGGCAGACGCCGTGCGTGCCTATACCGGGCGCACGCACTACGACGCCATTGCGCGTGACACCGTGGCCACGATCTTGAATGACCTGTGCAGCGTCGGGGCTCGGGCGGCGTGCCTCACGTCCTACTGGGGAGCGGGAGACGGCGCATGGTTTGCCGACGCCGAGCGCGCGCGCGATTTGACGGAGGGTTGGGCTGCGGCGTGCCTCGAGTGCCGAGTCTCCTGGGGCGGCGGAGAAACCCAAGTGTTGCCGTCGCTGATCGAGCCCGGGCGTATCGTGCTCGGCGGCTCGGCGCTCGGGCTCATCACCTCGCCGGAGCAGACGCTGCACGGTGAGCGCCTGCAGGTCGGCGATCAGATCTTGCTTGCTCCGGCATCCGGCATCCACGCCAATGGCCTTAGTCTGGCGCGCAAGGTCGCAGCCGGGTTGCCTCAGGGCTACCAAACCCCCGTCCCTGATGATCCTGCAGGCCGCAGCTACGGCGAATGCCTGCTCGACCCCACACCGCAATACGCTCCGCTAGTAGAAGATTTGCAGAGCGCAGGAGTACCGCTGCACTACGCGGCGCACATCACCGGCCATGGCTGGCGAAAGCTGATGCGCGCCAACCGCGACCTCGGCTACGTGATGCGACACGTCCCGAAGGTGCCAGCCGTACTGACGTTCCTTCAAGAGCACGCCGACATGTCCCCCGAGGAGGCCTACGGCACCCTCAACATGGGAGCCGGCTTCGCCCTCTACTTGCCAGAAGCTGCGGTGCAAGCCGCTATCACTGTCGGGCGAAAGAGCGGTTTCGAGCTGCTCCACGCGGGCGCCGTGCTTGCCGGCCCGCGCCGCGTCGAGGTATTGCCGCTCGGTCTCCGCTTCGAAGGCGCCTCGCTGCAAGTTCGTCGCGCTTGATTGAGCGCCCGGGCACAGTCGACTTCAGCTCGGGGCAAGCGTGGGGAGCTTGGCGTGCTGGGCAGCAGAGAGCAGGCGGATGTCGTACGCAACGAAAGCCTGCAGCTCCTCGCCAAGCTCGAGCGCTGTCGCGAGATGAATCGCGTCCAGAGCTCGCAGCGTGGGCGGCGCCAAGGTTCCCGCGCTGTCGAGAAGCGACTGGGTAATCGTCACCTCGCCGACGCCGTCCAAGACCTCTCGGGCCTTTCGCAGCGTCGGCTCGCTGCCAGAGCGGTAAGCTACACGCAAGAGCTCGACGCGAGTCAGCGCGCTGGTGACGAGCATGCCTGGCTCGACCTTGGCGAGGAAGCGACGGAGTGCGCTGGTTTCAAGCCCCTTGACGACGAGCTTCACCAGTGCGGACGTATCCAGATAGATCATTGCGTCAGCGCTCCTGCTCCCGCAGTCGACCTAGCTCGTTCGTGAGCGATCGACGCTTCGAGCTGCCGGAGAGCGGAGACACCTTTCGGAGGTCCTGGTGCGCCGGAATCAGTCGGCCCGCCTCGAGCAAGCGCTCACGAGTCGAGACCTCCCGTGGTGGGGCGAGGATGGCGACGAGCCGTCCCCGGTCCGTGACTTCGATGGTTTCTCCGGCAGCGACCCGTGAGAGCCAGCGGCTGGCCTGTTGTCTGAGCTCGCGGACCCCGATTCGCTCCATGTGTTACAATGTAGCACTTCGCGCAGTTTCGGCAAGCGGCCGCGGCAGAGCGAGCTGACCTATGAGGTCGCACGCGGGCGTGCTCTTCACCCCACGCGGCGAAAGTCATCACGAAAAACCGCGCGCTAGGCGCCCCGGGCCCGACTAAGCGATGCAGCCCTTGCGCTGGGCCGGTTCGCCCGACATCTTTCGCCCCCCGTGATCCGTTTCGACTCCGTCAGTAAGAACCATGGCCGACAAATCTTGTTCATGGAGGCCTCCGCGAGTGTGAATCGCGGTGAGAAGGTCGGGCTCGTTGGGCCGAATGGCTCCGGCAAGACCACGCTGTTCCGACTGATCGTCGGTGAGGAGCAGCCGGACGGCGGTCTGATGGCCGTCGATCGCGGAGTGCGCATCGGGTACTTCAGCCAGGACGTGGGCGACATGAGTGGCCGCTCGGTGCTGGCCGAAACGATGGCGGGTGCGGGCGAGGTGTCGGACGTCGCGCGGGAGCTCCACGAGCTCGAGGCCAAGATGGCTGATCCGGCGCACGCCGACGAGCTCGAGAAGATCATCGAGCGCTTCGGCGAGGTGCAAGGGCGATTCGACGAGCTGGGCGGCTATGGCCTCGAGGCGCGCGCGCGCGAGGTGTTGACCGGCCTCGGCTTTCGACACGAGGTGGTGGAGGGCGACGTGGGTGCGCTCTCGGGCGGCTGGAAGATGCGCGTCGCGCTGGCTCGCATCCTGCTGATGGCCCCCGATTTACTGCTGCTCGACGAGCCGACCAACCACCTCGATCTAGAATCCATCATCTGGCTCGAGCAATTCTTGAAGGATTTTCAGGGCGCTTTGGTCATGACCTCGCACGATCGCGAGTTCATGAATCGATTGGTCGGAAAGGTCTTGGAGATCGACGGCGGCGAGCTGACGACCTTCTCCGGCAACTACGAGTTTTACGCCGAGCAGCGACTGCTCCTGGCCGCTCAACAGCAGGCGCAGTTCGAACGTCAGCAGGCGATGCTGGCCAAGGAACAGGCCTTCATCGACAAGTTCAAGGCCCGCGCCAGCCACGCCGCGCAGGTGCAATCGCGCGTGAAAAAGCTGGATAAGATCGAGAAGGTCGAGCCGCCACGACGGCGCAAGACCGTGGAGTTCGACTTCCCCAAGCCACCACGCTCGGGCGAGGACGTGGCGAAGCTCTCTAGTGTCAGCAAGAGCTACGGCCAGCACATCATCTATGCGAATTTCGATTTTCTGATCCGAAGGCGCGAACGCTGGTGCGTGATGGGCGTGAACGGCGCCGGCAAGTCAACGCTGCTGCGGCTGATCG
>ENA-ORBV01017099-ORBV01017099.1-microbial-mat-metagenome-genome-assembly--contig:-NODE-17099-length-10428-cov-5.774998_pt1 | contig 10428 bp, 9 predicted proteins | sample MGYA00237777_ERZ505514 | MGnify/ENA primary metagenome ERZ505514 (study PRJEB26160, sample SAMN06269048) | microbial mat metagenome | isolation source: Oligotrophic lake microbial mat | place...
TTGGGTATTCATGATCAATATCAATGGTTAGACCCTCCATTCTTGGGTCCTGAGCATAGGCCTTGGCATTCTCCGTCGTCAGAAAAGGGTGGGGCTCACGGCGAAGGGTATTGACAGCGGGGGGCCTGGAGCCAGACTCTAAAGCTGGAGCATCCGGCTGATGAGTAGAGCCAAACACACTTGGAGACACAGTGGAGGCTTGGAGAGCTCCAAGCGAGGTTCCAAGGCTTGTCTCCATCACGATTTGCGCGCCCGGCCCGCCTCCAGAAGTGGCAGTCCTGGCGCTCTTGACAGTCCATTCAACAATATTAGCATCAATACCACTACCAAAATTGGCTGCTTCAATGGCATCATCGACTGAAGGGAAGGGTCCAGCTGTAGCATTGAGGGCCTCTACTGCAAGGGCATCTGTTGCTGCTTCAAAAGAGTTGACAGTGAGGACGCCTCGATTGGCCGCCACAGGAAGACCATGCCCAGCACTCAGACTTGTACCGACTGTGGAAGCAACCTGAGAGGCAACCCTTGCTACAAAAGAAGGCTTGGCATCAGCAGAAGTTGTATTAGTGGAAGCATCTGCCGGAATTGCTGTGGACCATGCTGTAGTAGAGGGGATATTGACGGATGCAGTAGAGGAGGCATTGGAACCCATGGAAGAGGCTTTAGAGTGGGCCTTGACGGAGACGCCGGTAGCATATGTAGTGAATGCTGTGGAGGAGACGCTTGTAGCTGCTGTAGAGGTAGCCTCTGCAGGAAATGCTGTAGACAACCTGGTAGAGGAGACAGGGGCGTCAACATCGGATGCATCAACAGTGCCCTTGGTAACAGCTGCAGGAGGGATGACATTTCCGGCAAGTTTGGCCGAAGACGCTTTTAAAACTGCTGTGGAGGAGGCGACTGCTGGGGAAGAGGCAGCTGCTGCTGTGACGACCTCGGCAACTGCTGCTTGAGCTGGCATAGTAGTAGACGGGACACGGCCTGTAGACAAAAGATTGGTCCGAGCCACAGATGCTTCGGTTACAGAGGCGTTGGATGTAGGCTTGGTAGTTGCAGGGACTTCAACTGCAGCAGCACCATCAGAAGTAGGGCTTGCACTGGAATGAATAACTGGAAGAGCAGCGACTCTAGGTATTTCAGAGCCGGGATTGGATACTTCTTCCATGGAATTATCAACTGTAACGGCCACATCTGCTATAGGCCCGGTGACAGTTGGAGAAGGCACCTGCTTAGACGCGGCGCCAACGGGATCAAAGGACGTATCAAAGGACGTAAGCTTAGCATCGGCCGGGCGTTTGGTTCCAATGTGTGGTACGTGAATGAGAGTATTTCCGACTGTGGATTTAGGAACTGCTGGTAATTCAGAAGGTGCTGTTGATGCTTCGGCAACCATCAAATTGCTTTCTTCATTCCCGGCTGAAGTGGGAGTAGGCTTAGCATCCGCATTGGCAGGAGCAAGGCTTGTACTGGAATCACTAGATGGAGGCTCGACCGGTGCCTGAGCCATGGCGGCAGCTCCACTTGAATTTGTCGAGGGTGTTGGCAAAGAGGGTAACCTTCCATTGGCGCGAGCACCAGAAGCTTTGGTGGCTGCCATAAGGGAGCTAGCCTTAGCGCGACGTGTGACCGGCATGGTAGAGCACCCTCAGGGTTGGGTATTCCACCAACAGAAGGGAAAATTTAACTGACAAGGCCAGAGAAAATTACACCGAGTAGTCAACCATGCAGCGTTGCCAAAACTAATGGTGGTACTGGGAGCAGCAGGTCGATTTGCGAGGGGAGCGCCCAAAATGAATTGCCTCTTACATGAACCTGATGTTGCACTGCATCTTGTAGTCACGAAGATACTCCTCCTCCACCTCAGGCATGCTTTGCTGTTGAAGATAGATCTTTGCCGGCTAAGCCCATCTTGTCGGTTGGTGGCAGCATCCTTTGGGAGATGGAGGGTGATGTGGCGAATCGCGTCCACTAGTAGGGGGCAGTAGGCGACAGACAAGCAGACAGATGATGCAGACGACGACACTGCTAGTACCTCATAGAGCTGGGGCTGTGGTTTAACCTTGTGCCGATGCTTGAGACTTGATCGTTTTGCCCATGGAGGAGGCCATGGTGGTGGGCGAGGGGTAGGCATGTAACACAGGAAGTAGTGCGCAGTGGTTGCTGGGTAACAGGCGGCGCGATGGGCATTGTGGGTGGATGCCATCGCGTTCATCACACAAAAGCTGACAAGCATGAGAACAACCAAACATGCCAGCTGTCGGGGACCACGGGAGTTGAGGGCACAATGGCGGGAGGATTGGACATGGTGGTGTTGACTTGGAGCTGCAGAGTGAGGATACGACGTCGATGCAGGAGCGGACGCGTCATGGTGAGGGTAATTAATAGAAGATTTTGTGTTGATTGGAAATAAAGTCATTTTACGTAGGAATTGTGTAGAGCTAGTACAGAAAAGTAGTATCAAATTAAGAGCAGGACGCACTCTCTCCCGGGTTGGAAAAAGTAAAGCTCGGGCAACATAGCCGGGCATGGAGAGTTCGACAGAGATCATTCTTTACTCTATTAGTAATTACTGCTCATGTTTTCAGATAAAGTACTTACTTAGCTATCAACATTTATTTGTGCCAATGGTAATGCAAGGCCAATTACCAATTGTGACAAAGTCTATGCGGAGTTTGCATAACACTCAGACAAATACTGGCGTCAACTTCCTCAGCGCCAGCCATACGATGAGCACTCGATGAGCACATTGACGAAGACTCAGATGGTGATGAGCATTTTCAGAACGACCGCCTTCAAATTCGCCAAGGCCTCGCCGTAGAAAAAGCGTACAAATAAAAAATTATGAAGCGTACAAATAAAAATTTATGAAAGCGGGATGCCAAAGGGACTACTATAGTAGGTCGTCTTCCGCAGGGCATTCCCTTCAACCTGATGGTTCGACTTTGGTCAAGCCGAATCCCACCAGAATGAAAAGAGTTCCAAGTCCAGTTGCTCCTTTAGTAGCAACTCTTCCTGATGATGACCCATCGGAATCAGATGGAGACAATTATAAAGAGGGGAGCGATGACAGTCACGCAATGTCATTAATATGCTCATCAAGGAGGAAACTCCGGTACCAATGTTTCCACAACATCATCAATGTCATTGATATGCTCATCAAGGAGGAAACTCCGGTACCAATGTTTCCACAACATCATCAACGTCTCCAGCCGTTGATTCCGGGAATTCAAATGTCCTCATTGCCGTTTGCCTGCGCAGCGTGTCTTCCCCGCTTTTGGATTCCTCTGATTCTCCCCCGAGGCCCTTAAACGTCGTTTCTTCCATTGCTTGTGGCGACGACAAGCTCTCAACCTTTGCACGAGCAGCTTGTACCCTGGCCAAAAGATCCGGATGTCTGTTCAACAACGCCACAGTGAAGGCACACGCGCGATTCCCCGCGACTTCAGAGGACAAGTCCACAACTGCCACGACACATAGTCCAAAACATTCGACCGAGCCAACAAATCTGTTGCCGTCGCGGCGAACGAAACCCCAGCGCTTTCCAAGCCACACACGGGTTACCGGCTTTTTACAAGCAAATTCTTCTTCTTTCGTTATTGTGAGTTGCAGGCAGCGTCCTCCGGCCTCTTGCAATGCCTTCCGCGGATGTTGCATCATGATGTTGCCGTTTCTCTCATAGATCTGCTGCAGGACTCTAAACATGGGGGAAAGAATGTGCATAACAGCTCCCATTCCATGTTCAAGCCCAGAGTCCATATAAATAGCCCCAACAACCGACTCAACTATGTCAGCGGTCACCTTCGGAGGATCTAAAAGATATGAAGAGACAAGCGGGGAGAATTGTTGACAATAAGTAGGGCATGCCTAAACTTCATTGTATTGCGAAGCATCTAAACCCAGCCGTCACGCTTAGCCTTACCTGTCCCCCATAATCCTCGACCGAGTTCCTGTGTGCAAAATTCATAACGCTCAAGTCTAGATGGAAGCGTCTGATCACAATGGTTGAGATGCTTCGGAAGCCCATGCTTGATCGAAAGGAAGGCCAGCGTTTCGTTTGAGACCAAGCTAGCCTCCATTGCAACCATTTGTCCAAGCTCCGACGAGGGGAAGGTCCTGTAAATCCACTCTCGAACAGCTAAGCATAGAACCGCATCCCCGACCCATTCCAATCTCTGATAGGATTGGACTACAGGGTGTATCGCGGTCGGGTGGGTGAAGGCCTCTTCAACCAAGTCGTGTCTCACAAAGTTCGTGTAACCAGTAAAAGCAGCAGCTGCTACTAACAATTCTTCATTGGGCAAAGTATCTTGTTCTATTCGAGTAGAAGACTCCTTGTCTCTAGCCAGAGTTATCTCTAGTTCATCGGCAACAGCACACGCTTCATCGTACCCACAGTTGATGTAGATCAAACCTAGGATCGATTCAAGCACATCTTTTCAAGGCACACAAGAAGCAAAGTCAGTAACAGGAGAGTTAATCGTGCATCGGTTCGATCCAAATCTTGTTTCCTGTCCGTACCTGCGTACATCTTGCCGGGGATCTTATCTTCAACTGCAATCCCTTCGCCGGTGTCTACCCCAGCAATAGTTGGGGTGTAAAGCTCAAGAGTAGCTGGGCCCCACTGCCCCCGTCCTAGCGGCTTAGTCAAGAGAAATTGCTTCATACATAGGAGAGGAAGACAGTAAGATAGCGGAGACTTCAAATAGTTAAAACCAAAACGACGAAACCCAAAAGTTACCTCGATTTTCTTGCACCGACAAGCTTTTTCGAGTCGTGCGTTGCACCCCATCTCTTCAATCGGGGTTAAGGAAGAAACAACATGGAAAGATAAGATTTGGATCGACTAAATCTAGAAGGGAGGGTTCAAGTCAAGAATACATACCGGCTCGCAATATGGATAAGTCGCCTTCGGAAAGAAATTTTGCCCAATCTGAGAATTCTGCCGAATACAATAGACTATCAGTCTGAGCAAGCTTGACTACGGCATCACCCAACCACTCAAGCTTCTCGTAGTTGTTCCCATCCACAGAACAGCTTTTCGATGTTAGGGCTGTAGCGATACTTTCTTGTGGCAACTTCAACAAACATTGGGCCAAGCGAGGCATGTGACGCTCACAGCTTCTGATGAGAGAGTTCGTGACCAAGTACGGCTCCATATGATGCAAGAACTACACAAGAGGGTGCGGGTGGTGGTGGTGGTGGTTAGCAAAGGTTTTGCTCAGTAGCTAATAGCAATGGGCCAGATTGATTGCCCTCACCTGAGGAAGATATGTACACAGAAGAAGAAAGTTTGGGTTCGCCATCGGTAATTCCATGCAAGCATTCCTTGGCAGCACCAACGACTTAAGATCCTCGCACACCCCATGCTCTGGGTGCTCCCCAGCAAATCGTTTATTGGGTTCAAATGAACCGCCCTCTCTAGCATCTTGATCGGCTCTACTGAAGGGAAGTGCCCACAGTCGTTTTGCGTCAAATAGCTTTCCGCTGACATCTAATCCTTTGCAGATTTTGAAGTAGTCTGAGTACGTTTTGAAACCTTCCACGGCATCGGCAGTTGGAAACTCAGTACCAGCATCGCAGGACGGACCGAACGAAATGTAGCTACAGTTCTTGTCGTATAGAGGAGCCCAAAGTCTTGGTTCCGGAAGCCCTGTGATGTCAGAAGCTGAGCGGACAGCATTGATTCTCTCCGCTTCGCTTCGCCTCGACTCAATCAAGAGAAGATCCATCATTTGAAAGTCCAACTGAGACGCAGCGGAAATGCATCCTATAAATAATGAGGGCTTCGCTGCCACAAGCTTGTTGAATTGCTTCGGCCGAAAGAATACATTCTTTGTTCTTCGTCTCCATCTTGAGTCAAACATTAGCTTGAAAAATCGCACAATGATTTCAAACTCTTTCTCGGTGCACTCGACGGACAACATATCGCCGATTGAGCATGTGACCATCCCAAAGGTTGCGTGGTGAACTACCATACCAGGGATAGGAGGCAAGACCTCAGTTGAAATTATTGCGAGCGAATGCCCTTTCGAGCGGAGAAGGTGAAACAATCTAGCCATACGAGCGTTGGACTGACATATTGGATAGACATAAAATTTGCGACGTTCACTTGCACCTTTCACTGCAAAAGAACCCAACAATGGGACTGAAACGTTGCTTGGTTTGTCTTCTATTTTTCCCATTATTTTGAGCTGGACATCTCGACGGGAGAGAGGAAGCAACCTCGAACTTAGCAGCCCGTAAGAGTGCAGCCGAACACAGGCCATTAATGCCAAAATTTGCTCCTTTTCTCGTTTGCTCCTCCCACTGTAGGCTTCAGGCAGGACGACAGTTCGAATTTTAGCTGGTAAATGCGACGGCAAATGAATTTCATTGTCGGTGTAGGACGCTAGGTTTGCCAGGAATGACGCCTTCGAGGATCGCAATGCGGGATCAACTGGAAGGGACAGAATGTACCTATTGATAAGACACTTGGCGGAGAAAAGATCAACGCTTCCATTATCTGCACAGTATATTCCTTCTTGAATAGCACGAAGCTCAGCACAATTTGACTTGGGATCTGAGAGAACTGGTCGGTGGGTGGCTTGTCCCAAAACTGCGGCAACATGAGGTGCAGATGTTCGTGTCGAGATGAAGTTTTGAACTTTTCTCTCTATATGTTGAGCTTTTGAAAAAAATAATGAGAAAGACAAGAACAGCTTTCGACACCATTTCATTACGGTTCCTTTTCCGCTTCAATCCCCAACATGGAATTCCACAGTTTCGTTATGTTTTTTTACCAATCCTGTTTTTGGACTCACCAGAATCGAGCGAGAGTGTCCCATTTAACTCACCCCGGATGTCTTTGAAGACGTAGAATTTTGCGTTCTTCTGTCGCGCCCTGCCCTTCATTTGGATATACCCTTTAGCGCTCCTGAGACTGTCGAAACAAACAACTAAACTGCAGGCCTCTACAAGCGCGAAACAACAAAGATAGTGCAATGATTAGAGGGACAGTATACGAATCACACATGCATATACAGGCAGGACAACACTTACGGACGTCGACGCCTTCTTCCACAACTGCGAATCGTATTTTCGGCGAAGGAAAGGGATAGTAATGTGAGATCCGTGAAAAAGAACAATCAGTTGTAAAAAAGCACCGATTTGTCGGGCCCACCTGACGTGGCGATGAGGCAGTTGATCTCCCCCCGACGAAGTTTTGCAAGCACATCTGTGATCGTGAATTCCTGGTGAAGCCATCCGTTGCGTGTTGCTTCATCGTCACCCCCAGTAAGCTTGCGTCCCATGTTGAGTGACTTGAAGATCTGCGTGCAATCACGGACAAGGGCTTGGCACCGAATCGAATCTTTATCCTTGCTCATGCCACTGCATGATTCTTCTTCTTTTGGGGGAATAAAGCCCACATTACTGCCATCTGAAATAAAATTCCGCGATGCACATTTTTCGTCTGCGAGCCCTTGCGCCGGTTCAAGCGGACCCTCTTCTTCGTCTTCGCTTTGGCCATCGGCCACTAGAAACTGATGAGACGACGGCTCACAGTTTGCCTTATTGGTGGTGCCATGATGGTCTTGGTCGTTAATGATATTCTTGCGCGTCTCATGCTGAGAGAACCACGTTCCAGGGCCTGTGGCGGCAGGAACTCGAATGCCAGTCAAAAACTGTTGCAAAACGTGCTGGCTTCCTTCCTCTTCCTCATCGGCATCGATGAACTGGTTACAAATCAAAGCCGCTGCTGAAGTCAGACCACCAACCGCCACTTGATGGCATTCGTCTTCGCCACTCCTAATCGACATGTGATCCCCCACTGTCACGGCGATAGCCAGTGCCCCGTCCAAGGTATCGGCGAATGGATCCGTATTTTTGGCAGGGGACGTATCCTGCACACTCGATTGAGGATATGGTGACAGGGAAGAAGAATCAGGACGAGTCGACTTTCGAGTCTTGGCCGACAAGTTCGATGACGTTGGTGTTGAAGGTAGACGAAAATCGAAGCTTGGTCTGGTTTTCGGTGCTAATTTTCGAGCGTCTTTGGCTCCAATCCAGTTGCCATTCTCCCGTTGCTTCAGACGAAAGAGGAAATAGTTGCTCAATGCCAGTGCTGTGATCCTGCGCTCTACAAATACAAGACAAACAGTTTCCGTTCCACCCTGATCTTCGATCTCCTTTTCCAAAAGTTCTTCGAGAGCAAGCAGCTTGTCAGATCTCCCACCATGTGGGCATCGGCGACAGAGTCGATCGCCATGAATTGATAGGTCATAAAGGAACGTCCGGAGGCTTTGGAATTGATCACGCCTCTCTCTCTCAAATGTGTTTCGTGAGACTTCTCTAGTCAGCGTTTGGCAGTAGATTGACAGTGCCAGTGGTCCCAATTCCTCGTATACCTTAAATAGATGCCGGCACTCTCTTGTTCGAGAATGGTGAAGCTTGTACCTTGCTAATGACGGTAGGGGTGAATAGGGTATAAATGTAAGATACGGGACGTGTTTTTCTTCCGCTGCCTTGTGCATCACGTCAGTTGCTGTTGCATCGGCAGGGAGAGAGACGAGGGACGAAGATAGAATATGCTCCAGTTTGGACAGCATATGCCCCAAATGAATATCATCGTGCGTCGCCTTTACCTTTACGAGAGGCGATGCTGTAAGACCCAAGATTCGTGGCCTTTTGTGAAGGGGCAGAGTGTGGTAGAAGCGTTTCATCAAAGTAGCGTAGGAGTGAGACCCAATGGCATAGTGACACTCGTCAATAACCAAAAGATTGAATCGCTCCATTTTGAACATATCGCCGTAATGCATCAACAAATCGTTAATCGCTCCATGTGTGGCAACAAGGATCTGGCATATTTGCAAGTCCTTTCTCGCCTTCTCAGACCTACTCGAGGCAAAGCATGCCACTTGTACCGTGAGTGGCAAATTGGCACGCAAAACAATAGACTGCTGCACAGCTAATGCGACACTGGGGACGAGAAAGAGTGTTTGTTTTCCCTCTTCTGGCGTCAATGCCCCAGAAAAGTGCCGAATAGTCATAAGAGCAATCAAAGTTTTTCCAGCGCCCGTTCCCAAGTGAATAATGGAATTTTGACGACAAGCAATTTCAAAGAGTCGCTGCTGATATACTCGTGGTGCTCCGTCGATTTTTGCATCGCTGATGGTTTGTTGATTGCGAGTCTGTTCTTTCTTGGCGGCTGCAACAGATGTTTGCTGCGATTTCGCACTCCAGTTTCGGTATACCTTCAGTCCTTTTGTTTCGAAGAAGTCCATAGCTTTTTGGACTTGCTTCGTAGAATAGGTCCCGACTTGATTAAATTCTTCCGGCGTGTACGGATCACGCAAAAAGAAAGACTCACAACAGGCAGCATCTAACCCATAGCCGTCAATGCCAGGGCGTAACTTATCAGACTCGTCGACAAACTGTCCCCTCTCATCTCGATCCATAGTTCGGGTACATGTCTCTTCAGTGGCACAATCGAATTTGGGGGAGTTGTCGCCGTTGAGAATGGTTTCTTCCTCTGGTGCGCTTTCACTTGTGTTAGCTGCGGCACCTGTAGAACTTTTTGTTGATATGGCTCTTGCGTCCAGACTGGCTGTCTTTTCCAGCAAAACCATTGTAGCACCTGAATGGCCTCCCTCGCATCCGTTATTCTTTGCCCGCCCCCACGATTCCTCAGTGCTCGAGCTTGACGAAGTTTGACGGTACATGCAAAAGATGCCGCCCTCAAAGCCAGTATAAGCCTCATTCCACCCCACTACTTCTTCTTCGTCATCGCCACCCCCTTTGGTATTGGCAACGGCAGAACTCAACTTGCGCCTCTTGTGGCGTTCCTCTCTGCCGCCACAACAATCACTGCTGCTGCTTTGCTTCGTCATTTTATAATTGTTGTCGCTGTTGCTGATGCTGGCGTTGTAAATACTCCAGAAATTATCATTATCATTCCTATGTTCCTCCTCGTCATCGCTATTAGACAATCATATGGAGTTCTGCAGTACTATATCATTATGATCTGGATACTCTGATACAGGCATTCACACTTAGTCTTTATTCAATTGGGAGAAGGACCAATAAGTTTCAAAAACTTGAAGCCACCGCCGGGAGGTCGCACGTGCACTTACCGTCGAAATGAGCAATTTACGTAGGCCAGCGTAGGCCTGGTACTAAAAATTTAGTACTATAATTTATTGAGGGGAGGGGAACGCGTCTCCCGCCAGCCTCTGTGCGTTAGAAAAATTGCATGCAAGTTTAAGTTTAAGGGACGTTTTATGTTGTGGATTAGAAAAGACATTGTGCGTTGTAAATGCGCAAATGCAGCGTGTTGTCACGCATTGCGCACCATGGCAGCGTGTCAGAAACATGTGCGTTATGAATGCAGCGTGTTATCGTGAATCGCGCACCGTGGCAGCATCAGCAATATAAATGCAGCATGTTGTCATTGCACAG
>ENA-ORBV01017102-ORBV01017102.1-microbial-mat-metagenome-genome-assembly--contig:-NODE-17102-length-10426-cov-5.163301_pt1 | contig 10426 bp, 9 predicted proteins | sample MGYA00237777_ERZ505514 | MGnify/ENA primary metagenome ERZ505514 (study PRJEB26160, sample SAMN06269048) | microbial mat metagenome | isolation source: Oligotrophic lake microbial mat | place...
GATTAATTAGGTAACTGCCCATCATTGGCTTGCCTTGCGCCTACTCGGCATTGAAACCGATCATTGTGAAGAAAGAATTTGATAGCTTGATTCTCCCATAAAATCAACATGCATCCAAGCCAATAAGCATGGCACGATTGGCTGATCCAAGTGCACCTAGGCCTAACAACAGAGGTCGCATGCATTAAAACGAAAACATTGAGTCCAACGATCATGATGGTGAGTTAACACGCTACATAAACATGTACATTGCATGTAGTTACTTGTATGTTTGCTAGCTAAAGAATAGCTAAAGAGAGCAGATCTTGAGATGTTACACAATTTTGAACATGTAAAAAAGTTATTCCCATGGACCTGTTCCACGATTGTCTATGTGAATAGAGGTAAACGCATGTGTGTTGTGGGAATAACCAAAATGTTGGAGTGCACAGCATCAGTTCCAAGATTGGATGTTTGATTTGACATCAAAAGCACTCATTTTGACACGTGTTGAGCTCATGATTTGACTTTGTGTACAAAAGCATTGTCATTTTGCCTAGTAAATTCATTCTCAACAACTTTATCCTTTTCTAACATCAAATTACATCAACAAAGATGACTCTGCTACCATTGACATTGGCAGTGGAAGTGATGCTGAGTTCGAAACATCCCAGCAATCTCAGTTCAGCAAGACCCTTGACACCAAGCGGAAGGAGAAAGATTGAAAGTCCAAGAGGTCCAAGTCCAAGTCCAAGAAGCCATTGAGAGACATTGCTAATTCCCCAGCATCCAATACTAAGATGGTCCAAACCAAGTCACAAGCCATCGCTGCGGAGCGACAAAAGACCACGAAAGCACAGCAAGACAAGCTGGAGGCGGAACAAGAAAAGGCGGAGGCAATGGCCAAGAATGCCCACTTGAAGGAACAGTTACGGGAGCAATTGGCGCAGCTTAAGGAAAAATCGGGTCCTTTCAGCAACAAGTCAGTTGCAACTGCCCCCTTGAAGAAGGGTAAGGAGGCCCCAAGTGCCGGCTCATTTGCCCATAAGTTACAGTGTTCCGTATCCAAGATGGCGGCTATGTTGGGGGCCAAATGTCAATACGGTGGCCATCGCCAAAACACCAAGGATGGAGTGTCAGAAGAGATGCTCACACGTGTCCACACGGCCATTAAAAATGACTGTTTTACGACTACAAGTACGCACTTGGGCCAAAGGGCAAGAAAAAACTCATCAAAGCCGCACTCAACTACCTCAAGATAGAGGGTTACCATGGCAAGGGTGCCCGAGTCAAGCGCAATCAGGCATGGTTCTTTGAGCTGCATGCTGATGATGTGGTGGCAGCCCTTAACCAAGTCCGAAGCAGCACATCCACCAAGTGCAAGAAGGCAACCAATGCATTTTTTGACCTCAACAATGGAGAATTGCCATCCAGCCAGGACTGTGAGTGCCTGATTACTCACGAATTGGACCTCAACAATGAAAGGGATTGCGCCTTGTTCGAATGGTACCAGATGGTTTTGATGCCAAGAGCCTGTGGTTCAGCGGCAAATTGGAACAAAGCCAAGCGTGAGCATCACTCTTTGTCCGCAGGTGCCCCTCAAAACTCCAACAAGCCACACATTACACCCAAAACAGAGGCTTATGCTATCTGGGTCTGCTAGGGCAATGCCATCCGTTGGAAGAAGTGGTTCGTGATTGCCGAAATGCCGATGTACAAGGGCAAGATTCAGCTCCTATTAGGCCCCAAACAGGCCAAGAACCAGAAGAGGATGCTGATGACGATGACGAAGATGGGGCGGAAAAAGGAGGCAACTCGGCCAAAGCAAAAGGCAATTCGGATAAGGAGGAGGAAGGAGAAGAGGTCGAAAAGGTTGAAGCAGGCGCCTTTGTGGTTCCAGATTTTCGTTCCGTGAGATACCAAAAAACAAAGCACCTCCATACCTCAGAGTCTGCAACTAAGGTCTAGCTCTAGCAGAGTAAAGCACCTCCATACCTCAGAGGTTGCAACTAACCTCTACTACTAGTATAGCTAGCAGAGTAATCCTTGGACAGTCCGATAGCTAGCCCATTGAAAATACAGAGTATGCTTTCGTTCATGAAACTAAAAAGTCTCTAGCCAACTAGCCACAGGGCTTTGTGTTCGTGGACACAAACGAAGATGTGGAAACCCAGTGCCAAGATTACCTCCGTCGGACTACCATGGATACAACTCGGAGTAAGAATTAATTAAAATAGAGCTAACAATAAGCTCTGGGAAAACCATGTTTAGCTTGTGCGTCCCAACAACTTGTGGCAAAAAAGCCAATGCCGGCGCATTTAACTATCTGGCGAGGAAACCACCCAAGATGAGGGCCATATTTAGTCCTCCTTACTATCCGAAAAAGGGAGAGACTGGTTATAAAACGCCCGCAGGACGTCCTTTCCGAAAGACGGGTCTTCCCTTAGCCCAAGAAGGGTCCACGAGACCTGATCGCATGGATAGGCCAATGTTTCCTGACCCAGCTTCGACAGGTTTACATTCTCTCCCTTCAGGATAGATTCTGATTTTCCCTGCTCCGCGAGGGATAATTGCTTTTGGATTCATGGTGCCAGGCTCGATGGCTATGGAGTATACTACGGATGTTAGCTTTTTGGACCTTTTCATTGGTGGCAGCTGAACTTCAAACTCTACCATGGATAGCCTCGACCTAACAGCAGCATCGTACGAAACTTTTAGAAATTCCGAAGGTGTTAGTCGTTGTATGGTACCGGGTGGGCACTGCCTCCAATAGGCTCTGAGCTTCTGTCCTGATTCTGTCTTGCCAATGGCACGCATCCCGTACTTTCCCTGCTTCTTTTGTAAACTTAACTTCACGGGATCTTTCAAGTACTTCAAAACGTGTCTACGAACGCTGCCACTGATGCCTTCCATGTCAGTTGGTGGGAGCAACTCCCACTGCTTATCTTTCATTAAAAACATTTCTCTTGACATACCAGACGCGTCCCCATCTAGTTCCATTTCACTGCGGACCATTGCCCCAGCCTGGCCAGTGTCACGCAGAAATCGTTGTGCTTTCGAAAGGGTGAACGTGGACAACAAGATCCAAACGCTCAGATTGGTCAAACTGAGACTCAACATTTTTGGGCAAATTCTTTTGTACTTGGAGAATATTAATTATAGTACGACGTAGTAATAATATAGATTAACACAGCGTGAAACACGATGGTAAAACTGATTGATCGATCGAATGTTTTTCTTGCATCTTCGCACCCACAAAAAAGTCTCTGCGTACTATCGCTCAGTGTTGGCGCGCAGCGCACCGCTAGCTAGGCGCACCCCCCGGGCTACCCTTAAATCTTTCATAACTAATCTCAATCTGGACTTAGCTATTTAGTGCCGCAAACTAAAAGATAGACCTTCTTTTCAGCTTTCTTTTAAGCTACTAAGTGCCAGAATCGGATAGCGTCTAGCTATCAAATGAATCCATACCGCACAAGGTCTCCGTGAGTAGATGGCCCCCTTCATTTTTCTACGTGTTTCTAGTGCTAATTTCGCGTAGAAAACTATATGTTTTGTTACAATGACAATGTTGGAGGCTGTCACTTGCATTACACTTTGATGTATTGTTTGGATAGACATGACACTTCACAAGTAGGGCCATGTCCAGCATGAACACCAGAAGCAACGGCAGCAATAGCAACGGTTTTCAAGGCGGCGCTCCAGGTAGCATTGTCCATGGAGACTCTCCCGCAGTTTCAGAATTGACAACACCATCTCAAGCCACTCGTGGTACTCAATCAGCCAGCTATGTCCGCCGAGTAGAGGATGTTTCTCTTTTTGACTTGGCTGCCAACGACAACGAGGCCATCTCTCCGGTTAGGAGAATTGTTTTTAGTCCTGAAGAAGAGGAAGAAATGTGGGAGAATGCACAGAGGCATGACCATCCCGGAGCTGGGGACTTTGATGAAGAGGATGAGGATGGTCTTGGGAACGCATCCAGTGAAGCAGCAATTGACAGAATTGCCCACGACGATGAAATAGAAAGAGCAGTTGAGGTAGGCGACAGTTGGGCGGACTATGTTGCATCTTACCAAGACGAAATGGATATGGAAAGAGCAATGAAGAAAATGGAACAAATGAATGCCAGCTTGAGCATTTCAATTCCTGGAGCGCCCGTTGGCTGGTTACCTCCATCCGCGCCTGATGATTGGACACCACAAGCCAAAAAGTTGAACAAGAAAGAGCCCGCTGCACCATTTGAAAGCCTTGATAACCCAGGCAAATGGTCCAAATTTGTCTACCGACCTAAGTTTGCCAGCAAGGGTGGTCATGGCGATTATGTCTCCCATACTCTTCCAACGGGCGCAACCCCAGTGCCAGAAACCAACGGCAAAAGAAGTGTTGGTGACTTTGACTTTTTTTACCAAGGGTGGCAAAAAGAAATTCTGGATTGCAGAAGTGGAGCAAGTCGCGACAACATGTGGCCCGCCAATAGGAAGGGATCGCTTGACGCAAACACATTGACCAAATTGGGAATGTCCCGCGAACGAATGACAGAAGAGGCAGATGGCCAACCGGATGCTTTGTTCTTTCACCAGCTGATACTTTCCATACACAACATCGACAACACCAAGATTCTTACAGTAGAGCAAGACCCACGCAATCCATTCTATTCAAATGTTGCTCGTTGGACAAACATGTGCGCATGCGAAGAGCTAGGAATCTTGGGTGGTGGATACGGACACGATTTCAAACCTACGTCACCAATATAATGCCTCCAATGGGATGGTTCTGTAGTGATGGATGGTGTGCTTGGTGGAAGCAAAGGAGCCTTCTTGCGTCGTTTTGATACACGGATCGGCAATTGCGTGTACAACAAAGAGATTGCATCGACATTTACCAAAACACGGTGGTTAGAAATTAAACGATGCTACAAACTCTGTAACAACCTCACGGCGAAGAAGAAGGGCGATGCAAATTATGAGCCAGCTTACAAGTTCAACTACATCTGGGACGTTATATGCCACAACACAAACACCATTTCTCTGTTTGCTGAAAGCGATCTTTGCTTCAATGAAACGTCATATGCATTTAATGGATGGGGAGAAGCCGGTACTGGTTTAATTGGCCTTGTTCTTGGCAAACCAAATATCACAAGAGGGGGTCAGCTTTGTCTACTGTCCCATGTACACAGAACTCGACCACGAGCATGCGTGCACCGACACAAACTGCATACGAAGCACTTTAAGTGTGAAGGGCCGAATGAAGTAAGGCTCATGTGGGACGAACTTCAACCACTATTAAGTCCAAGCGCTCACCGTACCAGGGGTTTATTTTGCGAGAAGCCACACATTACATGCGACAACTTCTTTTCCGGTGATGACATAATCAACTATGTGGCCACAGAAGGATTGGGTCTAACCATGACTTGTCGCCATGACAGATTGCCCAAGTCAATCCCAAAGAAACACCTCTGCAAGGAAAAGACGCCAGTGTCAAAATGAACCAGAGCTGCGCGTTGGATGCACCCCATTTTCTGCGTTAGGCGACATCAGTCAGGGGCATTGATTCAGTTAACAACCTTTCAGTCAACTTCCTTGTGTAATTTGATCCACGTTAATGGTGTCAATTCAAATACACTGTGCGCTTCTGCAAAAGAAAGAGGAAAGGGAGCTCATAAACGACAGTGGGGAATTGAAATGAACGAGTCAAGACGTCTCTATTTAGATTTGTACCGAAGGATCGACTCTATTGATCACCTAATCAAAAACTGCAACATGCACTACCGGTAAGTACAATCATGGGTTCTTTTCTGATAAACTCAGATTTTCTTATTTACTTATTATGCAAACTTCAACTTCCTTCACAGAACCTGGAAGCATTGGCACTCGCCAATGCTGCATGCAAAAGCTCTTGCCATTGCAGTGGCCTACGATGTCTATCTTGAGTGTTCGGATGGTGCCATGAAGGAGGAATGGAAAACAAACAAGCCCGTTGATTTCTACACCTTCCGTGAGAAACTGGCGAAGCAAATGCTGTCATACACACCACAAGAATGCAAATACCCTGGCGATGAGAAATTCCGATTGGCAACCCAGCAGGCTAAGAAAAAGAGGAAGCATCATGCGAAGGTTTCGTCAGAAAGAAATTCTTCTGCGGGAAGCGTGAGCACTACCAGCACGTGTCCAACAAGAGAGTCTTTTGTGACAAACTCAAAAAGACTCTGCGGTGATCTTACTCTCTTGTGCAGGCACATTCAGTCTGTCAAACCGACAGATTCGTCGGGTAGAATCTGTGTCGTTTGTGGCAAACGATGTTATTCCATTTGCACTGCTTGTGGTGATCCTATGCATAGGTTGCCTACAAAAAAGAAAGTGGGAGATACCGTAGAGACACCTTGCTTCTATCACCACCACAACACATCGATTTTTGGCTTGAGCAAACGTGATGCCAAAAACACAGGCACCAGAGTGAAGGATTGGTCATTCCCCAATGCACAGACGATCGCTAAGCATAGACAAGACGTGCTGTGTTTGCTGCAGCCACGAGCTATTGCTCTCCCTCCGACGACACCAAGGCTTCCACCAGCATCTGCACCTGCAGCAGCAGCCGTCGACACGCCACAGAGAGGGGAAGAGCCACCCATTGATCACTCCAGAGTAATTTAAAAGATATCTTTTGTCTACTACACTTGTTTATTTCATACTATTAGTAGCATTTTGATTCGTTTGCCTCATTTATTCAGCCCGCTGCCTTTAACTTTTAGCTTAAACCCTAAATTTGTGTAGAAAAACCTACCATAAAGTTGTGTAGACGCTCACCAGCCATTATTTTGGCGCTGGGCCCAGCCAAGCGATGTTTTTGCCATGACTGAACGATACTAGTCTACTCTAGAGTAGCTAGCTAGATAGCTAGTGCTACTAGCTAGTACGCAGTTTCTAGTTGCTAGCTACTCCCTCTGATCAGTATCGTTCAGTCTTGGCAACTCGTGAATCGACGTCACCGTAGCCAATTTAGCTTTTGACTGTTGGCAGCAGATTAACAGATAGCTAACTGCTTTATCCGACACTCATTATCAATAGACTATGCTTCAAAGAGACAGGCTTGATAGATAGTTACTTCATCAGGTATGGTTATCTATCTTTGCCGGCTAGCTTTGGCCTTTGGCTGCAGGAGCGGTGTCGACGCCGCTGTGTTCTACGAGGTTTCTATGTCATTTTTGTACTGGAAATATGGACGATTATTGTTCTTCCAACACAACAAGATCACAAAATTGTTACCGACCATGGCGATGGAGATTCCAACGGCTTGTTGTTGTGAAAATGTCATCAAATTCTGTTAATCGCCCCGCGGACACACCTCCTAACAACGGCATTCTGCGAGAGAGGTCGTTAAATGTTCCTGGAACAATACAAGCATCAAGAAGATTGACCCCATCTACGCTCTCCAACTCTTCACATCATGTCCGATTTGACCAAGAGTTGATGGGTAGAACTGACCGCACGTCTCTATTAGCTCTTGCATGCATGCCTCCCGGTGACAGCGACGATGACGACAATGCTCCCGTTGGTGCACGGGAGATTGTTGAACGGACTATGGAAGAAGAAGAACATCACAATGACATGAATGATCTTGCTGATTATGATGGGGACTCAGACGATGAAGGACTTGATGCTGGCGAAGTTCTTGTTGACGTTGACGAGACAAATGTTAATCAACGCGATGCTCATCGCGTGGCATTGTTGAATGATGATGGGTATGTGACATGCGATGACATGGCTACGGTAGACAAACTTGTGGATGAACAAGACAATGACGATGCGCCTCTCCTTTTGCCAGGTGCCCTGTTGGGTGGCGACAACCGACAGCTCCAGAAGACTGGTCAGTAGCAAAGCCAAAAGAGAAGCTAGGGGAGCCAAATGTGGACTTCAAGGACATCGACAATCCAGGCAAATGGTCTTCTTTCGCTTTTCAACCAAGATTTCTGTATAACAAGTCAAAGCCAGTCAAATATCTCTATCATGCAATGCCAGCCGGCTGCACTCCAGTGCCGAAGGACGATGATGGAGTGCGGTCGTCTGATGGGTTCACCTTTTATCACAATGGATGGACAAGAGAAACTTCGGACCCTCAGTTTCAAAGTGGAGCAACAAGAGACAATTTATACCCAGCTTTTCGGAAAGGATGTCTCGATGCAAACTTGCTCAGCCAGCTTGGTATGGCTCATGAACGGATGATTCACACAGATGGTGCACCTGATGCACTGTTTTTCTATCAGCTTTTACTTCCAATTCATGACACTCTACATGAAGGGACATTTGTTGGAGATCCGCGAATTCCATACTATCCACATGTCGCGGAATGTACAGAGGTATATGCAATAACCTCTCTGCGAACCAGAGGCAGTGGTCAAGGTCATTGCTTCAAGGAAACATCACCACAGGAGATGCTTCAGTGGGATGGAGTTGTTGTGATGGATGGTGTTCTTGGGGGAAGCAGAGGAGCAATCTTAAGAAGGTTTGATCGCCGTCGAAGTGATAACACTTCGTTCTGCCGGCGCATTGCTGATACAATGACCCCATCTCGCTTCCTTGAAATTAAGAGAGCAATCAAGTTAAACAACAACCTCACTGCCACACAACACGGCGAGCCTAACCATGATCCTGCCCAGAAATACGATTACATATTCAAGTGTGTTGTTCACAATACAAACGCTCTTACTAAGCATGCGTGTTTGGACTTGTGCGGAGATGAAACCACTTGGATGAATGCAAGCTGGGCCGAGAAGGGATCCGGCATCATACGCCGTGGAATCGAAAAGCCAGGTGGATCGAAAGGAGGTCAGTTAGCATTGGTGACGGATGTTGATCGCATTAGAGTAAGGGCACACGTTCATAGGCACAAGTTACATCCAAAGCACTTCACTACAGAAGGTGCTAACGAAGTCAAGATGATTTGTGATCAGTTGTTGGAGATGTTAATAAACCAAGAGGACGACGACAGTGTTAATCCGTACATGCCAAAGCAAATCTTCCGAGAGAAGCCACATATCACCTGGGATAACTATTTCTCAGGAGATCAAACCATGCAGTGTATTGCCGAAAAAGGTCTTGGCATTACATGCACTGTAAACAGAGATTGCTTACCAGGTAAAGTCCCCAAGCAATATTGGCACAAGGAGATGACTAAAGTCTCTGATCGACACAGAGCCGCGCGATACAAAAGCCATGTTGTTGCCATCAAGAGAGACCCAACGAAATGGGGATCCTCAGTGTCGCAACACACATCCTTTCAATCTACATCCTCGTGCAATATTTCTCATGTTAATGCAATCAATCATTGCAGTCTCTTTGCCACCCAAAAGGAAAGAGGAAGAGCTTTGTTTAAAAGAACGTGGGCAATCGAGAACAATGAAAGTAGGCAACTCTACTTGTCAACGTATGGCAAAATAGACAGAATGGATCACATGATCAAAAACTGCAACATTTATTATAGGTAAGCAACAGAAATGTTATCGATTTCCGTTCATTAACCGGCTAACGCATTCGTCTTTTTACAGGTCTTGGAAATATTGGCATGCACCCATGAATCATGCTAAGGCACTGGCCATTGTCACCGCGTACGACATGTATCTTGAGTGCGCTGAACGCAAACATAATCCGCAATGGTCATTGAAATATCCAGTTGGTTTTCATCGATTCCGAGAGAAGCTTGCTATACAGATGTTGCATTATGATCCAAGGAAGAGATTGTACAAGGGTGATGAGAAATTTCGAGTGTCGACGCAACAGAATCAAGCCCAAAGACGCCGCAGTAGCCCAGCAAGATCTCATTCTTCTAGCACTTCAACAAGTTCTGGCGTTGGCGAAGATGAGTATTCAGTTCATTCTGAACGCACAACAAGGCTGTGTGGTTTTTTGGATAATCTAATCGAACACAGTGATTCAGTGAAACGCCTTCCTGGAAACAATGGACGAGTCTGTGTCGTTTGTGGTGGAAAGACTTCAATATGCTGTGGCAAATGTGGAAAGGCAATGCATGCTTCACCCCCGGACACTGTGGATACAAAAACGTCCTGCTTTCTTCATTATCACAACACAGGTTTCTTTGGGCTGGCTCGTGATGACTGCCGCATTGTTCATCGGCTTCAACGAAATTGGACTTTTCCAACTCTGCATGACAGGAAGCTAACAGCTCTCAAATGAAGGACATTGACAAACAGCACAGAGCTAACAAGCAACCACAAATTGACAATGAAAATGCCGACAATGGTGGAGAGGATAGCTCCGTCAACACGGAAAATTGATATTTTGATAGCAATGACAGTATTATTTTGTTCTTGTTCTGTAGCCGGATGATTTGTATGATTTAAACACGAGCGGGACAGCGCACAGCTCAGCACCTGTCTCTTATACACATCTGACGCTGCCGACGAATAGAGAGGTGTAGATCTCGGTGGTCGCCG
>ENA-ORBV01017104-ORBV01017104.1-microbial-mat-metagenome-genome-assembly--contig:-NODE-17104-length-10424-cov-4.010728_pt1 | contig 10424 bp, 11 predicted proteins | sample MGYA00237777_ERZ505514 | MGnify/ENA primary metagenome ERZ505514 (study PRJEB26160, sample SAMN06269048) | microbial mat metagenome | isolation source: Oligotrophic lake microbial mat | place...
ACACAGAGTCAATTGTGTGTGTCAAAGACGAACCTTTTTGCTGCGAAAGCTGACGTCGGCATTAGATTGTAGCAGCACAGTGGCGGTTTCGATATGCCCCCGATCACAAGCCATCATTAGCGCACTCCACGTGTTCTGCCAGCATATGCAAGTTATATGAGACTGGGGTTAGGGGCCACGCCAGACGCGTGCATCACACAGCGTGGCTCAGACAGTCAATGGCGAAAGTAAACTCCATACACTGATGCATCAATGACTCAGAAAGATCTAGACGCATACCCGCGTGACGGCGTTCACATTTGCGCCCAGACAGATGAGCAGGTCCACCACGATCTTGTGTCCCTTCCGAGCCGCAAAATGCAGTGCAGTCCAGTTATCAATGCCGGTGCCGTGCACACTAGCCCCTTCCTGAAGCACCAGGCGTCGCACTGCCTCCACGTCACCGTCCTCAGCGGCGCGGAACAGCTCGATGTTCTTCTGTCGATTCATCGGACTCCTGACGATACGAAATCAAATGTGATCACACGTTAAGAAAATACGCAGTGCAGCACCGAGGCGGAATAGGACTACATACTTGCCCACTGGCACCGTATCGTATGCTCGGACGACTCCGGCTCCGGAAGCGGTGGCGGAACCCGGACGCACACTGCGACGGCCCACTGCAACTCATGTACGGCATCGATGGCGAATCCGAGTTGCCGGAAGTAACGCGTGTAAGCGCGCAGCAGCACAATGGCGCGCGGCGCCAGGTCGGTCGACAGCACCAGCCTGTTCAGGGCGTCACTTTCGACCTCACGGCGCCAGGTCAGCGCGAACAAAGACTCGAAACGCTCCCGGATGCGCGAGAAATCAGTGGTATCGGGAACCTGGATCCCGAGGTCGTGGATCCACAGTCCGTCGTCGCCGATGTGGTACGGATGTTCATCCAGCACCCGCGCGCCCATGTTCTCCAACACCGGCAACGAGTCGGAAAGGGCGACCTTGGCGACGCTGTAGATCTTGAAGCGCAGCACGCCTGACGCTGCATTCAGCGGGCGGTACAACTGCACCGCCAGCGGGGCGTCCTGGGACAGGCCAGCCAGCATCTTGGCGTCTTCGGCGGCCACCGGCGCGGTGAAGTCTTCGCGATAGGCGGTGGGAAATCCCTCTGCAAAACGGTGCGCAAGTACCAGGCCAGGGCCCTCGCCATGCAGGCGCAGCAATTCGGCCAGGCAGTCGTCCTCCCAGCGCTGGGCCAGCGGTGCGATCCGGGACTCCAGCGCCGCCAGATCCGCAGGCGGCGCCGCCGTGCCCTTGGTACGCACGACGTAATGGATGCGCGCCAACGGACTGTCGGTGAGCATGGGTGTGAACTCCAGCGATTGCCCGTCCAGCGCCACCATCAACTCGGCGCCCACTTTCACCCGCAGCTCGGTGTTGTACCGGTCACGCGGCACAAAGACCTGGGCCGACGTGAAGCGCCCGAACGGGTCGCGGCGCAGGAACACCCGTGTGCGCTGGCGCTCCTGCAGGCGCAGGATGCCGATGGCATGGTCGCCCAGGGTGGTGCTGTCGATCTGGAACAACTCGTCGCGGGGATAACTGTCCAGGATCGACTGCAGGGCCTTGGCCGCATGGCTGTCTGGAACCACGCCCGATGCGGCCACGACCTGGGCGGCGCGCTGACGCACCCGGGGTATGTCTGACACGGCGGCCGCGTACGCAGTTGAGGTGTAAAGGCCCAGGAAGCGGTATTCGCCGACCACCTGTCCGGTCTGGTCAAAACGTTTGACCGCCACATAGTCGAGCCACGCCGGACGGTGCACCGTGGCGCGCGTCATTGCCTTGGTGACCAGCACCAGGTCATCCTTGTCGATCAATGCAACCGCTTCCGGCGGCAGGCTTGCACGTGGCGTGCGCGCGGCCCCACGCAGGATACCGAGACCGGAATCGGCCTGGGCGACCAGCGTGACGCGTTCGCCCTCGCGCACCAGGTCGTAGTTGCGGGCGCCCAGGAACGTGAAGTGGCGATCTTCCAGCCAGCGCAGAAAAGCGATCCCCTCGGTCCGGCTCTGTTCGCCCAGGGGAGCCGATTCGGATGCCGCACAGGCCTCCCGCAGACGCGCCATCATGGCGGGCCAGTCGCGCACGGTGGCCCGCACATCGCCCAGCACCTGCTCCAGATCTGCCGCAAGGACTTTTCGATCCTGTACGCTGACGATACGGTCACACTCGACGGTGATCAGTGACTGCGCAGTACCCGGCGGTTGGCCGACCAAGTCCTGTCCGATCCGCCCAGCCCAGGCGATGTGCCCATCGGCAGCACGCCCGACCGACATCAGTGGATGCACGATCCAGTGAGCCGTGCGCCGGCTGCGATTGATCGCCATCGTCACCGAATCCACCAGAAACGGCATGTCTGCATGCACGATCTGGACCACCGTGTGGTCACAGGCGAAGCCGTCTTCGGCCAGGCTGGGGTTGAACACGCGCACCAGGGGTTGCTGCGACTGCGTTGCAGTGTCAAGCAGCCGCCAGTGGGCGTTGGCCAGTGCGTACAGGCTGGTGGACCCGCGTGCAGCAATCTCCTGCGGATCGGCGTTCTCGAAGTACAGGCCCACAAAGGCCGCCATGCTGTCCGCGCGGGCTCCGGCATGGGCCCTGGTGAATGTGGTCAATTCGGTCAGGGCAGTCGTTGTCATAGTATGTCCGGCTAGCTTTGGGGAACACAAATTCTATGGGGCCAGCCTTGGTTCGGGGTGACCGCCAGACGCCGTTTCATGGCGTTATGCGTTACTTGCATCGGGGCCGGGGCACCCCCCGAGGCCGCCGGGGATGATGTTTCAGTCGTTCGCGAAGGGGGCGTTGGCGAAAGTGGCACGCTCCGGAAACGTGGACTTGAGCCAGCCGTACTTCAGGTCCAATGCGCTCATCACTGGCACCGGTAACGTATCGATCGCGTCGGCGTTCGCCGATGGCTGATCGGCCAGGTGGCTTGCGAGATGCAGAATGCCCGCAATCGGATGCATCGGCTTGCCCGCCAGTGGATCGGACGCCCACAGCAGCGCTTCGACCAGATCGGCCGGGAAGTTCCAGCGCCGTGCCAGTTCGGCCATCACTTCGCCTTCATCGAAGCCGGACAACTGTCTTTCACGGTCCCAGCGCTGCCCCGGAGCACAGGGGGTGAGTTCGATGTACGGCAACGCGTCGGGCAAGGCGTGACCGATGATGACCTCTCCCAGGCGCAACATCAGCGCCGCCAGCCACACCTTTTGCCGGTCGGCCACAGCGTCGCTGTCGACGCCCTCGGCCAGCCACTGGGCATAACCGGCACACGCGACGTTGTAGCTCCAGAAGTCTTCCGCGTGCAGGCCCTCAGGCAGCGAAAATGCATTGTGCAGACAGGCCGACAGCGCGAGCGCCCGCACGCGCGACATGCCGATCAACTGCAGCGCGCTGTCCAGGTTGGCCACCTTGCGCGGCAATCCAAAGGCAGCACTGTTTGCCAGGGCCAGCAATTTCGCGGCCAGTGCCGGGTCGCGCGAAATAAGGGCGCCAACTTCGGCGACCGTGGTCCGCTGCTTGTCCAGTGTGGACACCAGTTCCAACCCGAGCGCCGGCATCACTGGCAATTCGATGGTTTTGAACAAATCAGCCAGATCCGCCACGGCAGCTCCCGGAGTTGCGACAATAGTGCTTTTACGCCCGTACCACCTGCCATGATATTCGCTGATCGACTTCAGAACGTTGAAACTTCGGCTATTCGTGAGCTGTTCAAGTTGCTGGGAAAACCCGGCATCATCAGTTTCGCCGGTGGTTTTCCCGACCCGACCCTGTTTGACACCGAGGGCATCAGGGCCTCGGCCGACGCGGTGTTGTCGGCCAATCCCGCTGCGGTGCTGCAATATGGGGCAACGGAAGGTTATGAGCCGCTGCGTGAGGGCATCGCCAGTTTCATGCAGGCCAAAGGGGCCACGGTGGCCCCCAGTGGCCTGATCGTGACCACGGGCAGCCAACAGGCTCTGGATCTGATTGGCAAGACCATGATCTCTCCCGGTGACAAAGTCATTGTTGAAGCCCCGACTTTCCTGGCGACGATCCAGTGTTTCCGGCTGTACGGCGCACATCTCATCGGCGCGCCGATCGACGCCGAAGGCGTGCAGGTGGATGCCCTGGAGCGGCTGATCGAACAGCACCGGCCGAAGCTGGTTTACCTGATTCCGACCTTCGGCAATCCGAGCGGTGCGACCCTGTCGCAGGAACGGCGCGTGCGCATTCTGGAACTGGCGGTGCGCACTGGCACCCTGGTGGTGGAGGACGATCCTTATGGCGAGTTGTATTTCGACACGCCGCCGCCGCCAAGTCTGCTGGCATTGAGTGAGGGCGTTGCGGGCAGCCGCGACTGGTTGGCACATTGCGGCAGTTTCAGCAAGATACTCAGTCCTGGTTTGCGCGTCGGCTGGCTGATTGCACCGCAGGCCCTGTTGTCGCGTGCGACCATGTGCAAGCAATTCAGCGATGCCCACACCAGCAACCTGACCCAGGCCACGGCGGCGCACTACCTGACGCTCAACCGGATGGACCAGGCGCTGGCAGCGGTGCGCTCGGCTTATGCTGACCGTGCCCGTGTCATGGCCGACAGCCTGCGCGCGCAGCTTGGCGACGCAATCAGCTTCAACCAACCCCGTGGCGGCATGTTTTTCTGGGCACGCCTGAATGGCGGTCGTGATGCCGGCGAGTTCGCCAAACGCGCCATCGAGCGCCTGGTGGCCTTCGTTCCGGGAGCTCCATTTTTCGCCAGCGACCCCGATCGCAGCGCCCTGCGCCTGAGTTTTGCGACCGCCGATGTGGACAAGATCCGTACCGGCATCGCGCGCCTGGGGCAGGCTTTGTGACGCAGCGCCGGCACGACTTGCAGCGGGGATCCGGCTTTGCGCCTTGGAACGCGCCCGACAAGGCAGCATAATGGCCTTGCCTGAGCGCAAAGGGGTGAAACCGATTGCGCCATGACCGAACGAGGGTGACTTTGCAATGGATCTGATCAAACGCCTCTTTGGAACTACCAGACAAGCCGAGCTGCCCACGCCGCCGCAGTCCGGTGCGCCCAGCGACTCCAGGATGCCGGAACAGGAATCGGTGGCCAGCACGCGGCGCGAACTGGTGCGTGTGATGGCGCGCGACACACAGCGCGCGGCTGGCATACCCGACGGCTGGTTAGAAATTCAGGTCATGCTCGAACTCAGCCGCGGACAGACTTACATTCATCTGCGCCTGGTCGTGCGCCACTGGGACGAGCGTCTGGTCAAACTCCAGGTGGCGTTCCAGCGCCGCGTACTTTCCGAGGTGGAACGCTTCGAGCCCGACGCACGGCAGTGGATTGGCAGTATCACCTGGCTCTACCCGGACGACAGCGATTGCCCGCACAGCGAGTTGCCCGATCCGGCGATCTGGAAAACGGTTGACCACGTCGATATCGAAATTGACGATGTGCAGGAAGACCTGGCGCGCTTGTTTGCGGTGCGGGATGCAGAACTGTCGACTCCCGCATCGGCACGCCCGGCGCCCTGAAGTCTGGGCTCCGACCCCGGGCGCGGCTGGGCCAGCTCTCGCCGCGCTTTGCCCCGCTGTTTTCTGACCTCCACGGGAGACCATATTGAAGTACAACTGCGCACACCGATGGGCATTCACTGCCTGGGGCGGCAAGCTCGAAGCCAGTGAGGATGCCCTGCAGCCAGTGCACGGCCACGAGGTGACGCTGCGCGTCACCCATTGCGGCATCTGCCATTCCGATCTGCACATCCAGCAGGGTGGTTTCGACATGGGTGGCGGCAAGTTGTCGTCGCTGGAGCGCGCCGGAACACGTTTGCCGGTGACCATGGGCCATGAGATCGTTGGTGAGGTGGTCGAGATGGGCCCGGAGGTCTCGGGCGTGACATTGGGGCAACTGGTTGTTGTCTATCCCTGGCTGGGTTGTGGCGCATGCGCGGTCTGTCTGCGCGGCGACGAGCATCTGTGCGTCAAGGCCGCGCGCAATCTTGGCATCCAGCTGCCTGGCGGTTACGCCGACCTCACACGTGTTCCCCATGAGCGGTACCTGGTGCCGGTAGGTTCGCTCGACCCGGCCCGCGCCGCCACCTTTGCCTGTGCCGGTATCACCGCCCTCGGAGCGATCCGCAAACTGCCGGTGATGGTGGCAGACGACTGGGTTGCGGTGATCGGATGCGGCGGTGTTGGCATGACGGCAGTGGCCTTGTTGTCGGCAACCAGTGCCGCGCGCATCGTCGCCATCGATCCGGACCCGGCCAAACGCGAGGCTGCCCTGCGCCACGGCGCTGCGGCAGCGTACGACCCCATGGCTGCCGATGCGCTGAAGACCATCACCAAAACCTGTGGCGGCAACATTGCCGGTGCCATGGACTTCGTTGGCGCCGAGAGCAGCTCGGCGCTGGCGGTGGGTCTGGTGCGGCGCGCCGGCCAGGTTGTGATGGTGGGGCTGTTTGGCGGTGAATTCCGTATGGCTCTACCGCTGTTTGCGCTACGCTCCCTGTCAATCACCGGCTCCTATGTAGCCGGGCTGAACGAACTGCGCGAACTGGTCGCGCTGGCGCAGCGCGTGCAGCTGCCCGAGATACCGCTGGACCTGCGCCCGCTGGGCACGGTAAACCAGGCGCTGGACGATCTGGCCCATGGGCGCGTGGTCGGTCGGATCGTGCTGCAGCCATGAGCGCTGCGCCGGGCCGTTCCCAAGCAAGCTCGCACCGCGGTGCGAAGCACGAAGGTATTCACGTGAGCGCCGCCGGGCCGTTCCCAAGGCACTCGCTACCGCAGCCGCCAGGCGAAGGTATTCCAATGAGCGCCGCCGGGCCGTTCCCAAGGCGCTCGCTACCGCAGCCGCCAGGCGAAGGTACGCCAGTGAGCGCCGCGCCGGGCCGCCCCAAGCAAGCTCGCACCGCATTGCGAAGCACGAAGGTATTCCAGTGACCCTGCACTACACGACCTCGGCGCAGCATTTGCCGCAGAACAAAATGCGTATGGTCCCGACGCGCGTCGTAAACATCATAGGTGGGCCAGGCTGTGACAAGTCGCTGGTGTCGGCTGGCATTATTGTGGCCCTGTCCTTGCGCGGCAAGACCGTGGAGCTGATACCGGATTTCGCCAAGTCCCTGGTGTGGCAAAAGGACTTTGAAGCGTTGAAGAACCAGTACCACATTGCGCAGCAACAGTTCCGCATGCTGGAACTGCTTGACGGCCAGGTGCAGTACCTGGTCACCGAATGTTCCCTGCCCCAGCTGCTGTACTACAACGCCCACTACGAGGAGAACATTTGCGACGTGGCCAAGACGCGCCAGCAGATACTGGCGTGGTACGGGCAACACAACAATGTGAATGTGGTCGTAGAGCGCAGCGAACGCAAATACGTACAGACCGGCCGCTTCCAACCCGAGGAGCAGGCGCGCGCGATCGACCGTGCCTTGCGCGCCACGCTCACACGCGAACGACTTGCATTCACTGTGCTGGCGGCCGACATCAAGGACATCAACGCTTTCGCGAGCAGCCTCGACTAGCCGACCGGTAACGTTATCGCAGGGATTGCGCCCGGGCCTCGTAGTCCGTTTCGCCAAATGGATTACGAGATGAAATTGATGGATTTATGCGCCAGACCAGGCGCACAGCCGCAGCCAGACTGGACGTCTGGCAAGACTGGGCAACGACGTAAGCATTTTGGCGAAACGGACTACTAGTAGCCCGGGCTTGCGCCTCAGGGCAGCCGGCGCGGCGTCACCGCGTTGCTGTCCAGGCCCTGCGCCAGCAGCGCCTGCGGCAATGGCGCACCCAGGACCAGGGAGGCGGCGAATTCCGAAGCGCCAGGCGCACTCTGGATGCCATATCCGCCCTGGCCGGCCAGCCAGAAGAAGCCATCGCATTGCGCGTCCCAACCAATCACCATCTCACCATCCGGAACGAAAGAGCGTAGCCCGGCCCAAGTCCGCAATGGGCGCCGTATGGTGAGCGTGGTCGCAGCCTCAATATGGTGGATGCCGGTGGCGACGTCGATTTCTTCTGCCACCACGTCATGCGGCGGCATCGGATCGGCGTTGGCAGGCGAACCCAGCAGGACGCCGGCATCGGGCTTGAAATAATAGGTCTCATCCAGGCCGGCGACCACTGGCCAGTTGGCAAAAGCTACCCCTGCGGGCGGCTGGAAGGTAAAGGCAGTACGCCGGCGGGGCACCAGCCCGATGTTGCGGGCGCCAAACTGGCGGCCAACCGCGTCGGCCCAGGCCCCTGCGGCATTGATGACTGCGCTTGCGCGTACCTGGTCTCCACCAGCAAGGCCGAGTTCCCAGAATGCCCCGCGGCGCTTCGCGGTTACTACTTCGGACCGGGTGCGGACGCTGCCGCCCAGGGCGTGCAAGCCGCGCAGGAAACCCTGGTGCAGCGCATCCACATCGATGTCCATGGCACCCTCGTCCAGCATTGCACCGTACAGCGCCTCCGGACGCAGGCACGGAACCATCGCCACGGCTTCATCGCGGTCCAGCCGGACCAGTTCGGGACAGGTCGCACGGAGTTGCTCGAACTGCTGCGCAAGCATTGCGTGCTGGTCGCTCTTGGCCACGTACAGGGCGGCGCGCGGCGACAGCAAGGCCTGGGCGGCGAAACCAGATGGTGGCGACAGGAAGAAGTCGCGGCTGGCGCGGGTCAGTGCGCGCACCGCGCTGGGGCCATAACTCTCGATGAACATTGCCGCCGAGCGCCCGGTTGTGTGGTACCCGGGCTGGCTTTCACGCTCCAGCACGAGCACTCGGCGTTCACTGGCCAGTCGAAAAGCAACCGAGGCGCCGGCAATACCGGCTCCAATGACGGCGATATCGTAAACATTCTGGTCGTTCATGGGCGTTCAACGGGCGGTCAGGACGGGCTGCCATTCTCGCACCACGGAGTGCGGTGTCGCTTAAGATGCCTCCTCGATCCATAGCACCATCTTCCATGAATTCTGCCGCTCACATACCGGGCAACCGGTTCCTGCATGCTCCGGGCCCGACCCACGTTCCGCTGGAGGTCATGCAAGCCATGTCGCGCCAGCCAATGGACATGGGCGACCCGCGCCTGGGCGCAAGCATTGCGGCAATCGAGGCCGGACTCAAAGGCCTGCTGCAGACGCAAGCGGCCGACGTGTTCCTTTATGCCACCAATGGACACGGCGCCTGGGAGGCCGTGATCTGCAATCTGGTAGGCCCTGGACAGACGGTGCTGGTGCCAGGGACTGGCCACTTTTCCGACTCCTGGGCGGTGCAGACCGAAGCCATGGGTGGCAAGGTGGTGGGTACGCCGTGGAATGAAGGCTTGCCGATCGATCCCGTGGCCGTGGAACAGGTCCTTCGCGCCGACGTCTTGCACGAGATCGTTGCCGTCTTTGCCGTGCACACCGACACTGCCAGTGGCGTCACCAGCGACATGCAGGCGTTGCGCGCCGCCATCGACGCAGCCGGGCACCCGGCGCTGCTGGTGGTGGACGTGGTGGCGTCCCTCGGCGCTGCCCCGTTTGCCATGGACGCGTTGGGCGTGAATGTGGTCCTGGGGGCGTCGCAAAAAGGGCTGATGTGCCCGCCCGGGATCGGATTCGCCGCCGCCGATGCAAGAGCGATGGCAGTGTGCGAACGCAACACCACGCCTCGGTACTACTGGGATTGGCGTTTGCGCAAGAGCGAGTTCTCGTACCGCAAGTTTTGTGGCACTCCGCCGCAAACCCTGCTGATGGGTCTGGAGCGTGCACTGGAACTGATTTTCCGCGAGGGGATCGACCAGGTGCTGGCACGCCACCGTTTGATGACCGATGTGGTCCATGCTGCGGTGCGCTGCTGGAGCACGGCGGGTGCATTGCAATTTTTCGGATTGCAGGCGGAGTGCAGGTCAACCTCGGTCACCACCGTTGTGGTGGCGCCCGGAATCGACACAGAGGCAATCCGGACCACGGCACGTGAACAGTTCCAGGTCGCCATTGCTGGCGGGCTCGGACCGTTGGGCGGACGGGCGTTTCGCATCGGGCACCTCGGTGACATGAATGCGCCGATGATTCTGGGCTGCCTTGCCGGTGTGGAAGCGGCCCTGCGCGTGCAGCGCATTCCGGTGGGAAATGGAGCGCTGGATGCGGCCATCCGTTGTCTCGCCGGTGGTTGAAGAACGCTTCGCCCGGGCCTGGTGCAGTGCTGCACGCTACCGGGCCCTTACGTTTTTCCTGACCCCGAGGCGTTACTGCGGGCGCAACGCCAACTCCGGCAATCGGTAGCGCCGGTCTGGCGTGGTGGGTCGCTGCGCCGGGGCCCTCGCGCTATTCGCGCATGCGACAGAGCCATGCGCGCAGTAAACCTGGAAACCGCAGTTGACCGCTTTCTTGCGCTGGATACGCCCTATGAATTCCAGCTTTTGTGCGCACCAGCAAG